>ERZ795052.1468-NODE-1468-length-31846-cov-5.824416_pt1 | contig 31846 bp, 17 predicted proteins | sample MGYA00375136_ERZ795052 | MGnify/ENA primary metagenome ERZ795052 (study PRJEB30181, sample SAMN05720156) | activated sludge metagenome | isolation source: Anaerobic digester | place: Japan | collected 2015-05-26 ... | reverse complement strand
GGCAGGTTGCGGTAGCGCTCGGCGAAGTCCAGCCCGTAGCCCACCACGAAAAAGTCCGGGATTTCAAACCCCACGTAGTCGGCCTCGATGTTTTCCACCCGCCGCGCGGCCTTGTTTAGGAGGACGCAGGTTCGAATCCGGCGGGGCTTCAGCGGCCGGAGCCGGGCCAGCACGCGGCACATCGTTTTGCCAGTGTCGAGGATGTCGTCCACCAACAGGACGTCCCGGCCGCGCACGTCCAGGCGCAGCTCCTTGGTGAAGACCAATTCGCCCGACTCGGTGCCGGCGCCGTAGCTGGAGACGCCGATGAAATCCAGGCGCATGGGCAGCGACAGGTGGCGAATCAAGTCCGCCAGGAACATCACCGTCCCGCTCAACAGCGACACCACCACCATCTCGCGGCCGGCAAAGTCCCGCTCGATGGCCCGGGCAAGCTGGCGGATGCGCCGGGCAAGCTCGGCCTCGGTAATCAGGATGCGCGCGACCTCCCCGCGCCAGCGCGCCGGGACCGGCGCGGGTCCTTTCGCGGCGGCTCGCCTTCCCGGGCGCGAGCGGCCCGCGCCGCCCTCACCCGCCGATGTGGCCGCGGACGCTCTCATATATGTCTGGAGTCCTCCTCGTCCTTCACCGTGTAACCGGTTTCCTGGCGTTTGAAATTCACCTCGTTCTTTTTCACATACGCGTTGAACACGTCATCGGCGCTCATGCCCAGCACCTGGGCCAGGCTGATGAGGAAATGGAACAAATCCACCACCTCGACCCGGGCGTTTTGCTCGTCAAACTTCTGGTACTTGGCCCACCACTTCCAAGGCACACTGTCGGTCAGCTCGGCGATTTCCTGGGACATGGCCCGGCAATAATTCAACAGCCACTTGGCCCGGTCCTCGTCGGTCATGCCCTCGGTGCGGACGCCGATGCGCTCATTGAGCGCCTTCTGCATTCGAAACAACTCGCGCAACTGGTCTGGCTTTTCCATGCGCCCAGACTACCCCAGGCGCCCCGGCGAGGGAAACCTGATTTCGGGCCGCGATTCCTTCCAAAGGCGGGCGGAGTCTCCCGCTTGGGAAGTTGGCCCGGAGGGTCAGGCCGCTTCAATGCCGCGCAGGATGGCCAGGGCACTTTCATTGGGTTCAGGCTTTCCCCGTTGACGGCCGTGCCGGGCCTGCTAAAGGTTTTGCACACACGATGCCCGTTTGTCCGCAAACCATCCCTTGAGCTGAAAGATGCCTATGAATCCCCGCCCCGTTGCCCTGGCTCTGATGGCAGCCGCCCTGGCGGCCGCCACGAATGCGAAAGCGCAGACCCCCGCTCCCCCGTGGTCCTTTACTCCGGTGCTTCACTCGGTGAGTTATGCCGGCGTCTGGCGCGGCCAGGCGCAGTTGACCCCCGACCAGTTCCTCCAGAAGGCGCGCGACCTGGGCTTCCGCCACGTGGAACTCATGGCCAAGCGGCCCCACGTCTCGCCGCTGGATTACGACGCCGAGGCGCGAAAGAAACTCAAAAGCCGCGCCGACGAGCTGGGAATAAAAATTGTCTGCCTGGCGGGGTACCCCGATTTTACCGCCTCGGCCGACAAGCCGGGCATCCCGAGCGCCGAAATGAACGCCGTTTACATCGGTGAAGTGGCGCGCCTGGCCCGGGACTTGGGCGCGGACATGGTGCGGGTCTTCACCGGTTACGAACGGCCGGGCGTGCCGTACGACGTCCAGTGGGGTATTGTCGTTCAGGGCCTGCGCCTGGCTTCGCGCAAGGCCGCGGAATACGGCGTCACCCTCGCCGTCCAGAACCATCACGACATCGCCATCCACCCGGAGGCAACCCGGTGGCTGATTCGGGAGGTGAACGAGCCCAACTGCAAGGCCGCTTTCGACGCGTGGTCCCCGGCCATCCAGGGCCTCAACGGCCCCGCGCTCAAACAAGCGGTGCTTCAGATGGGCTCGAACATCGTTTTTACGACCGTGGCCGATTACGTGAAACAGCCCCGGTTCGTGTACGACGCGACTCTGGCCAATTATCTGCCCCGGGACGCGGTGCACCGCGCCGTGCCCTTTGGCGACGGGTTTATTGACTACGCGGCATTCTTCGAGGGGCTGAAAGAGACGGGTTACCGCGGCTACGTGGCTTATGAAATGTGCGAGGTCCTCGAGGGGGGCGGCTCGATCGAAAACCTCGACCGCACCGCCCGCCTGTTCCTCGAACGCTTTGCGAAAATCCAGAAGCCGTAAAGCCCGGGGAGGGGGAGAGGTCGCGGCGGCAGCGCCGGGCGCAACTCACTTGTTGAAATCCGGCGGGGGCGTTCTATAGTGCGCAGCGATTCGAACTTGAAATGAGCAACTCGACGGACGGCACGCCAGGCTGGGACACCCAGCAAGCCCGGAACCTGTACAACATTCAGCGTTGGGGCGCGGGCTACTTTGACATCAACGAAGCGGGGCGGGTGGTGGCGCGCCCGCTGCGGGAGGCCGGCACGGAAGTGGACATCACCGACGTGATCGAGGAGGCCAAGGCGCGCGGCCTGAAATTTCCCTTGCTGATCCGGTTTCAGGACATCCTGCGCCACCGCGTCGAGTCCATCAACACGGCGTTTCGAAATGCGATTGCCGAGTTCAACTACCAGGGGCGCTACCAGGGAGTGTTCCCCATCAAGGTGAACCAGTTGCGCGAGGTGGTGGAGGAGATTCTGGATGCGGGCAAGCCCTACGATTTTGGGTTGGAAGTGGGCAGCAAGCCCGAATTGTTCGCGGGGCTGGCGCTGCAAAGCCAGGTGGGAAGCCTCATCGTGTGCAACGGCTACAAGGACGCCGCATTCATCCGGATGGCGCTGCTGGGCACCAAGCTGGGCAAGAAGGTCATTATGGTGGTCGAGAAGCTCGAGGAACTCCGCCAGATCATCGCCTTGTCCAAACAGCTTGGCGTCGAGCCCAGCGTCGGCATCCGCGTGCGCCTGCTCAGCAAGGGGGGCGGCAAATGGGCCGAGAGCGCCGGCGAAAATGCCAAGTTCGGCCTGAGCACCGTCGAACTGCTGGCGGCGACGGAGCTGTTGCGGGCGGAGAACCTGGGGCACTGCCTCAAGCTGCTGCATTTCCACATCGGCTCGCAGGTGCCCGACATCCTGATCGTCAAGCGGGCGGTGCAGGAAGCGGCGCGGTTTTACGCGAAGCTGTACAAAATGGGGTTTCAGATCGAGTATCTGGACGTCGGCGGCGGCCTGGGGGTGGACTACGACGGGAGCCGGTCCGCGTTTGACAGCTCGACCAACTACACCCTCCAGGAATACGCCAATGACATCGTCTATTACATCGCCGATGTCTGCAACACCGAGAAGGTGGCGCATCCCGACATCATCAGCGAGAGCGGCCGGGCGGTGGTGGCGCATCACAGCGTGCTGATCGTCGAGGTGTTTGGCGCCATTGAAAAAATTCCGGCCGGGCAGGAGCTGCAGTATGGCGAGGCCGAGCACCCGCTGGTGCGGGAGCTGCTGGATATTCGCAAGAACCTGCCCAAGCTCAACAAGCTGGAGGCCTACCACGACGCCCTCGAGCGCAAGGAGGACGCCCAGCACATGTTCACCCTGGGGATGCTGGACCTGCCCGACAAGGCGAAGATCGAAAGTCTTTACTGGGACATCAGCCGGGCGGTGGTCGAGAGTTACCGGGGCCAGGCCTATGTGCCGGAGGAAATCCGCAAGCTCGAGGACAGCCTCGGCGACCAATACCTCTGCAATTTCTCGGTTTTCCAGTCCCTCCTGGACCATTGGGCGCTGGGCCAGCTCTTTCCCATCGTGCCCATCAGCCGCCTGCACGAGCGCCCCACCCGCGAGGCCACCCTGGTGGACATCACCTGCGATTCGGACGGCCAGGTCAACAAGTTCATTGACCTGCGCGATGTGCGCGACACCCTCCCCCTGCACGCGCTCAACACCAACGGCAACGGAATGCCCGAGCCCTATTACCTCGGCTTTTTCCTCATGGGCGCCTACCAGGACATCATGGGCGACCTGCACAATTTGTTTGGCCGCGTCAACGAGGTGCATGTGTTCCTGGACCCGGACGAGCCGGCCGGTTACTACGTCGAGGAAATCATCGAGGGGACCACCATCGTCCAGGCGCTCGATTCCGTGCAATACGACGAAAAGGAACTCAAGCGCCAGATGAAGGCCCAGGTGGACGAAGCCATCAAGACCGACCGAATGAAACCCTCCGAAGCCATGCGCCTGCTCGATGATTACGAGCGCGGGTTGCGGGAATACACCTACCTGAGCTTCTGATTTGGAAGCCGCGCCCGCCATCCGCCCGCCCATGAGCGACCCCGCGCCCAATGCCGAGTTGATGCGCTCGCTGGCGCGGCTGGTTCGGGGGCTCTCAGCCTTGTTTTGGGGGCTGCCGACCGCGTTGGTGGTCTGCTTCTACACCGTCCGCGTCGAGGGACTCAAGGCCTTTGGCGTCGTGCCCCCCATGGCCACCACCGGCCTGCTCCTATACGGCTTGTGGCAAATGGGCGCCTTTCAAAAACAGGAACGCGTCTGGCGCGCCGCCCTGGACCGCGCCCGCATCCTGGCGCTGATTAACTTCGGCCTGAGTCCGTTTCTTTATTGGTGGTATCGTGTGCCGGGAAACACCTTTTTTACCCTCATGGTCCTGCTGATGGTGCTCAACAGCCTCCTGTTCCTGGCCAGCCTGAACCTCATGCTCCAACGGCTGGGAGCCATGCTGCCTGAGGAGGCGCTCCGGTTGGAAATCCGCCAGTTCACCAGCCTGAACCTCAACTTGCTGCTGACCACGGGCTTGCTGACGCTGGTTTATGTTGGACTCAGCCGGTTTGCAGACCTGCCCTTGTATCTGCAGGCGGTGATGCTGGTGTTGGAACGGGGCGCCTTCTGGTTCCTGGTGTTGCTGGTGCTGCTGCCCCTGGCGATGACCATGGCCCTGTTATGGAAAACCAAGGAGGTCATACTCGAGAGCGTTTTCAGCGGAAAGAGCTAGACAATACCGTCTTGTTAGGCTATAAGAAGTAGCGTCGGATAAAGGACTTAGGTAAGTCCGAAGAAGTACGGAAACGTTGTTTTAAAAGACTCTTTGCCTCGCCGCGCCAAGGCAACCGCGGAACCTTGGTGTGGAAGATCAGCCTTAACCCAATGAAGAATTGCTCATTCTGGAATGGTCAGAACTTTTCCACATTGAAAACCAAACTCGCCACGGCGGGATACGCCGCCAGCCTGGCATGGGGATTGGGGCCGGCAGTGGCCCCCGGACTGGCTTCGGCTGCCGAGTGCGTCAACCCCCCCGCTGGCATCGTTGCCTGGTGGCCGGCCGAAGGTGACGCCCTCGACTTGGTGAATGATTTCGATGGGTCGCTGCAAGGGGGCGCAACCGCCGGTGCGGCGGGGGTTTCAGGAACCGCGTTTCAATTCAACGGAGCCACAGCCTATGTCTCGGTTCCCAACTCGCCGGCGCTGAATCCGTCCAACCTGACGGTGGAATGTTGGGTGCGATTCGATTCCCTGGATTCGACAGGGTCGGGAGGCTCCCCGGCCGGGCAGCAGTACCTGGTCTTCAAGAAGAACACGCGGGTCAGTAATCATGAAGGTTACGCGTTGACCAAGACACGCTTGGCGGATGGGGATCATTTACAGTTCGGGGTCAGTTCGGCGGCCGGCTTGGTGGCGGAGGCCACTTCGACCACCCTGGTGGCCACCGGCGTATGGTATCACGTGGCGGGCGTGCGTGGCCCGAACTTTATCCAGGTCTATGTCAACGGGGTGCTCGAGGCGCAAACGACGGTCAGCTTTCCCCAGGATTATGGCACGCGCCCCTTGTTTCTCGGGTCCTCGGGCGAAACCTGGGACCACAAACTGGCCGGGCGTTTGGACGAGGTGTCCCTGTACAATCGCGCGCTTTCCGCGGAGGAAATCTCGGGCATCTACAGCGCCGGCAATGCCGCCAAGTGCAAACAGCCCCGGTTTCTCGAGGAACCGTCGGGGGGCACGGCTTATTGGGGCGGGAGCTTCACACTGAGAGGCGTGGCGGGGGGAATCGCCCCCATTGCCTATCAGTGGCAGAAGGACGGTGCGGTTCTTCCCGGGGCAACCGACACGGCGCTGGTGATGACGAATCTGCAGCCCGGCGACAGCGGGGGTTACCAAGTCGTTGCGCTGAACGCCTTCGGCAGTGTGACCAGCGCGGTGGCGAATCTGCTGGTGAAAGTGGCCGACTTGAGCGTCACCTACACCGAAACCGAGACGCAGCGGGTGGCGGAACTGACGATTGTGGGCGTGCCGGGAAAGACCATCGGCATCCTGGCCGCGGACGAGTCGGACGGCACCAACTGGCAGGCGATTGCGAACCTGACGCTCACGGCGGAGACCAATCTGTGGCTCGACATTCAACCATTGAGCGAGCCCCTTCACGTTTACCAGGTGGTCGAGGGGCCTGTCCCCCTGCTGATCCCGCCGCTCATCACGCTTCAGCCGCAAAGCCAAACCGCCGTCCCCGGCATGAACCTGCAACTCCAGGTTGAGGTCCTGAGCGTCGAGCCCATCGGCTACAGTTGGTTTTTCAATGGCGTGCCCGTGGTGGAGTCTCCCCCTTTCGCGGGCGCCCACTCCGCCACGCTCTCGATTCGGGGCTTTGCCGTTGCCCAGGCGGGGGCTTACCAAGTGGTGGTCACCAACCCGTATGGCATGGCCACCAGCGAGGTGGCGACCCTGGCCGTCGGTGATTGCCGGCCCCTGCTGCCGGGGGTCGTCGGATGGTGGCCGGGTGAGGGCAACGCCAACGATCTGGTCGGCACCAACCACGGCATCCTGCGCGGCGGGGCGACCGCCGACACCAATGCCTTCATCGGCACCGGCTTTAGTTTCAACGGCACCAACAAATACGTCGAAATTCCCAACGCTCCCGAGCTCAACCCAGCGGAACTGTCGGTCGAATGCTGGGTGCGCTTTGACAACCTGAACGCCCCGGGCACCAGCACGTACGTCGGCCAGCAATACCTGGTGTTCAAGCAAAACTCGCGCTACGGCGATTTCGAGGGGTATGTCTTGAGCAAGGACCGCACTCATGCCGACATCATTCTCTGGGAGGTGTCCTCCGCCAGCGGCCAGTTGGTGCGGATAGACTCCGTGTCGCCGGTGACCACCAATCAGTGGTATCACCTGGTTGGCGTCCGCGGCTCCAATTACATCCAGCTTTACTTCAATGGCGTGCTCGAGGCGCAGACCAACGTCAATTTTCCGCAGGACTACGGCGACCATCCCCTTTATTTCGGCACCTCCGGCCAGGCGTATTGGGATCGGAAGCTCAACGGCATTCTGGACGAGGTCCTGCTTTACAACCGGGCGTTGTCGGCGGAGGAAATCGCCGAACTTTACAGCGCGGGCGCGGTTTCCAAGTGCCGGGTCCCGCGCATCAGCCGGGAGCCTGCCGACGCCACTGGCTATCGGGGTGGCACCCTCACCCTGGCCTCCGGCGCGACTGGCGCCAGCCCCCTGGCTGTCCAATGGGAAAAAGATGGCGCGCCGATCCCGAATGCCACCAATGCGGTTCTGACGCTGACGAACCTGCAGCCCGGCGATGCGGGCGCCTACATTTTCCACGCCAGCAACCCCTACGGCCTGGCTGCCAGCGCCCCGGCTCACCTCGACGTCCGACTGGCCGATTTTGTCTCCCCACCGGCGATTTCCGGGCCGGACGGCGCCATCGGCTTCAGTCTGACCGGCACGCCGGGCCAGGTGCTTGGCATTCAGGCCACGCCGGACCTGGGCATTCCCAACGGGTGGTTCGGCCTCACGAACCTCACGCTCCTCGAGGGTGAAACCGCCTGGCAGGATGCCGAGCCGGCCACCAACGCCGCCCGCTTCTACCGCGTGGTGCCCGGCCCCATCCCCGTGCCGTAGCGCAAGCGGGAAGCTCCTTCAGCGGCCCGCATTCAATCCTCTCTGAGCGGGCGAAGCAGACGGACGCTGACGCAGCCGTCTCCCGGTCCCGAAGCGCGGCGGCTACTTCCCTGCGTGCCGCAAGATGGCCTCGCGCATCGCCGCCATGGCACCGGGGGTGTTTTCGTGCTTGCTGAGCACGTCGTTGTAGATGGTCTTGGGGTTCCGCAGCGCGTTATAGGCCGCGTAAACACTCGAGGGGGGACAGGTGGTGTCAATGAAGCCGACCGTGAAAATGGCCGGCGCCTTGGCCCGAGCGGCGAAATTCACCGCGTCATAATAGCGGGCAACCTCAAGAATCGCGGCATCCGGTTTGCCGTCGGCAGCGACCGGCACCAGCTTGGGCCAGCCGCACACGCGCCCCACTACAGTCGCCGTGTGATCGCACAGGGCCGGGACACCCGCGGCGAAAAAGGAGACGCGCGAGTCAAGCCCGGCGGCGGCGATCGCCTGTGCGCCGCCCTGGCTGCTGCCGCGCACCACCAGCGTGCGGCCGTCCCACTCGGGCTGGGCAGCCAGGAAGTCCATCGCCCGCACCAGGCGCAAAAACATTCCCAAAAAGTACACGGTCTCCCGCGACTCGCGTCCCCGGGTCCGGTAGTCTTTCAGTTCGCCATTGGCCAGGTCGGTGTAATACGCCGCCGGCTTTCCGTTCGGGATGCCGTGGGCGTTGATGTCCAGCGCGAGGAACCCTTCTTTGGCCCAGGTGACGGTGGTGCCCAGGTCGGAACTGCGAACCCCGGCGCCATGCACGCTCAAGTAAGCCGGCAGGCTTTTGGGCTTCGCGCCAGCCGGCCGCGAGTAATATCCCGAGACCGGGGCGCCCACGCAATCGGCCTGAAGATCAAAGCTCTCGATGCCGTCCGTGCGCGCCTCAACCGGCGTGAGTCTGGCATTCATGGGAACCTGCGCCAGTTTGCGCTTCTGCGCGTCCCAAAATGCGTCAAAGTCCTCGGGAACCGGCAGGCTGGGTTTGATCTCCAAGGGATCAATGCCCGCGCCGCCCAAGGCGCTGATTGTGGCGCCCGCCGGCGTTTTGAACGCCACCCGGCATTGCAGAAAACCGGGTCTTTCGAGTGTGCCGGTCACTGTGCCTTCGCCGTCGGCAAGGCTGAGCTGCCCCTGGCGTATCGGCGGAATCCCGTCCTGGGACAGCGTCCACTCGATCATGCCTTCCTTCACCGGCTGGCGATCAAGCAGCAGCTTGACCTTGAAACGCACTTCCTCGCCCCGGCGGTAGATTGCCCCCGGCTTGTCGGCGCGGACCGTCAGGCTGTAGTTGGTGGCTGGTTTGGAGACCTCCTGCGCCAGAACGGCGGGCCATACGGCGACAACGCCCGCTGCCAGGAGGCGAATAAAAGAACTGCGAGGTGCCCTCATAAGCTGAACCTCAGAGTGTCGGCGGCACCGCAAATGTCAAGCAGGCAACCTTTGGGTCGCCGCGCAGTTTTCACAGCCGGACGGGGCTGCCAAAGGACGTTTAAGATCAGACGCGCGGAGGTCCAACACAAATCCCTTCTCCCCGGTTTGACGCGGGGCAGATTGGGGTTAGGGTGTTAACAAAAATTGAGATTGAGCAACGCCTGGATGGCGGCAAGCGGATGCGCCTCCAGCGTCGAAAAAAGTTGTGTCGCCGTATTGCGAATCAAGATGGTTCGGTGCGCTTCCAATTACGGGGGCGTTGCTGGTCCTTGGAATGGCGGGGGCCGGTCTGGCCGCCGAGCCTGGGTCCCTTCCTTCAGCCGAAGGGGCCGTCAGCCTGGGCACTCTGCGTCGCGCGCAGGGCGAGCGTGATTCCCTGCCCGCGGCCCTGACCCGTCCCAGCCCGATTTCGCTTGACGATCTCAAGGTCATCGAGCGACACGTCACCAACCTGGTGGCCCGCGTGTCGCCCGCGGTGGTTGCCCTGGAAATCGGCAGCGCCATTGGCAGCGGAGTGGTGATTTCGCCCGACGGCCTGGTGTTGACCGCAGGCCATGTCTGTGGCCGCCCGGATCGCTGGGTTACGTTTATCTTCCCCGACGGCAGGCGTGTGCGCGGCAAGACCTTGGGGGTGGACGAAGATACTGATACCGGCCTGGCCAGGATAGAAGACCGCGGGCCGTGGCCGTACGCCCCGCCGGGCGATTTGACCAGCGCCCGACCCGGCGACTGGACCCTCGCGCTGGGCCATCCCGGAGGATTCGACCGCCGGCGTTCCCTGGTGGTCCGCCTCGGCCGCATTATCCGGCTCTCGCCCGGCACCCTTCAGACCGATTGCACGATCAGCCCTGGCGACTCCGGGGGTCCGCTGTTCGATATGTTTGGGCACGTGATCGGCATTCACAACGCCATCAGCGGCTCGATGGCCGGCAACTTCCACGCGCCCATCACGGATTATTACCGGGCCTGGACCCGCCTGTCGGCTGCCGCCCCGGCGGAAACCTCCGACCCGCGCAACAACGCCGCCGTGCGCGGAGACTCAGCCGCCCGCTGACCATGTGCCATCGCCACCGCCTGCTTCCAGTTCTGCCGGTTCTGCTGGTGCTTGCCGGCTCCATCGGCCTGCGTGCCCAACCCCGGCCCCCCGCCTCCCTGCCCCCTGACCGTTTCCGCAATGGGGAAACCACGCTGCGGGCCTTTGCTCCCATCTCGGAGGCCACCCGGCAGTCGGTCGTGAAGTTCAATGTCAACGGGGAAACCGTGGCGTTGGGCACGGTTGTGGATGCGCAGGGGTTGGTGCTGACCAAAGCCAGCGAATTGAAGCCGGGCACTTTGACCTGCTGGCTCGCCACAGACCAGGAAGTGCGAGCCAGCGTCATCGCGACCAACGAAGACCTCGACCTTGCGCTGGTGCGCGTGCAGGCCCAGGGCCTCAAACCGGTCCAATGGGCCGCTTCGCCGCCCGTTGTCGGGCAATGGGCGGTGACCGTCGGCATCGCGCCGACACCGCACGCCGTGGGAGTCATCAGCGCCCTGCCCCGGCGCGTGCGGGCCGAACGCGCGCTCATTGGCGTTCAGTTTCAAAACGGCAGTTCGGTGCCGCGAATCGAGGAAGTCCTGGCCGGGTTTGGAGCCGAGAAGGCCGGGCTGCGTCCGGGGGACGTCATCGTCGCCGTCAATGGCGAGAAGGTCACCGACCGGCAGCAAGTGGTCGAAGCGTTGCGGGAATTTCGCGAAGGCCAGAGCGTCAGACTTCGCGTGCAGCGCGAGGACCGTCAATTCGACGCCCAGGTGCAGCTCATGGTTGCCGGCGGAGAGCGGCTCGGCCGCGGTTCGTTCTCCCAGGAACGCGCCAGCCGCCTGCTGGGGGCCGTCAGCCAGCGCGCCGCCGGTTTCGAGGAAGTGCTCGAGCACGACACAGTCCTTCCCCCCTGGCTCTGCGGCGGACCGTTGGTGGATTTGGACGGCAAAGCCCTCGGGCTCAACATTGCCCGCGCGGCGCGGGTCTCGACCTACGCCCTTCCGCGTCGCATTGTTCAGGAGGCCCTCGAGCGGTTCCTGGCCTCCGCCCAATGATGGCCCACGCGCTCTCAGGGCGTTCCGGGTTGGGGATCCGATGTTTCCTCAAGGCCCCGCAGCGGGATGCATTGCCGCTTGCGCAGACGGAGAGACGAGCTTTATGCTATTAACGTAGAATGAGTTTATGAATGTCCCCTTTTTGACCCAACGGCGATTCCCTCGAGGTGCGGGGCAGGCCCCCGGCCCGGCCTTCACCCTGATTGAATTGTTGGTGGTCATCGCCATCATCGCCATTTTAGCGGCGATGCTGCTGCCGGCGCTGTCGCGGGCCAAGGAGAAAGCCCAGCGCACTCGTTGCATGAACAACAACCGGCAGGTGGGCCTCGCCGCGCTGATCTATGCCGGCGAAAACCGGGATAAGGTCCCCCAGCACTTGCGCGACGGCGCCTGGTTGTGGGATGTGCCTCGAGCCACGGCCGATTCGCTGACCAACCTCGGCGCCATCCGCGAAGTATGGTATTGCCCGAGCTTTCGGGCCTCGGTCAAAGCCTACGATATGGCGGTGGCATGGTGGGATTTTCCCGGTGACAAGCGCCGGATCGTGGGTGGGGCCTGGCTTGGCGTTCGGCTGGATTCGAGCGGCAAGCCCGACTCGTTCATGGCCGCCGGCCTGAGCCCGGGTAAAATGTTCGTGGACAAGGTGACCGGGACGACCAACGCGGCGGCCACCGTGTTGTTTGCCGATGCCATTCTGCAAAACGCCTCGTCGCAACGGTTTGATGACATTCCCAGTGGTCTGACCCCGGATGGAAAGCATCGCAATCCGCACATGGAGGGCTCCACGCCGGCAGGCGGCAACGCGCTGTACGTGGATGGACACGCCACGTGGCGTTCGTTCAAGAAAGTCGAGAAGGGTTACGACCCGCGAGACCGGGTGTACTGGTGGTTCTGACGCTGCGGCCCGCGAACGGTTCGAGGTCCGGGGCGGGATGCGCGTCCACGAGCCGAGCGGAGCCATGCGCTGATTGCCCGGCTGTCATCAGCGGGTCGCAAACAGTCGCCGGCTCAGATTCCGGTGCAGCCGGTGCGCGGCCCATGCGGCCAGCAGGGCCTGCAAGCTGATGCCCACCACGACGAAAAGCGTGGGAGTCAATACGATTCCCCAGCCCCAATTCAGTCCGAACCAAAGCAGCAGCATCCCGTAAAACAGGCTGCCGGGCAGGAGCAGCGGGATGATCAGGCCCAGAGTGATCGTGAGCAACCAGGAGGAGATGAAGTGCTTGCGAACCATGGACTGATGCAGGCCGATGACCGGCAGCAGCATGAAAGTGGAGAGGAAAACCAGGAACATCAACCCTCGCGCCTGCCCGAGCTCATTGGCCAGGCCCATCCATCCCCGGCCCCAGGCCGGACCGTGCCAGCCGGAGGCATACCACCACAGTCCGACCAGCAACCCAAACACCAAAACGTACTGGCCCCAAAGCCCAAAAAGCCGGCCGGTGATGATCTGGCGGACTTTGAGCGGCGCCACCAGCAGCAGTTCCAACGCCCCGGTTTCGCGCTCTCCCCGGAAACTGTCGGCCGCGCTGAACGCCAGACCCACCGCCACCAAGCCGCCCAGCCACAGTTGCAGGTCCCGAATGTCCGAAAGGCTTCCGCCCCCTCCCAGCACCATGGCCGATTCTGCCACCGTCACCACGCCCAGCCAGCCCCAGGTCGAAAGCCGCGCGCTCCAAGTCCGGCGCTGTAACCAGCCGATGGGGTTCCGGTTCAACAGCCACTGCTGGCGTCGCTTGAGCCAGCCCGTGAACCAGCGGGGCGTGCAAAACACCCGCCACCACCATTCCTGCCGGGCGGACCGGCCCGTCTCGGTCGCCACGGCCCGCAGGTTGCGGTTCAAACCGCGCAGCACCAAACAGACAAAAAGCCCGGCCAGCAGCACCTGGCCTGCGCTGAGCCAAAGATAGACTGTCGTAGAGACGCCCCCCGTGTAGCGCCATACGCTGGGGAAACCCGCGCATAAGACCCAGGGACCTGCCAGCATAACCGCCAGCCAGTCCTCCGCGTGAGACAGTCTGTGATTCATAATGTAAAAGAAAGTCTGGAGGCTGCCCAGGAACAGCAAGGTGAGGGCGGCATAGATCAAGGCCAGCAGAGCCGCCCGGCTGAAGTTCCGACAGCGGCTTGACGCCAGCAAGCCCGCGCCCACCGCCCCCAGCAGCGCCATGACATCCATCAGGCCCGCCCGCAACAGGTCAGCCCCGCTCACCCCGCCGAGCAATAGCGAGATCGAGAGCATCGGCAAGACCGCCAGCACCATCGTGAGCGCGCGAACCATGCCGGAGCACGCTTTGGCCAGCCCGATGTCCCCCGGCTGCAGCCGCGTCAACAGCAGCAGTCCCAGCGTTCCTTCCCGCCGCTCCCGGCTGATGCTGTCGCAGGTCAGCACGGGTCCCGCCAGCCAGATCAAGCTGAACAGAGTGGGTTGGACAATCTCGAAAACCTCCACGCCACTCCAATCCCAAGAACCTTTATCCAGCGTCCAAATCCCCCCGATGATCAGGGCGATCCCGGCGGCACCGACTCGCGTCCAATAGGCGTAAGGCTGCCGGGCTTCACTCCGCAATTCCCGAGCGATGACCTGAAACCACATCATAATCAAGCCCTCCACCCACTTTGACCCTGCCACCCGCCACCGCAAGGCAAAATACACCAGGCAAAACACCAGTCCCGAAGCGCGCCAGCCCACCCCCGGCGCTGAAACCGTAAACCATCTCGCCCCGCACCCGCGGCAGCCCCCCGCGGATCGCCTCCGCAAACAGGGTCTTGCCGCTCCCGTTCGCCCCGACGACCGCCCAATGCGCCCCCCGCGACAAGGCCCAGTTTGTGCCCTCGAACACCAGGTTTGGCCCCAGTCGAAAGGCCGCGTTTCGCAATTCCAGGACCGGCCTGCCGGTGCGGCCGGGGGACTCGACTCGTCTCAGCCACCTTTCATTCGGGCGCCTTTTCGGCGGCTGGCCCGGGGCTTTGCCCTGCCGTCGTATTTCGAGTGCGGCAGAGGCTGCACACGTGGGCACCGGTCGCGGTGATGTAGTCCGCCGGCGCAAGCAGAATCTGCGTGCCGCGCACGCCGGCGGAAACGGAAATGATGTCAAACCCGCCGGCGGTCTCGTCCAGGTACACGGGGTAGGGCTTCTTGCAGGCCAGGGCAGTGACCCCGCCGCGGATATAGCCGGTAAGCTGCTGAAGGAGGGCGGTGGGCGCCAATTCCATTTTGCGGTTGCCCGTAACCCGGGCCAGCGCCTTGAGGTCCAGTTCGGCATCCCCGGGGACCACCGCCAGCACGACCCCGTGCAGGTCCCCTCTGGCCACCAGCGTCTTGAACACTTGCCGGGGCGGCAACCCCACCTTCGCCGCCACGTTCAAGGCGCTGAGGTCCTCCGGGTCCACCTTGTATTCGCGCAATTCGTAGCGCAGGCCAAGTTTGTCGAGTTGTCGCGTGGCGTTGGTTTTCATTTTGGCCCCGCCGGGGCGGGGCGGGAGGGGGAAACCATGAACGGCGGGAGAAGTCAAGCGATGAATTTTGGCCCCGTCAAATCCAATGGACAGCCGCCCGCAGGTTCGTCATCCTGAGCCCGGCACTCAGTAAGGTCTGTTATGAGAACATTGATTATTGGTGTGGACAGCGGCACGCAATCCACCAAGGCGCTGGTCATTGACGCCCGCGACGGCCGCGTCCTGTCCGCCGCCGCCCAGGAGTACGACCTCCTGCCCAACCTGCCCCCCGGCGCCAAGGAACAGCACCCGCACACCTGGCGTGACGCCGCCGCGGCGGCGATTCGGCGGGCGCTGCGTCAAGCCAAGGCCGCGGCTTCCGAGGTCAAGGCCATCGGGGTCAGCGGCCAGCAGCACGGGTTCGTCGCGCTGGACAAGAACGGCGAGGTGATCCGCCCGGCCAAACTGTGGTGTGACACCACCACCGCCGCCGAATGCGAAGAGATCATGGAACGGCTCGGGGGCCAGAAAAAGACCGTCCGGCTGTTGGGCAATGCCGTGCTGCCCGGCTTCACGGCATCGAAGATTCTCTGGCTCAAAAAGCATGAGCCCAAGCATTACCAGCGTCTGGCCACCGTGCTACTGCCCCATGACTACCTCAATTTCTGGCTGACGGGCGAGCGGGTGATGGAATACGGGGACGCCAGCGGCACGGCGCTGCTGGATGTGCGGAAGCGGAAATGGTGCGCCGAGGCGCTGGCGGCGATTGACCCGGCGCTGGCGGAGAAGCTGCCGCCGCTGATCCCCAGCCACCATCCCGCGGGCCGGCTCCAGGCGGCGACGGCGCGGCAGTTGGATTTGAACCCCGGGGTGCTCGTGAGCGCCGGGGGCGGCGACAACATGATGGGCGCCATCGGCACCGGCAACACGCGGGAAGGCGTGATTACCGCCAGCCTCGGCACCAGCGGCACCATCTATGCCTGCGCCGAAAAACCGGTCGTGGACCCCCAGGGCGAAATCGCCGCCTTTTGCGATTCCACCAACCGCTGGCTGCCCTTGCTCTGCACCATGAACGTCACGGTGGCCACCGAAATGGTTCGCGAGGATTTCGGGTGGTCGCACGAAAAATTCGCCGCCGAGGCCAGCCGCATCCCGGCCGGCAGCAATGGCCTGTTGCTGCTGCCCTATTTCGAGGGCGAGCGGACGCCCAACGTTCCGGATGGCACCGGGGTCTGGTTTGGTGTCAATGGCCGCACCTTCGACGCCGGCCATTTCGCGCGCGCCTCGATGGAAGGAGTGACGCTGGGGATGAATTATGGGCTGCGGCGGCTCGCCGAGCTGGGGGTGCAGCCGACGCAAATCCGCGCCACCGGCGGCGGTTCCCGCTCGCGTGTGTGGCGCCAAATTCTGGCCGATGTTTTCAACGCCGAGGTCGTCACGCTCAAAGTCGGCGAAGGCGCCGCCTACGGCGCTGCTCTCCAGGCGCTTTGGTGCTGGCGGCTGGACCAGGGGGAAACCCTCGCCATCAGCGACCTGACCGACCGATTCGTCGAAGTCAACCGCTCGGAAACCGCCGAGCCCAATCCGGATAACGTTCGGGTGTATGGTGAGTTGCAGTCTTTGCAGGACAAACTCTCGCTCTCGCTGCGGGAGCTGTTCCACGACCACCGTGCCTTTGTGACCCGCCGGTCCTGACCTCGCCGGGTGCCGGCGCGCCACCGTGGCCCGGGGGTCGCCCCATCGCGCCGGCCAGCCCCCTCACCGGCTTGCGCCTTGTGCCGCTGGGGGCGAAACCGCAACCTTTTTTCAGGTGTGGTGTTCTTGCTCAGGGGAAGGTTTCAGGTTTAGGATCATCTATTGAGTGAAGAAGCCCTGCTTGCGCGCGACGCCCGCCCGCCGGGCGCGATACAACCGGCGTCTGCCAGATGTATGTTGCGTAGTTTGTCTTTATTGAACATGGCGTTGGTGATGGCGGTGCCCGGCTGGTTGTCGGCGGCCAGCATCACCTCCTTTACCCCGACCTATGGGGCCGCCGGGGACCCGGGTTACATCAGCATTTATGGCACGGGTTTCTATCCCGGGACCTTGGACGTGCGTTTCAATGGGGTCCAGGACCCGACGGCAGCGGCGACCTTGGCGGACGGCACGCTTATTCAGGCCCGCGTGCCGGCGGGCGCGCCCCTCGGTCCCGGCCGCATCCGCATTCGGGTGGGTTCGAGCGAGTGGGCGGAGAGTCTGCAGGATTTCACCGTGATCGGGTCCGGCCCTTACGTCCACTCGTTCAATCCGACGGGCGGTTCGGCAGGGACATTAGTGACCCTGACGGGGGCGCATTTTGCGGGAGTGACCAACGTGACCTTCAATGGCAAGCCGGTTACGAACCCCCTCCCGCCCCCGTCCGACACGCAAATGCAGATCAATGCGCCCGCAGGAGTTTCCACCGGGCCGATTGTCCTGCGTTCCGCCAAAGGTGTTTTTACCACCTCGAACTTTTACGTCCCGCCGGTCATCACGGGTTTCACCCCGACAACCGGTCGGGCCGGCACGAACGTTATCGTTACCGGCGCCAACCTGGTGGGAACGACCACGGTGCTGTTTGGCGGGCCAAGCGGCAGCCACAGCCTTCCAGCAACGAGTTTCACCGTGCTGAGTAATGGTGCGCTGCGGGTGACGGTGCCCATCGGCGCCTACACCGGCGCGCTGAGGGTCGAGGCGCCCGCAGGCGCGGCAACGACCTCCAGCAACTTCGTCATCCAGCCGCTCATCCACGGCTTCTCCCCGAGTTCCGGGGGTGTCAATACCCCCGTGTTGATTACGGGAGCCAACTTGAACGCGGGGACGCCGACGATCCGGTTCAATGGGGTGAGTGCCTCAGTCGCAGGGGTGAGTTTCGGCCAACTTACGGCTTATGTGCCGGCGGCGGCCACCACCGGCCCCATCACGGTCCAAACCACCAATGGCAGCTACACCACCCTCGAGAAGTTCTACCTGCCGCCAGCCATCACGAGTTTTTCACCCAATAACAGCGCGCCCGGCAGCCGGATCGGCGTCACCGGCCTGAACCTCACCGACGCCAGTTCCGTCAGCTTCAACGGCCAGCCGGCTGCCGCGTTTTTTGTAACCAACAATACAACCTTGGGGGCGGTCGTGCCGGCGGGCGTCACCAGCGGTCCGCTGACAGTCATTACGCCCGGCGGCCTGGCCACCAGCGCCCAGCTCTTTTATGCCGCGCCAACTCTCGGTGGTTTTGTCCCGACCCACGGCTTGCCCGGCACGGTCGTCACCTTGACCGGGCAGAATTTTCTCGGCGCCACGCAGGTGCAATTCAATGGCCTGGCGGCTGCCAGCTTCACCGTGGTCAACAACACCACTCTGCAAGCCACCGTGCCAGCCGGGGCGCAGAATGGTCCGATCACAGTCATCGCGCCCGGGGGAACCGCCCAATCCTCCACTCCGTTCTTGTTGGATTACACCAGCGACCTGTCGGTAACCATCACGGCCGCGCCGGAACCGGTCTGGCTCACCAGCAACCTGGTTTTTACCATCGTCGCCGCCAACACCGGCCCCTTCGCCGCCGCCAACACACGCTTGACCAACCTCCTCCCCGCCAGCGTGGCCTTCCGTTCCGCCGCCAGTACCCAGGGCACGGTTGCCCACCAAAACGGCCAGGTGGTTGCCAACCTCGGCCTCTTGAACCTGAACTCCGCCGCAACGGTGACGGTCACGGTTGCGCCGCAAGTCGTTGGCTCCCTCCAAAGCCAGGTTTCTGTTGCAAGCGACTACCCCGACCCCCAACCCGCCAACAATTGGGCCACTGTCACCAGCACCGCTTCGTCCCTTCCCCTTTTGAGCATCCGCTCCCTGCCGCCGGACCGCGTGCGCGTAGCCTGGCCCGGGGACCTGACCGGTTACCTGTTGGAATACAACACCGACGTTTCGACCACGAACTGGCTTGCTGCAACCTCCCCGGTGGTGCCGGTTGGCAATGAACGGGTGATGATCGAAACCAATCCGGGCACGATCCGGTTCTACCGTCTCAAACGTTAGTCGGAACTTATTCCCAAGCCATGTCCGTACTAAATCGGATTGATTTTGGCGCCCAAACTGGCATGATACAACTGCACTTGTGTACAGGGCACCGAGCCCGCAGAGTGCCAGCGGTAATGCTTTTCATGAGGGGAAAGTTTTTCCGTTGCGAATGCCGGTTTTTCCTATACTAACCCTCTGACCAGCGCAGTTCCTGGCGCTGGTTTTTTTTACCCTTCCCGGACTGGCTCACGGCGCTGCAGCCTTCAAACCTTTCTCGAATTTTTCAACCTTGGGCCGGATCACCAGCCGGCAGTATCCCTCGTTGGGCCGGTTCCGGTAGTAATCCTGGTGATACCCTTCCGCCGGGTGGAATTTTGTCAGCGGAACAATTTCCGTCACAATTGGATTCCGGAACCTGGCTTGGGCCGCGGCTTTGGATTTTTCGGCCGCGAGCTTCTGGGCTTCGTTGTGATAAAGAATGATGGAGCGGTATTGAGTGCCCTCATCCGCCCCCTGCCGGTTGAGGGTGGTGGGATCATGCGCCTCCCAGAAGGTTTCCAGCAGGCGTTCGTAGGAGATCACCGTCGGATCAAAGGTGATCTGAATGACCTCGGCATGGCCCGTGGTCCCCGAGCAGACTTCCTTGTATGTCGGATGGTCTTTGTGACCGCCGGCATAGCCGCTGGTGACGGTTTTGACTCCGGGCAGCAATTCGAAAATGGCTTCGGTGCACCAGAAACAACCGCCACCCAGGGTGGCGGTTTCCAAGCCTGGTTGAAGGGGGTCTTTATTCATCATGTCTTTGGATTGAGCGGGCAGTTGTGCCGGGCTCGCCAGAAGCAGGCTGCCCAACATGAGTGTCAAAAGGGACCGGCTCGTCATGTCTCAGTTTGGCACAAAATCCGTCCGTCGCCAAACGGGCTGCCCGCGGGGTTCAGCCCAGCACCAGCCGGCATACGATCACCGAGGCCACGACCCCGACAAAATCCGCCGTGAGCCCGGCCAGCAAGGCGTAACGGGTTCGTTTGATGCCGACCGACCCGAAATACACCGCCAGGACGTAAAAGGTGGTCTCCGTGCTGCCGAAAATCGTTCCCGCCGTCCGCGCGATCAGGCTGTCGGGCCCAAACGTCTTCACCAGTTCGGTGAACAGGCCCAAGGTGCCACTGCCGCTCAGGGGACGCATTAAAACGACCGGCAGCAAATCCGGCGGGAACCCCACCACCCGCATGGCCGGCGTCAACACGCGGCTGAGCAGGTCAATGCCCCCGGCCGCGCGGAACATGCCGATTGCCACCAGGATGGCCACCAGATACGGAATGATCCGCAAGGCAACCTCAAAGCCCTCTTTGGCCCCGTCCACAAATTCTTCATACACCTTGACTCCCCTCAGGGCGGCATAAAGCGGGAAAACGGAAAGCAACAGGGGAATCGAAATTTTCGAGATCGCGCTGATGATCCGCACGAACGTGTTTTGCTGTGCCGTTTCCAAAGCCAGCGGCAGCCCGAACCAGCCGGGAAAAGCCAGCCGCAGAAAAATCACCAGGAAAAACAGGCCAAAAGCGCCCAGAATCAGCCGGCCCCACCACTGCAGCGGCGCCAGCCCGGCGGCTTCCTTGACGGGGGACTTTTCGGGCTCGGCGGCCGGCGCGCCGGGATGCGGCGGGGCCGGGCGCTCCGGCGCGGGGGCCAGCGGCGGCAGCCGAAAGGCCGGCAGGCGCTCGAGGAATTTGGCCATCAGCACCGCGGAAGTGGCGGCGCAAGAGGTCGCCAGGATGGTGGTGCCAACTATGGCGGTGGGGTCCGAAGAGCGGTTGGCGGCCAGAATGGCAATCGCGGTGACAGGGATGAGCTGAATCGAACTGGTATTGATGGCCAGGAACGTGCACATCGCATTGGTCGCCGTGCCCGGCCGCGGGTTGAGGGTCTCCAGGTCCTTCATCGCGCGGAGACCCAGCGGCGTGGCGGCGTTCCCCAGCCCCAGCATGTTGGCCGCCATGTTCATCAGCATCGAGCCCATTGCCGGATGCTCGGGGGGGACGTCGGGAAACAGGCGGCGCATCAGGGGGCGCAGCCCACGCGCCAGCAGGCTCACCAGCCCCGCGCGCTCGGCCAGGCGCATCACGCCCAGCCACAAGGCCATGATGCCGATCAGCGGAAAGGCCGTGTCCAGCACCGCATACTTGGCCATTTCCAGGCTCCGGTCCGCCACCGCCTTGAGGCTGCCGGTCCAGCCCCCGATCAGCACCGCCAGCAGAATGAGCGCGAGCCAGATGTAGTTGAGCATGGGCCCAACCCTATACCGCCCTCCCAACGTTGGCGCGAGGAAAAACCCGGCTCGCGGCGCGAAAAACCCGTCCTCTTCCCGCCCGCCCCGTTTTCCCGCTGCGGCGGCCCGTCACAGCCACGGGCGCTCTCCGGAAGGCGAGGTGCAGGCCATGCCGGCCCGCTCACCGGGACGCCTTTTTGCGCGCCGGGCGTTTGCCTGCCGCGGCGCGTTTGGTTTTCCGGGCCGGGCGGCGTGGGGGGGCGGACGCGGGGGGCGGGGGAGGCGCTGAAGCGCTGGCTGCCGGCTGCCGCGGCGCGGTCTTCTCGTGAATCACCTGCCGCATGCGTTCGAGTTTCCGGTCAATCTCCGCCTTGGCGCGGTCCAGCCCTTCCTGCCCAAGGTTGATCGCCTCGGCCAGCAGTTGGCACGCGCTTTGAATTTTCTTCGTGTAGCTGCCAGGCTTGAGTTCAATGCCCTTGCCCGCCAGGAACCCGCTCAGGTTCTGGTACACTTCATCCTGCTTCACTCTTTTCATAATGGCTCCGTTTTCCCCGAGCATCCCTGTCCCGGGCTCCGGGCGCAATTACAGAACCGGGGCGGGTTTGTAAGCCGTCCGGCTCAGGCCAGCCCGAGGTTCCTCAGCACCTGCAGTGTCGAACGCGATTTGTTCAAGGTGTAAAAATGGAAGCCGGGTACGCCCTCGCGCAGCAGTTCCTCGCACTGGCGGGTGGCATACTCGATGCCGAATTCGGCCGCCGCCGCGTCGTCGTGCTCGAGCTGCTCGAGCCGCGCCGCCAGCGCCTGCGGCAATCGCGCGCCGCAGATTTGCGTGAACCGCTTGATCTGCGACGCGCTCAAAATCGCAATCATCCCCGGCACCACCGGCACCTTCACCCCCGCCTTGACCAGATAATCGCGCAGTGCCAGAAAATCCGCGTTATCGAAAAAGAGCTGGGTGATCACAAAGTCCGCCCCCGCCTCAATCTTGTGCTTCAGATGGCCCCAGTCGGCCAGTTTTCCCCCCGCGCAGGCGATGTGACCCTCGGGAAAACCCGCGACCCCAATCGAAAACTCGTCTCCCCGCTCGCGGGTGAAGGCCACCAGCTCCGCCGCATACTCAAACCCACCGGGGGTGGGCTTGAACGGGCCACCGTCGGGTGGGTCCCCACGCAGGGCCAGAATGTTTCGGCACCCCAAACTTTGAATCCGGTCCAGAAGCGTTCCCACCTGTTCCCGCGTGTGGTTGACGCAGGTCAGGTGCGCCAGCGTTGTCAGCGAGCGCTCCCGTTGGATGCGCTCCACGATCATCAGTGTTTTGTCCCGCGTGCTGCCGCCGGCCCCGTAAGTCACCGAACAGTAGTCCGGCCGTGCCTCCAGCAATGCCGGAATCGTCTTCTCCAATAAATTGCGGTCCCCCTCGTCGGTTTTGGGCGGGAAAAACTCAAATGAGATCACCGGCCGCCCGGCGGCGCCCTTCCTGGCGTAAATATCACGGATCAACTGCATGAGCAGCCCAATATGCGACAGCCTGAAAAAAAACCAAGCTCAACGCAAAAACGAGAATGGCGCGATTGTTGCTTTCTAAGAGAATTCGGTGGACTGCAGGCCAATTTTTCCTGCTGGACCCCATCCGTATTTTTACGGATCGCGCTTTAAGCAAAAAGATGGACTGAGGGCTTGACAAAGAAACGGTTTTTTTATTTAATACCTGAGGCTGGGAAGGAAAGGACTTCCGAGACGCGGCTCAGCGGACGGTTTGTGCCGTTTCGGGCGTGCGCCCTGCTGGGAAGCGTTGATGAAGGAAGCGAGCAGTTTTTAATGAAGTACTTGACAAAGAAGCGGTTTTTTTCTTTAATGCCTCAGGCTGGGAAGAAAAGGACTTCCGAGACGCGGCTCAGCGGACGGTTTGTGCCGTTTCGGGCGTGCGCCCTGCTGGGAAGCGTTGATGAAGGAAACGAGTGGTTTTTTAGTCAGAGGCTGAAGAAGCAAATGAAGGAACTGATTTCGAGTGGAGGGTGCAGGGATTTTTTGCCCTTTGGGGTTCCCTGCCATTTCGGACGAGAATTCCAAAGCCCAAGCCTTGCCGGCCTCTTCGCCGGGGTCCGCTGTCCTGACCCGGTCCGACCCATGGTTTACCTCTTTTATAAGGAGACAACTATGCGCTGCAACGAAAACAACCCTTGTCCAAATGACTCGCAATTGAGCTCCGGCAGTTTCCGTCTGCCGTGGGCCCTGGCCCTGGCCTTGATGGTCGTCCTCGCCCAGCCGGTGCTGTCCCAAAGCCTCTATTGGGACCTCAATGGTTCGGCCAACGGTTCGGGCGGACCGGCGCCGTCCGGTTTGTGGGACGCTTCGACCGCGAATTGGAACATCCACGCCCAGGGCAATGGCGCGCCGTCCCTTTGGAGCAGCGGCAACACCGCCGTGTTTTCGGCCGGCACGGATGCCACCGGGCAGTACACCGTTACGCTGAGTGGCGCCCAAACCGCGACCGGGCTCACCTTCGAGGAGGGCACTGCAACGCTGGCCGGCGACGGCCTCACGCTGACCGGCTCCAGCCTGGTCACCGTCAATGCCGCGGCCAAAGGGATCATCGCCGTGGCTGTCTCCGGCACTTCGGGACTTACCAAAGCCTCGTCCGGAGAGCTGGTGTTGTCGGGGGCGAATCTGTTCACCGGGAACCTGACCAATCGGGCGGGTATTCTCACGCTTGATAACAACGCCGCGGGTGGCGCCGGCCTCATCGTGGTGGATGGCACCGCCAGTGCCACCTTGCGCAGCACCCAGCCGGCGACGACGCTCGCCAACGACATCCAGCTTCGCGGCACCGGTCCGGCGGTGGAAATCAACGCCCTGGCCGGCAACACGCTCACCCTCAGTGGCGTGATCAGCGGCTCGCGTAATTGGACGGCCAACGGCCCCGGCAAGCTCGTGCTGGCGGGTGCGGCTGAAAACACCTTCCCCGGCGCCCTGACGATCGCGCAAGGCACCCTGGTCGCCGCCAAGAGCGGCGCGCTGGGCAGCACCCTCAATGGCACGATTGTGAACAGCGGTGCCACGCTGGCATTTGACGGGGGCTACGAGTACTACGCGGCGGAACAAGTCACCCTGAACGGGCCGGGTTTCGCCGGCGGCGCTGCCCTCAACAATATCAGCGGTGACAACATCTTCGACGGCACCGTTACTTTGGCGGCCAACAGCATTATCGGCTCGGACGCGGGCAGTCTGACCCTCGTGGGAGCCATCAGCGGCAACTTTAACCTGACCAAGGTGGGAACCGGAGCCGTTGACCTCACCGCGCTGAACAACACCTACAACCAGACGCTGGTCAGCCAGGGCATCCTGGGCGTTTGGTACCCCTCGAGCGCGGGCACCGGACTGGTTACCGTCAACCCCGGTGCGCGTTTGGAGGGCAATGGCAGCGTCCCCGGCGGTGTGACCCTTTGGGGCACGATCGCCCCCGGCGCCAGCCCGGACACCCTTGACACCGGCGCTCAAACCTGGAACGCCGGCGCCAGCTACGACTGGGACATTAACGACGCCGCGGGTGCGGCGGGCTCTCCCACTGGCTGGGACCTCCTGAACATCACCGGGACCCTGACCATCAACGCCACCGCGGCCAACCCGGCTACGATCCGCATCTACTCGCTCGACCCCAACTTCAATCTGCCGGATGAGGCGGCCAACTTCGACAACTCTCAGGATTACACCTGGGTCATTGCCACCACCACCGGTGGCATCACCGGTTTTGACCCCGCCGCCGTGGTCCTTGACGATTCGGGCTTCGAAAACGACAAGGGCAATGGCGCCTTCGTCCTCGAATTGGCCAATGGCAACAAGGACCTGGTCCTCAAGTTCATCCATCCTCCTTTCATTGTCGTACAGCCAGCCGCCGCGACCAAGGAATGTGGCCTGGAAGGCGTGACGTTCAGCGTGCTGGCCGGCGGCACCGGAACCCTCAGTTATCAATGGCAGAAAAATGGCAGCGACATCAGTGGCGCAACCTCTTCGTCCTACAGCATCACTCCCGTCGCCCTTGCCGACTCCGGCACCTTCACCGTTGTCATCACCAACCAGTACGGTTCCGTGACCAGCGCGGGCGCCCTGCTGACCGTCCAAGACACGATCGCTCCTGCGATCACCTGTCCGGCCAGCCTCACCGTCAACGCCGATGCCGGCCAGTGCTATGCCACCGGCGTGGCCCTTGGTTCTCCCACGACCAGTGATGCCTGCGGTGTGGCCAGTGTCGTCAACGATGCCCCCACCCAATTCCCTGTTGGGGTCACCACCGTCACTTGGACCGTCACCGACACCAGCAACAACTCGACCACCTGCACCCAGACGGTCACCGTCGTGGATAATCAGGCGCCCGTCATCGCCTGCCAGAACCTCTCCATCACCCTCGATGGCGATGGCAACTACGCGCTCAGCCCCGCCGAAATCGCCAGTCTTATCACCGCGGCCTCTGACAATTGCGGGCTGGCCGGCACGAACGTGAGCCAGACCGTTTTCAATTTCTGCCACGTGGGCGCCAATCCCGTAACCGTAAGTGTAACCGATGTGAACGGAAATTCCTCCACCTGCAATGCCACGATCAACGTTGCGGCACCGGCTGCCGATCCCGCTGTGGTGTATGTGGATGACGATTACGGCAGCGGCTGCGCCGCCGTCACCTTCCCGAACAGCGGCGGGACCGGAACCTATTACGTCGGTTACAATGCCTTCCCCACCATTCAGCAGGCGGTGGACGCCGTGGCAGCCGGCGGCACGGTCAATGTTGCCGCGGGTTTCTACGAGGAAAATGTGGTGGTGGGCAAAGCCGTTACCCTCCTGGGGCCGAATGCGGGCAAGGCCGGCAGCGATCCCACCCGCGGGGCCGAGGCCATCGTCACCACCGCCCTCAACGATCCGGAGAGCGTGCCGGTGTTCTCGGTGGAAGCGGACCATATCGTTATTGACGGCTTCCTGCTGGATGGCCACAACCCCAACCTTCCGGCTGACGTGGGAGATTACGACGCCAACGGGGTGATTGTTCATGCTCCTGCCGCCGTCCAAAACGGGGCGTATCCTGATCTGACCAGCCAGTTGAGCCACCTCACCGTGCAGAACAACATCATCCGCAATTTCTCCTATGACGGCATTTACCTCGAACTGCCGCTCGGCACGGAAAATGGCTGGAACTACATCGGCAACAACCTGTTCGATACGATGTGGGAGGGCTTGCAAACCTACGCGGTCCATGCCGTCATCACCAACAACACCTTCGCGAGCTGCAACCGCGGCTTGAGCCTGCATGGTGTCATCACGGCCGCTCCCGCCGGCTTCGCGCCCCTGGTGGGCGATAACGTCCTCACCATCGCCGAATGGTGGCCGGTGAATCAACTGCCCGGCCGGGTGAACGCCGACGGCATCTGGATCAACTACCGCCGTGGGAACGCCGCCGAGCTCAACGTGGTGGGCAACACGATCAATACCCCTGTCGCCGCCCCGTCCGGGAAGAACATTCGCGGCCTGTTCGCGCTGACGATTGATGGAGACGCGAAGGTGAATCTGGTTGACAACACCGTCAACGGCCAGGGCTACTGCCTCAGCGGCGTCTATGTCTCGGGCTGCTGGAGCAACGGCGCGGTCAAAGTCCTTGGCGGCACGCTGGACCAGATCAAATCCTCCGGTGTGCTGGCGCAGACGCTGGACCCGAACTGGGGCGAGGGTGACTCCTTCGTCACGCTCAGCAACGTTACCATCAACATGGCGGCCGGTGGCGTCGGCGTCCTGGCCGCGCAAGATTCCACCACGCCGGTTCTCACCGCCGAGGTGACCCTCACCGGCAACACCGCCATCAGTGGCGGCGCTACGGGCGTCTCGGCGCTGGGCGAGCTGGCCAAAGTCACGTTCGTGGCTGCTTCGCCAGCCGCCAGCCTCAGTTCCATGGGCAACTACATTGTCCTGGACAGCAACGGCGCAACTTTTGCCAACACGGCAGTGGATGCCACCTCGGTTCTCTTTGACGGCAAGACCGGCGCCGATATGACGCTGGCCGAACTTTTCGCGACCGAGGATAAGATTCAGCATCAGCTCGACAACGCCGCGCTTGGACTGGTTCGCGTCAAAGCGGCAAATCTTTACGTTACGCTCAACAGCGGCAGCATCCAGCGCGGCATTGACGCCGCCACCGTGGGTGACACCGTCAATGTGGCGGCGGGCAACTTCTCCGAAAACCTCACGCTCAACAAGCGGCTGGCGCTCGACGGCATGGGCAGTGGCAACAACCCTGCCGCGGACACCATCGTGACTTCCGCCGCGGCCAACCTCGACGTGCTGAACATCACGGCCTCCGGCGCCTCGGCCTCCGAGCGGCTGGTGGTCAAAGACCTCCGGCTTACCGGCGCCACCGGCTCGGGCAACGCCGCGTGCGGCATCGAACTGGCCGCCGCCGGCTCCTGGTACACCTTCGATAACGTGGCCTCGGTCGGCAACGGGGGCCACGGCCTCGCCCAAAATTTCATCGGTTCCAATACCGACGTGTTGGTCACCGGCTGCTCCCTGTCCAACAACGGCGGCGCCGGGTTCCACATTCCCCCCGGAGCGGGCATGGACGGGCTGGTGATTGCCAACAGTGCCTTCAACAACAACACCTTTGGTTTCGAGGCCTACCGCGCTGACGGCTCCACCGAGCTCCTGCGCAACGTCAGCATCACCGACTGTCAGTTCAACAGCAACAGCACCAAAGGCATCTACGCCGAAAAACTCAGTGAGGCGGTGCTCGAACGGCTGACCGTGTCGGCCAGCGGCGCCTCGGGCGCGTTCGCCGCCGGCATTGACATCAATCTGAAATATGGGACCTACCAGAACATTCAGATTCTGAATTCCGAAATCCTCAACTGCGGAACGGGCGACACGCTCAATGGCGCGGGCGTCACCATCAAAGCCCGCGACGACGGCGCTTACGCTGCCAACCCGGCAACCCTCACCGGTGTTACCCTCTCGGGCCTGATTGTATCGGGCAGCCCCGACGGCATCCGGTTCGGCGAACCGGCCAGTAACAACGCCGGCCCGACTTTGGTCGCCGTCCACAACTGCAATCTCACGGGCAATCTCAACTTTGCCATTCGCAACGAGTCGCAGGCGCTCACGGACGCCTCGCTGAACTGGTGGGGTGCGGTCTCCGGCCCTGCCAACCCCATTTCCAACCCCTATGGCACCGGGGCGGCTGTCAGCGCCAACGTTGCCTTTGCGCCGTGGCTTGGCGATGGCACCGACACGAGCACGGACCTCGGTTTCCAGCCGAACCCAACGCCGGTTTATCATCCGCCGGTTCAGTTGGCCTTCACGGCGGCGCCTGGCGCAACCGATCTGGGCAGCCTGCTGGCTCCGCAGCCGGTTGTCGCGGTCCGCGATGCCTTCGGCAACACCACCCCGTGGGCGAACCCCGTGGTTACCTTGGCCATCGGCAACAACCCTGGCAGCGGCGTGCTCACCGGAACGAGCGCGCAAACTGCGGTCAGCGGCGTGGCCAGTTTCACCGACCTCGCCGTCACCGTTGGCGGGGGCGCCGGCTACACGCTCGTCGCTTCGGCCCCCAACCTCACCTCTGCCACCAGCGCGGCCTTTGATGTCAACAATCCGGCGCCGACGCTCAGCAGTCTGAGTCCCTTCTGGATTCGGGCGGGTGAATTCGCGTTCACGCTGACCCTCAACGGCGGCAATTTCGTGCCGAACTCGGTCGTTCATTGGAATGGCAGCCCGCGCCCGACCCACTTCGTCTCCGCCTCGCAGCTTACGGCGGACATCCCGGCCGCGGACATCGCCAGCCCGGGCACCGCTCAAGTCAAGGTCGTCTCCGAAGCGCCCGGTGGCGGGCAGACTGCCGAACTGACATTCCGAATCGAAGCGGCGGTGCCGGCGGTGGTTTATGTGGACGACGACTACTTCGGCCTGCCTGGCGATTCGCTGGTTTCCTGGCCTTATGCCGGCGCGGGAACCAACATCCTCGGCTACAACGCGTTCGATACCATTCAGGGCGGTGTGGATGCCGTGGCGACCGGCGGTTCGGTGCTCGTTGCGGCGGGCAACTACCTTGAAAACGTCGTGGTGTCCAAAGCGCTCAACCTGGTCGGCCCCAACACCGGTGTTGCGGGTTCGGGCGTCCGCCTGCCCGAAGCGGTGGTGCGGCCCGCGATCAACGATCCGGAATCGGTGCCTGTGGTGTCGGTCGAGGCTGAGAACATCGTCATTGACGGGTTCCTCTTCGACGGTCACAACCCGGCGTTAGCGCAGCCGGGGGATTATGAGGCCAACGGGGTGCCGGTCCATGCGCCGGCGGCGATTCAGAACGGGAACTATCCGGTGCTGGTGGCCTTCAACCGGGTGACGATTCAGAACAACGTCATTACCAACATCGCCTATGACGGGGTGTATTTGGAGTTGCCGCTGGGGGCGGACAACGGGTGGAACTACGTGGGGAACAACCTGTTTGCCAACTGCTGGGAGGGGTTGCAGACCTACGCGGTGCATTCGGTCATCACCAACAACATCTTCCAGAGCTGCAATTTGGGTCTGAGCCTGCACGGGACGATCACGGCGGCACCGGCGGGGTTCCAGCCATTGATTGCGAGCAACGAGCTGACGATTGCCGAGTGGTGGCCTGACGAGCAGTTGCCGGACCGGATGAATGCGCAGGGCATCTGGATCAACTATCGCCGGGAAAACGCGGCGGAGCTGAACGTGGTGGGCAACGTCATCCACACTCCGGTGGCGGCGCCGCCGGGCAAGACCATTCGGGGCATCTATGCGCTGACGGTGGACGGCCACGGGAAGGTCAACTTCATTGACAACACCGTCAACGGGCAGGGCAATTGTGATCTGGGGGTCTATGTGACGGCGTGCTGGAGCAACGGGGCGGTGAAGGTCCTGGGGGGCACGCTGGCCGGCATCAAGGGAGCGGGGGTGCGGGCGGCGACGTTGGACGGGGTGTGGGGGACGGGCGACGCGTTTGTGACGGTGAGAAACGTGAATATCACGGTGGCGGGGACGGGTTATGGGGTGGAGGCTCTGCAAGAGGCGGCCACGCCGGCCAACCGGGCGGGGGTGACGGTGATAGGGAACACAGCGATCAACGGGGCGGCCGTTGGGGTGAAGGTGGAGGGTTCGGGGGCGTGGGCGACGGTGAAGAACAACCCGGCTTCGATCAGTTTCAATGCGGTGGGCATTGGGGTGGACGGGGGCAAGGCGCTGGTGGAGAACAACAATCTGGCGGGCAACAGTGTGGCGGCGATTCAGGTGGAGAACGGGGGGGTGGTGGATGCGGGCGACTGTCTGGGCGCCAACGTGACGGGGCTGGGGACGGGGAGTGGAGCCAACGGCTCGAGCAGCGGCTTGAACAAGCTGACCGGATATTCCTTCAACAACGCCGCACCATGGGCGATTCGGAATTTGAATACAAGCGGGCCGGCGGTGCTGGCCTACAACAACAACTTCGGGGCCGGGGTGGGCGACGACATCCGGCTGGCGGTGGAGCAGGTCTCGCCGGTGGAGTTCACGCAGGCGGGCGGGTTGCTGGTGGCTTGTCCGGCGCCGGTGACGGTGCCGTGTGTGACCGATGTGCCGGCCGGGGCGGCCGATCTGGCGGAGTTCTTCACCCTGGGCGGTGTGGCCTCCTGCAGTCCGGGAACCGTCAGCTTCACGGACTCCACTTATCCGGTGGGCAGCGGCGTCATCACCCGCACCTATACGGTGACGGATCCTTGCGGCGGGACCACGACCTGCCAGCAACTCATCACGGTGGCTGATGTTGCCAAGCCGGTGGTCTCCTGTCCGCCGGACATCACGCAACCGACCGACGCGGGTCAGTGCTACGCCACAGTGACCATCACGCCGGCCAATGCCACCGACAATTGCGCCGTGGCGTCGGTGGAGGGCGTTCGCAGTGACAGCCAGCCGCTGACGGCCACCTATCCCAAGGGCGTGACGACCATCATGTGGATAGCCACCGACACCAGTGGCAACACCGATTACTGCATCCAGACGGTCACCGTGGTGGACCAGCAGGCGCCCACCATCACCGCGCCCGCCAACGTCACGGTGAACACCGATAGCAATGTCTGCTACGCCACGGGTGTGAACCTCGGCGCGCCTGTCACCTGGGACAATTGCGCCGTCGCCAGCGTGACCAACGATGCGCCGGCCCAGTTCCCGAAAGGCCTCACGCCGGTCACCTGGACGGTCACCGACACCAGCGGCCTGACCGCCACGGCGGTGCAACTGGTCACCGTCCTCGACGGGGAGCCGCCGACCATCACGTGTCCGCCTGACACGGTGGTGCAGATCTCCGAATCACGCGATCCCTATGTGACCGGCATGCCGACCGCGTCGGATAATTGCGGCGGCGTGACCATCACCTACAACGACAATCGCAGCGGGCTGACCGGGTGCAACGCCACCGGAACGCTGATCCGCACCTGGCGCGCCACCGACGAAGCGCTCCGGCCCTTCGAGTGCCAGCAGACCATCCAGGTGGTGGACGGCAAGGCGCCGCTGTTCACGTTTGTTCCTGCGAACATTACCGTGGCCAATGATCCGGGGCTCTGCTCGGCTGTGGTCAATTACGCCGCGCCGACGGCTATGGACCCCGGCTTCAGCCAGGACTTCGAGAATCCGGCCTGGGTCGGCGGCCTCTTCCC
>ERZ795052.1459-NODE-1459-length-31937-cov-5.460824_pt1 | contig 31937 bp, 26 predicted proteins | sample MGYA00375136_ERZ795052 | MGnify/ENA primary metagenome ERZ795052 (study PRJEB30181, sample SAMN05720156) | activated sludge metagenome | isolation source: Anaerobic digester | place: Japan | collected 2015-05-26 ... | reverse complement strand
CCGGCGTTCGGCTGATAAGACGCATAGTTGCTCTGCTGTGTAGCAAACCATTCGGCGCCCCAATACCAGTTGGTGTCTTGACCGATGTACATGTACGGCGATATGGCATAAGAGGAATAGTCGGGGATCACAAGCTCGCCGTTTTCTACATGCGCATTTCCGTACATGGTCCAGTCTTCGAAGGGCGGGCATCTGTTGAAGCGTTCTTCGTTCAATTCGTGCGTGAGCAAAAGACCGTTTGCGTTAAGCGAAGCACGCGTGCGATAAAGCGTAAACACGTCGCTCGTGGAAAGCGCAGTCGAATATATTCTCACGTCGTCTATCAATCCGATGAAACCGCCGCGGAATATGGAAGAATAATAAGCTCTTCCGATCAGCACCCCGGGATATGTTGAATGTGACCCAAGCCCCGTGTTCGTCAACGTCTGTTCCTGCCCGTCTATATAAACCTTGTAGGTAGTTCCGTATTTTGTGAATACGATGTGATGCCAGTCGTAAAGCAGCGATACGGCAGGAGTGGTATATGGCGTTTCGTTTATGCGTATAGCTATGCCGCCGCTTTCGAACATCGAGAGGTCGAACTTGCCGGCGCTCGAACCGTTTATCCCCAATATACGTCTTTGCCACGTGTTGTCTGTCGAAACATCGGTAGCTCGTATCCACACGCTAACCGAAAAATCGCCGTTCAGATCCGCAATCGGCGATTGCGCCAGATGTATGTGAGCATCCCCGGAGAAGTAGTACGCACCGCTCCCGATGGCGCTGAACGTAGTGTGCTCCGGAGAAGAAGCGGCTTCAAGCTCTGCATCGTTAGAGAATCCCGACTGGTCTTTAACGATTCCGGGCCGCGAACCGTCAACGAACGGAGTGCAGTATCTTGTCATCTCCAGTTGAACGTTCTTTATCGAAGGGTAATTCCCTGTACCGTACGTTCCGTAGAATGCCAGCATAGCTTGAGTAACGCCAGGATTGGCAAGGACCGGAGTCAAATCCGAGAACTCGTATCGGCTATAATACTCGGAAACTCCTACATACGTGTTCACAAACGTGTATCTGGTGTTAGAGCCGTTTTGCATATAAACAAGAACGTTAATAGTATTGGACGTGTCGGCGGATTTCATGTCGAGGGAGAGAGAATACGGCTTGTCGGTGCCGTAAGTGTCGAAAATTGGTGCAAGATCTATGTATTGCACGAATTCGTACGTCCCAACTACCTCTCTGGTGGGATTGGTTATTAGATTAACAGTCGGCCTTTGAAAGTCGTCGAACGAATAATGAAGAACCTTCGCCTTCGCAAGCTCTTTTATCTCCCGTTCGGACAATATGTGGTCGTATATCCTGAAGTCGTCTATCATACCTCGCCAGGCATACGAAGAGGAAGCAGGGTGGTAATTACCTATGGTAAAGCCCCTATTGGCCTGAGTGGTGTTTCTGTAAGTAGTCTCGCCGCTATAGACTCCGTCGATATACAGATATGCCTTGTTCCTGAATCCGTCGTTGAGTACGACGTAATGATGCCATTCGTTGACGCTTGGAAACGAGACGTTCGTTCCGCTGATCTTAAAGGCAGATGTGGCGCTGTCCCCGACGTTCCAGCATATCGTGGAAGAGGCGGTTGAAAAGAAAAGATCCGGTCCGGCGAACGAAGGCGAATTGAACGAGAAAAGCATAGGGTTGTTGTCGAAAGACGTCGAATACCCCCACGCCGACACCGAGACGATCGCAGGGAAGTCCATGCCGGTTGACGAATAGATTCTGTTGCCGGAAGCGAAAGAATATGCGCCGTTTATCTTGCCGGCGGCGCTGTATGTCGCAGATATCGTACTTAAATGCCTGTTGTTTCCAGAACTGTCGTTGGCGTTGCCGTCGAGTTTGTACCAAGCGATTAGACTCATGTTATCAACCTATGTAATTGAAGTCGAGGGCGTTCATATCCTCGTTGTACTCTATCGCAAATTTCGAGGCTATCGTCGCTTTGCCGCCTATGTTGGCGTCTCCAACTGTGTTAGTGCTCTCCGCAAAATCGACTGTGCCGAAGAATTTCGAGTTCTTCGAGTTGGTGTATCCTGATGCTGAATTCGACGTTCCAGACCCTATTTGAGCTGCAAGGTTCGAAGGCGCCGTGTAAAACTTATGACCTTCGTGAGATCCCGCCGCGTTGTGGTATCCGCCGTACGCTATGTGATACGCTTCCGTACCTATCGTGTGCCAACTGTTAGCTGCGTACAGGGTTATCTTCTGCCTCTGCTCGGAGGGGAACACAATCACGGCATTCGAAGCCATCGTGCCTCCGGCAAGAGGCAGGTACGCATGCGAAGCTTGAGAATGGGTGTAAGCTGTGTCCCAATTGGTGATTTTTCCGGTCGTAACTCCGCTGGCTGCATGCGAATCAGAAAGGTACGGGTGTGTGTGTGTTGGCGCTTTTCCGTCCAGAGCAGCCTGAAGACCCGTAGTATCTGCTATCGCGTGAGAGTGAGTCGCAGGAGCGAAAGTCGAAGGTTTACCGGAAAGTTCAGACCAATCGACGGAACTCCAGACGGCGACTCCTGATGAACTGTATTGAAGGAACTGATTGGCCGCTCCACCGCTAGGAATATGGTTGTATCCGGCACCACTAGGGTGAGAATAAGAGCTCGATATCGTTACCTTGTCATTTGCGTCGTCGTAGGCTATGGATATATCTGTTCCCGCGACGATATCCAACCGACTGCCTGTATTCAGGGATATCTGTGTGGCCGCGCCGTTCCCTATGTTTATCGCATGCTCGTGCGACCAATCGGTTATTTGAGACTTCGTGTGCGTGTGCGCCGAAGGAGCGAAGGTCGAAGGTTTTCCGGTTAATTCGGCCCAATCTACATCGCTCCACGCTATTGAGCCGGCAGTCGCTCCGGCTTTAAGCACCTTGAGGTTGTTTGTAGTAGAAGTTGCCGGCACGTGCAAATTCCCGTCGCCCGTTGGGTGCGAATAATTATTCGCGTTCGTGGCTATTCCGTCGAGTTTTGTCTTGTCGGCCGCGCTCATGAATCCTGCTACAGACGTTGTGACGGCCGAATGCGTGTGGTTTGAGAGAGACAAAAGTGTTCCGTTTACGGAGGGGGTAGTTTTGAAGTCCGTCTTTTTTGACGTAAGTCCTATTTCCAACGCCCTGGCCCACGTACCGTCTTCGCCGCTGGTGTCTATAGCGAAGTAATTTGCGTCGCCACTTCCAGTTCCTATGTATCCAAGCCGCCAACTGAATCCAGCGCTCCCTGTATAGTTGAAGACTATATATCTGTCGTTGTTGGCTGCGTCTAATTGCAGGTCTCCTGTTATAGTGCCGCCGGAACTGGACAGGTACGGGTGCGTGTGTACGTCGGATTTCGTGTTCAACGCGTCCTGGAGTCCTGTTGTGTCAGCTATTGCATGCGTATGAGTTGACGGGGCGAATGTCGAAGGTTTGCCGGAGAGTTCGGACCAATCTACTGAACTCCAGACAGCAACACCAGACGCGCTGTATTGTAGGAACTGGTTCGCAGCTCCGCCGCTGGGAATGTGGTTGTTCCCGGCTCCGCTCGGGTGTGTATAAACGGTTGTCTCTGCGCCGTTTATCTTTATATTTCCGTTTGTTGCCGACGATTGAACGAGCGTTGCGTCTGTACGGGCATGTGTTGCCTGAGAGTGTGTGTAAGCTGCGTCCCAATTGGTAATCTTGCCACTTGTAACTCCATTCGCCGCGTGCGAGGAATCGAGTATTGTGTAGTAATTGGTGCCGTCTTTGGTGACTTCCCAAATGTCGGCCGTTTCGTTCCATCTCAAGACAACATTTGCAGATGTGCCTCTTTCTATTTCCATTCCGGCATTCTCGGAAGGCGTGCCTGCGAAGTTGGAATTCAGCACGATTATGTTGTCTGCGAGGTTGATGGTCTCTGTGTTTATCGTCGTTGACGTTCCGCTGATAGTCAGGTTCCCTGTGATTGTCAAGTCGCCGGATACAGTTCCGCCGGACGAGGAGAGGTACGGGTGCGTGTGAGCTGGAGCCGCGCCTATGTCGGCAGGCGTGAGCTGATCGGAACCGCCGGAGGCATGAGTCGATTTGTGCGCCGTCGGGGTTCTGGAATTGGACAATCTGCTATCTCCATTGGTTACGTACTTGTTCGTGCTCGACGGAGTGCCAGAAGTGCCGGCAAGGGCCGCCTTCTGGTCGCTCGTCGGATCGTTGGCATTCGAGTGAAACCGCGAATCGTTTCCGGCTGCGTAGTTTGTAGCGCCGGTTCCTATGTTTGTGTTGTTAGGACTGTAAACTCTGTTTGCTCCTTCGTAAAGCTCGCTCGCTTTGAGCTGGGCTGGAAATGTTGCGTTCCTATCTCCATCCCATGCGAACAAACTTCTTGTGCCTGCCGGATATCCGCCCCAAAGATCCAAGTTGTATAACGTTATCACGTTGGAAGGGTATGTTGCATTCCACACTGGCGTAAACTCTATTTCGACGTAATCGCACATTCCTGTGCTTGCGGATCTGCTCCATGGTATTCCAGCGAACGGAAGATACCAGTGAGCCGGCCAACCGCCGACTGTGCTTTCAGAGTTGGTGTGGTACGACCAGGCCTGACTTATTACATCTCTCTTCCTTATTTTTATCTTCGTGCTATGACCGGCTGCAGATGCGTATATGTACAGGGCGTTCACGTACACATAAGTATTCTTGTTGTAGATCTGTATCCTGTATTTCTGGCAGCCGTTCGGAATGTTTATCGTTGCACTGTAATATCCGCTGACGAATTTCTTTATCTCGGAAGCAGGCACATTCGCGTTGATCCACGTCGTCCCGTCGTTCGTGTATTCGAACGTGAACATGTCCGTTGGATAGAACCACGTTTTATTGTCGAACTGCTGCTGGAAAAGCGCCATTTCCGCAAGAGACGGAGAACCGATGTTCTCCGTTGGAACGCCAGTGGCCTGTTGTAAATACCTTCCTACGACCATCGTATTCGAGCTTGTGTTCCCGTTTGCGAGAACTGTATCTAATGTATTGTTTGTATTGAGAAGAGTCGCTATGCTAGTCAATCCAGTTCCGCCGTAACTCGCAGGAAGAACTCCGGCATTTATATCGGCGGCAGAATGGTTGTGAGAACTCGCAGCCTTCCCGTCGAGAGCGGTCTGCAAGCCTGATATATCTGCTATCGCCGGCGTGGCCCATGCTCCAGTACCTGCGGAGGAATATTTTACGAATTGCCCGGCAGAACCGCCGCTCGGAATGTGCTTGTTTCCGTCAGTAGAAGGGTGCGTATAGACTGTGATTTCTGTGCCGTTTATCTTTATATTTCCATTCGTGGACGAGCTTTGCGTAAGCGTTGCGTCTGTTCTTGCGTGCGTTGCTTGCGAGTGCGTGTAAGCCGTGTCCCAATTGGCGATCTTCCCCGTTGTAACTCCGCTGGCCGCATGCGAATCGGCGAGGTATGGGTGCGTATGCGTCGGCGCTTTTCCGTCCAGAGCGGTCTGAAGACCGGTTATATCTGCTATCGCGGGAGTTGACCAGGTGGCTGTGCCGGCAGACGAGTATTTCAGGAAATTACCCGACGCCCCTGCGGCGGGAATGTGCTTGTTTCCGGCGTCGGTAGGGTGTGTATATACGGTGGTTTCCGTGCCGTTTATTTTTATGTTCCCGTTAGTCAAAGAACTCTGCACGAGAGTTGCATCTGTCCTTGCGTGTGAAGCTTGCGAATGGGCATAGGCCGCGTCCCAGCTTGTTATTTTCGCAGAAGTTACCGCCGAAGCGTCGTGAGTGTCTGGCATGTACGGGTGAGAATGCACGTCTGATTTAGAGGCCGGATTGAAATTGCCAGAATGCCATATGTCGTAAGTCTTGTATTTGAACAGGTCAGTCCTTATCTGGAACAGAGAGGTCGGCGTACTCCCTTCGAACACCTGAAAGCTATCTGCTCCGGCACCGTTGCTGTTAATGTTGAAGGCTATGTCCTGTCCCGAACTTATCCATATTCCCGCCTGCGAGTAGCTCGCGTTCCCCGCAAGGATGTAATCGTCGGCGGAAAGCTGGAGGGTGTTGTTGTTCATGTTCAACGATCCAGACAACGTGCCGCCGGCAAGAGGGAGATAATTGGAAGGCGTGAGGTTTCCTGTGTGCCACACGTTCCAGCCGAAGAGTTTCATGGCGTTCGTCGGATCGGATTCGCCGGTGTCTTTTATGCGCAACCATTCCCTGTTGGATTCTTCCGGCTCGAATATGACGAAGTCCTCGCCATCGACCTTGAGTGCTACTTCTGTCTGAGCATCTGCTGACGCTGAGTTGAAATGAAGTTCCGCCTTGTCCAGCACTAAGTTTCCTGTTAAAACACCGCCCGTGAGCATGAGGTACGGAGTTCCAGACGTAGGAAAGTTGTACGTTACGCCGGCAGCGTTCAGGTTTATAGTGTCGCCCGCCTTTCCGAGCGTTATAGACGATGGAATGTTTCCGCCTATCGTTGCCGCTGCCCCGTCGAAAAGAAGGTCAACGCCGGACGCTAACACGACGTCGTTTGCAGAATTGGACACGGAGAACACTTCGATCGCTGAACCCACCGTCGATCCAAATTTTATTACAAACCTGTCCTCTAAAGTCTTCAGTATCGCAACTCTTCCGTTCCCCTGGCTGAATGCCTGTAACTCCTGACCATCTACTAGCCTTATAGGCGTCATGTTATCCTCCGAACCTTGCGCCCATCAGCTTTATCCCATATGAATCTGACGGCGTGATCTCTCTGTCGAACACCACTCTCTCCTTCAGGCGTGCCTGATTGGCGGAGTCTATCGTACTCTGCCTCAATTCGTAACCATCTACGTACAACACCGGATTGGTCATCCACACGTCGGTATCGTTAGCGTTGGTCTCTATGACGAAAAAATAAAAGCCGTTCCTCTGCGCAGTTACTTCTACCAAGTACGGAAGCCAGACTCCCTTTATGTAGTTTGGTACGTCTTGCGACTGCATCGCTAGATTGAACGGCGAATACCACCGTACTCTAGGAGTAGAACCGTTGTAATTGGTCGCGACCATTATCTGGCCAGTGAATGTAGCCTTCGACCCTTTCGTGAGGTAACAGCTACCGACGAGTCCAGACCAGTACGTAGTGTTTCTCTTCGACATCCGCCACACCTGTTTCCCGCTGTCTATATCGAGGTAGAAAATCGCGCGGCCTGTGTACACGATTGTATCGCCATTGAAGTTGTGGTTGAGGGAGACGAGTCCGTTATTTACCGACGTCGAAGTGCCGAAGTGGTTGTAATCAGAGCTGTTGTCGTACGTCGTTGTTGTCAACTGACCGACTATCTCGGAATTCAAAACGTACAAAAAGCCGTTGCAGTACAAAGGGTGGTTCGGCGTGTAGTGAGGTTTGTAGAACGAAAATCTGTTTAGGGAATAGCGAAGCCCTGTAGCCGTCTCGGTGAAATAGAATGGGAATACCGCAAATCTACTTATGTTGCTGTCGGCATAAATTTCCCAGCCGTCGGAACGCATTGAATTCGGCCGCTCGTGATACGATGCGGCAAACATGTAAGCGTAGTTCTGGCTCGCCGTTCCAAGGTTGTACGCGAACTTCATTCCGTGCACTATGTATTCAATCCTGAAATTATTGTAACCAGCGAAAGAGGAGATGTTCCCAAACACGCGGCCGCCCTGGAAACAGCCGTACATTCTCAAACCGGAATAGGCCCCCCATATAAAGTTGCATCTGATAGGTCTTATCCCGTAATAAGCCGCGTAGAAATACATTCCCTCGCCATCGGCTTTCTGGTTGCACGACAAGAGCGCGTTACGCTGGACTATGCACGTACCGCCTGCGGTCCCGTTGAAGTAACCGCGTAAAGACAGGCCACGGTATGTTGCCGAAGACGAGCCGCCGAGTTTATGCAAAAGCACGTTTTCTATAACTACCTGACGGTTGCTGTTCGAGGTGTCAGCGACGTCGATGTAAGGCCCGGGAGTGAGATCGGCCTCTACCACGCAGTCGAAGTTAAGAAGTACGGCTATCGCGCCGCTTTCTATGTTCCTGTCAAAATTCGTCAGGTTTGTTACCGTCTGATAGTTTCGCCTGTACATGTTGGATAGTGTAACGTCGTTCCCGTTTATAGACGCGACTGTGGCGAAGGTACCTTCGTATCGCGACGTTCCGCTCCAGTGAGTGTCCTCTATGTACAGGGTGTCGCCGACCGATAGTCTCGATGCGTTTGATATCTGAACGATATTCGTCGTGTTTGCAGATATCGCCGATTGAAGAGTCATACAATTGACCCTAACTTCCGAATCGCTGTCGTGGCTCTTCTCGACGCCTGTTTCGTACAGCATCGTGCCGGCGGCGATCGTAGCGGAGAGAGGAGAAGCTAGTACGAGCTTGTTTTCGGATAGGTCGATGCTCTGGATATCGAATACGATCTTGCTGTTGTCGGCTATTACCCTGTCGGTCTCGAAGAATTTCCTGGCGTTGTCAACATAGATCTCTGTGGCTCCTGCGTTCGCCTGAGCTGTTGTAGTGCAAGAAGGACCGACGAATCTCCGTATCCAGACCTTTCCAGTCTCGACGTAGTTGACCCAAAAACCTTCGTCCTGGTCGTCCATAATGTTTCTGTTGTCTTTATAGACGTGAATGTTATCGCCGTACCCTAATTTCGACGAATCAGATACGTCGAGATACGCGTCTCCTATAGAAGGAGAAGCGGCGAGGCTCGTAAATAGATCCAGTCTCGAACCGGAGAGAAGCAATTTGCCGTAGTTGGTAGTGTTCATGTATATTCTTCCGGTGGTCGTGTACGTAGCGGTACCCTTTCTGTAAATAATATGTTTGGAAAGCGGTCCCATCTGGTACGTGCCGCCGGCGATGGTGACCTGCCAAACATGTATTGCCGTTTGCACGTCTTCTTTATGTCTTAGAACACCGTTCGCGTTTATAGTTATGAGGTTGAGAAGCGTTGCCTCGTCGTTCAGATCGTATTCGACATCATGATTTACAACAACGTCGTCTCCGGCGGCAGGAACCGCGCCGCCCCAAACAGTCGGATCGGACCACACGCCTGCTTTGGTAGAAGTGAGAGTGGCCATGTGTTATACCCCCGGGAACCTGAACTCCAGCACAGAACCGGCTGGAATGTTGTATGTGAATTTGATGGTAGTCGAGTTCACTATTACGTAGTCGTCCGTTTCGTGCTGGTATATTCCGTCTCTAATAACCAGCGTCCTGCCGGTGTAGAGAGCGCCGCCGGTAACGGTCTTGTTCGTGTCCGCGGCAAGAGAAGACGCCAAAGTCTCCTTCACTACCTTCGTAGGAGCCTTTGCCGTCTCTTCGAGAGCGTTCTCGACTTTATTGGCCCATGTGTACGCCGCCGTGTCTCCAGAGGCGAAAACCTGTTTAACGAAAGCCATTTCACCACCCTGATAAGGAATAACTTGCAGGGAAGTTTATTTGATAATATCTTCTAGCTTCAGCCCGAGCGCCGACGATATCTGTAAAAGCTCAATGGCCGTAGGTTCCTTGCTTTCGTTTTTCGCCGTCTCGAAACAGATCTCGGAAAGCCTCGCCGGGTCGATACCCGTGATCGAGAACATATCATACTCCGATATGCCGCGCATTCTCATCTGCGCACGTACCTTTTTGCCTATTTCTTCTCTCGACTTCAACACACGCTCACTCCCTTTCGAAGGTATTTTGACATGTTGAAAAAGTGATAAAATTTATTTCGGTGATGCTAGTGAAGGCCAAAGACATGCAAGACAAAATCTACATAAAACTTGAAGGTCCAAGTATCGACATTCGAGAAGTTCAGCAGAAGGTCGATGCTGTCATGCGTGTGAAGTTGGAGATAGAATTTCCGGGCATTCTCGAAACGTCGTGCGGATACAGGACTATTTACGAACGCTCCATCAACATGAAGCCGGGTTATCTCGCAGTCGCGAAGAAGATATCCGACGAAGAGTTCCTGATATACGTCTTCTCGAAAACTGACGGAATAAAATACACTTACAGTCCCGAGCAGAGAAGAGAGTACGAATGGATAGCCTATTACGAAGTCATAGACAGAAAAGCAACGGTATCCATCGAAGACTCTTCGAACACCGTTGCCTATAAAATGCTTAATAGAATTACTTTAGTAGATGCGAGAGAATTTTTTCTATGACGAAGTAGAGAAGTCCACCGCCGGCGAAGAGTTTGAGCCAGAAGTCGAACGTTCTTATCCTCACTTTCGTCTTGTTGTCGTTTACAGATTCGGCGAGGTTGGCCTGCGATTTCGACACGTCCTTCATCATTTCAATCAAATGGTTCTGCGTTAGCTGGAGTGAGTCAACCATTTTCGCGAGGAGATCGGTTTTCCATTTCCCGTCGATGTGGTCTCGCAATTCGTCGAATTTATCTACGAGTCCAATCACCTGCATTTTCAGGCTGTTCGTTTCTTTCTGGAGTTCGTCCAGCTTTTTGAAGAGGCAGTCGATACTCAAAGCCTGCGAAGCGTATGAGTTCTTCAGGTATTCGACGTCTTCCTTTAGCTTGTCTATTTCTCTTTGAAGTTCCAGTATGAGTCTATCTTGTCTGCTATCGGTTTCAAAGTCTTCCATAGTGTCCTCACAACTTATCGGCCGCTTCGGCGATTTTCCCCCTCTGCGAAGCCTCAAGATTGACGACGGCAGAAAATCCGTTCCCATAGAACTTGTCGATAGCCGCCTTCAAACCTGTAGCCTCGCGGATATCCGACTGGTTTATATCGCCGATTATGATCGCTTTGGAATTATCCTCAACTCTCGAGAGGAGCGTTTTCATCTCGTGAACTGTTATGTTCTGCGCTTCGTCAACTACGAAAATGGAATTGGATATCGTCCTTCCTCGAATTGTACTGAGCGACTGGATCTCCAAGCAGGCCTCGGCGAACTCGCCAGCGTCTTGACAGAGTTTGGTTATGTTGTCCTTGAGACCGCCGCAGTATATCGCGGTTTTTTCTTCGATGGAACCAGGAACATAACCGTCTCTATCCTTTCCGCCTACACGAACAGGCGGCACGACCCACACGATTCTGTCGAAGGCGCCGGCCTTTATTCTCGATATGGCCCACGCGAGTGTTATGTAGGTCTTTCCGCTACCTGCGCAACCGGTGGCGAATATCGCTCTGATCTCGTCTCTTTTGAGAGCGTCGATAAGACATTTCTGTCCGTCGTTAGAAGGAATAACTTCTGTGCCGCCGGGTATTCTTATCTTCGGCTCGTTTATGAAAGTTATCGTACCGTCCGAATGATACCCGAGCCGGCGCTTCCCGCTTGAGTCCTCGACATACCCGTATTCGCACTCCGTGATTTCCGGCTCGACACTTATAGAATCTTCGAATATATTGTCGCTCTTGACGAGGAACTTGCCTTCACGTTCCCGCTTTTTCGCATCAATAACGTCGATGTTCAATTCCGTAGCGAAGATCTGCATCATTCTGTCGGAGGTGATGAGCGGGCATTTGTTTTCTTCGGCAGAACAAATTATTATTTGATCTGGAGTGTCGCAACCGTAGTCGTCGAAGTCGATAATGAGTTTTCCGTTTTGCTGGGCTTCCTGTATCGCCCTTTGGGCTTTTCTCGCTCTCATACCTTTCGAAGGGTCTTTCTTCAATCCGTCGAGTTCGTACAATACGATGTAACTGATTACGTTCTTATCTACGTGGGTAAGGATTTCTGGGAAGTCGAGAAGTACATTTGTGTCTATCGCGGCTTTGTCCATGAATGATTGTACCTCCTGGAATTATCCGTTTCCAGTATAAGAAATAACGGTTGGTATAAAAAGACGGAGACTTTCGCCTCCGTCAGAACTTCACTTCGAAACCCGCGAAAACACCGGCGTTCTTTTCCTTGATACTGTAAGTTAATCCACCGTGAATGTAAAAATCGGCGAACTTGACCATTTCATTTTCGACCTTGTAGTTGGCGTCCAAGAGCAGCTTACCATCTGTTGACACACCTACACCGGCTCCGAAATTTTCGCTTCTGAACAGGTCGAAACTCACTCCTAGTTGCGGGATAAAAGATGTTACCTTTCCGGACTGGACGAGTATAAAAAACTTGTGCGCAAACTCGGGATTTATCGTAGATAAGCAATCGTACAGGCCGGAAACCGCCGCTTTTGAAACGGAGCCGGAGCTAAACTGTTTGAGGCTCTGGACCAGCGTCGTCAGCGGATTCGTCGGCTGGTTTGGGTTTTGGAAACAGGCCACGCACAAGGTTGTACGCTCCGACCGCCCCCTCTACTATCAGATCAACGGTTTCGATGCTTATGTATTCGTCGAGGTCGAGTTCGGAGAGATGCGAGAATATCCTATCGACTGCGAATTCTTTCGCCTGTTCGTTGGTCCAGCCGTCGTTCTTCTTGTGCTGTTCGGCTGCTTTTATGGCGTCGTCAACGATGAACTTGGCCGCCTGTATGGCCGTGAGCGCCTTGCCTTTTATTCCGAGCTTTTTTGCAACGAAAACCGTACCGATGGAAGCGCCGAAAATAGCCGCCAAGATTATAAGTGTCGTGATGTCCATTAGGCATCACACCTCCTTTGTGGGTTTGTTGGTACCGGCAGATGAGTTCATATTTCTCTTATTGATACGTTCACTTTCACTGGAGCCTTAATGCCGTCGTTCGATTCGATTACAACCGACACGATTATTGTCGTATTCGCGGGTACCGATAAAAAACAGGTCTTCTGAATGTTCGACATGAGAGAGGCGTACTGTGTCAACTCTTCATCGCTGGCCTGGTCCAGAGATTTCGACGGAACGAACGGAGTGGTTGCGTGCGAGGTTATGAAAGTTACAGAGCAGGCCCTCTTCGGATCTATTTGCTTCACAGTAACGACGGTGTTTGAATTGTAGTTGTTTGTGTTCTCGACCTTGAACGAGAAGATGGCTCCTGCGTCGGATACGAAGGTCTGTCTTACTTCGGAAAAGCCAACCATCTCATGTTCTCCCGAGTATAACGTTCTTCAACGTTTCCACGTCTTTCTTTATCTCTGCGATCTGCGCGCCGAGAGTCGATACGATCTTGACCAGCTCGGCGTGCGAAGCGGTAACGGATACCTGTTGCTGAAGATTTAGCAACTGTTGTTCGAGGAGTGTCAATCTTTCTTCTATAGTCATATCAGCTCTCCCAAGTGTTTGTTACAGCGTTGAATCTCGCGAACTTGTGCGTGTCCACGATATACGCAACTCTTCCGTCCCTTTCGACTGGTGGAAGGTTCGCTTGCGTAGATGCCCTCAACGCGCTGAAATCGCCGTACAGATTGGCTTGCAGTTTATGTTCTATCTTTCTTCGCACGTTGTAGTCGAAATCGTTGCCGTCCCACTGTGCTACGATTACCTGAGTATCCGACGGCTGCTGCGAAGAACCTATAACATCGAATGTTTTCGAAGTCGAGTCGAAGATCACTTTCGATCCGGCGCTTATCTGGTAAGTCAAGTTCGAATCTGGTGTCCCATATATCTTTTCCTTTACCGCTATCGTTCCCGGAGTTATGGATATTATCTCGGTTATGTCGTTGTAGGAGCATATGCAACCAGCGACGAAACCGTGGCCGGCGAGTTCCTGGATACCGGCGAACAGGCCTGCGAGAATGCCTATGTCGGACACTATCGCGTTGAACGCTTCCTGCAAGTCGGCCGAGCTGATCGCCGCTTTATATGGGAAATGAACCTGTTTTGAATTAAGTTCAAGCATTACAAACCACTCCTTATAACCTTATCGGTTTTTCGGCATACGACGCCGTGATTGGATTGGCATTCTAACGAATAAGAGACGTCGAAATTGTTCTGCCCTGTGTAGCACAGCGCTATTGTAGTATTGGAAATCGCGGATAATTCTATCGTCGCTTCCGAATCTTCCGAGAGGAGAAGGCGGACCCCATAAGGCGGAACGTCCATCGGGAAAGTGTGGCCTATGACATTCCCAAACCTGTCGGTCACGTCAATGTCTCCGTCGAAATCTATGTCTGCGATCTTAGTGCCTGTCGGGAGGTAGATCACGTCGCTTATATACAGTTCCGGCACAAGCGGGAACACCGCCAGAGAGGACAACTGCATATCCGACGGCAATATTTCGACAGATGCCTCTTTCACTTTCTTGGTGAGCATAACGTTGCCGGCGCAGTTGCCGCTCCCTATAACATTTCCATCCCGATCGCGTACCTCGAACATGGCGTTCGAGAGTTCTCCCAAAGAAGCGAGGCGCAACATCTGGAATTCTTCGCTGCAGGTTATGTTCAATCTCTTCCTTACGGTCGGTATGCTCATATCCGAAGATGAAGCGAAGATGTACACGTCGCAGCCATCTACAGTATCGCTCGACTCGAACCCTATTTTCATTGTTGTGTCTTTCCACACTTTCGAGAGGGCTATCTCGTCGGTCCCGTCGCAGTCGGCTATGACCACGGCAATCGCACGGCCTATCGAGATCAGTTCGTCAAGTTCTTCCGACGGGCTGCCAAGATCGGCGATTACGACTCCGCCGCTCGCAGTTATGTTGGTCGTAGAAATAACTTCTATGCAGGACATTGGCGAGTACGCATTGACTCCGTCGTTTGTGGTTATTGAGCAAGAAGGCACTACGTAGAACTTGCTTGACGGTGTTACTTTCGACACATCTGATAGTTTAACGTCGTTTGTGTCCGGCGATAACGTGAAGATCGCAGAAGAGCCGTCGATAGTGAACCCTTCTACGTTTTCAGAGTACAATGAGCCTATGTTTTTCAAAGTGTCGGCCAGCTCTATCTTGGAAAACTCCACAATGTTTAGGCCGCGCACGATGCCATTGGAAGCCATTCCGGTCGGAGTATATACCGATACGCCTTCTGGTGCGTCGGACGGATTTTGCGCCACGAGGTAAGTCCGGAAAGCCCTTTCGTTTCTTGCGATTCCAACGTTGGAAAGACCGTTGTCGTACTTGTAAGCCAAAAGTCTTGCGCTGTTGCTGTTTATCGTCGATGAAATTCCGTTGGAGACGGGGCCTTCGAGACCTCCGGCCACCACCTGCGTTCCGACGGAAACGCTTCGTTCGGCTATCACTATGTCTCTGGTAACGACGGGGATCTCTTTCTCTTCGTTGGTAATCGTATGACTGGCGTGCTGAGAGCCGTAATTCACTTTCATTTCCCACTTGCCTATTACCTTTATGGCCGAAACTATCTGAGTCGAATCGTCGAAATTGCCTATTGCAGAAGTGAGATGCCCGGACGAGGGAATCGGCCGGCCGTTGAAAACATGGACCCTGGATATGTTGATCGCAAGCACAGAACTGATGGTCATTCTTGCGCAATCACTTCTAGGATTGAAGAGGAAGATGTTCGAGAAGACGACGGAGTGAGATTCGAGGGAAATACCGTTTTCGTCGAAGAGGTTTACCGCCACCGAATAATCGCCGTCGTCCGTCTCTATCATGACGAAGCGATTGGCACCTTTACTTTCGAAATGTATATCTATATAGCTTGACTGCGTTACAGTGCCATTTTCAATTTCCGGGTTTATTGAGAATTTCGGTTTTTCTTCGAGTTCAAAGCCGCTTATTATCGCGCCGTTGTGCGCCGTGAGAGTTTCTGAAATTAATGAGCAATTGATCTCTGGATTAGAGACAAGGCGGAGTTGTTCTGAACCGTACCTTTCATACGAGCTGGTTATGATTCTGGCTATGTCTATCATAGACTTCGTGGTTATATTTTCGTACGGTTCTATCATCGAAAAGATCTGTTTTATGAACTCTCTCCTCTTTCCGACCAGTTCGGACGTGGTTTCGTACATGTTGCCAAACAGGCGGTTGACTGCGGCGAGATCTATCTTCGAGCCGAAGGCGAACGGCTTGCCTTCGATGCTGTTTTTGAGTGGCGATTGTATTGGCGAGAACTTCATGGTTTCACCTCTAATAAAGAGCTACCATTACGTATTTCAGCACCGGAGTGCCTGACATTCCGCTCGACAGATAGCAACGAACGGACGAACCATTTGTGTAACCGCCTTCTATATCCACGACGTCGCCCGCTAGATCTTCGAAAACGCTGAAGGAGCCGGATATCTCGACAGTTACGTCGCCGCCGTTGGTGATTCCACCCACGACGGCCCTTATCTTCGACGCGTTCGGGAACGACGGCACTTTTATAAGCACGCTGCCGGTTCCTGCGTATGAATTCCATACGGAGGTTATGCTGCGGATATTCACGCTTTCGTCGTGTTCTATCACGAATTTCTTTGCTGTGATCGGTTTGTATATGAGTCTGGACGTACCGGAATAGTTTCTCTCGATCGTCTTGGACAGCAATTCGACTTCTTTGCTGTATATGGCCTTTACGGAGGTTATCCTTCCAACGCCGTCGGCAAGTATCATCAGTTCGTTCGATTCTATGTTGTTGCAGTAAGCCTCGGTCTTCTTCGTGGAGCGGGAAAACGGGATCGCGGTTTTGATTTGAGATAGCGAGGATAGGCACAGCTTGTTTGCGCCGGGGACGACAGAGGTATTCGACAAATACATGGCCGACGGAACTGGAAGGTACGAGAAGGAGTAGAACAGCATGTAAAGCTCGCTAGAACGCACGAGTTCGCGTATGTTCACTTCCTCGCGCAACACGTTTTCCACGGCCGTAAGGTTGGTTATCCGCCTCGAAAACTCGGAACTGTCGAGCAGAGATGCGGCGCCGCTCATGCTTTCGTATATGCGTTCGCTGTCTTCTTCGATGGTTTTCATGTCGTCGTGTACCCCGTCGAAGAACTCTATGTGCTTCCCTTCGAAGATCTGCTGGGAATCGGAAATTTCGATTTTTCTTGCAAACCCTCTGTCGTACCTGTTTTTCAGGTACTCACGTTTCGCTTTTGCCGAATGAGTCAATTCGTTGAAAGTATCGACGGAAACATTAGGAATGGTCTTTACTGATTCGGATATTCTTTCCATCTCGATCACCTTTTCCCGATAATGAACGGCCCTATAACAATTTCAGGCTTCTGCGTAACCGACGAATACGGGGTCAAAACGAACAATATTCCGTCTGTATCCGGCGAGAATTTCAGGCCCGAGGAGACCGCTAACCTGCCAGATGGGTCTTCGTAGATTTTCACGCTCGATTGCGGCGATTTAACTGCGTTGCCGATCATGATATCACCTAGAATCATGCTCGAATTGCATGGTGTATTCTCGTGTTCGAGACCGGACAGCGCGGTATAAATGGTCTCTGCGCCGCTCGAATGGTAGTTGTTGGCAAAAGTTCCGATATCCAATTCTATTTCGAGCCGGTCGGCGGTTACGGATTCGCCACTGTAATACACTATGCCCGGCAACGATGTTATCTTTTCGTAGTGGTAATTCCCGTCTTTGAATATGCCGTTAAAGACGGACGCGACTTCGCTACCGTTGAGGTAAAACCGGATCGCTCTGACGTTGTTCTTAACAGGGAATATTGTCTCCAGCGCAATCGTGTTTATAACTTGTGCGGCCATGAAAGAAAACGAAAGTGTCAGGCGGCCTAGCATAAGTCCGTCGTGAACGAAAGAAAGGAACTTGGCGCCAACGGCGTTCGTCTCTATAGTCGGGAGTTTCCCGCTTCTCGAAAAGCCTATCTCCGTTCCGGCGATTGGGGCCAGCGTCATTACTTTGCAGTTGAACAGGTACTTGCCGCAGCGTTTTACGTCGGAGAGTATTCCGTCCTTGTCTGGAAACACCACACGGAAATCGGAATACCCGTTTCTCGCGAGAGGTATTGCACCTGTCTGAATAGCTCCGACTATTTGAGCGTTCGCCAGTTCCTTCGCGTCGTACACGAGAGAGCCGGCTAACTTTTCGATAACGGCGAACTCTGACTCGGCGGCACTGGCGGATACGTAGGCCTTGTTGACGAACTCGACGAAGCCGTGCGAAGATAAAGCCCTTCCGTCGGGATAATACTTGTTTAGAACGGCCATCTCTTCGGGTACTCCGAAAGAGATGCCGAGTTTCTTCGCTATCGACAGTTTGGTGGTATGTATCATGTTTATCTCCTTAGAATCGGGCTTAATTGCTTTATCTTGTCCTTGAAGTTGCTACCGAGTGCAAAGTTGACCTTTAATACAGGTCCGAAGTGAGATTTGTAAATCGAAGGGTTTGTGGCGAAAAGCCCCCTGGCCTTTATAGGTCTGAATTCAATTGCACTGTCGGCGATTACTCCAACGAATTCGCCTATCACTTCGGCGGTGATCGCTTCAGACAGACCCGTGCGTGCAGACACGCGCGAGACCACTTCTTCGAGATTTATCGGCTCCCTTGTTGACCTCATTTAACACCAGCGAACCTTTTCATGATCTCTATTTGCGCTTCGTTGAAATACATATAGCCTTTCTTTTCGTCGTAAAACGGTTGCACGAGGCCTTCGTTTATGTATTCCCATATTTCGTCGGAGGACAGACCGGTCGCCTTGACCGTCTCCGTCATCGTGTACTGAATAACTTTCGCTTTCTTCGCCATATTACACTCCTTAGAAAGTGGTCCATATACTGTATTGGTAGTTCAAGGTGAAAGAGAACCGCGTAGGTGCTATCCAGAAGCCTACTGGCGGTTGAGGCACCCTGACGAGAAGGTAGTTCATATATTTATCCTGGGGATAGAGAGTGAACTGCCCGTGCTCGAAGTTGCACAGCGGCGCCGAATCGACTGTGAAACTCTCGCCGGTTCTGAAATTGTCGTTGGATATGTTGAACGTGAACGTCGGAACGGATATCGCGACAGAGGTTATGGTGGCGACATAACTGCTCGAAAGGTTCTTGAAGTACACCGGATATCTAACGAGGTCGGTTATTGACCTGTCTATATAGATGACAACTGGATTGTCTCCGTTTATTGGGAGCGTCAACGCGTTATCGTGGTAAGCCTTAACTGTCATAGATCCGCTCCTTCACTGTGAACACGAAGACGTCTGACGAGAAGTGCCTGTCGTCGGGGAAGGTTATCTCCAGTTGCCCGACGTAAGTGCCAGGTTTTTCGATATCGCCTATGTACATTCTCGTATGCACGTATCCGGGATTTTCCGGCTCGATAACGCAGAGCTTCGAATACTTCGATCTGTCCGGCGTAGTGACATGTAGCGTAACCGTTGCGCCAGTCAGGTCCATCGGACCGTGCTTGCCCTTGCACAGAAAACGGAACGGCGGTGTGTCCTGTGTGAACATATCTAACTCTCCTTCTTCAAGAAAATCCGCAACTCCATTTCGAAGGAATCTGCGACTTCTCCTATTATTTCAACTCTGTCTTCCACACTTAAATTCTCTTCAATCACGTCTGACACTTCAAGCGTAGGTTCCTCGCAGTCGTCGATGTGTACTACTATCGTGTCCACGTTGTTCAAAACCATGTCGTAGGAAAGCTGGACCTGTATCCCCTCTTCATACGACCTGTAAACTATCTCTATCACAGGTATAGAGTCGCCGTAATATGAAACAGTGTACTTCACGGTACTAATATTTCCAGCGATGTCGAAAGTGACGAAGCGTATCTCTTCTAGGTCCTTGCACACGGTAGTGAATTCGCTCAGCGATTCCAGGCCTTCGATATCGAGAGAGTTAGCGAGAGTCTCAGGCTGCCCGAAGTATTTCGTGAAGAAATCTACTCGACTCAAGCCGGAGACGTCGTTCGAGGTAGAGCGTTCGTTCTCTAACGTAGATTCCTCGCTTTGCAACGAGAACGTTATGAGTTCGCCCTCCGGAGTGAATCCGACGAGGCTGGATAACGCCGGGACCGTATCGACGAGCATTGTGTGTACTGCTGTTTCCGACCAGTTTCCGGCGAAGTCTCTGGCCTTTATCTTGAAACTGTTGTAGCCCTCCTTGAACTTCTTTGGAGTACCTTCGGGATATTGCCAATCGAATATGAGGTAGTCGTTGAGCTGCGACAGGTCATTCAACACGATGAAGTCAGGCACTAAGTGCTTGGTTCTCAGCTCGTAATCGACTTGTTCTATCCAGCACCCGTTCATGTTGAACGTGTCGGAAAAATGGTTTTTGAATTCGCCGTCCCGCAAGGCGCTGACGGAAATCATGAGGTTCTCGTGTTCGGTTATGTTCATGTGCATGTAATCGGAGAGGATCTCCTCGTTCAGAACGGTGTTCCACACCCTGAAAAAACCCATGGCACCAGGATATTTGAACAGCATGTCGTCGAAGAAGAAGAACGTGTCCGGCCCTTCGAGCGCCGCGACCTCTTCCTGCGAGAAAGAACACACGCTTTCGAAACGCTTTTCTGCGTTTACAAACAGCGACACTACTTCGTCCTCGTAAGTTATCGCGTAATGGTTCATCTCCGTAGGATCTGCATATTGGACGCGTCCTACGATGTATCCGACCTGGATGACAGGATCTTCTATCACCGACAGCGAGATAACGTTCCCCTTCCTGAAAAACATTCCGTTGAGAACGTCGAAACGCCCGAGGAATTCTATCGTCCATCTCTCGGGAAGGCTGTCTATGTTTATCGTAGCGAAATCGTCAACGCCGTCGAAATTCAGAAACGAAGGCTGAAATACTTTTCTCCAAATGGTTTGCAATATCGCCTCTCCTGTCTAGCAGAATGTCGCATTCGCACCGTCTATCTCCTATAGAATGGGCGCATTTGTGGTCAACGACGAGGACTACGTCGTCTTTCAATCGAATAGCGGCATTGTCCCTGTCAAGGACAAGGACAGTGCCACCTTCGATATAACCGGAACAATTGTATCTATCGGTAACGTAAGAAGTACCGAAATCAGAGCTTGTGATGCGTGTTACTTCTATCATGAATTGGTAGGCTCCGTTTCCGTCGCGACGTTGAACGTTGTCTGACCGCTGGCCTTGTCCACTGTGTCGTCCGGAGTGTAGTCCACCTCGTCTGGACCCACTATCACGAATGAATATCCGGCGACTTGCGAGTTATCGCTGACGTTCCATTCGTAGAACGGATCTGGATCGTTCGTTATGGAGCCGTTTGCTATTTGTGTAGCCTTGCCGCTATCTTCGTAAGCGTTGAGTGAGTTTATGACAGGAGCCGTGGTATCAATTCCGACCTGAACGACTTTCGTGGTGTAACTGTTCCCTGCCTTGTCTTTCACGGAGAATTTGATCTGTACTCCCGAAGTGGAAGTAGTGTCAACGCCGAAGTTTACCGTACCCTTGGTAGCGCCTGTATCACTTGAGGTGAAAAGGTACGCAGTATTCGGCCCGCAGTTGCCTGCTAAATCGGCGGCTGCGGTTTCACCGGTAGCGCTGTTGGCGCAAAAAGCCTTCGACCAGTTCGACGTAGGAGAAGCGGCCGCAGTCTTCGTAGTATCGACGGTTCCGTCTGCCTTCACGGGGTGGAAAGAGGTACCGCCGTCTATAGACACACAGAAGTAAGCGGTTGACATGTCGATTCCAGAATCGTTGTCGCTGAACTGGACGTAGGATTCGAAAGTTCTCGTGAGCTGCCACGTACTCTGTGTTGGTGCTTGAGTTCCTATCGTAGGCGAAGAGTAGTCGCAGTTGACGACGAAATCTCCGTAAGTGACTGTGTTTCCGGCAACGTCCTGAGCCGTGAATTTTATCTCGTTCTGACAAACGCCTAAATTCTGCGCGTTCTTCGAGCCGACGTTGAATGGGTTGGTAGCGGTAAACGTCTTGCTGGTCGTATCTCCATGCGATGCTCCATCGGTGTTGGTGAGGTTTATTCCAGAGCCGAAAGTGTTCCCTCCGTCTGTCGATATCTGGTACTTCGGAGGAATGCCGGTTATGTCGATGCCGCTGGTGACGTCCTGAAGGGTAACGGCTGAAGTGCTGGCGGCCTGAGTAAGTCTCCACGACGAGCTTATCGTTCCACTGTAAACAGGAGCGGTTGTGTCGATGAAAACGGCGTATTCATCGGATGTGCCTTCGTTACCGGCCTTGTCCTTTTGCTTGAACCTTATCCTGCACTTGTCGTGTGTGTTGGTTGAATCGTTGGAGAAGTTCGGAGCTGTTGCGGAGATGTTTGCAAACGTGTTCTTCAACGCATCGGTGGCTTCTGTCGTTATGCCGGTAGTGAGCCACGAACCCCACGTGTTGCCTCCGTCGGAGCTTATCTGGTACGCGTAATCGCCTGATACTGCAGACAGCCCCGAGCAATCGGCCGCCGAGGCACCGACTTCATTGTTTGAATCTTTTGTCTGGATTCTAACAGATGGATTTCTCTTCTCTTTTATCCAGATCGTCGGAACGGCTGGGAGCGAACCTATCTTCGCTATTGCGTCCTTCCATGTGGAGCCATCGGGTGATACCTTCGGAGTCTGCCAGTTCGCCGTATTGTGGCTACCTACGCTTCCGGCGACGTTCGAGCCGGGAGGAGTTGTATCGACCAGCATGGTTAACGATGTTACAGACGACCAGTGGTCGAACTGGTCTTTCGCTTTCATCTTGAATACGTTAGTACCATCTTTTAGTCTTGGCATCTTGATCTTCCCTTCACGTAAACTACGTATTATTCGGAATTGAGGTCGATTCGTCTATTATCAGAGTGTTTCCGGACGAATCGAGCGTGTCGTCAGGTTCTTCGCTAGTCGTGCCAGGTTCGATTAAAAACCACGAGAAGCCGCTTATTTGAGAGAGATCCGAAGCGAGCGCTTCTACGTACAAAGTGTTGTCATTCACTATCGCGCCGTTGGAAACCGGAACGGATTTGTCCGACCCGGTATATACAGCGGCATTTATTGTAGGACCGCTTATGTCCACTCTGACGACGAACTGTTCGGTATCGCTGTTTCCATATTTGTCGGTCGCCTTAACCTGAAAAACGTTTTGCGTGTAAGATTCTACGAGAGTAGGAGTGAACGAACATAACAATTCGGCGGTGGTCCAGGAAGGACTGTCAGGTAGGATGGACGGAGCGGACCATTGCGAATACGTGGAGCCGCCGTTGGTCGAATAGCGGACTTCGATCGAATCGTTCCTTACTCCAGATTGAATGTCGCGGACATTGAATGTTATAAGAGGGGCGAGTGTGGTCCTCACCGAGTTGTCGAATCCGTAAATGCTCGGCGGCGTCTGGTCGTAAACCACTTCGAGCGAAAATTCGTTCATCACAGGCGACTGATTGGTTGTGGTCGATGACATTCTTATATAGACCTGCACAAACCTCTTCGCCTGATCTGTTGTCTGAGTGTTTGAGAGGAATATCTCCGTCGCGTTGTCCCCGGCGACAAAATTCTCGTAGCAGTTGAGCTGAACGGCTTCGTCGTTGACGGCCTTCTTTGCCGACACCGCGCCGCCGCAAGTTTCAGCTGTTATTATCTTTATCTTCTCGACTTCAAGATCGTCAGTGTCTATCTTCCCGCCAGGACACATGGTCGCATTCCACACGGCGGTTATTAGAAGCGGAAGCTCGTTGAGGTCTATCACTTTGGACTTCCACTCCGAGTAGATCTTCGAGCCGTCGGACCACGTGGCGTTCAAGCTCCACGCGAAATGATCCCACCGCTGTCCTATTTCGTATTTCGAGCCATTGTCCTGGTACTTCCACAGATCCTTCGCCAATGCCGCCAAGTTATCGAATTCATTTGGCGTCGGAAACGTAATTTCTGGCATTTGACCTCACCACTGAAAGAAATAACTTGACGGTGCAGATGGTTATATCAAAGGCTGCTTATAGCTCTCGAAACTCCTCGTAGCACGTTATCCACCATCGACTCTATGTAGCTTGGCATTTCAAAACCCACGAGCATGTTCAAGATATATTCCGTTACGTCAACCAGGTTAAATTCCGTTGCGTTGATTTCGGCCGAAACGTTTTCCAACACTGACGATGCGTACACAAGCGCGTCGAATTCGACTTTTGTTCGCAACGGGTTATCCGTCGCCATTCGGTATAAAGCAGTGGCGGCAGTTTCGAAAACTACCGCCGCTTTTCTGTATTTGTCGCAGGAGTTGGACATGCGGATCACTTACTTCTCTTCACTTTTCGGCGCTTGCTGAACTTCTTTTTTTTTCAGTTCGAACTCGGCCGGACTTTCGAGCGAGGCTACTAGCCCGGTAACAGGCGCAAGAAGCTTGGTTAGCGTACCCTGTTCTTTCAGAGAGATATCGCTGAAAACTGTATTGATTTCGTCGATAGCCTCGTTGTAAGCATCTTTGACGTCCTGAGCGATCGTGTCGATCTTGTACTGCGCAGAAGTTGCGCGTGTAACTAGATCGCCGATAAAGCCGCCTACTATAGCGTACGCCGTCGGATTCTCTGAATTCTGCGAAGCCTGTTTGACGACAGACGCTATGTGTTCGAGTTTCCTGAAAATGTTGGAGATCCTTCCTGTGATCGACTGAACGTATTCGGGGCTAAGCTGGATTTTTTCGGTATTGGTCTCGACGACTTCCGGTAATACTTCGGCTTCTGTCTTATTGTATGTTTCCATTTTCCTTTCACCTCCACATTTGCCTTATGAACCCATATTAGCCCGGGGCAATTCGCTTAAATTGCCGGAGCCTGCCCCCCTGAGTTCTTCATTCTCTCTGCGGAGCCTGTCGATTTCTGCCTCGTAATACACGAACTTGCTGGATATTTCGCTTAGTATAGCTTCGAGCTGCGGTGCTGCGAGGGCCGACAAACTGTCGAGTGCATTCTTCGCGGACCCTATCGCCTGCATCGTTGATATAAGAGTCTTTTCCAATCTTTCGATTTCACTTCTCTCTTGCATATTCCCCTCCGATTAAAGTACCTTTTCTGTCAAGGCCACCCAATACACTGTGCTGGCGCCGTTGTAAGAATTGCGTATGTACATAACTCTGTTTGGAGTACCGCTAGATTTGTACCAGAACCATATGTTCGAGAATGGGCAATTCTCGGCATTGGTCCAACTAGACGAGTTCGGGTATTTGAAAGTCGCGGAAGTCGCCGTGCCGACCCACGTGGGAATAGGCGATTTTACGTACGAGTCGAATGTGAATCCGTCTCCGTGGAAGTCGAAAAACCCTTTGGTGTAAGTTATGGTCTTCTCGACGCCTTCCGAGCCAAACCGCAGAGTTACGTAATCCTGGTTCGTTCCGTCGAAGGAAACGGCTTCGGTCTGCAAGTATGCGCTTCCGAGTGTCTGTGCTCCGGATTTGAACTCCGACTCTACTATGAACAGGCTCGATATTTTCGTCTGTTCGTTCATGTACCCGAGGCTTACTATGTCGGTGTCTTTCGGCTTCTGCCTGAACGTAGTCCAGCCGTTAGACGCGGAGGAAGTGCCGTCAACCAGATCTATCTTCGAATCTTCGAAAGTTATTGCGTTCTCGCCGGCCCCGACGAAGACGTTTCCTTTCAACTGGAGTCCGTCGTCCCACACGAGGTAGTTGTCCTGGTTCTTGAACTTGTCTCTTCCTATAAGGCTGAACTTGTGGTTCTTAACCTCGTACAATTCAAGCTCGTATATGTAAACGTACGAAGAGCTGTTGTACTCGCTGATGAGGATTCTGTAATACGGGAACGCGGCTTTGCAGTCGGTGTAGAAGAATTCCGACGGGCCTGTCCAGCCGGCGCGTCCGGAGACCGTGTGCAGATCAACCCAGGTTACTATGTCGTTGCTTCCCTGCAGCTTCCACGAACGCGGAGAATACGTCGCATTGGTCCCGTGCGCGACTATCCTGTACCTGTCTATACCCTTCATGAGGTAAGAAGTGAACAGGCGTATCCACGTCTCGCCGCTCGGTGAAGACATGTTCCAGTACGTCGAGCTGCTACCGTCGAATATCCTGTAAGCGGTAGTCGTCGAAGGGCTGCTAACGACCGCGAAAGGAGCCGGCGCAGAGTTACTGGTCAGCGGCTTGTGTATCTTGCCGCCCCACGTGGTCTGGAATTCTATCGAGGACACTCTTATGCTAGTCGCGTTCGAATAAGAAGTGAAACTTATCCTGTGATATCTGAATGCGCTTGGCGAGGATATCGTGTAATACGCAGACCAGCCGCCCCATGGGTAGGTTACGCTTCTCGAATCGAGGAGCGTCCAGTTGGTTCCGTCGGCACTACCATAGACAGCCCATGCCTTCGGGCTGAACATCGTGTCGCTTTCCGGGTCTCCGAACGTATATGGCGTTTCCGACGGGCAGTATATTCTATACCTTCTGAGCGTTTCGCTGTTTCCGCTGCCGAGATCCGCCTTCAGCCACGTCTCTGCGCTGTTGTGCGTTATTTCGACATACGAATACAGCGAGCCGTCGAAGGCCTTGAACGCATCGACAGACGAATTGTTGCTGCTTATCGTGCAATAAGGTGTAGTGTTCGACGTCATCTTCGGGACAAATGAGAAGTAATCTGACGTGCCGAACCACACGCCGTTGTATCCGAAATCCTCGGCGCACAGCGCAACGTATTCGGAAGTCGGGTTCGAAGAGAACTTTAGATTTGCCGACGATAGGTTGTTCTCGCCTATGGTCCAGCCGGCTATGTTGCCTGAAGTCGCGTTCATTCCGCCAGCCGCGTCTATCCCGAAGAAGGCGGTCTTCAGCTCCACCTTAGAGCCGTCCCAGCGGAAGTAATTGTTGGCGTCGTTGTACAGGCTCATTTTCCATGATGTCGTGTTCTTTCCGAGCCAAATGCCAGCTCCGCCGTAAACGATTGCGCCTAGTCCTATGTATGGCGTCGAAGAGTTAATAGTCAAACTGTCTTTCGACAGAGAGCTCGACCCTATCGTCCAACCGGCAATGCTCCCGTCGCCTGTTGTCAACTTTCCGTCTATCACGAGGCCGGAGGTTGGGTTGTACGTGAGCTTGGTGCCGAGCGCAAACGTCTTTGAGTCGAGGTCGAAATAGGTCGAGCTGTCAGAACTCCTTATGATACCGGCCGTTACGGTTCCTATGTCCGAAGCTATGGCTGACAATTCGGAGACGGAAATTTTCGCGGCCGTTACTGCACCGGTGGCTATCTCGCTGGCCGTAACCGCATTCGCTGCAATCTTGTCTGCTGTAACTGCGTTGGCGGCCAGTTTATCGACGGTTACAGCTCCGGCCTGAATGTTCGTTGCTGTAACTGCGTTTGCTGCGAGGAGGGCGGTGGTTATGGCGCCGGCCTCTATGTGTCCGGTCTCTATCGCGCCGGCTTTTATATGGCCGCTTTCTATGGCACCGGTTGCTATATGAGTCGCTGTTATCGCACTGGCAGCGATCTTTGCTGCTGTAACGGCATTGGCGGCTATTTCGTCGGCTCCGACCGCACCGGCCTGTATCTTTGCGGCGGTAACGGCGTCGGTTGCGAGAAGAGTGGCGGTTATAGCTCCTGCTGCTATGTTTCCGCTTGATATTGTTCCAGCCTTTATGTTGCTGCCCTCTATGGTGCCTGCTAGTATCTTTGCTGCAGTAACAGCACCGGCGGCCAACTGGTCGGTGGTGATCGCGCTGGAGGCTATCTTGCTTGTCGTTACGGCGCTGGCGCTTATCTTGTCGGCAGTTATGGCGCTTGAAGATATGAGAGACGATGTTATTGCCGACGCTTTTATGTGCGCCGTGTCTATGGTACCGGCAACGATTTGCGAACCGGTTATCGTTGAGGCCGCTATGTTCGACGCTGTGATCGTGCCTGCGGCTATTTCGTTGCCAGTGATGGTCCCGGCGACCAGATTGCTTCCTGTTATCGTGGTTCCGGCTATCTTGTCGCCAGTTATAGTTGCTGCAGATATGGCGTTGGCAGTTACCGCTCCGGCGCTTATGTGTGTAGCTTCTATCGCGCCGGCCGCTATCTTGGCAGACGTTATTTCATTGGCGGCTATCGCGTTGGCAGTTACGGAGTTGGCGGCGAGTTCTGTCGCCGTTACAGAGCCAGCCGCTATCTTCGTGGTAGTTATGGCGCCGGCGACTATGCTGTCTGAAGTTACAGAGCTGGCAGCGAGATGCGTGGCAGTTATAGCTTCGGCGGCAATCTGCGAAGAGTTTATCGAGCTGGCAGTTATCTTCCCGCCGTCAATCGTCGTGCCGTTCGCGTTTCCGTTTATGAGGCGCACGACTCCGGTGATGTCTATTCCGTTTACACCTTCGAGTTCTATCTTATTTCCCTGCAGCTTGATAGTCTCTGTGGATATGTTGATCTGGTTTATTACGTCGTTCTTAGATACCTTCAGGTTGATCGAATTGTTTACCGTCGTTATCTGCGCGTCCGTATAATCTTCGGCGCTCGACTGTGCGGCGTTTGCCTTCGCAGTGGCGTCGGCAGAGGCCGTGCTTATTGCATCGCTCTGTGCCGCATTGGCTTTCGTGGTTGCATCGGCAGCGGCGGCATCAAGCACGCTGGTGCCTGAACTGAGAAGGAACGAGGCTGCCTTTATCGAGAGCGTTCCGGACGAGAAGGAAATGTACTGGTTTGCGTCTCCGGCCCTGAACGTGCCGCTGTCATACCAGTAGTTATTTGCGTTCAGCAGCAGACCGTGGTTTCCACTAGTTACGTTCTTTCCAAACTTGGCGTTGTTTGCAGTCAAGGTGGAGGTCACGTTCATGTTGCCCGTAATCGAGCCGCCGGTAGCTGTTATTGTGCCTGAGAACTCGCCGCTCCCTTTGACCGACAACGTTGTTCCGTTCCAGACGAGCTTGTCGGTACCGAGGACGAACGTGCCGTCGTTCAAGTTGAAGTAGGAAGAGCCGGCTGCGTTCTGGATCTTTCCGGTTGTTATCGTATAGCCATCTATCGTCGTAGAGATCTCTTCGATAACCGGCATGGCGAACCTGTTCTCGACGGCCGTTCCGCCGTTGTAGTAATTCAGGAAACGCATAGTGGCGTATTGCATTTCCGATGGCATGTAGAACTTCGGACTACCGCTGAACAAGCCCTTCCCTCTGAGCGATTCCGGAAGTAGATAGCCGACTTTTTCTACCCACGTGTTGGCCGGAATGTCGCCGTTCCAGAAGTACGGATTCGTGTTTACAGTTCCGTTCTCGTTAAGCACTCCGGTGTTTGCGCCGGACCTGTCGTATCCGTACGTTCCGAAGTATCTAGTTCCGATTGTCGCGTTGTCGCTCCAGAACCAGAGCGTGAATTTGTAGATAGACTTCGGATTTACAGGCACTTTGTATTTGAGAGTGGCCGACGCTTCGGCAGCCGTAGTTATCTTCAATACGCGGACCGGTCTCGAGCCAGAAGCGCCCGGGAAAGTCGTGTCGTCTATCACTTCGCAACTGCTTCCGGACCAGTAATCGCTGAAGTTCTCAAAGAGAGGATCTGGCACGAGGTTGCCGTTACTTCCTACCTGCAACTGCTTGGCCGTTACAGTGCCGGTAGTTATCTTGCTGCCATCGATGGTGGTCGTGCCGCCGTTTATCGCGGTTACTACGCCGCTTATGTTTATCTTGTTCGCTGATATCGCAACGCCTTCTGAGGACGCGTTCACGCTGGCTATAATGGAGCCCTTCTTGACGACGTTCAGCGACACTTCGTTTTCAGTCGCGGTTATTCTCGTTCCGTGGTCAGTGAGCGTTGCGCCGACATCTACATTTGCCGTCGTCTTGAACGTACCCTTGAATTCGCTCGCGTATATCTTCAGGCTGGTGCCGTCGAAGTAGAGGTAATCGGTGGAGTTCCCCACTCTGAACTTCGCGTTCTGGTACCAGTAGTTGTTGGAATCTATGTTTATTCCGTGAATTCCGGTGCCGCCTACGTCCTTTCCGGCCGTCATCGTTCCGAGCCTGATCAATCCGTTGGTTACGTCGAATTGGGTGATCGACGCGGCGTCTTTCAGAAGCCCTGCAGTTATCGTACCCGCATTGACTGTCATAGAGCTTAAACTGGACACGTTCATGTGCGCGGCGGTTATGGTTCCGGTCGTTATCTTGTTTCCGCTTATCGTCGTGACAGAGCCGTCGCTGTTTATTGCGTTGAGCAGGCCGACTATGTTTATCTTGTCGCCGGATATGGTTACGCCGGCAGGTGCTAGGTTTATTTCAGACACCAGGTTGCTCGCAGAAGTCTTCAACGTGATCGTGTTGTTTACCAGAGCTATTTCGGCGGACGTGTAAGCGTTCGCGTTGTCCTCTGCGGCGTTCGCTTTCGTCGTTGCGTCGGCTGCGGCCGTGGATATCGCGTTGTTTTGGGCCGCGCTTGCTTTCGTGGTGGCATCGGCCGCCGCGGTAGATATCGCGTTCGATTGGGCTGTGCTTGCTCTCGTCTGAGCGTCGGCAGAAGCGGCGTCGAGAATGTTGGTCCCTGTTGCAAGAAGGAACTCGGTTGCGCGTATCTTCACCTTTCCATCGGCGGAAGTGAATTTCATGTAGTTGGTATCGTTTCCGACTGTCAGGTTTCCGGCTGTGTCGAGGTTGAACGTGGCAACGTTGTTCTTCAGACCCTTGACGCCTTCGATATTTATGCGCACGCCAGTGAGCGAACCTGCGCTGTTGGTGCCTGCGAAAAGGTCCGGAGTGGCTATCTTGTCTGTTCCTATGAGCGTCGAGTTCGTCCATGTCCTGAGCCAGTCGTATCTTGTGTCTTTAACCGTCAGGTTCACATTGTACACGAACGAGAGGGTACCGTGCTTTATAACTAACTTGACGGTGGTTACTGTCTCCGGCTGCGGCCTCTTGATATCCGAAAAGTTTATAGTTAGCGGCGTGGTGGCGTCTGAGCCGGACACGACCGTGTACGAGCCGTTAACGTAAGACCAATCGAAGGACACACCGCTCAGCGTGTTGACGCCCTCGAAGATCTTCGGCGCTAGAGTTACGGAGACCGGCGAATACGTGGAACCGTTGTACACGCTGTTTATGTCGCCGGTTATTTCGACGGCCGGGTACTTAGCGTTAGTTCCACTTATTCCTGTTGCACCCTGTCTGGATTTTGCGAATCTGAAGTATTTCGTAAATGTCTTTCCGTCGGCCGTAATAGTTATCTGCGCGTATCCAGAATCGGCCGTGAAACTGCTTATAGTTACCTTCGACAACGAGAGGTTGGCAGTCGCGGTGCAGCCGGTTCCGGAGGCTGACAGCGCTGTGAGTGTGAGCGGAGAAGTCCCTTTGTAAACGGTGATTATCGTCTCGGCGCTAGACGGATTAGGATTGAGTCCGTCCTTGTCGGTCGCTACGATGACCGCCTCGTTTGACAGGACCGCCGAATACGTGTTCGTACCGGAGGCGATTCTACTCACCGTAACGGCATCGACTTCGATTCCTCCGACCTTTGCGGTAAATGTTGTAGTGTTGTTTATGTTGCCGGCCGCGCTTCCCCACGTAACGTTGACGTTCGAGCCGGCAACGCTGGCCGCAGTTCCGGTTGCGTCTGTGTAATAGAAAGAGGCGCTCTGCGCGACAGGCGCGGCGTTCCCGACAACTTTGAAACATTTTAAGTTGATGGCGGAAGCCGAGAAGGTTCCAGCGTTCGGATCGAACACGACAACGTCTGGAGTTGCGGTAGCAAAATAAGCGATCGCCGCGGCTCCGGTCTGACCCTGCTCTCCTCGAAGGCCCGTAGGATACACTTTTATTTCGAGTATTGTTCCTCCATCGCTCGTGGTTGACCATATGCTTATCGTGTTTTGGTTGCTGCCGGGTAGCACGTTCGAAGCGAAGAACTTGAACCACGCCGTTGAGTTGTCGGGCAAATGGTAATCGTTTATATCCATGATCCCTAGATCGGTGCCGTTGAGCGCGACGTGCGTGGTGCCTTCCGGGTCGGTGGCCTTCACCCATATCTCTACGTTCGTGACGTCGGCCGGCACATTGTCGAATGTCCATGTAGAAGCGTTTGCCATCGTCGTGCTGGTGGCCCACGCGACATTGCCTGACCAGTTTAGCAGGGTCGTGTTGGTTGCGGATATGCCGGGAGCCCCCTGTTTCGATTTTGACAGGCTGAAACGCTTGGTGCATACGACGCTGCCGCCAACAGTGACGTCTATATCCACCCAACCGTTGTCAACGGTCATGCTGCTTACCGATACTTTCTTGGTCGTGTTGTTGAACGAAGAGGTTACGTCGGAAGAGGACGTCAGGTTCTTGGATATGGAGAATTCGCCGGTTGCTACTTCGGTTATTCCCC
>ERZ795052.1456-NODE-1456-length-31992-cov-7.331809_pt1 | contig 31992 bp, 32 predicted proteins | sample MGYA00375136_ERZ795052 | MGnify/ENA primary metagenome ERZ795052 (study PRJEB30181, sample SAMN05720156) | activated sludge metagenome | isolation source: Anaerobic digester | place: Japan | collected 2015-05-26 ... | reverse complement strand
GCCAGCATCAAAACCATTCTCACCGCAGCCGGCGCGCTGGGCTCGACCGGCATGATTGTCGTGCCCGCGTTCCACGGCCAAACCAAACTTGGCCATCAGGAATCCCGCGAGCTGCTCGTCAAGCTCCTGCCCGAGCTCGGCGAACACGCCCACAAAGCCGGCACCCGCCTGTTGCTGGAACCCCTCAACCGCCGGGAATGCCACTTCCTGCGGCAGGTCGCCGATGCCGCCGCCATCTGCCGCGACGTCAACCATCCCGGCATCGCCGTCATGGGCGATTTCTGGCACATGACCTGGGAGGAACCCTGCGACATGGCCGCCTTCCTCGCCGCCCGCAACTACCTGCACCACGTCCACATTGCCAGCCGCAAGGAACGCAAAATGCCTGGTGAGGACCAGGGGGACAATTACGTGGCGGGGTTCAAAGGCCTCAAACTCATCGGCTACCAGGATTTCATCAGCCTCGAATGCGGCTCGAAGGGCGACCGGACCGTGACCATCCCCGCCGCCGCCAAACTCATCCGCGAACAGTGGGAAAGCGCCTGAGCCGTCTGGGAAACGCATCCACAGGTTGCTGATCACGAAGTCCGCCCGCCGCCCCCGCGGCGGCGGGTCGGAGCAGATTGGGCGGAGCAGATTAGACTTGCGCCTCAGCCGGAACGCTTTACCTTGGAATACACAGCAAGTGGCGGGGTAGCCAAGTGGTAAGGCAGGGCTCTGCAAAAGCCTCATTCGTCGGTTCGATTCCGACCCTCGCCTCCAGCCTTCACGAGTCCCGTAATGACAAATACTTGTCAGTGGCTTGCAGGCTTTATTCCCAACGATTGACGAACTCGGGCTAACCCGTTGCCACGAAGTCAATCAACGGGATTTACACCGCGAAACCGCGAAGGCCCCGGCCCGTCCGCCCTTAAGCCCCCCCGAGCCTCCCGAGCGCCACCGCCGACTGACTCTGCTTCTGCAATCGCTCTGAAAGGCGTTCGTAATCGCCAAGGTGCGCGCGCATCAGGCTCTTCCAGAGCTTGCCATGATTCGGCACGGAGAAATGCAGCAGCTCGTGGACGATGACGTAATCACCCAGCTCGCGGTCGAGGCCGAGCAGTTCGCTGTTGAAATTGAGGTTGCCCGCGGTCGAGCATGACGCCCACTTGCGGCGCATCGGGCGCACCGACAAGGAGCGTGCCTTCACGCCGAGCTTGTCCGCCCACTCCAACACGCGGGCTTTGAATTCTTCTTTGTCGCGCCAACGGCTCATGGGCGGAAACTCTTTTCCAGAAGCGCGAACAACGATTCCACCGTCGCCGTGACCTTGGCCATGTCGTCCTCTTCCGCAAGGATGGCAAACGTGACTTGCTTTCGCAGTTCGCGCAGTTCCGCTTCGCTGCGACGCCAGTTCGGAAACTTGGTGAACGCCTCACCGATCTTCTTGCTGGCGACGCCCGGATTGGCAATGCCGTCATCGGTCAGTTTGCAGAGCACGAAATAGGTCACCGCGTCCAAGCCCTTTGCGGCCTGCTCCTGCTTCCGCTGCTCGTTCTTCTCGATCTCCTTCAACAACTCGGCCAGTGCGTCGCCAGTGCTGGTCTGCCGGTCCTCAAAGCTTTCCCGCACGGCCTTGGCCCGCTCTGCCAGCGCGACGAGGAACGGATCCCCGCTGTTTTCCTCCGCCGTCTTTTCGATGCTCTTGACCAGGTTGATGACCTTGGTGGCCTTGCCTTCATCCCGCTGCTTGATCGTCTCAATGGTAGAGCGGTCAATGGCAACGTAGCGCGTCTCTGGTTCAGCCAAGGTTGCGCCGATATGCCGCTGCACCAGTTCATTCGTCTTCTTCTGGAATGAACGATCCACATAAACACGGCGCGCATAGGCATTGGCGACGACTTCGTAAATGCCGGACAGCGTGGTGTAATTCTCGATGAACGGCCGCAGGAACGCGTCGGGCGAGATGATTTCGTAAAGCATCTCGATCTCCTTGTATTCCTTGAAGAACTCCTTGCGCCGTTCCTTGTCGCGGAAGTGCTCGATCAGGTTGTCCACGTCCTTGTCGTCAAAGTTCCGCGTCACCAGCGCCAGATACGCCGGCGCTTTGGTTTCCATCTTGGCCTTGAACAGATGCTTCAGCAGGCGGAGGTCCTTGACGATGGCGTTGATCTCGTCGCTGTCGAACGCCAGCGCCTTCTCCAGCTTGTCGAAGATGCCGACGAAATCCAAAACGAATCCGTGGGGCTTCACCATCTCCGCCGCCTCGTTTTCGTAAGGCCGGTTCACCCGCGCGATGGCCTGCAAGAGCGTGTGGTCGCGCATCGGCTTGTCCAGATACATCGCGTAAAGGATCGGCGCGTCGAAGCCGGTCAGCAGCTTCTCGGTGACGATGAGAATCTTCGGCCACTCGCCGGGCCTGGTGAAGTTCTTGCGGACCTGCTTCTCCTTCTTCTCGTCGAGATGCCACTTCTTCAGGTGCGGCGGGTCGTTGTTGCTCCCGGTGAAAACGATCTCCGAATACTCCGGCGGCAGGATGGCATCCAGCGCCTCCTTGTAGAACGCGCACGCCTCGCGGTCCACCGCCACCAGGAACGCCTTGTAACCCAGCGGCTCGACGTTCTGCCGGAAATGGTCGGCCACGTACTTCGCCACCTTGTGCACGCGCTGCCTGCCTTTCAGGAAATTCTTCAGGTTCACCGCGCGTTCGAGAATCTTGTTCAGCTCCTCGATGTCCGAGATGCCCTCCGTCTCGGCCAGCGCGAGGAATTCCTTCTCCATGATCTCGTGCGGCACGAGCATTTCGTTGGGCGCGAGGTTGTAGTAGAGCGGCAGCGTCGTGCCGTCCTCGATGCTCTCGGCGATGGAATACTTGTGCAGGTAACCCTTGTCGTCCTCGCAGCCGAAGGTCTTGAACGTCCCCTTGCCGTAAGCCGTTTTGTCCACCGGCGTGCCGGTGAAGCCGATAAAGGTCGCGTTCGGCAGGCCGGCCATGAGGAAGTTCCCCAGGTCGCCGCCCGTCGTGCGGTGCGCCTCGTCAATGAGCACGAAAATGTTCTTCCGCGTGTTCAGGTTCGCCGGCATGTCGCGGAACTTGTGGATCATCGTCACGACGATGCCCCGGTAATCCTGCCCGCGCTCATCGAGCAACTTGTTGAGCGCGGCGATGCAGCCCGCGTGCGCCACGTTGGCCAGCCCGACCGACACCAGGTTCTTGAGCATCTGATCTTCGAGCTCGTTGCGGTCAATCATCAACAGGAGGGTCGGCTTCTGCGCCTCGCTGGCTTTGAACAGCAATTCCGCCGCCTTGATCATCGTGTAGGTTTTGCCGCTGCCTTGCGTGTGCCAGACCAGCCCGCGCGTGCGCTGCGGATCGAGCGCGCGCTCCACCACCTTGTCCACCGCCGCCGCCTGATGCTGGCGCAGGATGAACTTCTGCAACTCCTCTTCCTTCTCCGCGAAGATGATGAAGTCCTTGAGAAACCGCAGCACCTGGCCCACGTCGCAGAAGCTCTTCACCTTGGCTTCGAGGTTGCCCACCTGCTCGTGCTTCCAGTTGAAAATGTTCCGGCGAACGGTGTTCCACGTCACGCTGTAAGCAAAGCCGATGGCTTCCGTGGCGGTGAAAATCATCTGGGGCGTCATCACCTCCGGCGTTTCCGTGTGGTAACGGCGGATCTGGTCCACCCCCAGCGCAATTGCCTCGTCCTTGCTCGCATTCTTGCACTCGATCACCAGCACCGGGACGCCGTTGATGAGGAACACCACGTCCTTGCGCGTGCCGTAACGGCCGTTGTGGACGTAAAACTCCTCCGTCACCTCATACACGTTGCGCCACTACCCGCGCGGACGGTTCAGGTCGCCGTAATCAATCAGCGTCAGGTCCAGCTCGCGGCTCTCCTCCGCGCAGAAGAATTTGCCCTGGTTGCGGAGGTAGGTGAGGAACTCGCGATTGCCCGCGATGCCGGCGTTGAGCCGCTGGAACTCGCCCACCAGCGCGCCCTCGGCCTCCTTGTATTTGGGATTGAACTCGCGGACTTTCGCGTGGAGCAAATCGCCGAAGTAAAGCGTTGCCGGGCGCGCCCGTTCTTCCGGCGTCGGGCCGTCGGGGTCAAAGCCGCGCCGGGCCTCGGCCTCGGCGCGCGGGACGAACGTCCAGCCGATCTCCTGCGCGTATTGGAGGATGCGGGCCTGGACGGTTTTGTGTTCGCCGGGTGCGGGCATGGCTAGAAATTCTCCGAATCCAGACTTGCAATTCCTGGCGCATCGCGCAAAGATTCAGCCAATCCGCAATAGCGGAGGTGGATCGCCCGCAGGGGCGAGCGTAAGAGGGTCTCGCAAGAGGCCCTTTTATTTTTCCGGAAACAGTACTGTTCCATAACCTTCAATCTTTCCGGTGTAGAGCTGCCGGTTGAACTTGCTCTCGACCACTTCCATCAGCCTCCGGGCGAATGGCGCAGCCTCTTCCGGGATCATGCCGTTCTGCCGCAGCACCTGCTGCTTGACCGGATGGCCCAGCAGGTCCGCCAGTTGTAGCCCGGAGATGTTGGCTGACTTGTTTTTGAGCTTCAATTCGCGGGAGGTCAGCGCCGCCTGAAACCTATGCGCCGGCGTCATCCAAACGCCGCGCTCATACACCCGGGAATAGGATTCCTTCAGCAGCCGGTCTTCTGTTCCGCCCCGGGATTCGGCCATCACGTCACCCACGCGGTTGATGTGGTTCAGGTAGCCCGCAAACCGTTGTAGCATGAAGCCCAGTGCCAAATGATACGGATGCGCCGCCGCATCGCCGTAAGCCTTCCGCAGGCTCAGCTTGTCAATAACCACGGCAACCAGCCGGAACTCCGCCTGCCCGATCACTTTCAACAGGCCCTCGTCCCACTCCGTGCGCACAGTGGGATCCCGCAGCGCTTTGAACGCCTTGCGCGCATTCAGCATGTCCTCGCGATGCAGAATCACGGGGTCATCGGGATGATGCGGCAGCCACCGCGCCTTCAATGCCTCCAGCGCCTCGTGGAACGTGAGGTAATCCGGGTTGTGAAACCAGCAGCCCAGCAGGCACAGGTAACGGTGCGCCGTCTCCATCACCTCCCGAAACACGTGGTCGCCCGATTCGTCCAGATAAAGCCGATATCGGTCCTGGAATCGCGCCGGGCGGGCCGTAGTGGGATTTGTTGGCAATGGACCGGTGTCCGGCATGGTTCAATCCTTGGTTGCGGTTTCCAATTCCGGCAGGTCGAGGTGGTGGACACGCAGGCGCGCCGTCATCAACTCGTGCAGCAGCGTCCGGAACAAATCGCTCAACGCGGCGTGTTTGCGGCGGCGATTTGGTGCTCCAACGGAGCACAATGAGATAGCCCAAGGCATCGCCCTGGGTTTGCGGGGCAAGGCCCCGGGGCGATGAACATCCACCACCATTCCCCGCCCTGAAGGGGCGGAATGAAAATCAATCCCACACATAGCGTTCATCATATTCGACACCGTATTTTTGCAGCAGCCGCCTGTATTCGTCTTGAAAGGTCACCTGCCGGTGATGCTCCGCCTGCGCCATAATGTATTTTTCCACCGCCCGCCGATGCGACGGGCTGATGGAAAACAGCCCATAACCTGCCTGCCAATGAAATTGCGCATACTCCGCGCGTTGGCTCTTGAGCCATTTGGATGAGCCCGTTTTTATCGCCTGCACCAGCTCGGCGGGTGCGGTGGTTCTCGGCAAAGCGATCAGCAAGTGAATATGGTCGGCAACCGAACCGGCTTTGAGGAGCGTGCCCCGCTCGTGCGCCACGATGCCACCGATGTAGCCGTGCAGTTCGTCGCGGATGTCATCGCCAATCAAGGCCTCGCGACATTTCGTTGAGAAGACCAGGTGGGCGAGGAGTTGGGCAAGCGATTGCGGCATGGCCTTGCGCCCTTTCAGGGCGTGATTGGTTTTTGGGTTTCGAGACCCAGGGCGTTGCCCTGGGCTATCACAAAATGCCCCTTCGGGGCATGGGGGCGTGGCGGTTTCAACCCGTTTGGCAGGGTCCAGAACAAATCCCGCAAAGCCCCGTGGATGCCGCAATGGTTTGGTGCTCCAACGGAGCACAATGAGATAGCCCAGGGCATCGCCCTGGGTTTGCGGGGCGACGCCCCGGGGCGATGAACATCCACCACCATTCCCCGCCCTGAAGGGGCGGGAGGGTATTCAACCCCGCGCGTTGCGTTGATCAAATCCGATTTCATGTTTTTGGAACACATTGCGGCACGACATTGCGTCCCAGGGCATCGCCCTGGGTTTGCGGGGCAAGGCCCCGGGGCGATGAACATCCACCACCATTCCCCGCCCTGAAGGGGCGGGAGGATATTCAACCCCGCGCGTTGCGTTGATCAAATCCGATTTCATGTTTTTGGAACACATTTGCCCCTTCAGCACGAAATTGGCGGCGTGCTCGGACTGGCTGAGCCGATACATCAGTCGCTCTGCGCCGTAGCGCATCAGCACGAACTGGAAGTCCTCATCACCCAGGTCGGTGCGTTTCAACAGCCGGGCGTAAACCGAAGCGGCGAGGTTCTGGATGGGCTTCCCTTTCACGTAAGCATCTCCAGGTAGGGGCGTATCACGGTCGTTACCCGGTTGATCTTGGCGAACCGTTCCAGGTCGGCCATCGTCACCTTGCGCTTGCGCCAGGCGTCCCGGAGGGCCTCCAGAGCCACGTCCAGTCCGACCCTATTCCTGAATCGGAAGCAGTCGGCGACGGTCTTGGCCGGGCAATAGACCCTCACCGGAACGCCGTCGATCTCGTGCTCCTCGATTCCCGCCCCGTAGGATGGTTCGGAGACCGTCACGATCCGCAGCCGGGTATGGACGCCACGAGGCAGCGCGGCGCGGCGTTTGACCGCCAGCCAGACCTCATGGGGCAGTTGGGTGCCGATCTCGTGGTAAAGCAGGGCGCTCAGCAGGCACACCACGGCATTCGGGACGCGCTTGGCGACCTCGGCCAGACTCAGCTTCTCTGAAAACTCAGCCTTGGCCAGCCGATACACGCCCCGGTCGCTTCGCACCAGCAGACCTTTGCGGTGAAGTCGTCGGAGATGTTCCGGGTGTAGTCCCTCGTCTGTGACATCCTTCAGGCGCAGAATCTTCTTCTTTCGCGCTAGGGACAGCACCCGGTCTTGTTTGGTCGTCGTTCGCCGCATGTGTAAAACGATATACAGTTAAACGTGGCTGACAATACAATTACACACGCCGTTCTGGCCAAGGATTTTTCGTTCTCCCGAATCCACCAGCCATCGCAGCTATGGTCGGTTCCGGCCTTTGATGCCCGTCGGCAATGTGGTTGTGCCAGTCGGCGTCACGCCGTTTCCATTCACGATGGCCCGGAACGGCCAGGAAGGCAGTTCGGCAATCGAGTTTGCGGCGCGGACTTCGACAACGATTCTGGTTCCGGTTGGGGAACTCGCCTCCATTGTAAGCGAGGACCAGAGGGTATCCGCAGTGCCCGCATCTTCGACATGATCCCAAACGCCCGAGGGTTGCGTCGTGCCTAACGTGACAAACCCGCTCATATCACTGTAATTGTATGGCCCCGTCCCGTTGCCGAGGTCAACTGTTTCCACTACCCTCCCGATTGGCGGATAATGACTCGGATCAGTGTCAGGGTTCTGCTGTGGATCAATACGCATCGCGTATCCGTGCCCATCCGAGGCGTTTTCACAGATCGCCCAAATCATCCCGGAAGAATCCACCGTCAAACCCAGCGGATTATTTCCAGTGACGCCTTGGAAATCCATCGGCACGGTACCGATCGGAACACCCGCCGTCGTCAGATGAAACACGGTGCCGCCGCTGCCACCAACCCAGATATTGCCGTGGCCATCAATGACAATCCCCCGGTTGCTTGATTGTTCAATTTGGAACCTGGTTGTGCAATGATCGGCTCGGAATTGCATGACGCTCGCCGGATGGTGCAACGGCTGCCATACGTCGCCTGAAATCGGATCAAGGCCAATGCCATAATTGTCACCGGTAAGGCGAATTGTGCCGCCGCTGGTAACCGGCATCGTGCTGCCCGGAAGAAAGCGGACCAGCCTCGATTGGTTTTCAAAGCCAGTGTATCCTGACGACCATATCGCTCCATAGCCGTCGAGCACTCCCCCGTATCCACCGGCTTGGAAATTGAGCCGTCGCCCCCTTAATTGCATGGCGGCCGTTGCGTCAATGAATTCATTCTCAAAATTTATGTGGCTGCCAACCCATAGGTTGTTGTTCGTGTCAATGATGATCGTTCGTACGCCGGTGGGAACGACGCGAAGATAACGTAAGATTGCCTCGTCCTGTGCGGTCGAGACGCCGCCCAGAGAATCGGCATCACCGGTATTCGGCCACGCCAATTGAAGATTGGCTCCACGCGCCGTACGAATGAAACCGTCCCGGTTCCGGTCAATGCAGGTGTTGTAGATGAACGGCGGTTTGAGGTAATCCCCATTTGCATTTGGTGATCCATCCGAGTTGCAGCGAGTGCCGCCGACGATAATCCCAAACTGGGCGATGGAGCCGCCGTTGCCGTCGTCCTGGCCACCGTTGACATTGAGGTCTCCCTGAGCGCGGTTTCCAACCCACACATTGCCGTAGCGGTCAACCGTGGTTCGCGACGGGTCACCGTCGGGCATCTTCTTCAGCGGCGGCTCCCCCGGACGTTGTTCGGCAATCTCCTCCTTGTGCGGCTGCGGTTTGATGTCGCCGTATTGCTGCCGGATTCGTTCGAGGGCGGATTGCCGGCGCGGACTTGGATTGGTGGAGATGGCGGCGCTCTGCCGAGACGCCGCTACGCCCTCGGTCGTCTGGCGTGACGCGGCGGCTTTGATTGCTTCCGGTGGCGCTTGCTCGATGTAGATGCGGTTGCCATCGGGATCGGCGACGAGCAACCGTTTGTCGCCCTCGATTTTCGCTCCGCGTTTCGTGAGGCCCTCGCGCGCGGCGGCCAGATCCGCGACGCGCAAGGTCACGCTCCGCAACCCCGGCGCATCCGGCCCGGCGTCGGCCTCGCGCGGACGCTCGCCCGGTGGCGCGGAGAACTTCACACGGCCCGCGCCGGTGGCGAACAGATACATCTTCATGCTGAACGGCGGCGGCAAGTTCCACGGATCGAATTCCTGCAAGCCGAGCACTTCACCATAAAACTTCCTCGCTGCGGCTTCCTCGCTGACGCCCATGCCCCAGGTGAACGTCTCCGCCGACGCGCTGCGCGGGATGCCCATGATTTCGACCACGTTGCCATCGGGGTCGCGGGTCATGCTGACGTTGCCGCCTTTCATCGGCGCCGGGTAACCGGCCTTCACGAGTCGTTCGCTGATGGCAGCCGGGTTGTTGAACCAGAGGGAGAACCACCGGAAACCGTTCTGCGAGAGCATCTGTTTCATCGGATTGCCCGTGGCTGGCGTGGGCTTCTCACCGGGAACCTTGCGCAGCCGCAGATAGCAGCCCGCCCACTCCAACAACGCGCCGCTTGCAGTTACCGGCTCGACCTCGCGCATCCCGATGCCGTCGCGGTAGAACTTCGTGCATGCTTCGACATCGCGGACGCAAAGCTCGAACACCGCATCCACTGCGGTCAGTTCGCCGGTGGAATTGGTCGGCACGGCCGGTGTGGTTCCTTGTTGCGCCGGCTGCTGTATCGCGGGCCGCGCCGCCCGCCGCGCGGCGAAAAACGCCTGCCCTTCCTCGATGGTTAGAAAGCCGTCTTTGTTCTTGTCCGCCGCGTCAAAGAAGGGCAGCGAACCACCCTCCTCCCGGCTGACTTTGCCGTCGCCGTTCCGGTCGAGTTGCTTGAACCGCTCCGCGAGGCCGCCGCCAGCACGGGGTTGTGGTGCGAATTGCTGGGCCGCGAGCGATGCCGTCCCCACGACGATCGCCGCCAACACGACCCAGCAGACACGAAGCCGATGCTCGTTCATGCCTTTATTACGTCGCGCGGCGGCGATTCGTTACGGAGGAATCGGCGTGATGGACCTGGCCAAGCAGGTTGAGGCTATTCCACTTTCGGCGACACGTCCGGGTAAGGCCCGAGAAACCGTTCGCCGTTGAAATGAATCATGTGGTCCGGGTCTTCAGCAACCCACACTTCCGTCTCCCACGAAATCTGCGTCAGGAAACTGCGCATCACGTCCCGAGTTGAAAATGCCGTGACGAAAACCAAACCCGCTTTACAGCCAGCGAACAACTCTTTCAACTCTTTCCGCCGCTTGCCGTCAACCGGCCCGGCGCTGGTGACGGCTTCGATGAGCAACAGCCAGTTCCGTTTCGTGTCGTGAACGACCACATCGGGCATTTTGGCCGGGGCAGGAATCTCGACGCCGAGCCGGTGCAGGTATTCGGCATCCAGATGCAGGAACTTGTCCTCCGCGTCGCCGATCTAAACGACCGTGCCGCCCGCCACGAAGCGCGGGCAGAATTCCTCAATCACCGTCTTGATGAGCGTGCGTTGCCGCGCGCCGAACTCCCCTCGCCAGTTTGAGGCATGGGGAGTGGGTTGCGCGCATACCAATCCGGCTCGCACAAATTCATCAAGCACATCCTGAACTTCTACGACGGAAACCTGACTTTTCATGGCAATGATCTTACAGTCCGCGTGGATTCATCGCTGCTTGCCAACCGGCCGCTCCATCACGAACTCGGCCTGCATCGAACCCGGGTGCTCCGCGTAGTGGACACCGCGATTCCGGGAGGCGGCCCACTCGCCAGCCAAACCACAGTCCTCGGCAAGCGCTCGAATGTTGAGACGCTGAAGCAATTCAACCGTTATTGGACGCTTTGAATCGGTGAAAGTCAGCGAGGTCAGGAACTCTTTGCATTCTTCGGAGTTCAGTATCTCCGCGACGACTCGCGCCTCATGCTCATCCTCGAACGGGATGAAATAGCAGGTGTCGTCGAACAACACAGGCTTGTCGTCCAGCGGTCCGATGAGCGAGAAGCGAGGCGTTCGATGCAAGCCGGACACCGCGACCTTCCACGGCGCGAAGGCGTAGTCACCGATTCCGAAGATCGCAAACGGCATCCGGCTGCTGTAAATGGAGCTCTTGCGCGCTTCAAAGAGGCCGCGGTGCGAATCCAAGTAGCGCCAGGTGCGAGGCGCTTTCTTTGCGATGACACTCGTGTCTTCGCCGACGCGCCGCTGGGTCACGACCACGAATCGCTCCGGCTCAAGGCGGCCGTTGGCAAGGTCGGAGCATTTCAGCAAGGGGAAAAGGTAGTCAGGCTCAATGCTGACCCGTTCGCCCAGCTTGTTTTCCAATCCGCGCCCGTTGCTGCGGCGTAGTTCCATGACAGAGGCGCAATCGTGCTTCACACCAGAACGCCATTGATACGGGCAGAGTCCTTCAAGGTGCTTTAGCCGGCGATAGGTCCGGATGTCGAACACCAAGTCCTGCCCGGCCAGACCGAGAGTTGTTGACGCGCGCTTTGCTGAAAGGCTGTCGAACACCTTCGCCTCCGCAGGACCGGCTTCGCCGGTTGTCGCCAGCAGCAAGCACGCATCCACCGACGCGCCAAAGTGCTTCTTGGCATCAATGCGGTAGAGTGACGCGGCGGCGATTCGCCCGTCGTTCTGCCACGCGAAGCGCAGCAGCTTCCGCGCAGTGCCCGTCTTGCAAAGCATGGCGATGGTGGCCGGACGTCCGCGCAGCGCCTTTACCAGGCGGATGAGCATCCATTCCGAAATGTCGAAGTTGGATTTGCCCGTCCGCGCTTCAATGCCACGGAAGCCTTGGAAGTTCTCCTTCGCCGGCAGATTCGAGCCGTTCATGCCCGACACCGTTGCGTTGGTAACCCACGGCAGGTTTCCCAGAACCAGAATCGAGCCCCGGATGCCCGCCAGTTCTGCTTCCCAATCATGGGCAAAAAAATCTTGTGCGCCCACGACCGCTCGCTTGGCCGCTCCCGCCTGCTTCAACGCCGCTTTAGCCTGTTCGACGTATTCCGGGTTGATGTCCCAACCCAGCAAGCGAGCGCCGGGAAACGCCCCTGCCGCGCCGACGAGAAACGCACCCACCCCGCAGGTCGGTTCAAGAACCGCATCGGCCTCGATTCCCTGCTGAACCAGCAGCGAGCAAACCTCCTGCGCCAGCGCCAGCGGCGTCTGAAAATCCCCGAACTCGATTTTGGCATTTCGCTTCATACGAGCCGCAGGATGCCGCCGACCTTGCCAGCTTGTTCGATGACGCGGCTGTATTGCAGCCGCCATTGCAGCGCGTTGGAGACGGTCAGGTAGCCGATTTCTGGCGGGTTGCGCAGCACTTCATCCGCGAGTGATTCAGCCTCAACTTCGTCCACCGGCAGCATCCGTTCTTGAAAGAAGGCAAGGATGTCATCGCGATTCGCCTTGTTTTCGATCAGCTTTCGCAATCCGGTCGTTGTTTGGAAATCCGCCGTCTGCTCCTTCTGGACGAAAATGGTGTGCTGGATGTCGAGCCGTCCCGTCCGCGTCTTTTCGTCGTCGCGCTTGTCATAGACGAACACGAGCAGGGAGTAGCCGAGGCCGTAGATTTTCTGGCGGGCGCTTTTGAACGGACACGACGACTGCGGCTGGCGGATGCTCGTGACCTTGATGTCCACGCCCAGTTCCGGGAAATCAATCCCCTTGGCAGAATTGCCGCGCCCGTAGGTGTAACGGCTCTGGAGGTGCGTCTGAAACTTGTGCTCCAGGTAAGTGCCCACCGCCTTGCCATCCGTCACACCGAACAGGCTCGGCTCGGCGTGCTTCGACTGCGCCTTCGCAAAGCTGGAAGCCTCCTTTTGCAGCAACTGGACTGTGAGCGGCTTCGGCATGGCGACGTTATCTCAAGAATCCCGGCCCGCGTAAATCCCGTGCGACGAACTCCGGCGTGAACTGGCCACGCCAGCCGAAGATGTTGCTCCGCGTCTTGTTGACGACATCCAGCTTTTGGCGGTCGAGGGGCTTCATTGCCTAAACGCGTTTGCTGCCGGGCGTGAGCAGTGCCTGTTGGCGCGCATACTCAATGGGAATCTCAAGCTGTTCGCACAGTGCTTGCCGGGTGGAAACCTCGGTGTGAAAGAGGCGGAAATAGTGAATGACAAGATGCTTTAGCACGCGTTCGGCGAAGACCGAATCGCGAATCCCCTTGTGGACATCTACGATGCGCTTGGCGTTGATTTTGGCAATGTCGAGACGAACGGATGCGTCAAGCAACCGAACTGCGTGACTCGGCTTTGCTGCGTCATCAACGAGCCGATCGTAAGACAGTTCGAGTTGCGGTGACCCGACCGCCTGAGAGATTCGTTTGATGATTCCGAAGGTGACGAACTCCGAGAACATGAAGATGAAACGCTTCACGAGTTTTGTGAGATCGTCTCGCGTCATCTTCTTGAATTCTTCGTCGTCCGCGTAGCGGCTCAGAATGTTGTCGATGATGTTGTTGATGATTTGGTCCGGGCTTTCCTTCCATGCGCCGAGCAAAACGCTCAAGACGCGAAGCCCAAGATTGTAGCATTCTTGGATAAGCACCTTCTTCGGCTCTGCCTCTAGTTGCCCGGCGAATGTTTTCACAACCTGCCCTAGAACTTCAATCGTCCGAATCGCATCGTTTAGGTCGGCTACGAATCGCAAAACATCGTCACGGTCGTATTCTTCGTCTGTCGGCTCTGGTGCTTGGAGTCTTGCTTCCTCATCGGCCTGAATTCGCCGCCGCTCACGGATGGAATCTGGCGTGTCGTCTCGATGGATGATTTTGGGGATGGAATCGTAAACCGAACAAAGAAAACTCACATCGGATTCAAGCCGGATTGGCTCTACGTCCGTGAACATTGACCTTGCGTGCTTGAGCAACAAGTCCCGCAGCCACGGGTCAGGGCAAAGGTAAGTCAGGAATAGCCAAATGTTGGCTGTCTCCGCTCGATGAATCCGCGTGGAGAGCTTTTCAATCTGCTCTTTGACTGGTGGCAGGTGAATGTTTTTCCAGAAGTAGTGGGCGACGAAGTAGTAGTAGTGGTAGCTGTATTTGAAGGACGTCTCCCCGTCAAAAGTCGTGAGGATGCTTGCCTTCTTCAATTCATGTCGAAGGTCTTTAAGGTTAAGCCGCGTGTCGTGCTGGCTGTTGTATTTCAGGTGGAACGCCTCGTAAGCCTTTTCGTCCAAGCTCCGCGCCCTGCCTCGGAACAAGGCATGGGCGAGTTCCGCAAGGTAGGTTTCTTTGGTGATGACATCCGCAACGCGATTCTCTGTCGCGAGCGCCTTCGTAATGAGAATCTCCTGGAGCTTCGCGTAGCTGGCTGACGGGGCGCTACCGAGGTCGGAGTTAGACAGTGCTTGCAAGAGGGTAAGGACGAAAAACGGAAGCGAAGGCAGGTATCCCTGCTTGAGCAACTGGTCGATCTGCACCTCATACTGCGTGATACGCCGATGAATCTCTTCCGTTGTCAGGTCGTATTGTCCGCCAAACTCCACCCACTTCGTGATTATCTTTGTCCGCAACAGCAGGCCGTATTCAAGAAGTTGCACCTGCGTGTATTCAGCTAGGAAGATTTTCCCGAACTGCGCCTCGCGCAATTCTTCGTAGCGAATGCTCTCATCGGTGAAGATGCACACGCGCTCAAATCGCTTGTGGATTGCTTCAAGCAACGCGAGCCGCGCTTTGGCTGACAACTTGGAGTGGTCGAAATCGTCAATCAAGACAACCGTCTGGTCGCGGTCGAGTTGGTCGAACAGGGGAAACCTCGGATTTTTATAGTGGCAACCAAATCGTTGCTGGATGACTTCTATGAACTTTTCAAACTTGGCGGAAGTGATGTCCTCTCCGGAAATGAGAACCGGGACGAGGTTGCGCTCGTAGAATTCACGGAACAACACCCTCGACAGCGTAGATTTGCCAATGCGCTCTTGTCCGAGAAACACAAGCCGCCGCTTGTTGAGGATGAACTTAAGCAGGTCGCGGCTGGGAATGTTCTTGTCCGCAATCGTCTCCCGCTTTTCGTTCAACTGCAACTCGTGTGCGTCGGGATAGACGAACAAGTCATGGACTGTCAGCGGTTGGTTCGAAGGATGTGCGTAGTTCGCGCCGGGGTCGTCCAAAAACTTTTCGAACTCGTCGTTCAGAACAAAATCTCGCTTGGCAACGAGACCGCCACGCTTGAATGGAAGCCAAGGATTGTGAGGCGTCTCGGGTTCAAAATGGTCTTCAACCCAAGTGTAGGTCACCACCTTTCGTGTCTGCGAGGATAGGTCAACCCACACTGCGTTGAACCCACTGTATTGGCTCTCCCGGTGTTCCTGAAACGCCGCGCCCTCCACGAAAGTCACGTTGTCGCCCCGAGTGCGGCTGACGCTGAAACTATCCGCTTCGTGCTCATGGCCCGTCAGCATCAAATCCGAAAGCGATTCAACGTGGTGCGCGAATGACTTTTGGACTCCCTGACTAATCCACGACGACGGATGGTGAAAAACTGAGACGACGAAATCGTGCGGCGCATACTGCCCGGCGTCTTTGAGAACCTCGACGGGATACACCAACTCCATCGGCCTTTCTGGATTCCGCGAAGTCATCGCCGTGTTAAAGCAGCGGAAGAGTGCTTTCGCCCCGCCAACTGGAATGCTCTATTCGTAATAGACGCGGCGCTTTTCCTTCGAGGGTGTGACTGTCTGGTAGCTCGTCAGGAAACCGAAGAACTCCTTCTGAACGGCCGTGCAGGCGTCGCAAGCATCGTCTGCAAATGGAACAGCCGGGTCGTTGTTGAGTTTTTCAATCACGATTTCGCGAATGCTTCCCGCATCACGAAAATCACAATCATGGTTTCCTGGCACAGCGAGGCAATGGATGGGAACATCCCGAAGTCTCCGGGCGAGTTCTGTCTTCACCGCTTGAAGATGCGGCAACGCAATGGCGTATTCCTCCTTCGCCCCGGAGAACGCAATGTCACCTGAAACAACAATCACTGCCGCAACTACATCCGGCACTTCGTTGGCAATCGCTGGTGCGACTTTATCCAGACGGGACAAGCAAGCGTTTGTGTCCTTGCGGACGTGGATGTCGCTCAAGTGCAGGATTAGCAGTTTCATTTGACGTAAACCTCCGCGCCTTTCTCCACAAACTCTTTGGACTTGTCTTCCATCCCCTTCTTCAGCGCTTCTTCCTCGCTCACGCCTTGCGCGGCGGCGTATTTGCGGACGTCCTCGGTGATCTTCATTTGCCGTGCTGGTGTGCCGGGGTCGGTCGTGGGCGGCGCGGAAGGGCTTTTGCCTGCCGGATGAGTTGCGCCACTTTGCGGATCTTTTCCGCAAAGGGCTCGCGGGCGAGTTTCTGGCGCATTTCCGGTTTCATGACGTCGGCGGTTTGAGCTTATCCCGGTGGAGCACGTCTGTCAAATACGTTTTGTCGAAGTCGGCCTGCTGGAGCATTTGCTCGATGCGGGCCTTGTTCTTGGCTCGTCCCACGCTGGTGGCAGCGGCGCGCTCGCAGAAACTCCGGTGTCTTTCCATCTCAGAAAGCGCTGGGGCTCTGCGGACGCCACCAGCGCGCCCGCCAAGCCGAGGTAGAGAACAGCGAGAAGCTTCGCAGCGAGTCTATTGCTGTTTGCGTTGCTGCCAGCGGTCGCGGGCTTTCTCGAACCATTGCCCGCGTGCCTGCTCCCATTTCGCGTATTGCTCAGGCGTCAGCACTTTCTTGATCTCCGGCGACAACTCGTCGCGCAGGGCTTTGAACTTCTCCATCTTCTCCCGCGGCGTGAGGTCACTGTTCTGACGCAACTCGCGGAATTTATCGGCTTGCGGCTGGAGGATGCCCTTCAGCTTCGCCTTCTGTTCGTCGGTGATGTTCCACTCCTTCTTCGCGGTCTCCATCCGCTCGCGCGCCTGCGTCTGGCGCTTTTGCCACTGCTCCAATTGCTCCGCCGTGAGAATGTCCTTGAGCTTCGGTTCGGCCTCGGACCGCAGGGCTTTGAACTTCTCCATCTTCTGTTCCCGAGTGAGACTCTGGTCCTTCCAGATTTCGCGGAGCTTCTCGCGCTGCGGTGCGTAAAGCTCTTTCAACTTCGCCTTCTGCTCGTCGGTGAGGTTGAGGTTCTCGGCGGCGTCCTGCATCCGCTCGCGCCATTGGGCGGCGCGTGTGCCACCGGGCCTGCCTGACTCCTGAGCTACGACCTGGGCCGCGCTCTGCCAACACAACGCACCGGTCACTGCGACCAACGCTACTGCCAACTGTCTGTTCATTTTCATAAGACTCGAATCGTTCATTTCGCTTCGGCGGCTGTTTTGTTCGTTCGAAGCCCCGCCGTTCAGCTTCACCTTAAACGACGACAACGGGTTCCGATTCGTTACCGAGTCCGGCAAACTTTCGAGAAAAGATTTCTGTAACGGGTTTTGGGTGCCGTTCGTAAGATAACCGGGTGCACGGCGAAGAAGCCAAAGCTCCCGAAGTGGCTGCGGACTTGACGGCGGACATGGCCGCCTGGCAGCGCCACGGTGACGAGCCAGCCGCCCGACGGCTGATGGCCGCGCTTTATCCGAGCGTAATGTCCATCATCCGGGGACGGCTTCCCCGGCGCGTGGCCGAGGAAGATCTGGCGCAGGAAGTTTTTGTGCGGTTCTTTGAGAAGCTGGGCAGTTACGACGGACGGGCGCCGCTGGCGCACTGGCTGTCGCGCATCGCGGTGAATGTCTGCATTGACGCATTGCGCGCCGAAGCGCGGCGTCCGGAGTTACGTTGGGCGGATTTGAGTGAAGCCGAGGCTGATGCTTTGAATGCGACAGTGGCGGGCACGATTGCTGAAGCGCCGGATGTTGCGGCAGCCGGTGAGCTGACGACAAAGTTGCTGGATGCGCTGGATGAAAAGGACCGGATGATCGTCCAGATGATGGACCTGGAAGGCCGCACGGTCCGCGAGGTGCAGGAACTGACCGGCTGGGGCGAATCGGGCATCAAGATTCGGGCCTTTCGCGCCCGGCGCAAACTGCGCAAGACGATTTTGGCGCTGGAGAAAAAGCGATGAAAACGAATGACCCTTGGAAGAAACTGAGCGACGCCACCCGGCGGCGTTCTCGAACCCCCGAGCCCCCGACCGAAATGCCTTGGGGGTTCGACAATGCCGTGCTGGCCCGGTTGCGGGACATGCGCTCGTCACCCGCCGAACTGTGGTTGCGTTTGGCGTGGCGCATGGTGCCCGCCGGGGCCGCAGTGTTTCTGGTCTGCTGGATTGCTGTTCGACCCAATCCGGCGATCGGGGTGACGTCTGACAGCAAAGAGTTAGCCGAGTTGTTGATTCAAGAGGTGTTTCCGCAATGAACCTGACCAACTTCAAAATCATTGTCAGCCTAGTGGCTCTCTTTGGTTTGGGAGCCGGCAGCGGCTATGTCGTGGCCAAGCGCACCGGTCTCCCAGCTTCCGCTCCAGTAGAACAGGCTATCGCCCCAACACCCAGCCTGCGCACGAACCAGCCAAACAGTTTTTTCACGCGCTGGTCTGACGCGCGCATTGCCGAATACCGCGAGTTGCTCAATCTCAGTCCAGCCCAAGAAGCTGCCCTGCACAGTCACTTTGATGCCCTCGCCGCGGACTATGATACCCTGCGCGCCGATGTCCGCCGGCGAGTCACGGAATCCATCGGGCGCGCGAACACCGCGATTGCCCGCGAACTGACCCCTGAGCAGCGTCGCCTCTTCTGGCAGCACTTGAGGGAGAAAACCAAGAGGGTGGAAGAGAGAGATGTTCTTAACGCCTCTCCATTCCATCAATAAAGTCCAGCGTGCCTCGCGCCTCAATTGTATGGCTCGCTCGCGCCGTCAAGGTAGAACGCCCCCCTTTCCCCTGCGTCTCCACCATTGACTGCGTTCGCTTCGCCGAGACGGATGGCGCTTAGGAGGGCACGCTGGGAGTGTGCATGTTTAGTTTCTGAAGCCATTGGGGCTACGCAAACGGAGACCGCATTTCCGTTTGAACATGTTTTGCCTGTTCACGAAGACGGCAATGTTCACGGCACCGTGAGCACGGTGAACCCGTTAGCCCGCTGAACACAATTAAACACAGCGTCGTAAATAATTGCATATGTTAAATGCCGCAGAGGCGCCGCCAAACGCTGTTGGGACGAATGGTATGGCCGGGCCATGCGCAGCCGCATCGAACCGCTGAAGAAGTTCGCCCGCAGCCCCAGAGAGAAACCCGCCGGCATCCTCGCCCACTGCCGCTGGCCCTGACACACCAGCCTGCGCGAAGGAATCAACAATAAGATCAAGGTCATCAAACGCGCCGCCTACGGCTTCCGCGATAACGATTATTTCTTCCTCAAGTTCCGTCAGGCCTTCCCCGGAATTCCGTGAAGAACCCTTCTTTTAGGGTGGCAGGTGACTCAAATGCAAATATCCGGATTGCATGGTGGAAGCGTTGCTCTCCCTCGCTCAATCCTCAACCAGCCAGCCCCAGGGCAAAGCAAAAACGTCTTTGTCCAGAGGCCTCGCCTTGCCCGCGTGCAGCACCACACTGCGCACCAGACTCTGTTTCTTTGTTAGCACGCTCTTGAGCGCTTGAATCCCCGCTGCGTCTGACAGGTTGGCCTGATGGCTCGCCTTGATTTCGACGGCCACCAGCTTTCCGTCCCGCTCCAGGATGAAATCCACTTCATGACCCGCACGGTCGCGCCAATAGTGAATCCGGCGATTGGTGGGGTCCAGGGCACGCCAGGACTGAAGCGTTTGGTATATCGTTTGCTCCAGCCAGAAACCCGAGTCCAGCCGCTTGCCGATTTCCTCAGCACTGCGAATGCCCGCCAGCCAGGCGGCGAGCCCGCAGTCCGACCAAAGCAGTTTCGGCGCTTTGACCATCGAAGAGGAAGGGTTCGCCGCAAGAGGTCTGATGCGGGTTATCAGGCAACCCGTTTCCAGCAGATTGAGATAACGATGTGCCGTGGGATGGCTCAACGCCGCGTCCCGGGCGAGGTCGGCTTGATTGAGGAGTTTGCCGGTTCGATTGGCCGCCAGGGCCATCAAGCGTTGAAAGTCAGGCAGGCTGGCAACATCGCTGAGCTGTCGCAGGTCGCGCTCCAGATAGGTCTGCACATAGGCCGCGAACCACAGGCCGCGATCGCGATCACTTTCGATGGCCAACGCGGGAGGAAAACCACCGCGCAGCAGCCACCGCTGCCAATTCCCCTTTTTGTCGGGCCAGTCGCCCAGGTCGAAATCCGGCGCGAAGAGACGGTTGACCGGCTCCAGTGCTCCTTTACGCTGCGACCACTCCGCAGGGCAGAACGGGGGCAACTCCAGATAAATCGCCCGGCCCGCCAGCGTGTCCGCCACTCGGCCCATCAAGAGGAGATTGGCCGACCCGGTGAGGACAAAGTCACCCGCCCGGCGTTGTTCATCCACGGCCCGTTTCACGGCCAACAACAGTTGCGGCGCGCGCTGAACCTCATCCAGGGTGACCGGACGGGAGTCCAGCAGTGAATCTGGATTGCGCTCGGCCTGATCCAGCACGCCAAAGTCATCCAACGTGAAGAAACTTCGCTTGGCGCCCAACATCCTTACCAGGGTGGTCTTGCCGGTCTGGCGAGCCCCCGTCACGACAGTGACCGGCAGCACTTTCAAGGCCGACTCCAGATTGCGACTGAACCAGCGATTGCGAATGCCGTTCATATCGTGAAATAAATCATTTCACACGGTGGAATGCAAGTGGGGATTGATTCCCGAGGTGGCAGCCCTTGAAAAGGGCGCTCCCCAGCCTTTGAGCCATCGGAAGCTGCCTCCTCGCGCCCGCGATGGGAACTTGAAATGGGGGCGAAGACATTCCTTTAACTTCCAGTGAAACTTCCAGTATCGAGCAGTGGAGGGGTATGCAAAAGCGCCTGCGAGTGATTTGACGGCCGCCGCTCGCTCGGCTGTTGTTGAGTCCGAATTCGATAGGGCGGAATGCGAAACCATCGTATTTACAGGTAGTTGCGTGGGCATCGCCGAAAGTCGGCGCGGAATCGGGAAGCGTGGCCAGAGTGGCCGCCAGATACAAAAAAACGGCCGATTCCGACCCTCGCCTCGACTGCAATTCCCCGGGTGAGTCCAAAGGCAGGGCCTGCAAGGCAAGCTGCAAAGGAGCCGTCAGAATAATCCGCAAGGCTCGTGAGAAGGGCTTGCGTGGCGGAAGGGGAGGGATTCGAACCCCCGGTACGGTTACCCGTACGCCTGATTTCGAGTCAGGTGCCTTTAACCACTCAGCCACCCTTCCGCTCGTTGACCGCAACGGTCTGGCTTGCTTGCTGGGTTGCGCCCCAAGCGGGACAAATGTTGCCCCAACTGGCGCGGGCTGCAAGCGGATTCGGTGTTCCCGCATCGGCGGGCTGCGGCGGGAAAGCGGTTCCGGCCCGAACTTGGGTCGCGAACGCCAACGCCACGTCCTGCGCCGGGGAGGGGTTCGACTGAACCGGCGCGGGCGTGGCAACCAGGGCCCCCGCCCCCCCGTCTCCGCCTTTTTTCCTCGCCTTTGCGTGCGGACCGGTTTTCAATTCGCGCATGAACACTGTGCCGGTGGGTTGCGGGGCCAGGCGGGCCCTGAATCGTCGTGATTTTGTGTGCCTGGCCGGGCTGGCGGCGGCGGGGGCGGCCTTGTTCCCCGGCGGCCAGGAGGGCAACGCGGCGGAGGTGGACAAGCCCAAGGAAACGCTGGTGGGTTCCAATATTTATGGTTGGACGCAATACGCGGCGCGCGACAAGAAGCCCCTCGAGATCGGCGAGGTGATTGCGGCGCTGGCGGACGCCGGTTACGACTACCTCGAGAACTTCATGAACCTGGACCGGCCGGAGGAGAATGCCCGGTTCGCCGACCGGCTTCGCGCCAAGGGGCTCCGCCCGGTCAGTCTTTACACCGGCGCAAGGCTGCATGAGCCGGGCAAATCCGACGACGCCATCCGGCGCATCCTTGCCGCGGCCGCGGTGTGTCAAAAGGCCGGATTCGAGGTGCTGAGCTGCAACCCTGACCCGATTGGCCGGTCCAAGACGGACGAGGAATTAAAGCATCAGGCGGCGGCCCTGGAGAAGCTGGGGGGCGGCTTGAAAGACCTGGGCATTCGCCTGGGCATTCACCATCACCTGCCCGAAATGGCGGACCAGGCGCGGGAGTTCCATTACAATTTCCGCAACACCCGCGCCGAACGGGTCGGCTTTTGCTATGACGTGCACTGGGTATGGAAGGGCGGCATCCAGCCGCTGGACGCCTTGCGCGAATATGGCCAGCGGGTGGTGAGCTGGCATTTGCGTCAAAGCCGCGACGGGGTCTGGTGGGAGGACCTGGACACGGGGGACGTGGATTACGCCGCGGTGGCGGCTTACGCGAGGGAGCACCGGCTGCCGCGCCGGTTCACCGTCGAACTGGCGCTCGAGCCCGGCACCCAGATCACGCGCTCAGCGGTGGAAAACCACCGGCGCAGCCGCGAGTTTGTCCGTCGCGTCTTCGAGGCCTGATTCCCCTCCGCCGCCCCGCGCCCGGGCGCCCGCGCCCATTGCGAACCTTCGGCGGAAATCTCCGGGCTGGAGTTTGGCCCGGCGCCCGGTAAACTGACCGGCCTGATATGACGCGAAGGTTTCATTCCATCAACGCCGTGGTCGCCGACCTGCAGAAGGGCCGGATGGTGATCGTGGTGGACGATGCCGACCGGGAGAATGAGGGGGACCTCATCATGGCGGCGCAATTTGTCACGCCCGCCGCGGTCAATTTCATGGCCAAGCACGGCCGGGGCTTGATTTGTGTGCCCACGACGTCCGAGCGCCTGCAGCAGTTGGGGATCGAACGCATGGTGCGGCAGAATCGCGAGAGCTTCAAGACGGACTTTCAGGTGAGCGTGGATGCCGCCCGCGGCATCACCACCGGCATCTCGGCGGCCGACCGCGCCGAGACGATCCGGATCATGGCCGATCCCACGGCGGTGCCGGAGGACCTGGTGGCGCCCGGCCACGTCTTTCCGCTGCGGGCGCGCCCCGGCGGCGTGCTGCAGCGCGCCGGCCACACCGAAGCCGCGGTGGACCTCGTTCAGTTGGCGGGGTGCCGTCCCATCGGCGTGATTTGCGAGATTATGAGCGACGACGGCTCGATGGCCCGGCTGCCGGAGTTGCTCAAGTTCGCCCGCAAACACCGGCTCAAGATTTGCACCATCGCCGACCTGATCGAGTACCGCCGCACGCGGGAAAAACTCGTCGAGCGCGAGGAGGTGGTGAAGCTGCCGACCGACTACGGCGAGTTCGACCTCCACCTTTATCGCTCGAAACTCGACGGGCGGCATCATCTCGCCCTGGTTTGCGGCCAGCCCGCCGGCAAATCCAACGTCCTGGTGCGGGTCCACAGCGAATGCCTGACCGGCGACGTCTTTGGCTCGCGGCGCTGCGACTGCGGCCCCCAGCTTCACCAGGCCATGCGCCAGGTGGCCGAAGCCGGCTGCGGCGTGATTGTTTATATGCGGCAGGAGGGCCGCGGCATCGGCCTCGGCCCCAAAATCAAAGCCTACAAGCTCCAGGAGCAGGGCTACGACACCGTCGAGGCCAACCAGAAACTCGGGTTCCCCATGGACCTCCGCGAATACGGTCTGGGCGCCCAGATTCTGGCCGACCTGGGGCTGCGCACCATCCGCCTGCTGACCAACAACCCGCGTAAAATCGTCGGACTCGAAGGCTACGGCCTCAAAATCGTCGAACAGGTCCCCATCAAAGTCAAACCCAATCCGCACAACGCCCGGTACCTCGCCACCAAGCGGGACAAACTGGGTCATCTGCTCTAATTCCCGATTCCCATGCTCAAACCCGTTGCCCGCCGCTCCCTCCAGGCCGCCCCCGCCACCTTCGCCATTGTCGCCTCAAAATACAACGCCCGCTATGTGGACGGCATGGTCCGCGCCGCGCGCGCCGAGCTCCGCCGCGCCGGCGCCGGCAAAATTCTCGTTCACCGCGTGCCGGGGGCGTATGAGGTGCCGATCGTCGCGGCGCGGCTGGCCCGCCAGGCTTCGGCCTCGGGGGGCCGGGGCGGCCCGGCGGCGATCCTCTGTCTGGGCGTCATCCTGCGGGGCGAAACCACCCACGCCGCGCATATCGGCGAGGCGGTGAGCCGGGCGCTGATGGACCTCCAACTGCGCTACGAAATCCCCATCATTCACGAGGTGTTGTTGCTCGAGAATGAGGCCCAGGCTCGCGTCCGCTGCCTCGACCCGCGCCACAACCGCGGAACCGAGGCGGCGCAGACCGCGCTGGCCATGGTCCGGGTGATGAGCGAGCTCGCCTGAGCGCCGGCGCCGCCACGCTCCGCCGCGCCCTGCTGGCGGGGCTGCGAAGTTTCAACCTTTTCGTGATCCCCGAGCCTGCGGGGTTGGCGCTGCTCCTCGTTTTTGCCGGCCTTCGCCTCGCCAGCCGGAGCCGGCGCCGTTGAGGATTCGCCTCCCGTTGCAGGGCGCGCGGTCTGCGCTCCGTTGCCGGCGAGGGGTGTTCTGAGCCTGAAGGAGGCCTGGGGGCGGGCGCGGGCGCGGGCCGTTTTCCCCGCTTGACGGCAGCCGGAGACGGGGGTGCAAACTGGGGCGATGAATGCTTGCGGTGTTCGGCGGGCGGAGCGGGTCGGAGGCGTCTTATGAGCCGGCTGGACCAGGCCCTGGTCGAGCGCGGCCTCTGCGAGAGCCGCGAGAAGGCCAAACGCGCCGTGATGGCCGGGCAGGTGCGGGTCAACGGGCAGGTGGCGCGCAAGGCCAGCGAGACGGTGGGGGCCGGGGATGAGCTGACGCTGACCCATCCCGAGAAGTATGTGAGCCGGGGCGGGCTGAAGCTGGAGCACGCGCTGGATTTTTTCGGCGTGGCAGTGAAGGACCGGACGGCGATAGATTTGGGGGCTTCGACCGGGGGGTTCACCGATTGCCTGCTGCAGCGGGGCGCCCGCCATGTCTATGCGGTGGATGTCGGCCAGGGCCAGCTCGCCTGGAAACTGCGGCAGGACGCGCGTGTGACGGTGATGGAAAAGACCAACGCGCGCCACCTCGAGCGGGGCCACTTCCCGCCTTCGTTTGATCTGGCCGACCTGGTGGTGGCGGATTGCTCGTTCATCTCGCTGCGCAAAATCCTCCCCCCTGCCGTTGCATTGTTGCGCCCGTCGGGTAAAATCCTCGCGTTGATCAAGCCGCAATTCGAGGCGGGCAAGGCCGAAGCGGACCGGGGCGGCGGGGTGATCCGGGATGCCGCCGTGCACGAGCGGGTGCTGCGGGAGATGGAGGCGTTTATCGCCGCCCAGCCCGGGCTTCAATGGCGCGGCGCCACCGAGTCGCCCATCCTGGGCCCGGCCGGGAATAAGGAATTTTTTGCGCTGATTGAAAAAACAAGCTGACAAAATCAGGCGGGTGGGGCTGGTCGGCAACTCCGAGAAGGTCTCGTGCGCCGACGCGGTGAAGCAGGCGGCGCGGCTGGTGCGGGCCGCCGGTCGAACCCTCTGCCTGGAAGAGTCCACGGCGACGCTCGCCGGGTTGAAGGGGGAGTTGTATCCCGACGCCGCCGCGTTGATTCGAGCGGTGGACCTGTTGCTGGTGTTTGGCGGGGACGGCACGTTGCTGCGCGTGGCCCGGGAAATTGCCGGCGCCCACACCCCCATCCTGGGCATCAACATCGGCAGCCTCGGATTTCTAACGGCCGTGCCTTCCGACGGCCTGGCGCCCGCGCTGCGCCACGTGTGGCGGGGCGAGTTCACCTTCGAGTCGCGTTCGCTGATCGAAGCCGCCGGTCAGGGCGGGGGCCGCGCGCTGGCCTGCGCGGCGCTCAACGACATCGTGATCAGCCGCGGCATCGCCTCGCGCCTGGTCGAGTTGGAAGTCAGCGTGGACGGCGAATTGCTGACCCGTTATCGGTGCGACGGGTTGATTGCCAGCTCCCCCACCGGGTCCACCGCCTATTCGCTGGCGGCGGGCGGCGCCGTCATCTTCCCCACCGCCCACGTGCTGGCCCTGACTCCCATCTGCCCGCACACCCTGTCAAACCGGGCGCTGATCCTGCCCTCGAGCGCGACCCTGCAGGTCAAAGTCATCAGCCCGCGTCCCCCCAGCGTCCTGAGCGCGGACGGCCAGGTGGTCAGCGAGCTGGCGGCGGGCGACGAGATCACGATTCGCCGGAGCCGGCGTTCGGTGCGCCTGATGCACCTGGCCGGCAGTTCCTTTTGCGAGACGTTGCGCCGCAAGCTGCATTGGCGCGGCGCCACGATCTAATGAGTCAATCCGCCCGGGAAGCCGAGACTATGATTCGCCTCAAAGACATTGCCCAGCAGGCCGGAGTATCCTTGATGACCGTGTCGAAGGCCCTGCGCGACGCGCCCGACGTATCGGCCGCCACCAAGGCGAGAATCAAACTCCTGGCCCAACAGCTCGGCTACGTGCCGGATTCCTCCGCCCAGGGGCTGCGCACCCGCGCCACGCGCCTTTTCGGGGTCGTCATCTCCTCCCTCACCAACCCGATCTTCTCGCGGATGGTTTTGGCGCTGCAGGAGCGGGCTTACGACCTGGGCTACGACATCTTGCTGGCCTACACCTTCAACAACCCGGAGCGGGAGGAAACCTGCATTCGCCGCCTCCTTTCCCGCCGCGTCGAGGGCCTGTTCATCTCCCCGGTCTATCGCATGGACTCCAGCGCCCGCGTTTACCAGGAACTGGCCAATAGCGGCAAGCCCACCGTCCTGTTGGGCCATCACGCCCCGTTCTGCTCGCAGTTTGTCAACGTCGAAACCGACGACCTCCAGGCTGCCTATTCTGTAACCCAGCATCTGCTAAGAAATGGACACCGCCGAATCGCCTTTCTCACCGGCCCGCCCGGCACCCCATGGACCCTCGAACGGTTCGAGGGGTATCGTCGGGCCCTGCGAGAGGCGGGAATGGATGTGGACGACAAACTCGTGTTTCAGGCCGGGCGAACGATTGAGGATGGCGCCCGGGCGGCCATCCAGATGATCACGGAGAAGACCGAGGCGACGGCGGTGCAGGCCATTAACGACCTGGTGGCCATTGGTTGTGCAGAAGTGCTTATTAAACAAGGACTTTCCATCCCCTCGGACCTCTCCGTTGCCGGGTTTGGCAACATCCTGGTCAGCGAGTATTTTCGGGTGCCGCTCACGACGATCAGCCAGCCGAAGTACCGGCTGGGGGTGGCCGCCATGGAGGCCATGGAGGCTTTGCTGAGCGGCAAGCGGCCTGATTCGAGAAGAATTCCGGCCGAATTGGTGGTTCGGGACAGTACCGGCACCGCTCCTGCTTCATCTGCGTTGAAGCGTCTGAAGACGCCGACCGCATGATGAAGTTATGAAACGAATTCTCACTATCGCCTTGATCGTTCTCGGCGTCGCGGGGGTGCTGTGGGTGGCCAGCGCCTGGTCGTTGCGGCGCGGGGATGCAAAAATTGCCAAATTCCACTCGGACTGCGACAACCTCATTCTGGGAATTCAGCAGTATAAGGAATTCGTCGGCGCCTACCCCACCGGCAACAACATTGCCATCGCCAAAGCCCTGCTGGGACAAACCGAGAAGAAGGTGTTGATCCTGGCCGTTCGCCGCAGCGACCTCAATGACAAGGGAGAAATCCTCGATCCGTGGGGCACCCCCATCCAGTTCTATTTCTCCCACAACGAGGTCATGATCCGCTCCGCGGGGCCGAACCGGGTTTGGGAGGACAGCGCCACCGCAACCGCTGACGACCTGTATCGCTGCGCCGGCAAAGAGAAGTAGGCCTAGGCTTTTCGCCTCCAGGCGGCGATAAACATGCCGTTGCCGCCGAAGTCCTGCGGCAGGAGTTGGTGGCGCGGCGCCGCCTCCCCGGTGCCGGGCTTCAACGGGTGCGGCACAGGCAACGGCTCGAAGTTCACACACTCCCTTTCAAACCGATCGGCGACCTCGGCGGTCTCGGCGCGGGTGAGCGTGCAGACGGCGTAAATGAGTTTGCCTCCCGGCTTGACCGCCTTGGCGCATCTTGCCAGCAAGGTTCGTTGCAGTTGACTCAGCTCCCGCACGTCCTGCGCCGTCGTGGTCCATCTCGCGTGCGGGTTCCGGTGCCAGGTCCCGATGCCGCTGCAAGGGGCATCCACCAGCACGCCGTCAAACAGGGTGCGCGTGGGCAGCCGTTCTCCGCCGTCCCATGGCACAGCCCGGTAATTGAACACCCGGGCGCGGGCCGCGCGGCGTTTAAGCCGTTGAAGCCGCCAGGCCGCGCGGTCGCTGGCCCAAATCAGACCCCGATTGGCCATCAAGTCCGAGAGGTGCAGCGTCTTGCCGCCCTCGCCCGCGCAGACGTCCCACCAGGTCTGGCCCGGCGCGGCGCCGCAAGCCAGTCCCACCGCCTGGGAGGTGATGTCCTGCAGCTCGAATTCGCCCGCATGGAATTCGCGCATGCGAAAGAGGTCCTCCGAGCCGGTGTATTTGAGGATATCCGCCAGGGGCCCCTGGCCCCACACTGAAGCTCCTTTAAGTTTGGCCGCCAGGGCCGGACCCTGCCCCGGCCGCGCCCGAAGCCAGAGAATCGGCTCGGCCTGCAAAGCCCGGGCCAAGGGCGCCGTGACCTCCATTTCGTCAAACACCCAGGGGGGGAGCGCCCGCGCCATGAGCTCGGCATCGGAAAAACTCGCGGGATGGCGGTGGAAGCGCGCGGCCAGGGCCAGCCCCTGTTGCAGTTGCTCGCGCAACGGCGACTGCAAGTCGAGCCAGCCGCGCCAGCGGAAGCAGGCAAAAACCGCCGCGCTGGCCTCGCGTGCCTGGTCGCGCGACAATCCCCGCTGAGCCTTCAGCTCCGACCGCAACAGGTCATCCGCCGGGTGGGCGCGATCGGCCCGGGCGACGATGCGCTCGGCAAGAGCCAATGCCGCGGCGTTCACGCCCTCAAGAGTTGGCGCAGGACGTAGGGCAGGATGCCGCCGTGCTGGTAGTATTCAATTTCGATCGGGGTATCAATGCGGCATCGCACCGGCACGGTCTCGACCTGGCCGCCGGCTCGCGTGATGCGCAGCGTCAAATCCTGCTGCGGCTTGAGCTTCGCATCCAGCCCGAGGACATCGAACCGCTCCGTTCCATCCAGTTTCAAACTCTGGGCGCTGGTCCCCTCGGGGAACTGCAGCGGCAGCACGCCCATCCCCACCAGGTTCGAGCGGTGAATGCGCTCGAAGCTCTGGGCCACCACCGCCCGCACTCCCAGCAGGGCCGTTCCCTTTGCCGCCCAGTCCCGCGAGCTGCCGGTGCCGTACTCCTGGCCGGCCAGGATGACCAACGGCGTTCCCTCCTTCTGATAAGCCATCGCGGCCTCGTAAATCGAAACGGTCTCCCCCGGCGCGCAGGAGCAGCCCTGCGTGGCAAAGCAGCGCGTGACCCCTCCCTCCGTGCCGGGCGCCATCAGGTTCTTGATGCGCACGTTGGCAAAGGTGCCGCGCGTCATCACCCGGTCATTGCCCCGGCGCGAGCCGTAGCTGTTGAATTCCTCGACCGGCACGCCCTGTTCGAGAAGATACCGGCCCGCCGGCGAGGTCTTCTTGATGCTGCCCGCGGGGGAAATGTGGTCCGTGGTGACACTGTCTCCAAAAATCCCCAGCGCCCGCGCGCCCCGAATTTCGCGGATGTCGCCCGGTTGCAGGCTGAAGTTCTGGAAGAAGGGCGGCTCCTGGATGTAAGTGCTGCGCGGGTCCCAGGTGTAAACGTTGCCCGTGCTGGCCGGAATCTCGTTCCACTTGGGATTCTGATCCGCAAAATTGCGATACAGTTGCCGGAAGGTCTCCGGGTCGAGCGCGCTTTGCATCAAGTCGCTGATCTCCTTCAACGTGGGCCAGAGGTCCTTGAGGAAGACCTCCCGGCCTTCGCGGTCCTTGCCGACCGGCTCCCGGCTCAGGTCAATGTCAATGCGGCCGGCCAACGCAAAGGCCACCACCAGCGGCGGCGACATGAGGAAGTTGGCCTTGATGCTCTGGTGCACGCGCGCCTCAAAGTTCCGGTTGCCCGACAGGACGGAAGCCGCGACCACATCGTATTTGCCAATGGTTTCCTCGACGGCGGCAGGCAATGGGCCGGAGTTGCCGATGCAGGTCGTGCAGCCGTAACCGACCAGGGTGAACCCAAGCTGGTCCAGATAAGGTTGCAGGCCGGTCCGGTTCAGGTATTCGGTGACCACCCGCGAGCCCGGCGCCAGCGACGCCTTGACCAGGGGACCCACCCGCAGACCGCGTTCAACGGCTTTGCGGGCCAGCAAGCCGGCGGCCAGCATGACCGACGGGTTGCTCGTGTTGGTGCAGCTCGTAATGGCCGCAATCAGCACGCTGCCGTGCCGCAGTTCCGCGCCGGCGGGCCCGCCAGCCACCGGGTGGGTGCGGTTCAGCTCCTCCGGCGCCTTGCCAAATCCGTTTTCGGTCACCGGCCTCGAAAAAGCCGAGACGAACTCGCGCTTGAGGTCGGGCAGTTGAATGCGGTCCTGGGGCCGCTTGGGCCCGGCAACGCTGGGCACGACACTCCCGAGATCAAGCTCCAGGTCGGTCGAGTACCGAACCTGGCCCTTGCGCGGAATGCCGAACAAGCCCTGCGCCCGGTAGTAGCTCTCGTAAAGGCGGCAATGTTCTTCACTGCGCCCGGTGGCGCGCAGGTATTTGACACACTCCTGGTCAATGGGGAAGAACCCGAGGGTGGCGCCGTACTCGGGCGCCATGTTGGCAATCGTGGCGCGGTCCACCACCGGCAACGCCTCCGCGCCGGGGCCGTAAAACTCGACGAATTTGCCGACCACCTTCGCCTGGCGCAGCATCTGGGTTACCGTCAGCGCCAGGTCCGTTGCCGTGACCCCCTCCCGGAGCGAGCCGGTCAGATGCACCCCCACCACGTCGGGCGTGAGGAAATAGACCGGCTGCCCGAGCATGCCGGCCTCGGCTTCGATGCCGCCCACGCCCCAACCCACAATCCCCAGCCCGTTGATCATGGTCGTGTGCGAGTCGGTCCCCACCAGCGTGTCCGGATAATACAGCGGCATGGTTTCGCCCCCGACCGACGCGGGCCGGGACAGCACGCCCTTGGCGAGATACTCGAGGTTGACCTGGTGCACGATGCCGATGCCCGGCGGCACCACCTTGAACGTGTCAAACGCCTGCATCCCCCATTTCAGGAACTGGTAACGCTCCCGGTTCCGCCGGAATTCAAGCTCCAGATTCTGCTGGAACGCCATCGGCGTCCCCGCGTAATCCACCTGAACGGAATGGTCCACCACCAGGTCCACCGGCACCAGCGGCTCGATCAGTTTCGGGTTGCCGCCCAGCCGGGCCACCGCCGAGCGCATCGCCGCCAAATCCACCAGCAACGGCACCCCCGTGAAGTCTTGGAGCACGATCCGCGCCACCACGAACGGGATTTCCTCGGTGCGCGCGGCCCGGGGCTGCCAGTTGGCCAGGGCCCGCACACTCGCTTCCCCTACGCGCTTGCCGTCGCAGTTGCGCAGCACCGACTCGAGCACCAGCCGCAGCGAAACCGGCAAAGTCGAGACGGGCCCCACGCCGGCCTCTTCGAGAGCGGGCAGCGAATAGAAGGCCGCCTGCCGCCCTTCGCCGCAGTCGAACCGCCGGAGCGCGCCGAAAACATTATGTTCCTGATTCATAAGCATTCGAATTGCAAATGGGAGTAAACAGTGACCTTTGCCCGTGGCGCCGTCAAGCGCGCAGCGGGCAAGGTGGCGGCCAGGCTTTTGTGCTTTCCGAGCATTTCCGGGTTGATGCTCTTCGGCCCTGCCGGGCGCACACAAAAAAAAGAGGTTCTTCACGGAATCACCTGCGACCGCCGCGGCCGCCGCGCGCAGGTCACCCAAGGCGGCATCACCACCACCCTGGCCTACAATGACGCGGACCTGCCCCTGAGCGAAAGCCACAGCGGCGGCCCGCACAGACTCCGTTCGCCCGAGGGAGGCGCGCTCTACGAGCTTTCTTTCGCCGCCGTGGAATCGCGAAAGATCGCGATTCATCGGGACTGACGGCTGGCGGAGACTCCGGAGTGCCGCCACCCCCAACCCCCTCCGCAAGCGGAGGGGGCTGGAATTTTGGGGACGG
>ERZ795052.1451-NODE-1451-length-32110-cov-6.105288_pt1 | contig 32110 bp, 33 predicted proteins | sample MGYA00375136_ERZ795052 | MGnify/ENA primary metagenome ERZ795052 (study PRJEB30181, sample SAMN05720156) | activated sludge metagenome | isolation source: Anaerobic digester | place: Japan | collected 2015-05-26 ... | reverse complement strand
ACAATGACACATCTTGATTTAATTTAAAATATGTGTTAGATTTATTTTTAATTACATATTATAAAATAAACATTATATTATGGTTTTATCAGATAGAGATATTAAAAAAGCTATTAAAGAAGGAGATATAGTTTTTATGCCAAAAATTTTAACAGAACAAATAGAACCAGCATCTATAGATTTAAAATTAGGTCCTATTTTTAAAATGTTTGTTATTCATAAAGCACCTTGTGTAGATCTAAGAAAGCATATAGATTTTAATAAATTAGTTGCTACACAGATATTGAAAGATAGCGAAGGTTTTGTGTTACATCCTAATCATCTTGTTTTGGCTAGTACCAAAGAATATATAAAATTATCTAATAGAATTGCAGCACGAGCAGAAGGAAAAAGTAGTTTGGCGCGTGTTGGTCTTTTAGTACATACTGCTGGGTTTGTAGATCCAGGGTTTGAAGGTACTTTAACTTTGGAAATAAGTAACCAATCAGAAATTCCAATAATTTTATATGCCAATATGTATATTTGTCAAATAGCTCTTGAATTGTTGTCATCTCCTTGTGAATATTCATATTCAGAACGTAAAAAATCTTTATATCAAAAATCTAAAGGCCCTGCTGTTTCTAACACAGCTAACTTATTTAAAAAACGTACATAATTTGTTCTATTAGTAACCCCCCTGTTAGTTTATATTTTGTATTTGTGTTATTTACCCAGATCTTTTCCTTATTAGTTTATATTATTTTTCTTTTTGTTTTATTTACTAAACCCGTCACCTATAAGTTTATCTTTATATCAAAAATCTAAAGGCCCTGCTGTTTCTAACACAGCTAACTTATTTAAAAAACGTACATAATTTGTTTTTATTTTATTTATAAAAACCAGCCCCTATAAAAATACACAAAAAGAGGCGGAAATTTATTCCGCCTCTTTTTGTGTATATAAAGCAAGGGCGCGGACGACCGGATTTGAACCGGCGGCCTCCTGCGTGACAGGCAGGCGTTCTAACCGGGCTGAACTACATCCGCAGATAATAAAAGTTTAAAATAGAAAGTGCAAAATTCGAAATAATAGAAGTTGAAAATAGAAAGCTTGGTTCTCATTTATTTCATATAGATATACTAACTAAACATAAGTTGAGAGATTGAAAAAAGATATATAGGATACTCAGTATTTTATTTTATTAAAATTAGCAAAGGAGTTGAAAATTGGAAATTTCTAGTGCCGGCAATAAGAATTGAACTTATGTCTAGGGTTTATGAGGCCCTCGCTTTACCACTAAGCTATGCCGGCCCTATTTTAGTTTCTTTTTGTTTTCCTTTTTTAAAAAACTTTGAAGAATAAAAAGTTTGTTAAGTAGACACTAAAAAATTTTTTATAGGTGCCGGCAAAAAGAAAAATTTTTTAAACATTTAACTTTTTGCTATTTATTTTTAGTATTATTCGTATCTGGGTGTTGCGGGGGTTGGAATTGAACCAACAATCTCAAGGTTATGGGCCTTGCGAGATACCATTTCTCCACCCCGCGCTATATTTATTTTTATTGTATATTTATTATATCATATTTTATTTAATAAATCAATATCACCTTGTAAATTTTTAACAATTATGCTATTATTAATATATCTTAAAATTAAAAATTTATTTATCACTAACTCAATTTAATAAATTAAAAAATTATTATGTCTAAAAATTTAATGTGGTTTCGGGAATTTAATATGTCTGATGTGCCATTAGTGGGTGGTAAAAATGCCTCACTCGGAGAAATGATTCAAAATTTATCTGAGAGGAAAATTTGTCAAGAAAAAGATGCTCTTAAAATTTTAATAGAAGCTATAAAAGAAGCTGGTTATACTCCTGGCAAAGACGTGTCGTTATCTTTGGATGTTGCTGCTTCTTCTTTATATAAAAATGGTAAGTATTATTTAGGTGGCAAAGAATATACTAGCGACGATTTGATAAATTTTTACAAACAGTTAATTGATGAATTTCCGATTATATCTATTGAAGATGCTATGGCCGAAGATGATTGAGATGGATGACAAAAATTACAGAAATCAATAGGTTTTAATACTATTTTAATAGGTGATGATATTTTTGTTACCAATAAAAAATTTATTGCCAAGGGTATCAAAAACAATATTGCCAATGCTGTTTTGATTAAACCAAATCAGGTAGGCACTTTATCTGCCACTATGGAAGCAATAGTTCTGGCAAAGCAAAATAATTGAAAATGAATTATTTCACATCGTTCTGGCGAAACTCTTGATACTAGCATTGCTGATATTGCTTATGCTACAAATGCTTATGGAATAAAATCTGGTGCTCCACATCAAAGCCCAACCATGGATCCAGCCCAAGATGTTCGTCGTGTCAAATATGAAAGGATAGCCTATTTAGAAAATTTAGAAAACATAAAACGTAAAAAAACTCCAATTGGTTTAATTATTTTAGATGGATGAGGATTAAAAGACACAACAAAAGGTAACGCTATTAAACAAGCGCAACCGCAAAATTTTGATTATTTATGAAATACATACCCACATGCTATTTTATCTGCTTCTGGTAAAGATGTTGGTCTAATAGACAAAGAAATGGGTAATTCTGAAGTAGGACATTTGAATATTGGTGCAGGCAGAATAGTGCAACAAGATGTTACTTTGATTAACAAAGATATTCAAACAGGAAAATTTTTCAAAAATCCAGTTTTGCTTCACGCTTTCAAAACAGCTAAAAAACATAAATCGCGTGTTCATCTAATAGGATTAATATCTCCTGCCACAGTACATTCCTCAATGGCACATTTATTTGCTTTATTAGATTTGGCTAAAATAGAAAAATATTCTAATGTTTGTATCCACGCTATTACTGATGGTAGAGATTCGGCACCAAAAAGTGCGTTAGAATGATTACAAAAAGTAGAAAATAAAACTCAATCAATAGGTATTGGTAAAATTGTTTCTTTATGTGGTCGTTATTATGCTATGGATCGAGATAAAAGATGAGAACGTACTCAAAAAGCATATAATCTATATACAGCTGGTCAAGGTATAAAAGAAAGAACTTGAAAAGAAGCATTAGAACATTCATATAAAAATAATATCACTGATGAATTTATCAAACCAACCCTCATTGATGAAAATGGTATTATTCAAGATAATGATGTAGTAATATTTTTTGATTTTCGTCCAGATAGACCCAGACAAATTACTGAGGCTTTTATGAATAAAACATTCAATAATTTTGCTACCAAAACATTTAATAATCTAATGTGAATTTGTTTAACAAATTATGATGAAAAATTTAGTCAGTATCCTAATTTATTTGTTGCGTATAATCAGTGTAAAATACCAAATACATTAGGAGAAGTTTTGGCACGTAACAACTTAAAACAATTACGTATAGCCGAAACAGAGAAATATGCTCATGTTACTTATTTTTTTAACGGAGGACAAGAAAATATTTTTCCTAATGAACAAAGAATATTAATATCATCTCCCAAAGTTGATACTTACGATTTAAAGCCAGAGATGTCGTCTTTTGAAGTTACTGATGCTTTGCTTGATAAAATGGCTGATTGTGATTTTTTTGTCTTAAATTTTGCCAATCCAGATATGGTTGGTCATACCGGTAATTTATCAGCTACTACAAAAGCTATTCAAGCAGTTGATCATAATCTTGGTAGAATAATTGAAAAAGGAAAACAACTCGGCTATACTTTTATAATTATTGCTGATCATGGTAATGCCGAAGAAGTTGATGTAGACGATCCTTCTACGCTCACAGCTCATAGCACAAACCCCGTTCCATTTATTTTGGTAGATTTTTATAATAAACTTAATGGTGTAAAACTTCGAGACAAAGGTATTTTAGCTGATATTGCCCCAACAATTCTTGATATTTTAGATATTTCTAAACCCAAAGAAATGACTGGCCGATCAATGATTTTAAACAAAAATATCAACCAATTTAATAATAAAAAATATTTTATTAAACAAATTGAAGCCGATACTATTTTAGATTCACGTAATAATCCAACTTTAAGGGCAAGAATTATTATTGATAATAATATTATTGGTGATTGAGCTTCTGTGCCATCAGGTAAATCTGTTGGTACCAAAGAAGCCATAACAAAAAATATTGATGAAGCTTTAAAAAATATCAAAGATATTGAAAAACAGCTTATTGGTAAAAACATTTTTAACCAAAACGAAATAGATAATATTTTAATGAAAAATTTACAGCAATGAGGAGGTAATACAACACTGGTTGTTTCTTTGGCTTTAGCTAAAATTGCCGCAAAGGTACAAAATATTGAACTTTATGAATATTTGCGAAAAGTTTATCCTTCTACAATTAATGACAGAGCAATTAATAACAACGAAAAAATTAGATTTTTGATGAATGTGTTTAACGGGGGATTACATGCGTTAAACAAGGGTGAAGTTTTGGGACAAGATAAAGTTAGTACACAAGAATTTATGATAAATATAGCAGCCGATAATTATCAAGAGGCATTAAGTATTGGAGATAAAATTTATCAAGCATTAAGTGTTTGTTTATCACGAGCTGGTTATGATAATAAACATTTTGGTGATGAAGGAGGATATGCTCCCATTAAAAAGAACGGATTAAATATCCCCGATGGTTTTGCTATTACTAGTACTGCTTATTTTGATTATCTCAAAAATACAGGTTTGTATCAAAAAATTAAAGACATTTTAGCTGATTGAAAATTAGGAGATATTGCTGGTCTTCAAACTCGTGGTAAAGCTATCAGAAAATTAATTAAACAAACTCCTTTACCCAAAGCTTTAGAGCATGAAATTATAGAATATTATCATAAATTAAGTCAAGAATACAAAACGAATAATTTACCAGTTGCTGTACGTTCATCGGCTACAGCCGAAGATATGCCAGATGCTTCTTTTGCTGGTGCCCATGAATCATTTTTGAATATTTATGGTGATAAAGCACTTTTAACTGCTGTTAAGAATTGTTATATTTCTTTATTTACAGATCGGGCAATATCTTATAGGGTAGAAAAAGGATTTGATCATTTAGAAATAGGTTTATCAGTTGGTATTCAAAAAATGGTTCGTAGTGATTTAGCAGTATCAGGAGTTGTGTTTTCTTGTGATACAGAAACGGGTTTTGGTGATGTAGTATTAATAAATGCTAGCTATGGATTAGGAGAAAATATTGTTAAAGGACGGGTAGAAGCTGATCAGTATTATGTTTATGAAAAAACATTGGCTCAGGGGTTTAAACCAATTTTGGAAAAACGCCTTGGTAGAAAAGAGAAAAAATTAATTTATTCTAATAAACAAGGGAGCAGTACTAAAAATATAAATACTACAAAAGAAGAGCAAAATAATTTTGCTCTCGATGATGATGATATTTTAGAATTGGCCAGATATTCTATGATAGTAGAATATCATTATGGTAAATCTATGGATATGGAGTTTGCCAAAGATGGATTAGATGGTAAGATTTATATGGTGCAAGCCAGACCAGAAACTGTTCAAAGTAAAAAGGATGTGGATATTTTAGAACAGTATGAAATTAGAAAAAACAAAAACACTAAATTGCTTGCTACTGGTTTGTCTATTGGTTCTAAAATTGCTCAGGGTAAAGTAAAAATTATTAAAGATGTTAAACATCTTGCTGAATTTCAAAAAGGAGAAATTTTAGTTACTTATGCTACTGATCCTGATTGAGTACCAGCTATGAAATTAGCCAGTGCTATTGTTACTGAAAGTGGTAGTCGTACATGTCATTCAGCAATTGTTGGTAGAGAACTTGGAGTGCCGACAATTGTGGGTGTAAAAGATATTACTAAAATTTTAAAAAATGGAGACAAAATTACTGTTTCATGTGCAGAAGGGGAAGAAGGAAAAATTTATGATGGATTTGTTGATTTTGAAATTAAAAAGATTGATATATCTAAAATTAAAAAGCCTGATGTAAAAATTATGATGAATTTAGGAGAACCTAATCAGGCTTTTAGTTTACGATTTTTACCTAATGATGGTGTAGGTTTAGCAAGAGAAGAATTTATTATTGTTAATGATATCAAAATTCATCCGAATGCTTTGATTAATTATAAAAAATTAACTCCCGCTTTGCGAGCTAAAATTGATAAATTAACCAAAGGTTATAAAAATAAAACAGATTATTATATTAATAGTTTGTGTCGTGGCATTGCTAAAATAGGTGCTGCTTTTTATCCCAAAGATGTTATAGTTCGTTTTTCTGATTTTAAAACCAATGAATATCGTAGTTTAATTGGCGGAGAATTATATGAACCACACGAAGAAAATCCTATGATAGGTTGGCGTGGTGCATCTCGTTATTATGATCCAAGATTTATTGAAGCATTTAAGTTGGAATGTATAGCCCTTAAAAAAGTCCGTGATGATTTTGGATTGATTAATGTTATACCTATGATTCCATTTTGTCGTACTCCCCAAGAAGGTAGAAAAGTTATAGAAATTATGGAAGAGTGTGGCTTGAAACGTCAATCAGCATCTATCAGTATTAACACCGATCCGAATTGTTCACATTGAGATTGTTACAAAGAAAAAAGTTTAGCGAGTCAAAATCAACATTTGTCCACGTCTTTAAGAGTGTATGTTATGTGTGAGATACCATCTAATATAATTTTGGCAGATGAATTTTTGGATATTTTTGATGGTATGTCTATTGGTTCAAATGATTTAACGCAATTAGTTTTGGGTATTGATCGTGATAGTGGAGAACTACATTCTATTGCTGATGAAAGAAATAAAGCAGTACAACAGCTAATCAAAGAAATTATTCAAAAATGTAAGTCTAGAAATAAGTATATTGGTATTTGTGGACAAGCGCCTAGTGATTATCCTGAATTTGCTAAATTTTTGATTAACGAAGGTATCGAGAGCATATCTTTAAATCCTGATTCTATTCTAAAAACTATCAAAGAATTGGAATAAACAAAAAAATTCTAACAAAAAACCACAGTTACAAACATTTACATATTCTTGGGAATATGTAAATGTTTGTAAGCATAGATTTGTTATTTTATGAGAATAGATTTGTTGTTATGTTTTATAAAAGTCAATATTATTAACAAAAATATAAATATAAACATTATGATAAAATTAAACAAAACCCCCAAACAGCTCGAGAGATATTTTAAAGGTTTGGCTAACCACCACCGAATAGAAATTCTTCTTTTACTTTATAACGACGACGGACTTATTTTAGAAGATATAACGAATAGTTTAGGGATAAATTTTAGAACAGCTTCTGAACATACTCGTAGATTGGTTCAGGCAGGATTGATTAATAAAAAATATAATGGTCGTCAAGTACGCCATAGTTTATCTCCCTATGGTAAACTGTGCATTAAATTTTTAGAACAATTTTCATAAAAGTTTTTATAAATTCGTTACAAACATTTACATATTCCCAAGAATATGTAAATGTCCGTAATAGTAAAATTTAGGTGTGGGTATATTAGATTTAGGTATAAATTATGTAAAAACAAAACTTAGATTGAGGTATAAAACTTAGATTTAGGTATATGTGTTTGTGAAACTTAGATTGAGGTATAAAACTTAGATTTAAGTATAAAATGTAGATATAAAGGCTTGCATAAATATCAAAAATTTGATAAAATTAATATATAATAATCAATCATATGGATAAACAAGACATTCAAAAATTACAAAAAGAAATATTAGAATCTATAGCTTCTTCAAATGATTCTGTTGGTTTGGAGAAATTACGTTTAAAATATTTATCTAGAAAAGGGCAGATTGCTCTTTTATTTGAACAATTTAAAAATTTAGATATTACAACCAAAAAGGAGCTTGGCCCATTATTAAATGAGCTTAAACATGTTGTTATACAAAGTTTTAATGATGCCAAGAATAAATTTATAGACAATACGCCCAAAGATACTTTTTGAGATTATACTATGCCAGGCACAAAATTAGATATAGGTTCCCTATTACCCAATACTTTAATGGAGCGTGAAATTGTAAATGTTTTTTCCAAAATGGGGTTTGAAGTTGTTGAGGGTCCAGAAGTAGAAAGTGAATATTACAACTTTGATGCTTTGAATATTCCCAAAGATCACCCGGCTAGAGATATGTGGGATACTTTTTGGTTAGAGCCAGATTTAAAATTAAGCAATTATTCTAAAAATTATCCAAGAAAAGCTATAAATTTATTATTACGTACTCATACAAGCCCCGTACAAATGAGGTATATGGAGCAACATACTCCCCCAATTAAAATAATAGTACCTGGTACTTGTTATCGTTATGAAGCCACAGATTCTAGACATGAATTCCAGTTTAAACAAATTGAAGGATTAATGATTGACAAAAATATTAGTTTATCTAATTTCAAATTTATTATGTCAGAGGCTGTAAAGAATATTTTTGGCAAAGATATAAAAATTAGATTTTTGCCCAGTTATTTTCCTTTTGTTAGCCCGGGATTACAAATGGATATTTCTTGCTTTAAATGCCATGGCAAAAATAAACAATGTAATTTATGCGCAGGTACTGGTTGATTAGAAGTTATGGGTGCAGGTATGGTGCACAAAGCATTATATCGTTATGCTAATTGAGCGAATTATGATTATCAAGGGTTTGCGTTTGGTTTGGGATTAGAAAGATTCGCTATGGTTAAATATGGTATTAATGATGTAAGATTGTTTAATTCAGGTGATTTACGATTTACTAAACAATTTTAAAAGCAATCCTCCGACTGACCTCTTTTTAATTTTACCAACTCTTTCTAATTTTACTTTAACTTAATTAATTATTTATTTATTGTCCTTTATGTTAATTTTATTATATTATAGATTTTAATACTTATTTCATTTTATTATGCAGTATTCATATAATTGGTTAAAAGAATATATTCCCAATAAATTACCAGAAGCTAAAAAATTAGCAGAGATTTTGAATTATTTTATAGGAGAAACTACATATAAAAAACATGGGTCTGATTTTGTGTTAAACATTGATATACCTGTTAATCGTTTTGCTGATTTGGGTGGACATTTGGGTTTGGCGAGAGAGATTGCTACTTGTTTAGATTTAAATTTAAATCAAAAATTAATCAAAATACCACAAATTAAATTTGTAAATGCCAAAAATTCTTATTTAAATATACAAGTTGACGATCCAAATGATTGTCCTCAATATTGTGGGCTATTAATACAAAACGTTGAAGTCAAGCCTTCGCCCAAAGAAATTCAATCAAAATTACTTTCTTGTGGTTTGCGTTCCATTAATAATATTGTTGATATTACGAATTTAGTAATGTTAGAATATAATCAACCAATGCATGCGTTTGATTATGATCGAATAAACATAGACCAAACAGCAGATAAACGCGAGCTTAACAGTATAAACAAGCATCATAGCAATTCAGCATTAATAAAAATAAGGCGCGCTAGGGCTGGAGAAAAAATTACGACTTTGGACGGAACCCCAATAGAGTTAAATGAAAACATTTTAGTAGTTGCCAATCAATATAAGCCATTGGCCATTGCTGGTATCAAAGGAGGTGAATATGCCGGTATTACCAAAAACACTAAAAATATAGTACTTGAAAGTGCTAATTTTAATTCTTCACTTATTTATAAAAGCTCCAAATATCTTAATTTATCTACTGATGCTTCTTGTCGTTTTGCTCATAATTTACCACAAGAATTAACTTATGTCTCTCTTTTAAAAGCGGCATTTTTAATAAAAAAATATGCCAATGGTACAATTATAGAACCCGCTATTAGAACAAATTCAAAAAACAACAAACCAACAATAATTTTGTTGAATTTAGAAAAAATTTATCGTTTTTTGGGGTTTAATGTAGATGTTAAATTTTTGGAAAATATTTTACATAAATTAGAATTTCAATTTGTTAAAAGAAATCCTAAACTTTATTTAGTTTCTATACCATATTGGCGTTTGGATTTACAAAATGAAGACGATTTGATTGGAGAAATAGGAAGAATTTTCGGGTTTAATAATATACCATTCATCGCCCCACAAATTACTTTATCATATCCTAAGGATAACGAATTTTACAATTTTAAGCAATACCTTAAAACTTATTCCTTGGGTTTGGGATTGTCTGAAATTCATGAATATAATTTTATTGGTGCAAAAGAAATAAATATTTTGGATAAATCAATATTGCCCAATCTTGTTAAAATAAAAAATCCTCAATCCTCCGAATATTTATATCTTCGTCCTTTTTCATTAGTATCTAGTTTGCGTGCTGTTAGCACAAATATTAAAACTTTTCCAACAGCGCAATTTTTTGAAATTTCAAAAAATTTTCTCAACAAAAACAATACTGTTGTAGAATCTGATTGCTATAGTTTTGCTATTTATAATTCTCAAAATTCTGTTCGCGTATCTGATTGATTGCTTAAAGCCAAGGGTATTTTGGAATCTTTGTTTAGCAAGTTTGGTATTAGCGAACATAGCTATTTTACTTCTAATAAATTACCTAATTTGTTAGACAAATTATATGGCATTTTTGCTGACAATAACAGCAATATTATTTTTTATACCAATGATAATAAATATTTAGCTTCTTTAATAATACCTTCAAACAAGATTTTAGATATATATGATATTACCATAGAGTATAAAAAACCTATTGTTATATTAGGAGAAATAAATTTACAAGAATTATTTAAATTAGTAAAACAAGAAATTGAATTTAACCCATTACCAAAATATCCTTCTAGTATTAAAGATTTGTCGATTTTAGTGCCACAAAATACTTTGATTCAAGATATCTATTTAGCTATTCAGCAATCCAATGCCAATAATTTAGCTGACATTGATATTTTTGATATATATGAAGGATTAGACAAAGGCAAAAGTATTTCTTTCCATCTTATGTTTAGAAGTGATGATCATACTCTTACTGATCAAGAAATTAAAAACGAGTTTGATAAAATTGTAAAAAATTTGAAACAAAAAGGCTGATCTATAAGATAATATATGTCTAGATTTATAATCTATAACATGAAAATTAATCACAATAAATACAAATTATGTCTAAACAAAATAAAGACCAAAAGCCTGTAAATATTCCTAAACCTACCATAGATGATATCCACAATGATGTGTCTGGTTATACAGCCAAAGATATTTATGTTTTAGAAGGTTTGGAGCCTGTAAGACGTAGACCAGGTATGTATATTGGATCTACGGGTTTATCTGGGTTACATCATTTAATTTTTGAAGTTACTGATAATAGTTTAGATGAAGTAGCAGCTGGTTTTTGTAAAAACATAGAAATTAGTTTATTACCTAATAATAGAGTTTCTGTTTTAGATGATGGCAGAGGTATTCCTGTGGATATTCATAAACAGACAAAAAAATCAGCTCTCGAAACAGTTTTGACTACTTTACACGCTGGTGCAAAATTTGGTGGTAAGTCATATAAAATTGCCGGTGGGTTGCATGGCGTAGGTGTATCTGTAGTAAATGCATTATCAAAATATTTAAAAGCGGAAGTATATCGTGATAATTTTGTATATTGACAAGAATATAAACAAGGTAAACCTATTTCTAAAGTTAATAAAGAAAAAGGAGAAAAAGGAAAGCATGGGACTAAAATTACTTTTGAGCCAGACGAGGAAATTTTTCCCGAAATAAAATTTGATTGGAAAACAATATTAGATCATTTGCGAGAGCAAGCTTATTTGGCTAAACAAGTTAAAATTACTCTACAAGATTTGCGTGAAAAAGATAATGAAAAAAAGTATGTATTTTATTTTAGTTCAGGATTGGTATCATTTTTACAATTTTTATTATTTGATCGCGAGGTAAAATCATTGCAAAAACAATTATTTTATGTTAAGGATGAGTGCCAGGATATGCAAATAGAGATAGCTTTGGCTTATACCGAAGATATAGAAAGTGTAGAGATTAGTTTTGCCAATAATATTAAAACCCCAGAGGGAGGTATGCATCTTACTGGATTTCGTACTGCCCTAACTCGGGTGTTAAATGATTATCTAAAAGAGCATAGTGATAAAAATAAAGAAAATATATCACTGACTGGTGATGATGTTAGAGAAGGGTTAGTGGCTTTGATTTCTATTAAATTACACGAACCCCAATTTGAAGGACAAACCAAGGCTAAATTGGGTAATCCAGATGCCCGTGTTGCTGTTGATCAAGTTATGTCAAAAGCTTTTCGTGATTTTTTAGAAAAAAATCCTGATGATGCAAAACGTATTTTAGAAAAATGTATGATTTCTGCTCGGGCTAGAAATGCTGCCAAAACAGCACGAGATAATGTTTTACGTAAATCAGTTTTTGAAACAGCTACTTTGCCAGGTAAACTTGCTGATTGTATTTCTAATAAACCTTCAGAATCAGAATTATTTATTGTTGAGGGTGAAAGCGCAGGTGGTAGTACCAAGCAAGCAAGAGATAGAAATATTCAAGCAGTTTTACCATTAAGAGGTAAAATTTTAAATGTAGAAAAGGCAAGATTAGACAAAATGATGGCATCTGAAGAAATAAAAGCGATAATTCTTGCTTTGGGTACTGCTATTTCAGAAAATTTTAATTTGAATAAATTGCGATATCATAAAATTATTTTAGCTGCTGATGCTGATTGCGATGGTGCTCATATTAGAATATTACTTCTTACTTTGTTTTATAGATATTTTAAGCCATTAGTTGAAAATGGTTATATTTATATTGCTCAACCGCCATTATATCGTATTCAAAAAGGCAAAGATATTTATTATGCTTATAATGATAGTCAAAAAGAACAAATTTTACAAAAAATTATAGGCCTAAGTGATAAAAAAGAAATAAAAGATAATAAAACAACAAAAGGTAAAATTAAGCTTGTAGTTGAAAGTGAAGAAGAACAACAAGATCATCAAGAAGAACATAAAAATTCAGAACAAGAATTGAATATGGACAACTATAAAGGTATTAGTATACAACGATACAAAGGTTTGGGAGAGATGAACCCTGAACAATTGTGAGAAACAACAATGGATCCTGCCAATAGAGTTTTATTAAAGGTTACTGTAAAAGATGCCCAAGATGCTGATAAGCTTATGAGTATTTTAATGGGTGATGAAGTATTACCACGTAAAAAATTCATCGAAGCTTATGCTAAAAAAGTTAAAAATTTAGACATCTAATAAAATACAAAGTATACCAAAAACAATTTTTAATTTCTAATTTTTTAATAATAGACATTGAAAGTAAAAAGTTAGCAAACGAAGAAAATAAAAATTGTTTTTTTATTTTGTGTGGCAAATCAGTGTATGTGCTAGCAGGTATTGATTTTTATAAAGTTTTATGATAATATAACAATATCAAAAAATTATACGTTTAAGGTCACAGATTTATCTTAAATCTAAAAAGTTTTATTTTGTATTATCACTTTAAGATTTTGACTTTTAACTTTGGTTTTTTGAGATTTATATTTTTATTTTATACAATTAAATTTAATTATGCCAACAGTAAATCAATTAAGAAAAAAAGGAAGATCACCAATTATTAAAAAATCCAAAACAAGAGGTTTGGGGTTCGCTTTTAATATTAAGAAAAATCGTATTAAGAATTATAGCTCTCCTTTTAAAAAAGGAGTTTGTACTAAGGTGTTTACTATGACTCCCAAAAAACCCAATTCTGCTTTACGTAAAGTTGCTCGTGTCAAACTATCAAATGGCTTAGAGGTCACTGCCTATATTCCTGGTATTGGTCATAATTTACAAGAGCACTCTATTGTTTTGATTAGAGGGGGTAGAGTAAAGGATTTACCAGGAGTAAGATACCATATTATTCGAGGTAAATATGATACTGCAGGTGTAGATAATAGAAAACAGCAAAGGAGCAAATATGGTGCTAAGAGATCTAAATAAAATATTCTAAAAAACTATAAATTGATATAATTATGGATTTGATTATTGATCAAAAAAAATATAAACCAGATTTTCACTATCAAAGTATTACTGTATCAAAATTTATAAATATAACAATGAGACGAGGACAAAAAGCTACTGCCAGGAAGAATATTTATAAAATGTTGGAGATTTTAGAAAAAGAAACAAAACAAGATCCAGTAAAATATTTAGAATATGCGCTTACAAATGTTGCGCCTAATTTAGAAGTTCGAAGCGTTCGTATTGGAGGAGCAAATTATCAAGTTCCTATACCTGTATCTGGAGAACGAAAAACAACATTGGCAATGCGTTGAATATTAAATGCTGCTAAAGCCAAAAAAGGAAAACCAATAGCTTACAAATTAGCAGAAGAAATAATTTCAGCATATAATAATGAAGGGGCGGCTGTAAAAAAGAGAATTGATACTCAAAAAATGGCTGAGGCTAATAAAGCTTTTGCGCATTTTGGTCGTTATCAATAAACAAACATGCGTATTTATTTCTTTTTTAAGTTATAAGCTATACGCTAACTTGGTATTTTATATTTAATTTTTTTAATTTAATATTATGGATTATTCTTTAGACAAAATAAGAAATATTGGTATTATTGCCCATATTGATGCTGGTAAAACTACTACTAGTGAGAGAGTTTTATTTTATACAGGGCTTTCTCATAAAATTGGTGAGGTTCACGAAGGAGAGGCTATTATGGATTGAATGGTTCAAGAAAAAGAACGGGGAATTACTATTACTTCAGCTGCTACTACTTGTTTTTGAACACCAACTTATAGAAATAATAACCTTGATTTTAAACACAAAATTAATATTATTGATACTCCAGGGCATATTGATTTTACAGCCGAAGTTCAACGATCTCTGCGTGTTTTGGATGGCGCAGTTGTAGTTTTTGATGGTGTAGCTGGTGTTGAACCACAATCAGAAACTGTTTGAAGACAAGCTGATAAATATTCAGTACCCCGGATTTGTTTTATAAACAAAATGGATAGATTAGGAGCAAATTTTGAAAATGATATGCAATCAATAAAAGAAAAATTAACTCCCAATGCCCTTGCTATTAATATTCCTATAGGTGAAGAGGATAATTTTGCCGGTGTTATTGATTTGATTACAATGAAAAAGATTTCTTTTGATGGCGAACATGGAGAAAATGTTGTGCTATCTGATATTCCAGATGATTTAAAAGAATATGCTCAAAAATATCATCAAGAAATGTTAGAAAAAATTGCTTCAGAAGATGAAGTTTTAATGCAAAAATATTTAGATAACAAGCCTATTGATGCAGAAGAATTAAGACAAGTGTTGCGCAAAGCAACAATTGAATATAGATTAATTCCAGTTATGTGTGGTTCTTCTTTAAAAAATAAAGGTGTTCAGTGTATGTTAGATTCTGTTGTAGAATATTTGCCTTCTCCTCTTGATTTGCCTCCAGTCAAAGGCGTAGATCCAAAAACTGGTGAAGAAATTATTCGTCATGCCAATCCCGATGAACCATTTAGCGCATTAGTATTCAAGGTTGCAACCGATCCCTTTGCTGGTACTTTAAATTATTTTCGTGTTTATTCAGGATCGCTAACTAAGGGTTCGTATCTTTATAATAGTACAAAAAATCAACAAGAACGTATCAGTCGTTTGATTCGTATGTTCTCAAATAAACGAGAAGAAATTGATAGTGTTGAAGCCGGAGATATTGTGGCGACTGTTGGTTTAAAGTCTACTGGTACAGGCGATACTCTTTGTGATGAAGCTCACCCAATTATTTTAGAATCAATTTCTTTCCCAGAACCTGTTATTTCTTTGCGCCTTGAACCTAAAACTAAAAATGATCAAGAAAAATTAGGTTTAGCTTTACGAAAATTATCCGAAGAGGATCCAACGTTTAAAGTCAAAACAGACGAGAATACTTCTGATACAATTATTTCAGGTATGGGGGAACTCCATTTAGATATTATTGTTGATAGATTGCGTCGCGAGTTTAATATAGATGTAAATACTGGTAAACCCCAAGTTGCTTACAAAGAAACCATACGCGATGTTGTTGAATCTGAAGGTAAATATATTCGCCAATCTGGTGGTAGAGGACAATATGGTCATGTTTGATTAAAGCTTGAACCATTAGAACGAGGCAAGGGTTTTGAGTTTGTTAATCAAATAAAGGGTGGTATTATTCCTCAAGAATTTATTCCTTCTGTAGAAAAAGGTGTGCGTGAAGCTTTGGATAAAGGTATTTTAGCAGGCTATCCAGTTTCTGATATAAGAGTTACTTTATATGATGGTTCATTTCACGAAGTTGATTCTTCTGATTTTGCTTTCAAAATTGCTGGTTCAATGGCTTTTCAGGAAGGAGCCAAAAAAGCCAATCCAGTGCTATTGGAACCCATTATGAAAGTAGAAGTAACTGCTCCAGAAAAATTTTTAGGTGATATAATTGGTGATATTAATTCACGCCGTGGGCGAATTGAACGAATGTTTGATCGTTATAATTTACGAGTAGTTGATGCTTTTGTTCCTTTAGCCGAAATGTTTGGTTATGTTACTAATTTACGTTCAATAACTGAGGGGCGTGGTACATATAATATGGAATTTCATCATTATCAAGAAGTGCCTGCACTTGTTGCAGAAAGTATTATCGGGAAAAAAGAAGTATAATTAGTATATAATTCATTTTTGGAATTTTTAAAGGTCTTGACTTTTAAACAAAAATGCGGTAATATTAAAAATACCCTTAGAAAAAGGCTTTAATAATAAAATTAATAAAAATTTAAATATATAACATGGCAGAAAAAGAAAAATTTGTAAGGACAAAATCTCATTTAAATGTTGGTACTATTGGTCATATTGATCATGGTAAAACAACATTAACAGCGGCAATTTTGAATACTCTTCATTTAAAAGGTACAGTTGCCAAAGCAGTATCTGTTAATGATATTGATAAAGCTCCAGAAGAGAAAAGTCGAGGTATTACCATAAATGTTCATCACTCAGAATATGAGACTGACAAGAGACACTATGCTCACATTGATTGTCCCGGACACGTTGATTATATTAAAAATATGATTACTGGTTCTGCTCAAATGGATGGAGCTATTTTAGTTGTATCTGCTGCTGATGGTCCTATGCCTCAAACTCGTGAGCATGTTTTATTGGCGAGACAAGTTGGTGTACCAGCTATTGTTGTATTTTTAAATAAATGTGATGCTGTTTCTGATCCAGAAATGATTGATTTGGTAGAAACAGAAGTTCGTGAGTTATTAAATAAATATGGTTTTCCAGGTAATGATACCCCAATTATTCGAGGTTCAGCCTTAAAGGCTTTGGAGGCAACAAGCTATGATGATGACGCAGTAAAACCTATTATTCAACTATTAGATACACTTGATTCTTATATACCTGAACCTGTTCGTGATAAAGACAAGCCATTTTTAATGCCAATTGAAGATATTTTCACTATTGAAGGTCGTGGTACTGTAGTTACAGGTAGAATAGAACGAGGTACAATTCATATAAATGATGAAGTAGAAATTGTTGGTTATACTCCAACTATAAAAACAGTTGTTACGGGTGTTGAAATGTTTAATAAAACATTAGATGAAGGTTTGGCTGGAGATAATGTTGGATTATTGTTAAGAGGTACAAAAAAGGAAGATGTTAAAAGAGGACAAGTAACTGCCAAACCAGGAAGTATTACACCTCATACTGAATTTGAATCAGAAGTTTATGTATTATCTAAAGATGAAGGTGGTAGGCATACTCCATTCTTTACGGGTTATAAACCTCAATTTTTTATTCGTACAGCTGATATTACAGGTGAAGTCACTTTAAAAGAAGGAGTAGAAATGGTTATGCCAGGCGATACAGCTACTTTCAAAGTTAAATTGATTGGGCCAATTGCTTTAGAGGAAAAACAAAAATTTGCTATTCGTGAAGGAGGTAAAACAGTTGGCGCCGGCGTAATTACCAAAATTATTGCTTAATAAAACCAGTAAAAGTTTAATAAAATGTCATCTAGCACCTTAGAAAATAAAGATAAAGATAAAATTAAAATTCGTGTACGACTTAAATCGTATGATCATAGGATTATCGATAATTGCTGCAAACAGATTATTGATATAGTTGTTCGTAATGGGGCTCAAGTAATAGGTCCGATTTTATTGCCCACAGAAATAAAACGTTATTCTGTTAATCGTGCTTCTTTTGTTAAAAAGACTTCCCAAGAGCAATTTGAGATAAGAGTACATAAGCGTATTATTGATATTTTAAATCCAAATCAAAAAATTATTGAATCATTGACAAATTTAAATTTGCCAGCTGGCGTAGAAATAGAAATAAAAACTTAATTTTTTATGAGGCTTTAAAAGGATATTCTTTTTAAGCCTCAACAAAAAACTGAGTATTACTCAGTTTTTTGTTGAGGTTAAAAACATTTTTAATCCAACATAATTAAAGATTTTATAAAGATTTTAAAATGAAATTTCTTTTAGCTAAAAAATTAACAATGACTAGACTTCCTGACCCTTCTGAAGGATTTGTGGCAGTAACTGTTTTACAAGTAATTCCTAATTCTGTATCTCAAATCAAAACAAACAAAACTGATGGTTATAATGCGGTCCAAATTAGTGTTGATAAAAATAAAAAGAAAAAAAGTAAAAAAGAGTTTAGAGTAGACAATCCAGAGGAATATAAAATAGGAGATATTATAGATATAAAACAATTTGCTCCAGGTGATATTGTTAAAGTTCAAGGTATTTCAAAGGGCAAGGGGTTTCAAGGAGTAGTTAAAAGATGAGGTTTTCGCGGTGCTTCAGCTACTCATGGTACTAAACATGCATTACGCGAGCCAGGATCAATTGGTGCCCAAGGACCTCAGAGAGTTATCAAGGGACATAAAATGGCAGGTCGTATGGGTGGAGATACTGTTACTATAAAAAATTTAACAATTTTAGATATTGATGTAGATAATAATTTGATTTTTCTTAAAGGTGCTGTACCAGGAGTCAAAGGAAGTTTGGTTAAGATAGAATCTAAATAATTTGTATTAAATATTTTACAAATGAAAACAAATTTATATAATCAAAAAAAAGAAAATATTGGGACAATAGAACTTAATGATAAAATATTCAATGTATCTTTTAATGCTGATTCTGTTTCTCAAGTTGTTAGATCTATATTAAGCTCCCGACGTCAACCCATTGCTCATACTAAAGATAGAGGAGAAGTAAGGGGTGGAGGTAGAAAACCTTGGGTGCAAAAAGGTACAGGAAGGGCTCGAGCTGGTTCCATCCGTTCACCTATTTGAAGACATGGAGGTATTACTTTTGGACCCAGACAGAACGAAGAAAATTATAATCGTAAAGTTAATCAGAAATTAAAAAATAAAACTTTGGCTATGTTGTTGTCTCAAAAGCTCAAAGACAGCGAATTGTTTATTATTGATGAAATAAAATTGCCTGCTAACAAAACAAAAGAAATGGCAAAAATAGTTTCACTTTTTATACCAACTAAATCCAAAAAAACTAACAAATCAATCTATTTAATTTTAGATGATGCTAATAAAAGTCTTATCAAGGCTACGAGAAATCTTCCATTTGCGTTTGCTACCACTGCTTCGTCTATTGATTTAATAGATTTACTTAATTATAAGAATGTTGTTATTTTACAAACAGCTATTCCTATATTAGAACAAAAATTTTCTAAAAATAAATAATTTTAATAATTAATATGTCAAGTATTTTAAGTCGTTTCAAAACTAATAAAAAAATATCTACTAAAACAAACAAAACAAATATTTCCAAACCGAACACAGCTGTCAAAAAGGATTGGAATTTTGTGGCATTTTTTTGTGATCCATATATTACTGAGAAAGCCACATTAGACAAAGAGGGTAATAAATACCATTTTTTGGTTAGTAAGAAAGCCAATAAAATTGAAATTAAAAAATTTATTGAAAAATTTTATAATGTTAAGGTCGCCGATGTTAATATATCTAAAAAGTTTTTTTCTCCAGTAAATTTTCGTAATCATATATCTCATAAAGCACCAATCAAAAAAGCAATAGTTACTCTAAAACCCGGACAGAAAATAGAATTTAATATTTAGATCTATACATTATATAAAATTATATAACTAATAAAATATATTTTATGAAAAAAAGAAAACCAATAACTCCAAGTACACGACACTATATTGATATTGATCGTACCAATTTGGCAAAATCAAAGCCATTAAAATCTTTGACTTTTGGTAGAAAAAGATCAGTTGGCAGAAACAATGCTGGTCGTATTACAATGCGACACAAAGGTAGTGGAAACAAAAAATTATACAGAAGTATAGAATTTGGAGAATCAATGCAAGGTATTCCAGGCAAAGTCGAAAGAATTGAATATGATCCCAATAGAAGTTGTTTTATTGCTTTGGTTCTTTATAATAATGGAGTTAGAAAATATATTTTGGCTCCAAAAGATTTAAAAATTGGTGACAAAATTCTTTGTGATGATAAAACAAGTATTAGTGTTGGTAACAGAATGATGCTAAAAAATATTCCAGGTGGTACAGAAATTCACAATATAGAGATTAAACCAAAACAAGGAGGAAAATTTGCACGCGCAGCAGGTTTATATGCAATTATGTCAGGATTGGAAGGCAATTATGCTTATTTAAAAATGCCATCTACAGAAATGAGAAAAGTTTTAAGCAATTGTTTTGCATCAATTGGAGTACTTTCAAATGTTGAACATAGTTTAGCAAGTTTAGGAAAGGCAGGTAGATCACGACATTTAGGAATTCGTCCAACAGTTAGAGGTTCGGCTATGAACCCTCCAGATCATCCTTATGGAGGTGGTAGAGGTAAAACACCAAGAGGTACAAAACGTCCAAAAGATAAATGAGGAAATATTACCGGAGGTCGTAAAACACGAGCAAAACAAAAATATTCAAATGCTTTTATTGTGTCACGTCGTTCTCCTAAAAAGAAAAAATAATTTTGTAACAATTTAATTATTAAAAAGCTTACAGCTTATAACTGAAAGCAATAAACTATAATAACTATGTCTCGTTCTTTGAAGAAAGGTCCTTATGTGGCTCCTAAATTATTAAAAAAAATATCAAATTTGAAACCAGGAGACAAAACTCCTATTCAAACATGATATCGAGATTCAATGATTGCTCCAGAAATGATAGGGTTTGTTTTTGCTGTACATAATGGTAAACGTTTTATTAATGTTGAAATTACTGAAGAAATGGTCGGACATAGATTGGGGGAATTTGCTCCAACTCGAAAATTTATTAAACACGGGGGCAAATTACAAAAAGCTTCAGAAGCATCAGGACAAGTATCTGCACCATCTGTTTCTGCTAATAAAAAATAAATTTATAAAAATTTTGATATAAACTATTATGGAAATTACAGCTTCATTAAAATATCTTAAAATCGCTCCACGTAAAGTTCGTTTAGTAGCTAATATTATTAAAGGGCTTCCAATATCAAGTGCCGAAGATCAGCTACGTCACATTTCTAATAGAAGTGCTGCTCCTATTTTGAAACTTTTAATGTCAGCAAAAGCCAATGCTGTTAATAATTTTCATTTAGACCCTTCTACATTATTTATAAAAAGCATTGTTGTTAATCAAGGGCCAATGTTAAAACGAGCTCTCCCTCGTGCCCATGGTGCCACCAATGTTATTCGTCATAGAATGTCTCATATTGTAATTACCTTAGACACTGCACATTCTTTAAAATCATTAAATAAGATAGCGCAGAGTCCTGAGATTGCAAAAACACAGGAAAGTAAAACAGTTTATGAAAAGAATAAACCTCGCAATAAAAATACAAAATTTTATAGAGAAACTAAACAAACAAAAGCTAAAAAAGGTCAAGTTAAACCAATAATTCAAAGAAAAGTAATAAAATAATTATATATAATATGGCGCAAAATATTAATCCAATATCTAAAAGATTGGGTATTAATAAAAACTGAAGTTCAAGATGATTTGATTTACAAAATTTTCCACAAAAATTAGAAGAAGATAATATTATACGAAAATGTTTAGAGAAATTATTATCCAAAGCTCATTATAGTGAAATTATAATTGAGCGTAAGAGTGATAAAATAAATATCACTATTTATACTTCTCGACCTGGTATGATTATAAAACATCAGGGGGAAGGTTTAGGAGAATTAAAGAAAGCCATTGAAAAAACTTTAGAAAAATATTATCGTAAGAATAAAATTGACAAAAATATTAACATTTCTTTGAATATAGAAGAGGTTCGCAAACCATTTTTGTCTGCTCAGATTGTAGCTTTTGATGTTGCCACAGAATTCGAGAAAAGACAACCTTATCGTAAAACAATAAAAAAATATGTTGAAAAAATTATGCAAAATAAAGAAGCCAAAGGAGCCAAAATTTGAGTATCTGGTCGTTTAGATGGTGCTGATATTGCTAGAGACGATTGATACAAAGATGGTAAATTGCCATTAAATACTTTACGTAGTAATATTGATTATGCTATGGCAACTGCTCATTGTACTTATGGAGCCATTGGTATAAAAGTCTGAATTTACAAAGGAGATGTTTTTAATCAAAAACAAAAGGTCAATAGTCAACAACTATAAATTATATTAAACTATTATGTTTGTTCCCAAACGTACAAAATATAGAAAAATGCAAAAAGGTAGATCTCTTACTCGTTCATTTGAAAATCGAGGTACTGTTTTAGAATATGGCACAGTAGGATTAAAAGCTACAGAGGTATCACGTATTACGAGTCGTCAAATAGAGGCTGCTAGGCGTGTTCTTTTACGTTATATTCAAAAAGGAGGAAAAATTTGAATTAGAGTATTTCCAGATAAACCAGTTAGCAAAAAACCACCTGAAGTTAGAATGGGTATGGGTAAGGGTGATGTTGATCATTATGTATTTCAAATAAAACCAGGTCGTATTATTTATGAAATAAGTGGGATTCCAACAAACAAAGCAGTTGAAGCATTAAAACAAGCTAGTTATAAGTTGCCATTTAAAACTAAAATAATTATTAAAGAAAATAGTTCTGCTAGTATGAATTAATAATGAATTAAATTTGCTATATTATGAAAATAAAAGATTTAGAAAAAAAAGACTTAAACGAATTACAAAAACTTTTAACGGAGAAACAAAAGCAAGCTATACAAGCAAAATTTGACTTGAAAATGGGAAAAGTTAAAAATGTAAAAATTTTATTTAATCTTAAAAAAGATATCGCACAAATTTCTACTATTATTAATCAATTATTAAGTCAAAAACATGCCTAGACAATTAAAAGGAATAGTAGTTTCTGACAAAATGACGCAAACTTGTGTAGTCAAAGTTGATATTTTCCAAAAACATCCTCGATATAAAAAATTTTTTGTTTTGTCTAAAAAAGTAAAAGTTGATAACCCTAATTCAATATACAAAACAGGTGATAAAGTCATTATAGAAGAAACAAGACCTATATCCAAAACAAAATGTTGAAAGTTTGTTAAAAAAGTCTCTTAAAATATAATTAAAATTACAACAAGACGCGGGTTGACACGAATAAAAAGAAAACATAAATATACATAGTTAGACAGCAATACAGATAAACATAGTTTTTTGAATTTTTTAGCTGATAGCTAAATGTTAAGTACTATTGTTATCTTAAAATACCAATAAATCAATTGTAATAATGTTTTCGTGTTGTGTTAAACCCAAAGGCTTGCTTTTTAAACAAAAATATTGTAGTATAAATATATATTTAATAAATTTAAGCTAACAGTTAGTAGCTATAAACTATAAAATAGATTATGATTCAACTTCGTTCATTATTAAAAGTAGCAGATAATAGTGGTGCACAGATTGTACGTTGTTTTCAAATACGTGGAGGTTCTTATCATCGTTATGGTCAAATAGGTGATGTTATTATGGCTGCTGTTCAAGTTGCCAAACCAAGAAAATCTGTGAAAAAGAAAGATATAGTACGCTGTGTTATTGTCCGCCAACGCAAGAATTATCGAAGAGCTAATGGATCTTATATAAGATTTGATGACAATGCAGTTGTTTTGATTAATGATAAAAAAGAACCGATTGGCACCCGTATTTTTGGTCCCATACCCAGAGAAATTAAAGATAAAGGATTTAATAAAATAATTGAGTTGGGTCCAGAATTAGTATAATAAACTGGATAGACGATTTACCGATTAATATATTTTAGAATTTGTATTTGGTAACAAATAAATAAATTAAAATGAAATTAAAAAAAGGTGATAAAGTAAAAATTATAAAAGGCAAAGACGCAGGCAAAACTGGCACGATTAGTCGTACTTTTCCGAAAAATAATACGATTTTAATAGAAGGTTTTAATACCTATAAAAAAAATAGAAAACCTCGAAAAGAAGGAGAAAAAGGACAGATTGTAGTTCTATCAAGACCATTTTGTAGCTCTAAAGCTATGTTAATTTGCCCCAAATGTGGTAAGCCAACTCGAATTGGTTTTATTATTGAAACAGATAAAAATAATAAAAAAGTTAAAATAAGAATTTGTCACAAATGTAAAGCAAAACTAAATTAATATATATTATGTCGAAAATTAGTTACAAAGAACAATTAAATAAAAATAAAGCACAATTACACAATTTACATATTACCAAAGTAGTTGTTAATTGTGGGATTGGTAAATTAGTTACTCATACAGCTGAAAAACAAGACAATATTGTTAAAGAAATAAGTGAATATTTGATGGCTATAACCGGTCAAAAACCAAAAGTATGCAATGCCCGTGTTTCAGTTTCTGGTTTTAAATTACGTGAAGGTATGCCTGTGGGCTTGATGGTTACTTTACGAGGTAAAAGAATGAATGATTTTATAGATCGTTTTGTTAATATTACTTTGCCAAGAACTCGTGATTTCTGAGGTATTTCTAAAAAACATTTTGATCAAAAAGGTAATTTATGCTATGGTATTAAAGAGGCTCAAATTTTTCCAGAATTAGCCAAAGAAACTATTAAAATTCCCTTTGGTTTAGAAATTTGTTTTACTACTAATGCCAAAAGTAAAGAAGAAGGCATTAAACTATTTGAAGTATTGGGATTTCCATTAGCAAAATAACTCGAAATATTAAATTTATTTATTATGTCAAAAAAATCTACTTATGCCAGATCTAAAAAAACTCCTAAATATTCAACTCGCAAAGTATTGCGTTGTTTTCGTTGTGGTCGAAAGAGAGGTTATATGCGCGATTTCGGTTTGTGCCGTATTTGTTTTCGTGAAATGGCTTCTCGTGGAGAAATTCCCGGAGTTAAAAAATCAAGTTGATAAATATTTATACTCTTATACTTTTAAACTTTTAAATTTATTTGTATGTCTGACCCAATTGCCGATATGATAATTCGTATTAAAAATGCTAGCGCCATTAATAAACCAATGGTTAATATTCCAGTCTCTAAATTAAAAAAAGAGATACTTTTAACATTACAAAAAGAAAATGTTATTGAAAACTTTACTGAAATAGGAAAAGGAGTTCATAAAAATTTTGAAGTAATAATCAAATATAATAACAATATTCCTGCTATTAAAGATGTCAAACGCATTTCGAAACCCTCTTGTCGTGTTTATATTAAGGCCAAAGATATCCACCCTCTTAAAAAGGGATTTGGTTTAAGGTTGCTATCTACTCCCCATGGTATTATGTCTGATAGAGAAGCTAAACAACTGAATTTGGGTGGCGAAGTGCTTTTTGAGATTTATTAGCAAATTATTTTATAAAAATTTAATTTATTAAATTTTATTTATGTCAAAAATTGGTAAAAAAATTTTAACTATTCCAGATGATGTTGAACTTATTGTAAACAACAAAGAGGTTACTATTAAAGGACCCAAGGGTATGCTTACATCTATATTACCAGAAGGTTTTAATATAGTGCAGAACAAAAATAAACTTTCAATTATACCTCCGTCAAAAATTGATCATTTAAAGTCGGCTTTGTGAGGGACTGCTACTGCTTTGATTCAAAATAATATAATTGGAGTAACAGAAGGGTTTGAAAAAAAATTAGTAATAGAAGGTATTGGATATAAAGCCGACGTAAATGGTGACAAATTAGTTTTAAATATAGGATATTCTCATCCAGTATTTGTAGATATTCCTAAGGGTATAGAAGTCAGTGTAGAAAAAAATGTAATTTCTATCAAAGGTATTTCCAAACAGAATGTAGGCGATTTTGCTGCTAATGTTCGTAAATTAAGGAAAACCAACCCTTATAGTGGCAAAGGTATTCACTATCAAGGAGAGCATATTATTCGTAAAACTGGTAAAAAAGTTGCCTCGTCTGGTTCTTAAAATTATTTTAATGTTTAAATTATTATTATGGATATAGCCAAAAAAAGAAAAATACAACGTAAACACATTCATAAAAGAATACGATCTAAAATTTCGGGTACTTCTGATAAACCCCGTATTTCAGTTTTTCGTTCTAATAAACATATGTATGTACAAGTTATTGATGACGAAAAACAAATTACATTGCTAAGCATTTCTGATCATGATATCAAAGATATCAAAAAGAAAACTGATATAGCATCAATGCTTGGTACAATGTTATCGGAAAAAATGAAAGCTAAAAATATTACCAAAGCAGTTTTTGATCGTGGTGGATATCAATATCACGGTAGAGTTCAAGCTTTGGCCGATAGTTTAAGAAAAAATGGTATAATATTTTAATTATGTTAAAAAATAATCCAAACAATTTAAAAACTAACACCAAAACAAGTAATCCATTGCCACCCAAAGAAAATTCTTCTAATTTTAGATCTACATCTAAATTTGTTTCTCGTAAACCCAGATCAAGTAATGAAGATTTTGATCAAATTATTTTAGAAATTAAACGAGTAACCCGTGTTACAGGTGGAGGTAAGAAATTATCTTTTCGTGCAGCAATATTATTGGGTAATCATAGAGACAAAATTGGTTTTGGTATAGCCAAAGGTAGTGATGTGCCTCAAGCTATTGAAAAAGCCAAAAAAGAAGCAATGAAAAACATTATTACTATTCCTATCAAAAATGATACTATTCCTTTCGCGGTTTCAGGTAAATATTGTGCCAGTAAAGTATTATTAAAACCAGCCAAAGCAGGTAAGGGTATAATTGCTGGCGGGGTACTTAGAGATATTATCAAAATGACTAATATTAAAAATATCACTACCAAAATTTTAGGAGGTTCACATAATGTTGTAAATAATACCAGGGCTTTTTTATTGGCTATTTCTAAATTGAATACTAATCAAAATAAAGAAAATAAAATAAATAATGAGAAAGGCGACACACAAAATAAAAATAATTTTAAAGAAAATGATAATATAGAACAATATGCAGATAAACAATCGGAAGTTACAATCTAAAAGAAAACGAGCCAAACGTGTTGGACGTGGTGGTAAAAGAGGAACTTATTCTGGTCGAGGACAAAAAGGACAAAAGTCTCGTGCTGGACGCAAAATTCATTCAGAATTGCGCGTGATGTTTTTGCGTATTCCTAAACGTCGTGGTAGTGGTAATAAAACTATTCCCAAAAGAACCAAAAATATTGGCTTAGATACTATTGCCAAAAATTTTAATGATAATACTATTATATCTCCAAAATCTCTAAAAGAAAAAGGTTTAATTAAATCAGTAAAAGACAATGTTAAGATTCTTGGCTCTAAAAATGTTTTAAGCAAAAAATATACAATTATAGATATCAATATGTCACAGGGTGCCAAAAACCAACTCGAAAAAGCTGGTGGCATAATTAAATCTACTAAAAAATAATTAGCAAAATAAATAATTATGATTAAAAATCTTATTACAATTTTTAAAAATCCGGATTTAAGAAAAAGAATGCTAAATGTTTTAGGATTACTTTTGGTATTTCGTTTGCTTACAATTATTCCTATGCCAGGCGTAAGTCCAGCCAATTTAAAAACTTTTTTACAATCCAATCAAATTTTTGGATTATTTAATATTTTTACCGGTGGAGCTTTTTCCAAAATGTCCATAGCCCTTTTGGGTGTAGGGCCTTATATTACGAGTTCTATTATTTTACAATTACTCACTATGGTTATTCCGAGATTAAAAGAGTCATTTTATGAAGAAGGGGCTGAAGGCAGACGAAAATTTGAAAATTGAACTCGTTGATTATCTATTCCTTTAGCAGTATTACAAGCTTTTGCTATGTTACGTTTATTTGAATTTCAAAAGATAATTACTATTGATAGTACTCTGTCTCTTATAAATAATATTATAGTTTTGACAGCAGCTTCAATGATTTTAGTTTGGATAGGTGAGTTGATTACTGAACAAAAATTAGGTAATGGTATTTCTATGATAATCTTTGCTGGTATTGTCTCAGAAATTCCTTTGAGTATTATTAATACTTTTATTGCCTACAAAACAGCTACTTTATCTCAAATATTGGGGTTAATTATTTTCTTTGTTATGGCTTTGGCTATGATTGTTGCTATTGTCATTATTACAGAAGGAGAAAGGCGAGTGCCTGTGTCTTATGCCAAGCATGTTAGGGGGAATAAAATGTATGGAGGCGCCACTACTAATTTGCCTATGAAAGTGAATCAGGCTGGGGTTATTCCTATTATTTTTGCTATGTCTATTTTAATGCTTCCGAGTTTTATTGGTCAATTGCTAATAATTGCCAAGATTGGCTGGGTAGTTAAACTCGGTACTTTTTTAGTAAATATGTTTAATAATAGTATTATTTATGGGGCAGTATATTTTTTGTTAGTATTTTTCTTTACATTTTTTTATACCAGTATTACTTTTGAACCCAAAGAAATTGCTAATAATTTACAAAAAATGGGAGGGTTTATTCCTGGATATAGACCTGGACAAACTACTGCTGAGTTTCTTCAAAAACTTTCTAGTCGCATTACGCTTTTTGGTGCTTTATTTTTAGCCTTTATTGCTATTTTGCCAATGATTTTAGAAAAAGTAACCAAAGTGACAACTTTTAATATGGGTGGTACATCTATTTTAATTTTAGTGGCTGTGGCTATAGAAATTAAGCGTGAAGTTGAAGCTCAAATTACTATGAGAGAGTATGACTATTAACCAAAATTAGAATTTAGAGATATAATAACAATTTTTTAATTTTAACAACTCATTTTAGAATTCTCATTTTAAAATTAAAAGTAATGTTTAATATTTAATTACTTTTAATTTTAACAACTCATTTTAGAATTCTCATTTTAAAATTATTAATTAGTATATAAGTTATGGTTATATTTCTTTTGGGTAAACCTAATTCTGGTAAAGGCACCCAAGCATTAAAAATTGTTGAAAAATATAAGATGGTTCATATCAACGTAGGTGAGGAATTGCGATCTTGGGTATCACAAGATCAACGTTTTATTGCCCAAAAGGTTGAACAGGATTTAAATTCAGGAGCAGCTGTCCCTATTTGTATTGCTATTAAAGCTTGGATGAATAAATTAATATCACTATCAGCAGATGATAGTATTTTATTTGAAGGTAGCCCGAGAAAATTGCTTGAAGCCGAAGCAATGTTAGAATATTTTGATTGATTAAAAATAAAAATTCTTGTTATTTATATAGATATCCCAGATGAAGAAATTAGACACCGTTCAGCTATTCGTCGTTATTGCCCAAAATGTGGTAGAACTTATTCTTTGGCTTTTACGCCAGATATTACTAAGTGTCCAGATGATCAAAGTATTTTAACCATTCGTAATGACGATAAACCAGAAGTTGTAGAAAATCGCATTAAAGTATTTCATAATGAAATTATGCCAACAATCAATTTTTTTCAAGACCATGGAATGTTGCATACAATAGACGGGATTGGTAGTCTGGAAGAAGTGTTTCAAAGAATTGATCAGGTAATTAAAAATTTTCTATCATAATATTAAATTTTTGTTTTAAATTTTTTAGATTTGTTGTATTATAATTATGTATATTTAAAACAATAATATTTGCCATGTTATGTTAAAAGTTATATAATCATAAGTTATTTTTGTGATAACAATTAAAACAGAAAAAGAAATAAAGATATTAAAACAAGGGGGGCATATTTTAGCCAAAATCTTAAAAACAGTTGCCAATTCAATATATCCCGGTATAAGCACTGATATATTAGACAAAATGGCTTTTGATTTAATTAAACAAGCAGGTGGTAAACCATCATTTTTACATTATAAAGCTGATTTTATGTCTAAAGAATATCCTGCATCTCTCTGTGTATCTAAAAACAATATTATAGTTCATGGTATTCCAAGCAATAAAACTTTTTTAAATCAAGGCGATATTGTATCATTAGATATTGGTATGGTATATAAAGGATTATATACTGATACAGCTATTACTGTGCCAGTAGGCGATATATGTTTAAAATATAAAAAATTAATAAAAGCTACCAAGGAATCTTTATATAAAGCTATTTTGGTTACCAAGGCAGGTAATACTTTAGGTGATATTGGTTATACAATTCAATCTACTTTGACAAAATATGGATTGTTGCCCATTAAAAACTTAGTTGGTCATGGAGTAGGCTATCAAGCTCATGAGGATCCAGAAATTTTTAATTTTGGTATGCCTCATTCTGGAGTTGTTCTCAAAGCAGGATATGTTTTGGCAATAGAACCAATGGCTACATATGGTACTGATGATATTATTGAAAACCCTGATGGTTCTTTTTCTACAGCTAATGGCGAGTATGCTGCTCATTTTGAACATACTATTGCTATTTTAAAAACAGGTAATATAATTATAACAAAATAAAATACTATATATTGCCGTCTTAGCTTAGTGGTCGAGCAATTGTTTCGTAAACAATAGACGTAGGTTCGATTCCTACAGACGGCTCTCTTATTATAATTTGATTTATTCATATTTGATTTTTCTGTGTTTATTTGTTACAATTATTATCAGAATATTGGTATACTATTTATTAAACTTTTATTATGTATGATTTAATTATTTTGGGCACTGGCCCTGCTGGTATGACCTCTTCTATATATGCCCAGAGATATAATTTAAATTATTTATTAGTAGGCGATGTTTTGGGAGGGATGATGATATATCCAGAAAACATTACTAATTTTCCTTCATATACATCTATTAGTGGTATTGATTTGACAAATAATTTTAAACAGCACCTAAATTCATTAGGTATCAAACCAATAGAATCAGAAGCAGTTCGTATTTTACAAAAAGAAAAATATTTTGAAGTTTTTCTTAAAAACGAACAACAATATGAAACACGAAATTTATTAATTGCACTTGGCACTAGCAAAAGGAAGCTAAATATTAAAGGCGAAGATAAATTTATGGGCAAGGGAGTACATTATTGTGCTACTTGTGATGCTGTATTTTATGTTAATAAAATTGTTGGTGTTGTTGGGGGGTCAGATAGTGCTACTTCTGCAGCTGAATTATTAGCAGAAAAAAGTAAACATGTTTATTTGATTGTTAGAAGTAATGAAATTAAAGGATCGCAAGAAAGAATATCAAATTTACGTAATAGAAATAATGTTACTATAATATTAGAAAATGAAATTTCTGAAATTATTGGAGATAAATTTGTTAATAAAATTATTTTAAAGAATGAATTTAATGGAACAAAAGAATTGGCAATAGATGGTATTTTTGTAGAGATTGGAGGAGTCCCTAATATTTCTTTATTTAGAAATTTAAATATAGGATTAGATGATAAAGAATATATTATTGTAGATAAAAATCAAAAAACTACTGTTGATTGTGTATATGCAGCAGGGGATATTACTAATAATCATTTAGGGTTTAAACAAATTGTTACTGCTTGCGCCGAAGGTGCTATAGCTGTTTATAATATATACCAAAATTTGAAGTTAAAAGTTTAAAATCAAAAGTAATAAAACTTTTTATTATTATCGTCATTATTCAGTGTCTTTTTATATCATAATTACAAAACATTACCCAATTAAAATTATTATATCTCCCATCATCTATTGTTTTATTTTTATCAATATGATATAATCATAATATATTAATCAACGATACATTGTATAATTATTTTAACCTTTTATTGCCTATTACTAATCTCTCAATAGTTGCAAACCCCCCTATATTATGATATAATTACAATAAATTAACAAATACATTATAATAATATATTA
>ERZ795052.1444-NODE-1444-length-32271-cov-5.553359_pt1 | contig 32271 bp, 24 predicted proteins | sample MGYA00375136_ERZ795052 | MGnify/ENA primary metagenome ERZ795052 (study PRJEB30181, sample SAMN05720156) | activated sludge metagenome | isolation source: Anaerobic digester | place: Japan | collected 2015-05-26 ... | reverse complement strand
AACCGGCGGGCCGGAGGGGATCGGCCCAGGGAAGTGGAAGAGGACCGAGGGAGAGTGATCCCCGGCTGACGGCATGCTGGATCTTGCAGCAGCGCTTCCGTACGGGACGACCACTGAACCATAGGTTCTTCCGCCGGAGGCTGGAGGATCTCTCACTCCCTGACCAAGCTCTGTGCCGCGAGTTGGTGGACGGTGTTCTACGTAATCTGCGGTTGCTGGATTACCGACTGAGCCGCGTGGTGGATCGTTCCCTTGATCAAGTGGAAGAAGCGATTCTTTGGATTCTTCGCCTTTCGGCTTATCAGATTGATTTTCTGAGAGTTCCCGACTACGCCGCGGTGGATAGCGGAGTGGAGCTGTGCCGGCGCGTGGGTCGAAGATTCGCCGGTTCGTTCGTTAACGCCGTTCTTCGTCACTACGTCCGCGGCGGCAAGCCGCTTCCCACACTGCGCGGTCCCGCTGATTTGGCGATTGCATATAGTCACCCGGAGTGGTACGTGCGGCGCTTGCTCGAGCGGTACGGATGGGACGCGACTCGAAGACTTTTGGCCGCCAACAATGAGCGTCCCCCTTCCGTGGTGTGGCTCAACCCGTTTCGGGGTGGCTCGGAAGCTTTCCTGCAGCAATTGCGTGAGCGAAGGATTCACTATCAGCGGCTTGCTTGGCCGGATTGCCTGTGGGTCGAGGCGGCGGGGTTTGTGCGTCATCCTCTCTATCTCGAAGGCCACTGCCTATTCGTAAATTACGGCAGTCAGTGGGTGGCTCACCTGGCGGACGTCGCAGATCGGCGGATGGTCCTGGACGCGTGCGCGGCTCCCGGGGGAAAGAGTTTCATCCTGCGATCCCGTCTGGCCGAAAATGCGAGGTTGATTTGCGGGGACACCGATTGGAGACGCCTGGAAGGCATGAAGGACTTGGCGAAAAGACTGGCGGTCCCCGGTCTCGATTTTGTGCGTCTCGATGCGGCCCACTCCGTCCCGGTCAGAGGGTATGATTTCGCCTTGGTGGACGTTCCTTGCTCGGGGCTTGGCACTTTGCGTTCAAATCCTGATGTGCGTTGGACGGTGCGGGAGTCGGACCTTCACGGCTGGCGGGAGCGCCAGCGGAGAATCCTTCGGCAGGTATTTGTCGGTCTGCCCGTGGGTGGAGAACTACTCTACTCGACCTGTTCCACGGAACCGGAGGAGAACGAGGACGTGGTGGAGTTTCTTTTGGGTGAGCAGGGTGACGCTGTTCTAAAGGGGGGCTATCGGCGAACTTTTCCCGAGCCGGGGTGGGGTGACGGTTTCTTTGCCGCCTGCATCGCGCGGCGCTGACGGGGACTCCGCCGAATGCGTGGCGGAGCCGTGTGTCCCTGAATCCGCCGGGTCGGCTTCAAGTGGATCCAAACCCTGGACCTCATGACACGGATCTCGGGTTGTGCTTCCGTAAACGACGGGGATTCTTTCCGTTCCTGTGAAGGCTTAGGGTTATGATATGGTGAATAATTAGACTGCACTGAAATGTCTGGACGACGCAAGAGGTTGGTTTTCTCTCACCGCCTGACAACCTTCGGGAAGTTGAGCATCATGATCGCTTTGCTGGCCGGCGTGTTCCTGGCCAGCCTGTTGGTGGGGATGCGCTTGGCCGTCAGGATTAATGAGGTGCCGACGCCCCCTGTGGTGGGGATGAAAGTGGAGACCGCTCGGCTGAAGCTGATGCAGTCAGAGCTGCAATTGGCGGTGGTGGGGCGGCGCTATGACGCCGCCGTTCCCGAGGGTGACATCATCGTTCAGAGCCCGGGAGCCGATATCCCGATCCGCCGCGGGGGGACGGTACGGGTGGTCGTCTCGCTGGGACGCAGAACCCGTCCCGTGCCTGAAGTGGAAGGGGTTACGCTGCGTGCGGCGCGGCTGTTGCTGCAACAAGCCGGATACCGTCTCGGTCGGGTGGCTGTCTTGCCTTCTCCGGACGGTGACGGAAAGGTGGCGGGGCAGTGGCCTCCCCCGGGCGATGTGAAAGCTCTCACCGATGCCGTCGACGTGCTGGTCGTGGAGAAATCCCCCGAGCTGTTTGTCATGCCTTCCGTCCTGGGTGGAAACCTCAACCGCGTGCTTCAGACGCTCAACGGACTAGAGTTCTCGACCAGGGTCTATTACCGAAACGTTTCCGGGCGGGAAAGGGGTACGATTGTGCGGCAGTATCCGGGTCCGGGCCAGCCTGTGAAAGCCGGGCAGGTGATCAACCTGGAGGTGGCACGGTGAAGCCGCAGCTGCTGCCGTCAATCTTGGCGGCTGATTTCGCCAACCTGGAGGCCGCAATTCGCAAGGTAGAGGAGGCGGGAGCCGGAACCCTTCACGTGGACGTCATGGACGGACATTTTGTGCCGAACCTTACGGTCGGTCTCCCCGTGGTCAAGCGTCTGCGGGAGGTGACCTCGCTCAAGATGGACGTTCATCTGATGATTTCGAATCCTGAGGAGATGGCGGTACGATTTGTGGAGGCGGGAGCCGACCTGGTGAGTGTCCACTATGAGGCATGCCGACATCTTCATCAGGTTCTGGACGACGTGCGCCGAGCGGGAGCCCGGCCAGGGATCGTGCTGAACCCGCATTCCCCGGTTTCCCTACTCGAGGAAGCTTTGGCGTATTGCGATTACGTTCTGCTGATGTCGGTGAATCCCGGCTTTGGCGGGCAGGCGTTGATTCCCAACGTTCTAGGAAAAGTGAGAAAATTGAGAAAGTCGATTCGATCGGGTAAGCTGGATGTGGCTATCGAGATTGACGGTGGGATTCATCGCGGCAACGTCGCCGCGGTGGTGGAGGCGGGAGCCGATTGGGTGGTTGCAGGCACGGCGGTTTTCGGCTCGGGAGACCCCGCCTCGAACTATAAAGACCTCATTGGAATCATGGAAGAGGTTTGGACGCCCCCACAAGGAGTGATTCAAATATGAGAAGAAGATCCGGCAAATCTTGGTTGGTGCTTGGGTTGGGGTTGGCACTTCCTCTCCTTGCCGGCTGTGGGCAGAAAAGCCCGGGCCTCCAAGACAGCGCGGTGGCTCCGGATACCCAGTTGTTCGAAAATGGAATGAGGTATCTTGAGAAGAGCCAGTACTTGAAGGCCCGCCTCGCCTTTCAGACTCTAATCAACACCTATCCTGACAGTGAGTATACGCCGGCGGCTTTTCTGGCCATCGCGGATTCCTATTATGCGGAGGGAGGTTCGGAGAACCTGTTGCAGGCGGAAGCCCAGTACAAGGACTTCCTAATCTTCTATCCCACCCACGAAATGGCCGACGACGCCCAGCTGAAGGTTGCCGCCATTAACTACCGCTTGATGAAACCGTACGATCGGGACCCCACCAACGCCCGCAAGGCGGAAATGGAAATCCGGCGATTCCTGGAGCATTATCCGGACAGCGAGCTGTCACCGACGGCGCGTGAAGCTCTGCGCGAGGTGGAGGAGACGTTGGCCCGGCGCGATCAGGAGATCGGTGACTTCTACTTCAGCCGGAATTCATACCTGGCGGCCGAGGGAAGGTACAAGGAGGTGCTGGACAAGTATCCGGATTACAGCCGGATGGACGTGACCTTGTATCGTCTGGCCCGGTCCCTGGAGGAGATCGGTCGGGTGAGTGAGGCCACGGTCTACTATGAAAAGATCGCTCGTGAGTATCCCTTCAGCCAGTACTTTAACGACGCTAAGGAGAAGCTGATTCTGCTGGAGCGGGAGATCCCTGCCGTGGATCAACAGGCCGCCGCCAGGCATGAGGCAAATCTCCGCGAGGACGGGTTCTCTTTTATGGATCCCGTCAAGGCGGTGGTCGAGTTTTTCACAGGCCGCCCCGATATTTATGAAGTCGCTCGGAAGCGGGCGGAAGCCCAGCGCGTGCAGGCGGAAGGGGGACTGCCGAATACCGAGCTGCCGGGCACGGTCGGTTCCTCGCCTCAGGAGTGATGAGTTCATGTTTCGGGTCCTGCTTGCAGACGACAGCCGCACCACCCGGAAAATTGTCGAGCTGTCTTTGGCGGGGGAGAAGTTCGATGTGGAAACCGTGGCCGACGGTCTCCAGGCTTGGGACTTGCTCCAACGGGAACCCTTTCACGTGTTGGTGGCCGACGCCGGATTGCCTCATATAGAGGGGTACGACTTGAGCCGTCGTATTAAGCGGGATCCCGCCTTGAACCGCGTTTCCGTGATTTTGCTCGGAGGGGCATTCTCTCCGCTGGATCCGGAGCGGGTGACGTGGTCCGGTGCCGACGCCACCCTGGTAAAGCCTTTCGAGACGACGGAGTTCATTCGGTTAGTGGAACGCATGGCGGAGCAATCTGAGGAACTGCGGTATACATCGGGTGGATCTCAAGCCGATGAAGGCAGTGGTGTTATCCAGGGGACCGAAGAAGGCACGGACTCCGATCTCTTCTCGTTAACCTTTGAAGAATGTCGGGGAACGTTTCGGTTGCCTGAGCGTAGGATTTGGCAAGCGAAATCCGATGCCGGAAAGAGCCGGTTGACCGACGACCAGATCGCTCGATTGGCTGAGGAGTTGGCGCGACGGTTACCCGAAACCTTGCGCGACCTGGCACCGGAACTGGCACACCGTTGGCCCGAAGGCCGTTAGGCCGCGGCCGAAAGCTTTCCTCCGTAAGCTATAATTCCCTACTTCGGGTGGAAGAACCCGCGGAAAAGGAGCAGTGCGGCTGTGGAATTGCCCAAGACCTATGATCCGTCCGATACCGAAGAACGGCTGTATCGCTGGTGGGAGGAGAGCGGGTACTTTACGGCTGATCTGAATTCCTCGCGGCCGCCCTTCTCGATGGTTCTGCCTCCTCCCAACGTGACCGGCTCCTTGCATATGGGGCACGCCCTCAATATCACCCTGCAGGATATCCTCGCACGGTGGAAGCGGATGGAAGGGTTTAACGTTTTGTGGGTTCCGGGTACCGATCATGCCGGGATCGCCACCCAGAACGTCGTGGAGCGCAATCTGGCCGCACAGGGAAAGCGGCGGACCGATTTCTCGCGAGAGGAATTCGAGCGGCTCGTCTGGGAGTGGAAAGAGCGATCGGAGGCACGAATTCTCAGCCAAATCCGCCGGCTCGGCAGCTCCTGTGACTGGACCCGCAAACGGTTCACCATGGATGAGGGGTTGTCCCGAGCGGTACGCGAGGTCTTCGTCAGGCTGTACGAAGCGGGGCTCATCTACCGGGGCGAGTACCTGGTCAACTGGTGTCCCCGGTGCCGGACCGCCATTTCCGACCTCGAGGTGGAGTATGAGCCGACCACGGGCCGACTTTGGTATATCCGGTATCCGGTTCTCGGGTCCGACGACTACGTGGTGGTGGCGACCACACGGCCGGAAACCATGCTCGGTGATACGGCTGTGGCGGTGCACCCTGCCGACGAGCGCTACCGGTCTCTTCGCGGGCGGGAGATCCTGTTGCCACTGATGAATCGGCGGATTCCCGTGATTTTCGATACGTTCGTGGAACGAGAGTTCGGAACCGGGGTTGTTAAAGTGACTCCCGGACATGACCCCAACGATTTCGAAGCGGGGCGCCGGCACCGTCTGCCGATCATCCGAGTCATCGGAGAAGACGGGCGCATGACGGAGGAGGCGGGCGGTTATGCCGGTCTCGATCGGTATGAGGCGAGACGGCGGGTTGTGTCGGATCTGCAGGAGTTGGGGCTGCTCGAGACAATAGAGGAGCATCGGCATAATGTCGGGCACTGCCAGCGCTGCGCGACCGTGGTGGAGCCGCTCGTGTCGAAACAGTGGTTCGTGCGGGTGAAACCTTTGGCGGTATCGGCGGTTCAAGCGGTGCAGGAAGGCCGAACGCGATTTGTGCCGGAAAACTTCGAGCGGATCTATTTCGATTGGATGAACAACATCCATGATTGGTGCATCAGCCGCCAGCTGTGGTGGGGACACCGGATCCCCGCTTGGTATTGTGGTGACTGCGGCGAAATGATCGTAGCCCGCCAGGACCCCGCCGTTTGTACCCGGTGTGGAGGGGATCGCCTCACCCAGGAGAGTGACGTTCTCGACACATGGTTCAGCTCGGCTCTATGGCCTTTTTCAACGCTGGGCTGGCCCGACGAGACGCCGGAGCAGGACCTCTTCTATCCGACAAGTGCTTTGGTTACCGGCTTCGACATTATCTTTTTCTGGGTGGCTCGCATGATGATGATGGGCCTTCATTTCAAAGGGGACGTTCCCTTTCGAAAGGTTTTCATCAATGGACTGGTGCGGGACGAGCACGGCCGGAAAATGTCGAAGTCCAAGGGTAACGTCATCGATCCGTTGGAGATCATCGAGCAGTATGGCACCGACGCGGTGCGGTTTACCTTGGCGGTGATGGCGGTTCCGGGATCGGATCTCCCATTTTCCATCAGCCGGATGGCGGGCTACCGCGCTTTCTGCAATAAGATTTGGAATGCGGCCCGCTTCTTGCTCATGAACTTGCAGTCGTCCGAAGCGGTGGAGGCGGGGGATATCGAAGCTTACCTTGCGGAGCCCGACCTAGAACTTCACCACCGTTGGATGCTCTCGCGTCTCCAGTCCGTCATTGAAGAAACACGGAAAGGCCTGGACCGGTTCTTTGTTCATGAAGCGAGCAACGGTCTGTATCACTTCTTCTGGGGCGAGTTCTGCGACTGGTACCTCGAGCTGATCAAGGATGATTTCCAGAGCGAAGTTCCGAATCTTAGGCGTAGGGCCGAGAGGATCGCCCTGTATGTGCTGGACGTGTTGCTGCGGCTGCTGCATCCCTTCATTCCCTTCATCACCGAGGAGATCTGGCAACGCATTCCCCATCAAGGGGAGACGATCATGCTCCGGGCTTATCCGATTTCCTGTGAGCAATGGAAGGATTCATCGGCGGAATCCTCGATGGCGTTGGTGCAGGAGCTAATCACGGCGATTCGTACCGCTCGGGCCGAAAACGGTGTCGATCCGCGCGTGAAGGTTCCAGTCTATTTGCGGGTGGACGATTCCAAGCGGGACCTCGTTCAAGCGGAAGAGCGCCGGATCCTGCGCCTCGTCCAAGCAGACAAGCTTGTTGTTGACGCTGTTCTGCCTACGGAAGGGGTTATGCTGCAAGGAGTTACCCCCCTTGCCGAGTTTGCTGTTCCATTGGAGGAGTTCGTCGACGTTGCGGCGGAGCAGAAGCGCTTGGAAAAGGAGCTTAATCGGGTTGCCGGGGAACTCCAGGGTGTCGAGAAGAAGTTGGCCAACGAGGATTTCCGGGGGAAAGCGCCGGTAGAGGTGGTGGCGAGAGCGGAAGCCAGGCGGGAAGAGCTTCGGGACTTACACCGTCGTTTGCAGGAGCGCCTGGCGTTCTTGAACACGGTGCATAGGTGACACCTTGCAAACCGGCCCTCAAAACCTCTGGTTTGCAATTCTAGGGCTCTTCTGAGGAGTACGGTTCACGGGATTGCGGTAGTTGACTCGTTCGAACAATCCGGCGCAGGCCGGAAGCCTATTTGCCTTCCGGGGCCGGTGATTTCCAATCGGTTCAAGGATGTGACATGAGTTTGTTCAATTACCAGGAACCCAAGGGATACTTCCAGCGCCTCAAGGACGCCTTCCGTAGCACGCGGGAAGACCTGAGCGAGACGCTGTCGAGGTGGACAGGTTCACCCTCGGCCACGATCGACGAGAGTCGATTGGAGGAACTGGAGGAAGTACTGCTTGCTTCGGACATGGGGGTCGGTACGACGGAAGCCGTGCTCGCACGAGTGCGCAGCGAGGCGGCCTCCGGTAAAGTAATCACCGGCGCTGCGGCGTGCCGGTTGATCCGAGAAGTTTTGTTGCAGTATCTACGTGCGGATTCCGAGGGCTCCAAGGGACACACGTCGGGTGTTCCGCGGATCGAGTTCATTGTGGGTGTGAACGGTGTCGGAAAGACGACCACGATCGGTAAGCTGGCTCACTTGTACGGACGACAAGGGGAGAAGGTACTTCTGGCGGCGGCCGACACCTTTCGGGCTGCTGCGATTGAGCAGCTGGAAATCTGGGCGGAGAGAGTTCAGGCGCCCGTGGTGCGGCAGCGGCCCGGCGCCGATCCTGCCGCCGTATTGTTTGACGCGATCAGTTCGGCCCGTTCCCGTGGCTGCGACGTGGTGTTGGTTGACACCGCGGGACGTCTCCATACGAAGACCAACTTGATGAAAGAGTTGGAGAAGATGAGGCGCATAGCGGCGCGGGAAGTGGAGGGTGCCCCCCACGAGGTGTTTCTCATCCTGGACGCGACGACGGGGCAAAACGGACTGGCTCAAGCCCGTGAATTTCTGAAGGCCGCAGGTGTAACCGGCGTCATCGTGACCAAATTGGACGGGACGGCGAAGGGAGGCATCTTGGTCGCGGTGGCGAGGGAGTTGGGTCTTCCTATCCGCTACATCGGGTTGGGCGAAAGTATTGAGGATCTGGCACCCTTTGATCCGGAAGCGTACGTAGACGGTCTCCTCCCGGAAATATAAGGACCTGACCGGATCGGCTGGACAGCCGACCAGGTCGGCGTGGTGTTGTGTCGTCTAACGTGCGCGGCGGACGCCTTACTGGGCGCCGCGCAAGCGTAGTTGCGGAGGGGCACGTAGGAGGACTCTCCCTCATTGTCGGCATCCCGTCTCAGGAGACGGCAGTCAAGAACTCCAGCGCGCGGTTTTCGGCCCAAGCTCGGTCTATGTCGCGACGCTCCTTCTCGATGAATCCGACGTGTCCACCCCCGTTCGTAATCCAGACGGCCAAGAACGGGTTCTTTGCGACGTCTTGTCTAAGTAGAGGATCATAAGGCAACAGCGGGTCGTCGTCGGCATGGATGATAAGCGTAGGCACACGGATCCGGTGAAGGACGTCGACCGATGACGCTTCGCGATAATAGGTTGCGGCTGACGGGAATCCGCTTAGCGGCGCGGTTACGAGTTCATCGAACTCTTGGATCGTCCGGATGTGGCGAAGGGCCTCAACATCCACCCAGGACTTCGACCGGTCGGCTCCCGACAAGACGGCGGCGGTTAACCTCCTGACGAAGTACCACCGGTAAAGTCGATTGCTTCTACGATTGAGTCGCCGCGAACTGGCGGACAGGTCGACGAGAGGTGAAATCATCACGGCCGCCGCCACGTGGTGCTGTGCTTCGCCTGCCGCTTCTCCCAGGTATTTCAGCGCGATGTTCCCGCCCATGGAGACTCCGATAAGAAACACCGGAGCCCCTTGGGACAACCGGACGGCGTGGTATACAAGCTCAGCGGCCGCGTCACTGCAACCCGCGTGAAATATCCGAGGACGGCTCCCGTCGGAACGGCGGTCATATAGGCTGGGAAGGAGGGTACTCCATCCCTTCTGTGCCGCCTTGAAGGCCAAAGCCTGCACGTAGTCGGAGAGGGCGGATCCACTCATGCCGTGGAGTATTACGAGGACGGGCCGGTTCCGACCGACCGGACGCCATTCGCATCGGATCACCGAACCGTCCGGGAACTCCAGATGCAGAAAGTCGATCGAGCCCGGCGAGGGAAATCGCCTGCGCCACCGGGAGGCTGCCAGAGTCTGCAGGTGTCCGCCGGAAATGAAAGGGTGAGGGACGAAGGGACGCTCATTAGAGGCGATCTCGATCCATTGTCGAGTCAGACACTCTTTACCGGCCGCCGGCGGAGATTCCCCGTCTTTCATCGTTTTCGAAAAAGAACCAGCGCGAGGAGGATGGCGACTGCGGCCCCCGCCGCGTCGGCCAGAACGTCGGAGACGGTCGACGAACGACCCGGTACGTACGACTGGTGAAATTCGTCCAAGACTCCATAAAGACTCGCCGCCAGCCAGCACCAACCCGCCGCCGACGGTGTTATGGGTCGGCGCAGACAGTCGGTGGCACCCCACACCAGCAGGGCCGCCAGCGCCGCATAGCCGACGCCGTGCAGCATGTAGTCGGGACCGAGATCCGCTCCCGGAGGGCTGGGCTGATGAGAAAACCAAAAAATCGCTATAGCCTGAAGGGTAGCCGGAAGCCAACGCCCGGCAACGCTGATCACAGCGACGCCGAGAGTTCCTGAAGCTGCGCCCGGTTCACGGCCTGTAGTGCTCAGTTTCGCCACGGCTTTACCCCCTTCCCGATATGACACCGATTACCACTTCTCCCACGGTTGACAGACCGGCCGAGCTTCAGTCGTGTGAACATTTGGCTAGGTCTTCCCTAAAAGTCTGCCCGCTGCAACGTCGGCCGACACGGAATTCCGGAAATAGAAGGATGTTTCGCCCGAGCCGATTCGGACTCGCGCCTGTCGCCTGACGTCGCCTACCACGGCAGGAAGTACATAATCCACGCGAGTAGTAGTGATCCGCCGATCATGTAGCCGAGCAAAGTGAGGAAGTAAACCAACTGGTTCCTCCGGCCTTCGCGATTCAGCAACGCGAAGACCCCGGCCACCGCCAAAGAAAATATAACGAGACTGATGAAGTGGTTCACGATCGCTTCCCATTCAAGATGTCGTGCGTGTCGAGGATGATCAGCATGTTCAAGAGTCCGGCGGTATACAGGAACGTGTTCCCATATTCGTAAGAAAGAGACCGGACGTCGCCGACTCCCCAATCTGCCAGTTTCCCCACCACGTAGAGCAAACCGATTGCCGCGTCCGCTACGAATCGCAGAAGACCGAAGAAGCCGGTTTGCAGACTAAAGAGGCGGCCGTCGAGGTAGAGTCCCAGACAGAAGAGCGAGAAGACGGCAAGAAAGTAAAGAATCGCCCGCCCCCAGCGGCGTAGGAGGGCATGGCCCGCGCCGGGGATCAGCCAAGCTACGAAATAAACCAGCAGCGATCGCTCCATCACAACATATTATGTTATGTGTCGGTGCCTCCTCGCTTCAAGCGTCAAGTCGGAGCCCCCGAATAAAAGTTCTGTTCACGGTGCATTTTGGCGTGCTATCATCTGCCCCATGCGCAAGATACGACTGTTTACACCTGGTCCGACTCCGTTGATTCCGGAGGGCCAACTGGCTCAGGCTCGGCCTTTGATCCATCACCGAACGCCGGAGTTCAAAGCGGTGATGTTGGAGATCCGCAATAACCTGCGGAAGATTTTCCGGACCGAGTCCGAAATTGTTCTTCTGTCGAGCTCGGGAACCGGTGCAATGGAAGCGGCGGTTGCCAATCTCCATGCTCCGGGCGAGAAGGTGATTGCGGTGGTTGCCGGCAAATTCGGAGAGCGCTGGGCGGAGCTCGCGAAGGCTTACGGGTTGCAGTGTATCGAACTTACGAAGGAGTATGGTGAGGCGGCTTCCGCCGAGGAGATTTTGCAAGTTCTTCGTCGCGAGGGCGACGCACGCTCGGTTTTGCTGCAGGCATGTGAGACATCGACTGCCACGGCACACGATCTGGAAGCCGTCGGGAAGGCGGTTCGACGGGAGTTCCCGGACGTATTGATCGTTGTTGACGCAATCACGGCGGTTGCATGTCAACCTCTTCTGCCCGACGACTGGGGACTGGACGTGGTGATCGGTGGGTCACAGAAGGCTTTCGGTATGCCTCCGGGTCTGGCTTTTCTTTCTCTCAGCCCGAGGGCCCTCGGAAAATTGGAAACCGTCCCCGCGGGTAGACGCTATTACTTCGATCTGCGGAAGGAGTTAAAGAATCAGCTTGTGGGATCGACTGCGTATACGCCGGCGATATCCTTGATTGTGGGGCTTAACGAGGTTACCAAGCGCATGCTGGACGAAGGGTTGGACGAGATCATCAGGACGGCCGGCCTCATGGCACAAGCGACCCGAGAGGGTTTGCGGGCCCTGGGTTTTCGCCTTCTCTCTTCCTCACCGGCAAACGCCGTAACGGCTGCGTTTCCTCCGGAAGGAATTGCGGCCGACGATCTTCGGAAAGACCTGGATCAGGTTTTCGGTGTCAAAGTGGCCGGAGGGCAAGGCAAGCTCAAGGGACAGATCATTCGGATCGCGCACTTGGGTTATTTTGACGTGCTGGATGTAGTTACGGTGCTTGCGGCCGTGGAGCTGGCGCTGGTTCGCCGGGGAGCCTTGCGGGAGTCCGGGCGGGGCGTCCAGGCGGCTTTGCAGGTTCTGACAGCCGGCTAGATCACCTCGGCGCCGGGTCCTTTGGGTCCCCGGCTTAGCGAGCGGTTTCGTCCATGGGGAGGGAGAGGACGTAATCCGCATGTCTGCTGTGTAGCACTCCTGGCGGCGAGAACTAGGGAGGAGATCAGTATGAAGGTCTTCATCAGCGACGCCATGTCGGAGGAAGGGATTGAGTACCTTCGGCAGCAACCTGGCTTGGAGGTCGTGTACCGCCCCGGGTTGTCTCCGGATGACCTCAAGAAGGAGCTTTCCGACGCCGTGGGTCTCATAGTTCGGAGTAAAACCCGGGTGACGAAGGAGCTCATCGAAGCGGCTCCGGAACTTCGAGTCATCGGGAGAGCCGGAGCCGGAGTCGACAACATTGACCTGGAGAGTGCAACGCGCCGCGGGATTGTGGTCATGAACACGCCGGGCGGGAATTCTATTAGTGCCGCCGAGCATGCCTTCGCGTTGATGCTGTCGGTCGCTCGCAAGATTCCCTTTGCCCACGCGTCAATGGTGGCGGGGGAGTGGAACAAATCAAAGTTCACCGGTGTGGAGTTGAACGGAAAGACCCTGGGGATCCTCGGGCTGGGGAAAATCGGTTCTATCGTGGCGCGGCGATCCCAGTCGTTCAATATGAAGGTTCTCGCTTTCGACCCCTTCGTCTCCGAGAGTTACGCCTCCGACCTGGGAGTGAGCCTGTGTGATCTGGACGAGGTGCTCGGGAGCTCCGACTTTGTCAGCATTCACCTGCCCCTGAACGATCAAACCAGACAGATCATCAATGGTGAGAATCTGGCAAAAATGAAGAGCGGAGCATTCCTGATCAATACCGCTCGGGGCGCTTTGGTGGACGAGGAGGCCCTGATAGAGGCTCTGGAGACGGGTAAGTTGGCGGGTGCGGCCCTGGACGTCTTCCCCGAGGAACCGAATGTCAGTCCGGCTCTTCGACGGACTCCCAACGTGGTTTTGACGCCGCACATTGCGGCTTCCACCAGGGAGGCACAGGCCAAGGTCGGTTACGACATCGCCGTACAAGTGGCGGACTACTTGTTGCGGGAGATCATTGTCAATGCCGTCAACTTTCCTTCTCTTAGCCCCCGCGAGCTGGAACAGCTGGCTTCTTACATTCGACTGGGTGAGAAGTTGGGCGGGTTTATCGGAACGATTGCACGGCTGCGCTTCGAGGAAATCGGAATCCGTTACTACGGCGAACTGACCCGATTGAATTACAAGGTATTGAGCAACTACGTGCTCAAGGGAATTCTGAAGCCGATTCTTAGCGAGGACATCAACGAGATCAATGCGCGTAAGTTGGCGGCGGAGCGGGGGATTTCCGTCATCGAGACGGTGAGCAGCCGGGAACGTAGCTACGCGAACCTAATCAGCATCCAGCTCCGGGCTCCGGGAGCCATCGAGTGGGTCGAGGGTGCTCTGCTAAGGCAGGGAGATCAGCGCTTGGTCTCTGTCGATGGAATCCCTGCCGAGATCCAGCTCGGACCGCATATGCTGTTTGTCCGCAACGAGGATAGACCCGGCGTCGTCGGCCAGCTGGGAACGATCCTCGGGGAGGCGGGTATTAACATCGCGTCGTTTGTCCTTGGTAGGGACGCCGAGAAACGCCATGCTGTGGGAGTCATCAACACGGACGGTGCGGTGCCCGAGGATGTGATGTCCAGGTTCGAATCCTTACCGCTGGTGCGCTTTGCGTGCCAGGTTCAGTTGCCCGATTGAAATACCCGGCCTCGTTGCCTCCGGGGAGCCGGGAACCTGTCTTGGGGACGGAACGCTCGCTCGGAAGCAGCTGAGCCGTAGAAGATACGATCCGTACTTTCCCGTTACCGAACGTTTTAGTTCGTGTGAAGGAGAGACTCGACGCTACGGCGAGGTTGGAAGAACGGATCCGGGAGGTGGGGTGGAAGGGCCTGTCTCCTGTCGAGCTATTGTCGTTGCTCCTAGTGCCTGGTCTGGGGGCGAAGCGGGCGGAAAAACGGGCGCTCCGCATTTTCGCCTCCGAGCCTCCGTCGGAGCTCCTAAGAAAGAGCGAAGCGGAGCTGGTTACGGCCGGATTTACCGTTACGGCCGCGAGGGCATTTTTGGCGTCGCTCGAGCTGGTTCGCCGTTCCCGCCGTCGATTTTGGATCACGGGACGTTCCTTCACCTCGAGCCGCAGTGTATTTGAGTACTTTCGTCCTCTGGCGGAGGATTTGAAGCAGGAGTGCTTCTGGGTCTTGCTCCTCGATTCGAAGAACCGCCCGCTCAGGATCGTTGAGGTGTCCCTGGGAGCTCTGGATCGTTCGCTGGTACATCCCCGGGAAGTCTTCCGCCCGGCGGTTCGGGAAGGGGCGGCGGCGATCCTATGTGTTCATAATCATCCCAGCGGAGACCCCACTCCCAGCCGTGAAGATGTGACGATTACGAACCGCCTGGCTAAGACCGGAGAAGTGCTGGGGATCCGGCTGATCGATCATGTTATCATCGGCGCCTATCGCTACGTCAGTTTTGCCGACACCGGACTGCTTAAGCACGGTACCGGCTAGAAACTCGGCGCCGCCATGAGCAAGTATCAAAAAGTCCTAGCGGTTCTTGAGCGAACCCGGCAACGACCTGTGGATGTGGTGGGGTTTGGGGAAAGCACGGTAGACTTAATCTGCCGTGTACCCGTCTACCCGGTTCGGGACACGAAAGTCCGTATGGAGCCCTTGCTCCGTGCCGGCGGCGGCCAGATCGCCACGGCGTGTTCGCTGTGTGCGCGATTCGGTTTGCGGACGGTCTTCGTAGGTCGGATCGGCGATGACGATCTGGGAGCTTTCCTGGCCCGTGATCTGGCCGAAGAACCCCTGGATTTGGTGCTGCACAGAGTGGTGGCCGCCCGGACCCATCTTTCGGTCATTATCGTGGATCGGGCTACGGGAGGACGGACCATCGTCTACGATCGGGACCCCCGGCTCGGCTGGCGACCGGAAGAGGTGCGCTCGGAGTGGATCCGAAATGCCAAGATCCTACATCTGGACGCTCACGAGCCGGCGGCGTCGGCTGAGCTGGCTCGTCAGGCTCATGCCCGGGACTTGATCGTAGCTTTGGATATCGACATGCCGGTACCAGCGTGGGACGAGTTGGCGGCCGAGACCGACTTGCTGATCTGTGGTTCGCACTTCCTCGAGACGGCGTTTCCCGGTGCTCCTTGGAAGGAAGGATTGGCCTGTTTAGCCGGGGTGACTCGCGGACTTGCCGTCGCCACCCGAGGAAGTCAGGGAGCCGCCGTGTGGGTTAAGGAGCGGGTGGTGGAGTTTCCGGCTTTTGCCGTAGACGTTGTAGACAGCACAGGTGCCGGGGACATGTTTCACGGTGCGTTTCTTTTCGGGGTGTTACGGGGGTGGACGCTCGAGGCCACCATGGAATTTGCCAATGCTGCCGGAGCATTGGCATGTCGTGCCGTGGGAGCACGGAATGCGATCCCTACACTGGAGGCGGTCCGAGATCTGGTAGGGACACGGGTTTCGGATTTGTCCGGTATCCGTTTGTCGGAATAGCGAAGGAGCCCTCGACGATGATCGATTTGCGTAGTGATACGGTGACGCATCCGACCCCCGAGATGAGGCGGGCCATGGCCGAGGCGGAGGTGGGTGACGATGTCTACTTGGAAGATCCCACTGTACGCCGGTTGGAAGAGCACGCAGCCGCACTATTTGAGCGCGAGGCGGCCTTGTTTGTCCCCTCGGGTACCATGGGAAATCAAATCGCCATTCGCGTTCATACGAATCCCGGCGAGGAAGTGATCGCCGAAGCTCGAAGTCATGTGGTGGACTGGGAGATGGCGGCGATGGCCGCGATTTCCGGGTGTCTACCGCGTGTAGTGAGTGCCCCGTGCGGTCGTCTGCAATGGAGCCTTCTCGAGCCGGCGTTGAGCCCGCCGGTCTACTACCGCGCCCGCACCGGCCTTATTGTTTTGGAGAATACGCACAACATGGCGGGCGGCACGGTGACGTCATTGGAGTCGATGGACGAAATCGTGGCAAAGGCCCACGGGCGTGGACTCCCCGTCCATCTGGACGGAGCCCGAATCTTTAACGCGGCGATTCGCTTAGGCGTGAGCGTGGCGAGGGCGAGCGGTGCATGTGACAGCGTCATGTTTTGCCTCAGCAAAGGTCTCAGCGCCCCGGTCGGTTCCCTGCTGGTGGGGCGTGCCGAATTCATCGAGGAGGCGCGGAGGGTCCGGAAGCTGCTGGGCGGGGGTATGCATCAAGCAGGTGTTTTGGCTGCCGCCGGCCTGGTGGCCTTGGAGATTATGCCGGACCGTCTGGCCGACGACCATCGGCGGGCGCGTCGGCTGGCTGAGGGATTGGCTGAAATGCCGGGCTTTGGAGTCGACCTGGAGGCTGTGGAAACCAACATCGTGGTGGCTAAGGTGGCCGGAGACGTTCGAGAGATTACGACTCGCTTGGCCGAAGAGGGAATCCTATGCTCCGCCGTCGGGCCGGATTTGATCCGATTTGTAGCACATCGCCAGATCAGCGATCAAGACATTGAAAAGACATTGACGACCATACGGGACGTCTCCCGGCGGATGATGCGGGCTCCCGTCGGGCCGGAGGAATGAGAGAGGAAGCATGAGCCTAACCGACGACCGCCGGTCGGCACTGATGGACCTGCAAGAGCGGGTGCGGAGGGAGTTGCTGGGGAACATCCTGCCCTTTTGGATACAACGCAGTCCGGATCCCGATTTCGGCGGATTCCGAGGCAGGATCGGCGGCGACGGAACGGTAGACCCCAAGGCTCCCAAGGGTGCCGTTTTGAACGCTCGAATCCTATGGACGTTTTCGGCGTTGTGGCAGGAACTCGGAGATACGGCCTGCGAGGAGACGGCGCATCGGGCGTACCAATACTTCAGGGATTTTTTCCTGGATCGAGAATATGGAGGAGTGTTCTGGATGCTCGACTACCGGGGAAATCCGTTGAACGATCGGAAGCAGGTGTACGCTCAGGCGTTTGCCGTCTACGGCTTGGCAAGGTACTTCCAGGCGACGGCTGACGACGAGGCTTTGAACATCGCAGTCGACCTCTTTCGTTTGTTGGAAGCAAGGTGTCGAGACCCCTTCGCCGAAGGGTACTTTGAAGCGTTCGCTCGGGACTGGGATGAGCTACAGGACGTTCGGTTGAGTCCCCGTGACTTGAACGAGAAGAAGTCGATGAACACCCATTTGCATTTGCTGGAGGCCTATACGGGACTTCTGCAAGTCTGGCCGGACGCAAGATTGCAAGACCGCTTGGTAAAGTTGGTGGAGACGTTCTTAGATCGCATCCTGGACCGCCCGCGCGCCCATTTACAGCTCTTTTTTAATGAAAACTGGGAAGTTCGGTCCGACGTCGTCTCGTTCGGACATGATATTGAGGCCTCCTGGTTACTGGAGGAGGCCGGCCGGGTGTTGCAGATCTCCCGCCTTACGGCTGACATTCGGGACGCCGCCGAACATATTGCAAGGAGCGTACGGAGGGAGGGGGTAGCCGAGGACGGGTCGATCCTCTACGAGAGGTACGGTGACGGCTCCGTGGATGAGGACCGGCACTGGTGGCCTCAGGCGGAAGGACTGGTGGGGTTCCTCAACGCTTACGAATTAACGGGAGAGGAGTGCTACTTGGACGCCGTCCTTCGACTTTGGGACTTCATCGAGGAGCACCTTGTGGATCGGGAGAATGGGGAGTGGCACTGGGCCGTGGACGCTTGCGGTCGTCCGCGGCGGGAACTGGACAAGGTCGGTCCTTGGAAGGGGCCGTACCACAACGGCAGGGCATGCCTCGAGGTCTTGCGCCGGCTGGATTCTTTACTGAGCCGGGAACAGCCTTCCCTTGGCGAGCTGGGGATACGCGGACGGAAGTCGTGATCGTCGCCGGCCGGCGGTCTTCTCGCCTCGACCTGAGGTCGGAGACCTGGATGAGATGACAACGCTGGGAAGCGGTGCGGAGGGGAGCGGACGCAGCCTTTTTGACGGCTGGCTGGAAGAACTTAAGAGACGCTATCTCACCCAGTTTGAGTTCGCTGAAGTCCGACGGGCCGTGCAGGCTCTTTCGTGGCGTTATGTGGAAGGCCGGCGCGAAGCGGCTTATCAGGATGCACTGGGTACCCACGGAAAGAGAGCGGCATACGCACTCTTCTACGCTCCGCTCCATTTTCTGGTGGTGGAAAATGTTGTTGAGCATCTGTCGCTTCAACACCGATTCCTTTCGCGCATCGTGGAACTTGGATGCGGTACGGGAGCGGCGGGGAGCGCCTGGGCGGTGGCGTGCGGCGGCCGGCCGAAGGTGGTCGGTATCGATCTTCATCCCTGGTGTGTAGCTGAAGCGAAGTGGACCTACGCCTGGTTTGGCTTGCGGAGTGTTGTACGGCAAGCCGATCTGTTGCAGTTTGGTCAGGCGGGGAGAGGCGATGCACTTCTCGCAGCTTACGTCCTTAATGAGCTTGACGACTCGAAGCGAAGCTTGCTTGCCGGTCGCCTGTCTCAGTGTGTCAGACGGGGTGCCTCCTTTTTAATCGTGGAACCGATTGCCCGCAGCGTCTCTCGCTGGCTTGACGTCTGGGAGGCGGAGTTTTCCCGCTTTCAGGTGCGCCTTGACGAGTGGAGATTCAACATCGAGCTGCCGCCGTTTCTTGCACTGCTCGATCGTGCGGCGGGCCTGGGCCGGGGAGAGGGCTTGACTGCGCGCAGCTTGTGGGTGGAACCTAGGTGAGGCTCGATGGCGCGCCTCTATGTAGGAACCAGCGGATGGTCTTTTCGAGACTGGGCGGGTGTTTTTTATCCTCCGGAGCTGGAGGCGACGGAGTGGCTCACTTTCTACGCGCGGAACTTCTCGACGGTGGAAATCAATGCTTCTTTCTACAGGCTGCCGTTTGCCTCAATGGTGGAATCCTGGCGCCGAAAGGCTCCGGTTGGCTTTCTGTACGCTGTGAAGGGAAATCGGCGGATTACTCATCTTAAGCGGTTGCGGGATGTTGAGGAGGAATGTACGCGCTTTTTGGATCGCATCCGTCCGTTGGGTGACCGTTTGGGTCCCGTCCTGTGGCAGTTGCCGCCGCGATTTCCCGCCGATCCTTCACTTTTGGAGAATTTCCTAGATCAGCTACCTTTGGGGTTTCAGTATGCTGTGGAATTCCGCGATTCTTCGTGGTTGAGAGACGACGTGTTGGACTGCCTGCGGGTGCACAAGACAGCCTTGGTGGCCGTAAGTTCTCGACGGATGCCGATGGTCGTGGAGTTCACCGGAGATTTCCTTTACCTTCGTTTCCACGGTCTGGCCGGCGGATTCGCCCACGACTACACCGAAGAGGAGCTTCGTCCTTGGGTGGAAACCACGGTCCGTGCACTTAATGCCGGCCTTGATGTTTTCGCCTACTTCAACAACGATTCCCACTGCCGGGCTCCCAAGAATGCACGTGAGTTTCAAACCCTGGTGTCGGGCGCGCTGGAGGGAGTTCTCGACGCTTGAATTGCCGCGAACTGTGTCAGCCGAGTTCCTGTCGGGACATGGTTGACGTGGTGCGAATTAGACTACGATACTTACGAGACTGCTTGATAAGCCGAAAAACCAGGACGGAGGAGGGAAAGAACAGGATGGCGACAGCAACGGTTGAACGAAAGCTTTTCGGTACCGATGGGATTCGGGGAGTGGCCAATATGTACCCAATTACCCCCGAGGTCGCCCTGCAGCTAGGCAAGGCGATCGCCCACGTTTCAGCCGAGCGTGTCGGTGGAAAGCGGCGCGCTCTGATTGGGAAGGACACTCGACTTTCGGGCTACATGCTGGAAACGGCCCTAACGAGTGGCCTGGTTTCCATGGGTATGGATGTTTTTCTGGTAGGACCGATCCCGACGCCCAGTGTGGCTCATCTGACGCGCTCTATGAATGCCACGGTAGGCATCATGCTGACCGCCTCCCACAATCCGTTCGATGACAACGGCATCAAGATCTTCGACAGTCACGGCTTTAAGCTGTCCGACGAACTGGAAGCCGAGATTGAGAGGCGTGTGCTGGGCGGGAATCTCTCCAGCGGTCACATCCGTAGCGCAGATCTCGGCAAGGCTTACCGTATCGATGACGCCCGCGGACGCTACATTGAGTTCGCAAAGAACACCATCGGCAACCAGAGCCTGGAAGGACTACGGGTCGTGCTCGACTGTGCCAACGGGGCGGCTTACCTGATTGGACCTTGGATCTTCAAAGAGCTCGGCGTCGATGTCATCAAGACGGGCGTGGACCCCAACGGGTTCAACATCAATGACGGATGTGGGGCGCTGTACCCCGAGACTATGGCCGGGTTAGTGCGTGAACACGGGGCCGACGTCGGCATTGCCTTCGACGGCGACGCCGACCGGGTTGTCTTTTGTGACGCCGAAGGACGGGTGGTGGACGGCGACCGCATCTTGGCTATGTGTGCCATCGACTTCAAGGCGAGAAATCGGCTGGTTCAGGACACGGTGGTGGCCACGGTAATGAGCAATCTTGGGTTCCATGAGGCCATGCGCAGTCACGGGATACGCGTCGAGACTACCGGAGTGGGTGATCGCTACGTCATCGAGCGGATGCGCCGGGAGGGGTACAACCTGGGAGGCGAGAAGTCGGGACATCTCATTTTTATGGACCACGCGACCACCGGCGACGGCATCATCACCGCTTTGCAGGTTCTCCGTTTAATGAAGCAGGAGGGTAAGACCCTCGCGGAGCTCGCTTCGTGCATGAAAGAGTATCCGCAGGAGCTTTTGAGCCTGCGGGTGCGCGAGAAGAAGCCGGTGGAGGAACTTCCCCGTTTGCGGCGGACTGTGGAGAAGTGTGAAGCGGAACTAGGCGACCATGGACGCGTGCACGTCCGTTACTCGGGGACTGAGAAGAAAATCCGGGTGCTACTTGAGGCGGAGGATGCTGCTCTGGTGCAGCGTTGGGCCGAATGCTTCCGGCAAGTGATCCAGGAGGAGATTGGAGAATGAAGGTCGTCCTGCTGGACCCGGGGGCCCCGTTGTCGTGCTGGCCGCTGACCGCGACGCGCAGACTCTATGACTGCTACGTAGCAAATCGTCCTTTCGGAGAATGCGTAGCCGAAGCCTGGCGTGGTTGCGGCTTTCCGGTGGAGGAGGAAAGGGGGGCACCGGGGGCTGGGACGGCCCTGTACGTCCGGGGAGGTGCCTGGCTGTCGCGGGAGGTTCTCGAGGGCGCGGCCGAAGCGGAGCTGGGGACCGTATGGACAACCGGCGGAGGAGAGCCGCTGGCCTGGTTGGGTGACGGGCCCAAGCCGCCGGCGTCGGCCTCCCGAAGGAGGGTGGACCCTGAGGCGGTGCTGGTGCGGTTTCCGTGGGACCTGTTGCACGTGAATGAACTCTTGGTGGGCTCGCTGAAGGAAAACCGTATCGAAGGACGCGTGCAGGAAAACGTCCATTGGGATGGGTTTGTGGTGGTGGGAGAAGGCAGTGTGCTCCTCCCGGGCGTTTTCATCGAAGGCAATGTCGTCATCGGGCGGAATTGCAAGGTGGGCCCGAATTGTTATCTCCGCGGCAACACAAGTATCGGAGACAATTGTCACGTGGGCCAGGCGGTGGAAGTTAAGAACTCCATCCTGTTCCCTCGCGTCTCGGTGGGGCACTTGTCGTATTGCGGGGATTCCATCATCGGAGAGAAGACAAACTTCGGAGCGGGCACTATTGTTGCGAACCTCCGGCACGACGGCAAGATCCATCGTTCTCTGGTCCAGGGAGAGCTGATTGACACGGGCCGCCGGAAATTCGGCACGGTGGTGGGGGATGAAGTGCACACGGGGATCCACACGAGCATCTACCCGGGACGAAAGCTGGGTCCGTATACCAGCACACGGCCCGGCCAGGTGGTAGATCGTGATTTGAAGTGAAACCTCGTGCACCGGCGTCGCTGCGGAGAAGGTGCCGGGATTGGACGGCGGCCGGTCTCTATCAAGCTCAGGTTTCAAGTTTCCGGTTTCAGGGCGGTGGGACGATAGCCGGACTGATCTTGCGCGGAGGAAAGCGAGCTAACACCTTTGTATCCAAAGAGACACTTCGGATTGGGACCGATAGGGGTGAGGTACAAAGGCAGTGTCCCTTTCTCGCTCCTCCCTTTCCAGCTCCTCCTGTCTACGTGTTTCCCGGGGAAGGTCAGTCAGCGGAGATTCCTGCCGATTGCTGCGGAGGATCAGCCACGACAAGAGTCGCACTCGGATCAAGGTGAGAAATCCGCGCCAGCCTGTCTGTGGGCCGGCTTCGAGGCGCTGGACGGTTTAAGCGGCCGTCGGACCCGTGGGTTGTCGGCCGCTTGCCTCGTTCCCGGTGTTTGCGGGCCGGTATGGTTGCTTCGGACCTCCTTGGCTGCCCCAATAATCGATTGATCCGCGAGAACTCCAGATGGAGCCGTGCCTTCCTCCCTGAGGAAGATCAGTCCGTGATCGCCGATTTCGCGAAACAGCGGTTTCCGCCTGGGTCTTTTCGGCTTGATTTCGCTGTTCTGCTAAGGCCCTCGAGCCTCAGATCTCGCCAGCCGGGGAGGCCGCCTTTGGCGAGCCGTCCAGCTCCAATACCACGACGGTGGCCACCGGATCCAGCGGCCGATCCGGCAGGACGACTTCCAGCGGATCTCCCTGCAAGACCTCCAGCGTGTTCTCAGGAGCAGCCAGTAAGTAAGCTCTTTGCACTTGGTTCTGCAAGGCGGGCACGGGAAGCCGGTTGTTTTCCGGCCACTCGAAAACATGCAGATACAACCTGTTCTGCTTCGTGGTAACCCGCCCCCACGGTACCGCCTCGAAAGGACTGGGGCCGGCGGCGTAAATCGCTTCCCCGTTGACCGCCATCCAGCGCCCGATGGCTTTCAGGCGTTCCACACTCGGCTCGGGGATTACTCCTTCAGCCGTAGGCCCAACGTTGAGAAGGTAATTGCCCCCTTTGCTGACTGCATCGATCAGTTGCCGAATCAACGTTTCGGCAGACTTCCAGTTGTCGTCGTACGACTTGTAACCCCAGGTGTCGTTCATGGTCATACAGGTCTCCCAGTCGACACCCGGCAGTCCTGTCGCCGGTATTTCCTGCTCGGGTGTGCCGAAATCTCCGGCATACCCCGGACCCTTGTTCAGACCTTGCATGCCCATCCGACCCTTCCCGACCCGGTTGTTGATGATGATCTCGGGTTTCAGGCTGCGTACGTAGTTGTACAGATCCTTGGCGTCCTCCTCGGTCCACCACTCGACCCATTCCCCGTCGAACCAAAGGACGGCGGGATCGTACTGTGTAACGATCTCCTTCAACTGTGCTTTCATGTAGTCGATGTACTCCTGCTTCCGCTCGGGATAGATTTTGTTCTGACCGTCGCCTGCCGTGGGGTGTTTGCCTTCTTTGTCCACGTATTGCGAAGGGTGATGCCAATCCATGATGGAGTAGTAGACGGCGAAGCGAATGCCTTGCCTCTTGCATTCCTGACTCAGCTCGGCCAAGGGATCGCGTCCGAACGGGGTGGCGTCGACGATGTCGAAGTCGCTGACCTTGCTGTCGAACATGGCAAATCCGTCGTGGTGTTTTGAGGTGATTACGATGTACTGCATGCCGGCTTCTTTCGCCAGACCCACCCACTCGGCGGCGTTGAACTTCACGGGGTTGAATTGAGCGGCGAACTTAGCGTACTCGTCTCGAGGAATATTGGCCCAGGACTGGATCCACTCTCCGACCTGGTCGGAGCGCTGACCCTTGTATTCGCCCGCGGGAACGGCATATAGCCCCCAGTGGATAAACATCCCGAAGCGGGCTTCTCTCCACCAGCGCATCCGCTGATCACGAGCCTCTTGGCTTTCATTGAGGTAGTCGTACGTCGCTTCCGGGGACGCGGTTTCAGGCTCCCCTCCGCAACCGGTCAAAGAAAACACACCGAGAAGGGCGAACGAAACCATGGTCTTGCGCATTGTTTCTCTCCTCGACCTTTGATTGTTGTTTGATCCCTCGGGGAAAGCAAGCGGTGCGATCAATTCGGATAAGAGAAGCGGGCAAAAGAGCTTCAAGGCCGCCGGCCGGGTCGAAGACGACACTCTTTCTCGCGCCGGCGGAGAAACTCCGGGGTTTGTCGCTCCTATCGTGACCTCGGCAGGTGCAACTTGGATACCATGTCGAGGCCAAGGAAACGGATCGTTACACATCCCCCAAGAGGTTTCGGGCCCGCTGGAAGACGGCTTCAAACATCGCCGGTGTGAGTCGTCCGGTTTGCGTATTTTGCCGGCTGGGATGAAAGGAGCCCAAGAGAGTGACCTCAGACGCGTTGCTGAACGCGACTTCCGCCAGATGGCCGAAGCGGGGTAACGGCTGAGGCACCTGCCGACCCAGGCTCCGGCGTGCCCGCAAATAAGCCTGCCAGGCGACGGCACCCAGCGCCAGAACAACGCGGACGGAAGACAACAACGACACCTCCTGGGCTAGGTACGGCAAACAGTTGGCCAGTTCCTGCGGAGATGGACGATTTTGCGGAGGCGCACAGCGCGCGGCAGCCGTAATAAAGCAGTCCTTCACGGTGAGCCCGTCGTGTCGCGATCGGCTCTCGGGACGGTCGGCAAACCCGAATTTCCATAGTGTTCGGTACAAAAAGTCCCCGCTGGAGTCGCCTGTAAACATCCTTCCCGTGCGGTTGGCACCGTGGGCCCCCGGTGCCAACCCTACGATCAGGAGCCTGGCTTGTGTGTCGCCCCACCCGGGGACGGGACGTCCCCAATAGTCCCAGTCCGCAAAGGCCTTACGCTTCGTCGCGGCGATTCTTGCACAGTATTCCCGCAGCCGGGGACAGCGCCGACACGTGACGATGCGGTGAGACAATGACGAAAAAGCGCCTTCCCCCTTCGGAAAAAGCTCGGAGCAAACCATGAATCTATCTCGAGGCGACTGGGAGCTGCGGGATCTACGCCTTCCGGAGCACGTTGCATTCGTCGCTCTGTTAGGGAATCCCTTCTTTCAGCCCTCCCGGCGCGTGCCTCCTTTGATCTAAACCTCGAGCTTCCACGGTGCTCGATAGTCTCGGTGCAGCATGGCCGCAGCCTCCGGATCGTCGGGGATTCGCTCGCTTTCGGACTCCCACCGGATCTTCCGGCCGACACGGTAGGAGATGTTGGCGAGCAGACAGGTGGCGGTGGATCGATGACCGATCTCGATGTCCGAAACCGGACGCTCACGCTTCTTGATGCAGCGAAGGAAGTCGGCCACGTGATCGTGATTGTGGTCGTTGACATTCGCATACTCCATGGAGTACATGCGCGGGACCCATTCGTCGCCCACCCTCCGACTTTGCGGCATGATCTTGAAACCCGACCGATCAATGAACAACGTCCCGTCGGTGCCGTAAAACTCGATACCGTAACCGTGGCCGTTGATCCCTTCACCGTTGCAGTCCCGGTTCTCGTAAGTGCAGATGAAGTCCGGGTATTCGAACACGGCCGTGAGCGTATCGGGGGTTTCCCGATTGTCCTGAATGGCGAATTTCCCACCCAAAGCGGATATCGCCGTCGGTGCCGCCTCGCGAGTGGCCCACTGTACGATGTCAAGCAGGTGGACGCCCCAGTCGGTCATCATACCGCCGGCGTAATCCCAGAAGTAACGAAATGTCGACCAGCGATCGGGCCCGACGCCGAAACGGTTCGGATTATAAGGCCGCAATGGAGCGGGGCCCAGCCAGAAGTCCCAGTCCAGTCCCGGCGGAGGATCTCCGTCGGGTGGATTCCCAAATCCTTCAGGAAACGAGTTCCCGAAGTTCCAGCTCCGAACCGCGGTGATGCGGCCGAGATCTCCTGCGCGCACGAGGTCCACGGCCTTCTTAAAGTGCTTTCCTGAACGTTGCTGGGTTCCCACCTGGACGACGCGGTCGTACTTGCGCGCCGCCTCCACCATCTTGCGTCCCTCGGTGACGAATACGGATGTGGGCTTCTCGACATAGACGTCCTTGCCGGCCTGGCAAGCCATGACCGTCATCAATGCGTGCCAATGATCAGGCGTGGAAATAAGGATCACATCGACGTCCGGACGCTCGAGAACGCGCCGGAAGTCGTGGTAGGTATCGGCGCCGACAATTTCCTTGCCGCGTGCCAGATGCGGTTCGTAGACATCACAGAGCGCTCGGACGGCACATTCGGGAAATTCCAGGAACTTGCGCATATTGTAGATGCCCTGCCGTCCCAGTCCGATCACGCCGACTCCAATGGTGTCGGAAGGAGCGGCGGCCGCCCTGCGGGAAGTCCAAACGGCCGCAGCGCCGGCGGCGGTTAACTTGAAAAAATCACGGCGTCCGGGTTGTTGCTTCTGCATAGGAACCCCCTTTTTCATGGGAGCTTAGCACGGACACGGCGGATGTCAACGCTCCCAACTGCAGCGTTCGAGGCCTTTTTGGAAAAACCGGGTGGGTTTAGAATAGTTTCAGCTGAAAACCAGCGTTTGGGAGCGAGACTTTGCGAAGAAACCGATGTTGCCCCGCTCTCGTGCTGTCGGCCTTGCTGTCGGCCACAAGTGTGGAGGTGCGACTCCACGCTGGGCAGGCCGAGCCGGCCGGGGCTGATGGTGGGCCCCTCCGGATTTCAGCCTCCACGGTGCTGGTGGACGTCGTGGTGACCGACCGGAGCAATCGCCCGGTTACGGATTTGGTACCGGAGGAATTTCTTCTGTTTGAGGACGGTGTTCCTCGTGCGATCGACCATGCCTGGTTGGTTCACCCCGGTTTCGGCAATGAACAGCCGGGGCGGGAACCGTCGTCGACCTCCACCGGCTGGAGACTGCTGGAACCGACTCCGGTCAGGGTGCCGCGTTTGCTGGTGTTTTTGCTCGACTACGCCACCTTGCGGGTGGAGCACCAAGAATCTGTACGAAGAGCTTTACGCGAGTTCGTGGATACGAGAATGGCCCCGAACGATTTGGCGGCGGTCTTCCTGGTAGGTCGCAGTTTCCGGATGCTGCAGAACTTCACCGACGACCGCGAGACCCTTCTCGATGTGCTGGACGTTTACGACGGCTCCGGTAGTGCGTACGCCGGCGATCAGGCATTTCTTACGGACCTCATGTCGGATGCGCGGGAAAACGTCGAGGTCATGTCTCAGGTGATTGACGGATTGGCGAGTTCAGGACCGGCCGCCGGACCGCAGGTCCAGCTATTGGTCGAGCAATTGATGCGGCAGATGAAGGCGGCGGAGGCCAAGGAGGGACAGTATCTAGCGCAGCGCTCCTATAGTCGGGAGTTGCAGGGGCGCTCCGTGGTCCGGGCTATCGAGGCAATTGCCATGGCTTTGCGACCGATGGAAGGTCGTAAAACGATGGTGCTGATTTCGGAAGGGTTTGCCGTTCCCGCCCATATTGAGCGGGATTTCTACAGAGCTGTGCAGGCGGCCAATTCGGCGCGAATGGCTATCTATACGATTGACGGCGGGGGGCTCCGGCTACGCGAACCGTCGGAGCAAGGTCCCCTGTTTCAGATCAGTGCGTTACGGAGCGGTGACCGAACGAAAGCGTACGGAGGTTTGTCGCAGTTCGACCTGGCGCGCGAAGTGGGTACCGACGTAGCCGGTGACACGCTGCGATATGTCGCAGCCGCCACGGGAGGGCGATACATTCATAACACCAACGACTTCTTGGGCGCCCTGGAACGTGTGGCCACGGATGCGGGCACGCATTATCTGCTGGCTTTTCGCCCTTCGCTGGAAACCTGGGACGGACGTTACCATGATCTCGAAGTTAGGGTCCGCCGCCCCGGCCTGGAGGTGAGGGCACGGCCCGGCTACTGGTCCTTGCCGCCCGGGGCTTCTGTGCTGACGGGAGAGGAGTATCAGCGGTTGATGGAGCCGTGGCCTGCCTCGAGTGGTCGGAAGAACGGTGGGGAGTTGAAAATTGGTCTCCAGACCGCAGCTTTTCCCCGGGAGGATGGAGTCTTCTCGGTTATCGTGGAGGTGGAGGCTCCAAGCGCTCAGTTTCGGGTCCAGCGCGAGGGGGAAGCGGCGGCGATTGAGTGCCGGGTGGCAGGTTTGGTGCGGAATGCCGCCGGGGACGTAGTCACCAGTTTTCGTGGACCGGACCGACTGGCGATTACGGGGAACGCAGAGGCGGTACCGGAGACCGTTCAATGGTTGGGCCGTCTGCAGCTTCCGCCGGGGGAATATGTGTTGGAGGTGTTGGTCGAAGACGGTCCTGCCGATCGATGGGGGCGGGTGGCTCGCGGACTTCGGCTGGTCGAGGAGTCGGGGGACTGGGATGTCAGCGACCTGATACTTGGATTTCCGGCTGTTGATGAGAACGCCCGAAGGAGCCTACCGTTTCGGGGAGAGGGCTTTTCGGTGTCGCCGTCCGCCCTCCGGGTTTTTCGCCGTGACCAGCCCATGGCCTTCTTCCTGCAGGTGGTGGCTCCGGAAGGCTCCGGGAACGGGGCACAGGGAAACTTGGAAATGCGGGTCAGCTTGGTTCGAGGGGTCGACCAGGTGGTTGTGAGTCGGGAGCGGTTGGTTTTCCCGGCTCCTGAACCTACCCTGTCGGTGGCCCGGTTGTTGACGCTTGGGGGAATGTCTCCCGGCAATTACCGCCTGGTGGTATTCCTGGAGTCGGAGACGGGAGAAACCCGCACGGCTGTGGCCGGATTCGTGCTGGAGTGACCCTTTCCTATCTTGCCCTGTCTCCCGATTCTTACCGACCGGTGGAGCCCTGCTGGAGACGAAGCAGATTCTCGCGAGCGTTTTTATAATCGGGGCGTAGCCGAAGGGCGAATTCAAAGCATTGGCGGGCCTCGTGTCGACGATCTACGGCAAGGTAAGCCAGCCCGAGGTTGTTGTGGATCTCGGGAATTTGAGGCGCCAAATTGCGCGCCTTTTCCAAGCGGGACACAGCCTGCTCCGGGTTTCCCAAAGTCAGTTCCACCACCCCCAAGTTCAACCAGGTGGCGGCGTCGTCCGGTCGCTGTTCCAAAAGTTGTTCGAAGATAGTCCGGGCTCTTTGAAGATCACCGAGATGGACCAGCACGGTCCCGAGGTTGTTCATCGCGGCGACGTTGGCGGGTTCCAGGTCCAAGCTCTCTTCTAAAGCCTCCCGCGCCTCTTTCAAGCGGCCCAGCTGGAACAAAGCGATGCCCAAGTAGAGGTGCGTGCCGGCGTCTTCGGGGCGCAGTCGAGCGGCGGTCTCCAGGTGCCGCAGAGCTTGGTCTGGTTGTTGCAACCGAAGCCGGTTCAATGCTTGCAGCGAGTGGGCTACAAAGACCTCGGGATCCTCGGCCAAGACCCGGTCCAGCAGCTGTACGGCTTGGTGCACTCTGCCTTCCTGGGTTAGCTCAACCGATCGCCAGATTTGGTTGAACAGGTGGATCTTGTCTTTCGGGTCGGCGCCTGAGCGAGAGGGCAGAGTCAATCTGCGCCCCGAGTAGCTGACGTACCCAAGAGAGCGGAGGGCTGCGACGGTCCCTGCGTCGGCCGAGTCGGCGGACACGGCTGGTGATTCGCCCCCGTAGCGAGTCCTCAGATCCTGCAGGAGCTGTCGGAGACTCGAGGCAAGTGCCTGATCCCGGGAATGCCGGTTTTCCGTTTCCCCCGGGTCGGCCGCCAGGTCATAAAGTTCTTCGCGCGGAGCATGGATGTACTTGCTGCTCCGGTATCTTACCGCGTACAGTGGAGCCCAACCGTAGTTCAGGGAAGGCAGGAGGGTCTCCGCAAGCAAAGGTTCTTCCGGTCGCTCCTGTCCTTTCCACAAGGCGGCGAGCGAACGTCCCTGGACCACAGGTGGGGCCGGCACGCCCGCGACCTGCAGGATGGTCGGCATTACGTCGATGAGGCGTACGGAGTGCGGGAGCCGGGTTCCGGCGTAGGCCTTATCCGGTAGACGAATCAGTAAGGGAACCCGAAGCGTGCTGTCGTACAGAAAGAGGCCGTGGGTGTCTTCGCCATGCTCGCCCAGACCTTCTCCGTGGTCTGAGGTGACCACCAGGAGTAAAGGCTCATAGTTGTCTTCCAGAAAAGCAAACAGCCGGCCCAGCTGCCGGTCGGCATAGGCAATCTCGCAATCATACGCGCTGGGAAAAGGGCAGGGAAAATCAGCCGGCGGATCATAGGGGGCGTGAGGATCGAACAGGTGTACGAAGATGAAGAACGGTTGACGGCCCCGAAGATTACGGATCCATTGCTGCGCCTGATCCACGACATGCCAAGCGCGGTGCTCCAGAATGGACTGTTCTACCAGGTCTAACGTGTCAGATTGGAAACCGTCGACGTAGTGGGAGAAGCCCTGGTCCAGACCGAACTGGGAGTCCAGGATGAACGAGCCCACGAAAGCTGCGGTCGCATAGCCTGCGGAAGCCAAAATTTCCGCCAGGGTTTCCAGGGAGGCGCCGGCCACGAAGCCCGCATTGTCGTGGACGCCGTGGTAGGCGGGATAGGTGCCTGTCAAAAGCGACGTGTGGGCCGGCAAGGTGATGGGAACCGGAGTGAAAGCGGCCTCAAATAAGATTCCTTGCGCCGCCAAAGCGTCCAAATGGGGTGAGGTAGGCAGCGGGTAACCGTAACTCGACAGATGATCGGCACGTAGAGTGTCGATGCTGATCAGGATGACGTTCGGTGACTTCGCGGGCGCGGGTACGCTCCGAAAAGCGGCCGAACCCGGTCGGGTACCGTCCTCGGTGCCGGAACAGGTGGCCGCCCAAATCAGACAGGCGAAGCACAGCAAGCAAATTCCAGTACGAGCGGACACAAACCTATTGTAGCCTCGAATCGCCCATCCAGGAACGCAGCCGGCTCCCGTGGAGGCGTCAAACTCGAGGTTCGGAACCGAAGCTTCCTGCGTCTGCTTTGGAGTGTGGCGAAGGCGCTTTGGATCGAACCCTTCGGGTTCCGAGGTGGTTAAGTTTCGCAGCTTCCATATGGAGCTGAGAAGCGAGTATCGCCTTGACGGTAACAAAAAAGGCCGGCGGCCTGGACGGCCGCCGGCCTCGAGGATCCCCCCAACAGGGAACTTACCAAATGATCTTCAGCGCGAGCTGAATCTCACGGGGCTCCCGCATCCTCGTCACACGACCGAAATTGTTGTTTGTCATGACATAGTCGAGCAGGTTGCCCTGGTCGTCAATTTCAATCTCGGTCAACGGGAATCCTACGTCCACGTTACGGAACTGCGTGTGGTTGAAGAAATTGAAGAACTCGGCGCGGAACTGCACCGTGGCGTCCTCGGAAGTAAACCACGGGAGCCCCGGAAAGTTCTTCATCAGGGAGAAGTCGACGTTATTGATACCCGGCCCCCGAATTTGACCGCGCGCCGACTTGCCCAGCAACCCCACCTTCTCGGGGGGCCGAAAGGCGTTCGTATTGAACCACGCGTCCACCGTCTTGGGACCCTCCGAATCGGCGATCTGGTCGGGACGATTGGACTGGGTTCCGGTGAAATTCGTGCAGCATGTCACGGTCAACGGAGTACCCTTGTTGGCCGTCACAATGACGGCGGTTTCCCAGTTGCCCAGCAGTGCCTTCACGAACGCGTTCCGATCGGCCAGTTCCGGAGTCTGGTAAATGAGGTTCGCCGTGAAGATGTGAGGACGGTCAAAGTCGGGCAACCCCTTGTCATAGTTAATGTTGTAGTTGTCCGAGATCGTGTTCGAGCTCACGTGGCCCAGACCTCCGGCGTTCGACAAGATCTTGCCCCACGTATATGACACCTGGTAGGAAAACCGATTGGAAAACCGTTTGACCAGGTACGCCTGGAACGAGTGGTATGACGAGTCGGCCATTCGACTATAGATCAGCGGATTCGAGGACTCGCCGACCAGGGGGTACAAGGGACGCAGCGGGTCTCCGTCGGTCGTGTCGTCATCGTCCAGTTCGGCTATGGCGTAAGCGACCCGCAACTCCACCGGAACCTGGTTCATATAGTACTGAGCGGGGATGTGATGTCCGCGATTCGCCACGTAAGCCAACTCCAACTTGGTATCACGCCACAGCTCCCGCTCGATTGTGAGGTTCCACTGGTAGCTGCCGGGCGTTTTGGATTCAATGTCCTTTCCTCGCTGAGGCAGACCCACGCCGCCGGTATACCCGTAGTCGATTGGCAGCCAGTCGAACGCCCGTAGACCCAAAGAAGGCACCACGGTGGTCATTGTAGAGCAGAATGCGCTCCAGACCCTGAAAATCGCCGACTTCGGCTACATTCTGGAGCTCGGAACCATAAACATCAGTGGCGAAGCCGGAATTCTCATCAAGGATCAGCGCCTTATAGAAGCCTAT
>ERZ795052.1439-NODE-1439-length-32327-cov-5.666429_pt1 | contig 32327 bp, 18 predicted proteins | sample MGYA00375136_ERZ795052 | MGnify/ENA primary metagenome ERZ795052 (study PRJEB30181, sample SAMN05720156) | activated sludge metagenome | isolation source: Anaerobic digester | place: Japan | collected 2015-05-26 ... | reverse complement strand
CGGGGTGGTCGTCTCCCGCATCAAGCGCGCCGGCAACGCCGAGGTCGAAACCGCAACCGAGCAAACCGTCCTCCACCAGGGTGATGTCATCCTCGCGGTCGGGACGCGCAAGGCGCTGGAAAAATTCCGCGTGGTGATCGGCAAGGTCAGTGATCTGAACCTGGTCAAGGCTCCGGGACGGGTGGTCTCGCGCAAGATTGTGGTCACCCACCAGGACGTGCTGGGCAAAACCCTCGAGGAAATGGACCTGGACGACCTCTACAACGTGACGGTCACTCGGGTCACGCGCGCGGATATCGAAATGACGGCCGTGCCCGATCTCCACCTCCAGTTCGGCGATGTTCTCCAGGTCGTCGGCGAGGAAAGCGCCATCGCCAAGGTCTCGACCGTGCTGGGCAACCGCCTCAAAGCGCTCAACGAAACGAATTTCATCCCGATTTTCATCGGTATTGCCTTGGGCGTCCTGGTCGGTTCACTGCCGCTCGCCGTCCCGAACATGCCCGTCCCGGTTCGGCTCGGCATTGCAGGCGGCCCCCTGGTTCTGGCCATCATCCTCAGCCGGATCGGCCGGATTGGCCCCTTGGTCTGGTACATGCCGGCCAATGCCAACGTGGCCTTTCGGGAATTGGGCATCGTGCTCTTCCTGGCCTGCGTCGGACTCAAGGCCGGCGAAAACTTCTTCGCCACCGTCCTCACCGCCGAGGGGCTTTACTGGCTCATGGGAGGGCTGGCGATCACGGTAATTCCAACCTTTATCGTGGGGGTGATCGCCCGCCTGATGTTGAAATTGAACTTCACCATCATCAGCGGCCTCCTGGCTGGAAGCATGACCGACCCTCCGGCGCTGGCCTTCGCCAACACCATCAGCGGTTCGGACGCGCCCTCGGTGGCCTACGCCACCGTTTACCCGCTGACCATGCTGCTGCGGATTCTGTCCGTTCAGATTCTGGTGCTGATCCTGTGCCGGTGATCCGGCCCGGCTCGCAACCCCCGGTTTTGCGCGGGGCAGCCTGCACCGGGAAGCAGGCGCGGAGCGCAACGCTCCGTTGAGGCTTTGTAGTCGCGAGGAGCCGTCGTCGCAGGCTGCGCCCTAGCCGGCCAGTGCTCGATTGAGGGCGCTCAAAACGGCTTTGACCGAGGCCAGCTCGATGTTGGTGTCCACGCCGGCGCCCCACCGGGTGCGTCCCTGGGCGTCGCGAATCTGAATGTAGGCAATGGCCGAGGCCTCTTCCCCCGCACTCAAGGCGTGTTCGCTGTAATGCAGGATTTCGAATCGCGGCACGCCCACGCGGCTGAATCCATGCACCAACGCCGCCAGCGGGCCGTTGCCCTCGCCGCGGAGTTCCACGGTCTGGCCCTCGCGCAGGAGCTGCGCGCGGCAGCAAACCGTCCCGTTGCGGCTTTCGGTTACAAACGAGCGCAATTGCCAGGGAGTGGTCCGCTCGATGTATTCGCGCCAGAACATGTCCTTCAGCTCGGCGCCGCTCACTTCGCGGCCCAGGCGGTCCACCTCGTCGTTGGCCAGCGGCCCAAACTCCCGCTGCATTTCCTTGGGCAACTGGATGCCAAACTCGGTCTCCAACAGGTAAGCCACGCCGCCCTTGCCCGACTGGCTGTTGACGCGGATCACCTCCCGGTACTCCCGGCCAATATCGCGTGGATCAATGGTCAGGTATGGTACATCCCAATACTGGCGCTCGCCCTTCGCCCATTCCGCCAGCCCTTTGCGGATGGCGTCCTGGTGCGAACCGCTGAAGGCGGTGAACACGAGCTCGCCCGCATACGGATGGCGCGGGGGCACGGTCATCCCGGTGCAACGTTCGTAAATCTCCCGCAGGGAATTGAGCGCGGAGAAATCCAATTGCGGGTCAATGCCGTGCATGTAAAGGTTCAACGCCACCGTGACAATATCCAGGTTCCCCGTCCGCTCGCCGTTCCCGAAAAGCGTCCCTTCCACCCGGTCCGCTCCGGCCAGCAGCCCAAGCTCGGTGGCGGCCACGCCCGTCGAGCGGTCGTTGTGCGTGTGAAGGCTGATGATGAGGGCCTCCCGGTTCTTGATATTGCGGCAGATGTACTCGACCTGGTCCGCATAAATGTTCGGCATCGCGACTTCCACCGTGTCCGGCAGGTTCAAAATCGCCTTGCGCTGCGGCGTCGGTTTCCACACTTCCATGACGGCTTCCGACACCTCCCGGGCGAACTCAACCTCCGTGGCGCTGAAGCTCTCGGGCGAGTACTGCAACCGCACCTCCGTGCCCTTCAGCAACGGCAGGCGGTCCTGGATCATTTGCGCGCCCCGCACCGCCACCTGCACGATTTCCGGTTTGGACATTCCGAAAACAACCCGGCGCTGGGCCGGCGAGGTGGAGTTGTAAAGGTGAATGATGGCTTTGTGCGCGCCCACCAGCGACTGAAAGGTGCGTTCAATCAGGTCCTCCCTGGCTTGGACCAGGACCTGAAGCCAGACATCGTCCGGGGCCCGCCGCTCCTCGATGAGCCGGCGGTTGAAGGTGAACTCGGTGTTGGAGGCCGAGGGGAAGCCGACCTCGATCTCCTTGAACCCGCACTTCACGAGCGCCTGGAACAGCTCGAGCTTCTGGCTGACGTTCATCGGCACCGCCAGCGCCTGGTTGCCATCCCTCAGGTCCACGCTGCACCACAACGGCGCCCGCGTCAGCACCCGGTTGGGCCACTGCCGGTCGGGCAAATCCACAGGAGGAAACGGCCGGTATTTTTTTGACGGATCTTTGAGCATAACGGTCACTTTGTCATTTTTGCGCCATCGGCACCGGGGGTAAACAAAAAACCCGCTGCCGGACGGCAACGGGTTCCAAAACTATCATCACCCAACTAGAACCCGCCGTCCGCGCCGCTCAACAGCAGCGCCAGCGATAGCAGCAGGTTCAAGTTCACATTCACCTCTCCAACCTACCCGCTTCCCGCGGAATCGTCAAGAGAGCGTTCTGGGTCTTTTCAGGGCGCCACCTTGTCTGTACGGTGGAGGGAGCCAACCGGCTGGGTTGGCAGTCCTTTGCAGACCATGCCCTCGAATATCGAAATCAAGGCGCGCGCCAGAGACCCCGAGCGGCTGCGGCAGCTCGCCGAGCGGTTGAGTGACACACCGCCGGAGGTGCTCGAGCAGCACGACACGTTCTTCCCCTCTCCACGCGGACGTCTCAAGCTCCGGCAGTTTTCGCCCCACTCGGGCGAGCTGATTTTTTACTCCCGCCCCGATGTCGCCGGTGCCCGGCAATCCGACTACGTCATCGCGCAAACCGCGTCGCCCGCCGACTTGCGGGCCGTGCTCAGCGCCGCGCTGGGCGTAAACGGCACGGTCACCAAAACGCGGCGGTTGTTGCGGGTGGGCCAGACGCGCATCCACCTGGACGAGGTGGCCGGCCTGGGGGCGTTTGTCGAGCTGGAGGTGGTGCTCCGCGAGGGCCAAACGCCGGAGCAAGGCCGGCGGGTGGCGCGCCACCTCATGGCCGCCCTCGAGATTGACGAGAGCGAACTGGTCGCGGGCGCTTATGCGGACCTACTGGCGGCTGCCGATGCAGTACAAGTGAGTAAAGCCGCGCAAGAAGACCCGTCCCTCGCTGATGGCGGGTGAGGCATAGGTTTTTTCTCCCAGCTCATTGCGGGCCACCACCTCGGCTTGCGGCCCCGCTTTCAGGACGCAAGTCACTCCGTCGTCGTTCAGGAAATAGAGCAAGCCGTTTGCCGAGACCGGCGAGGCGTGGCAGAGCCCGATTTTCTCACGCCAGAGCACCTTGCCCGAGGTGGCCTCGTAGCAATGAACTTCCTTGGTCGAGTACGAGGAGGTGAAAAACCAATCACCGGCGCTGATGGGGGAGGGGACATACGGCGCGCCTTCGGTCGTCGTCCAGGCGACATGGGTTTGGGTCACTTCGCCGTTCCCGTCGGGTTTGATGGCCAGGAGCGCCCGCTTGGGCCAGCTCGTGCAACTCAGCACCAGGCCCGCCTTTTCGTTAAACGTCGGGGTGGCAACCGAGTCGCTGGCCGGCGCCTCGACAACCCAAAGGAGCTTTCCGGTGCGGGGATCGTAGCTGGTGACGGTCTTGTTTCCGGCCACCACCATTTGCGGCCGGCCCGCCAGCTCACGAATCAGCGGCGGGCTGTAGCTCTGGCTGGGGTTGTCCCGCTGGACCTTCCAGACGGTCTTGCCGGTGGCTCGGTCCAGCGCGGCGATGAAGTTCTCGCCCTTGCTGTCGCACACCACAATCACCTTGTCCTCGAACAGGTTCGGGTTATGGCTGAACCCCCACTGGCTGTAAAACTCGCCCGGGCGGGCGAGCCATCGCTGCCTGCCTTCGAAATCGTAGGCGGCCACCACGACCTCCTTCCGGTCCAGGAACGTCACATACACGTTCTCCCCGTCGGTGGCTGGCGTTGCCGAGGCGTAGCTGTTCTCGGCGTTCTTGGCCTCGAGCGGCGCCGTCACAACCGTCTGCTGCCAAAGCAGCCGCCCGGTGTCGCGGTCGAAACCCAGCAGAAGCCGCTGCTGGGTTTCCTTCAGCGCGCTGGTCAGAAAGAGGCGCCGGCCCCATACAATGGGCGAGGAATGGCCCTCGCCGGGGACGGCCACTTTCCAGGCGATATTGCTGTGCGCGTTCCAGAACGTGGGCACGCCCGACTCGAGACTCGAGCCGTCTCCGCGCGGTCCCCGCCAGCAGGGCCAGTTCTCCGCAAGGACGGAAGTGGCGCACAAGATGAAGGCAGCCACGGGAATGATCGTTTTCATCAAGCCAAAAAGTAAATTCGCAGTTTCTCTGGGGAATGGCGGGCCGGGGCCGGGCGAAGCCTCAGCACACGCGCCGGACCTCGAGGTTGAGCAACGCGCCCAGCTTTTCGATCTGGCCGGCGATATGACCCACGCCGATGGCGCAATGGTGTGCGGGGCCGGCTTTGGACCAGAGGCTGATGAAGTTGCGGGCGCCCACGGCAAAGCGATAGCGGCTGTTGGTATTCCCAATCTGAAGCACCGGGCCGGGCACCGACTCGCCTTCGGCGGTGAGGAGGAAAAGCTTGCCGCCGGCCGCCTGCACCACCGAGAGCAGCGTGACCGGCCCGTGTTTGACGCTCATTTGAATGGAAAGCCCCTTGCCCGGTTTGCCGTGATAGACCGGCAGGGGCACCAGCCCCACCCGCCCTTCGGCAATGGCGAAGTGCGCCGGCCCGTCGTGGCCCAGGAACACCACATCGTCCACGAAATCGGCAAGGTAAAACTCGGAGAACGAGCCGCCCGCGCCGAAGAGGTCCATGATCTTCATCGCCTGCATGTTCTTGATTTCACATTCGCCGGCCACGGGGACGTGATGGCCGGTCAAAAGGGTGTTGCCCGCAATGACCGACGTGGCGATATCCCGGTGGGGGCTGCCGTCCGCCCCCTCGTAATAGTAGGCGATGGAGCCGAGGTTGTGTTTGGCCACCAAGGCATCCAACGCGCATGAGGTCCGCGCGGCGCGCTGGATTTCGGCGGGATCACATTCCTTGGAGACGTCGAATTCCCGCTCGAACTGGCGGATTTTGGCGCGGATGGCGGCGGGCTTGACCTGCTCGCGCAGCTCATTGAGCTCGCACATTTCCAGGAGCTCGAAATGGTTGCCGAAAGCGGCCGCCTGCTGGGTCATGTCGCTGTACACATCCAGCATGCCGCAGTAGTAATGGCCGATGATGCCGGCCCGATTGGCCCGCAGGCCGGCAGCCACGCGCGCCGCCGCCACCCATTCGCGGATTTCCTGCCACGCCGCGGGGTCCTGCAGATGGCCGGTGACCAGGTGATAAGCCACTCCGGCGCGGTTGAAAACGCAGGCGATTTCCGGGGCGGAACAGGCCTGGCAGTGTTCGAGCCAGATGCCGGTCATCAGGCCGCGGTCCCCCAGGGCGTTGAACTTCTGGTAATCAAGCTGGGGCACCGGCTGCAGATTCAGCACCACCACCGGCACGCGCGTGTGCTGTACCACCGGCAGCACGGTGGACGACAGCGCGTAGGTGGAAATATAGAGAAAGATCAAATCCACTTCCTCCCGGCGGAACAACGAAGCGGCTTCGCGGGCTTTCAGCGGATTATCCACCATCCCCGCGTCCACGAGGTCAACGCCGCACGCGCGAATTTCCCGGGCGATTTGTTTCTGGTAACCCGTGAGGCGTTTCAGCAGGCCGTCAAACTGGGGCCAATAGGTGTCCAGTCCGATGCCAAACAATCCGATCTTGATTTTGGGACTCATAAGCGTGGGCAAACAGGGTTCAATTTTCCTCGAGAATTGTTACCGGTCCAAACAGCCCCGACTCCATCAGGGGGGTCGAGCGGGTCAATTTCCGAATGTTGGTTTGGGTCAGGCGTTTTTCCACCGGCAGACCATCATCCCCGATGATCCGGTTGGGCCAGAAGTTGACCACGTCCACCTCAAGCCGGTTGCCGGACGATTTCACCGCCCCCGTTATCCTGACCCGGAAGGGCGGGGACCACACCACGCCGAGCGGCTTGCCGTTGAGCCGGACTTCGGCCAGCTCGCGCAGACCGCCCAGGTCCAGCCACAGGTTGGTTGCCGAGGCATCCACCCCCGGCGGCAGGTCGAACGTCTTGGTGTAAACCGCCGTGCCGGAATAGAACTTGATTTCCGGCTCCGGGCGGGCGGTCCAGCTTGCCAGCTCGTCGAACGTCGCGGACGCGGGCCCTCCCCACCGCGGGTCAAAGTTCACCATCCACGGGCCGTGAATCGCTCCGCGTTCGCGGAATTCGCGGTGATTGCGCGACGCCCCCGGCGACGCCGGATGTCGCGCCGCGGGCTCGCGAAAGACGACAAACCAGGAGCCGCACGGCGTAAATTGCAGCGGCACGGTCGTGACGCCGTCCCGCGTTTCATAGGCCGCCGCAAAGCGGCGCTCGCCGGTGACCGCGTCCCACAGCTCGGGCGCCTTGCCTGCGACCCGGAAGCTGCAGCGGACTTCCTCCCAGCGGTTCGAGCCGTTGGCCACGAAGTAAATGTCCGTCCCATCAGCCGCGCGGTGGATATAGTCGAATACCGCGCCCGGCTTGCCGCCGGCGACTTCAAAATCAGGCGGCACCCCGTCCGCCCGCAAAACCTCGCGCGCCGTCCGGCCCCAAATGACGCGCCCCTGGCCGGCCGCGTGTTGCTTGAGGTTCTGCCCGTCGCAATCCGCCCACAAATCATCGGCCAGGCGCCGAACTTCCGCGTCCGACCCCGGGTATCCGCTCAGGCCGCTGGCGCGGCGGGGTTTGGGGCCCAACACCGTGCCGCCCGCAGGCACCAGTTCCTTCAATCGGCGGAGGACCGGGAGCGAGATGATGTCCCGGTCGGGCAGCACCAGGACGCGGTAGCTCATTCCGTCGGGCAAAACCCAGCGCCCCTCGCGCACCGTCAGCCGGGTCAGGACCGCTTCCTCCGTGATTACGTCGTAATCGTAGCCGGGCAGGACCCGGGCGGGATCCGAGCGTTTCAACTGGGCGAAATTGGGCACGTGATCGCCGTAGTAATAGCACGCGTCCGCGACAAACAGGCCCTGCTGGAGTAGAAACTGGGCGCGATTGATGTAGCTCAGGAAGGGGCCGGACCTGGACCACCAGGTGGTGTTGGGATTGAAATGCGTCCCGGCGAAGTATTGCTGGCCGGGCATGCCCATCTCTTCGGGCGAACACACAAACGCGTGCCACACCAGCAGATTCATCCCCTCGCACAATGCCTTGTCGAACGAGGGTTTGAGGTTGTCCCAGACCGTCTCCTGCCAATGCGGGCCGATGGTGGTAAAGCCTTCGGCCAGCACCAGGTTGCGCCCGTAGGTGTGCGCCGCCGAAGCGGGTTGCTTGAGGAAAAAGCGGTTCGGGTCGCCGACGCGGTGACGCCACGACCACGCCCAAAACTCGCTCATGGGCGCGTCGTTCCAGCCCAGGCAGCGCTGCGCGTCTATCGGCACCCCGTGAGGACCGCCGGACTCGGGATGAATGAGCAGGCCGTGCCGGTGCGCCCGGTCGCGGAAGATGCGGTAATGGTGGTCAATGGCCAGGTCCCCGATGGTTTTGCGGAAGTCGTCCAGAAACCGGTTGCTTTCCTCGCGGTTGTTCACGATGCGGCCCGCGAGGACCGGCAGGAACGGCAGTGGCTCGTAACCTCGCCGCTGGCGGAACTCGTCGAAAAGGCGGGGAGTCCAGTTCAGGGGCTCGACCTCCCAACTGTCCGTGTGCAGGTATTTGAGCGTTTTGCCTGCCAGAGGTCCCGCATCGGCAATCAACGGCTCGACAATCGCGTCCCAATACCGCTCGAAGGCGCCCGCGTCCAGGACGTCCAGCGCGTACCCCTTCCACCCGTCACTGCAGGTCGAGACGTAGGAATGGTCCCCGATGGTGTAACCGAACCGCAGAACCTGCCACTCACCCTCGGGAGCCTCCCAGTTCAAAGTCCCCTCCGAGTTCAGGTTGCGGGTCAGGTCCACCACGGCGTCTGTGGTGGTGTCCTCTTCGCCGGGGGTGGCGGGGTGGTCCTGAAACAGGGGCGTGGAATCCGGCGCCGAAAAGGGTTGCAGCGGGCGGAAGATGGCTTTCTCAGCCCAGTTTTGAATCGGTTTTCGAGCGGGCGCGCCGGGGGCCGCAGGCCACGACCGATCTTTGGCTTCCAAACGCAATTCCGCAACCTGGACATTGCGCGGGGCGTCCGGATAACGCGGATCATAGCTGCTGAAGAACAATACCCGGAAAAAGCGACCGCCGACGGCGTCGAAGCTTACCGCGACTTCGCCTTCCAACGGTGCGGTAAAGGCCTTTACGGGGCGAAACGCTTTGCCATCGTCCGACACTTGCAGTTCACAGTCCCGCGGGCCGTAGCCGGCACGCCCCAGCAGCGATAAACGCTCAACGGTCACGGGCCTGCCGAAAGCCAGTTGCAGCCACTGCGGCTGCTCGCGGCTTGGGCCTTGTCCCGGCTGGTCCGAGCTGGAAACCCAGAACGTGGCCGGGTCGCCGTCGCCCGCCAGAGCCGCGGGGTGCGCGCTCTGCGCCGAAGCGGCGGTGAGTTCCTTAAAAGCGTCATCCGTTCCCGGGCTGGCGCGCAGGCGGTAGGCGACGACGAACTGATCCCGGTAATACCCGTCCCGATGCTTCGGTACCGGCAGGGCCAGGCTGATTCTGCCCGGCCCGGCGACCCGCGCTTCAGACCAGGTGAGCTTCTTCGCCGCGTCATCGGCCGTGACGTTGGGTCCGCCCAGGTTCCAGCCGCTCATGATGTTCAGGCTCATTTCCAGTCCCAGGCGGTGGGCTTCGCGCAATGTATGCCGGTACAGCTCCCGCCACTCCGGCGTGAAAAAAGTCGGTCCATGCGGCACCCGGTCGTTGCCATCCTGCTCGGCACCCCCCGCGTCGCAAATGAGGGCGCCACCAAAACCCCTGGCCGCCATCTCCTCAAGATCTCGTGTGATGGCGGCCCGGGTCACGTTGCCGTTGAGCCACCACCAATACGCCCGCAGCCGGGCGTTCAGGGGGGGCGTCTCCCAGCCTTGTGCCAGCGCATCCGGTTTGGTTTCCGCAGCCAGCACCGTCGGAGTCCCATCATTCAGCGTTATTGCCGCCAACACGGCCAGCACCCCAGCGAACCTGAATCGCAAAGAAACAACGCGTGGCATAAAAACTTGCGGCCAGAGAACAGGCATGCCCGAATCAATGCAAGTTTATTCACCGCCTCCCCGGCAAATCCTCCACAATCGTGACCCGGCATCCTTCCCGCGAGGTTCGGGTCGGTGCGGTCAAGCTTGACCCCGCCCCCGGGGATTTGAAAGACTGCCGGCCAAGCCGGATTGCGAGTTGCAGTCGGCCTTGAGCAAAATACGAAAGAATGACCATGCCAGAAGCCACCAAAACCCAGGCTGCCAACTCGCTGGCGGCTGATTCCTCCGGCCCGATGGGCAACTACCGCTGGGTCGTTTGCGCCCTCCTGTTCTTCGCCACCACGATCAACTACATTGACCGCCAGATTCTTTCGCTGCTCAAAGAAATCCTCGACCGGGAGATCGGCTGGACCAACGCGGAATTTGGATGGGTGAACTCCGCCTTCCAGCTCGCCTACGGAGTCGGGCTGCTCGGATTTGGATGGTTTGTGGACCGATTCGGCACCAAGATTGGTTACGCGGTTTCCATTGCCGCCTGGAGCGTCGCGGCAGCAGCGCATGCGGCGGTGGGCAGCGTGGTCGGTTTTATCACGGCGCGCGCCGCCTTGGGCTTGGGGGAATCCGGGAACTTCCCGTCAGCCATCAAAGCCGTGGCGCTTTGGTTTCCCAAACGCGAGCGAGCCTTTGCAACCAGCATTTTTAACGCCGGCACCAATGCCGGCGCCCTGATCGCCCCGGCGGTCATCCCGTGGATGGCTTTCAAGTTTGGCTGGCAGTCCACCTTTATCGCGGCCGGCGTGGCCGGCTTTCTCTGGCTGTTCCTGTGGATGCCGTTCTATGACGTCCCGGAGAAGAGCAAGTATGTGAAGGAGCCCGAGCTGGAGCACATTCGCAGCGATCGCGAGGACGAGCGGCCGCAGGAGAAGATTCCGTGGCTCAGCTTGCTGGGCTATCGCCAGACTTGGTCTTTCATTATCGCCAAATTCCTCACCGACCCCGTTTGGTGGTTCTTCCTCATCTGGTTGCCGGATTATTTCAACAAAACCCGCCACTTGGAAATCAAGAAGAGCTGGATTCACATCGTGACCATCTACGGCATTGTCACGGTCTTGAGTATTTTCGGGGGCTGGATCACCGGCTGGCTGACCAAACAGGGGTGGACGGTCACGCGCGCCCGCAAGACCGGCATGTTTGCCTTTGCGCTCTGTGTCCTGCCCATCCTGATCGTGACCCGGGTGGGCGACTGGACGGCCGTGCTGTTGATCGGCCTGGCGGGCGCGGCCCATCAAGCCTGGTCGGCCAACCTCTTTACCACCGTTTCCGACATGTTCCCGAAGCGGGCGGTGGCGTCCGTGGTGGGAATTGGCGGCATGGCCGGCTCGGCCGGCGGCTTCATCTTCCCCATCCTCACGGGCATGATGCTCGACCACTTTCAAAAACTCGGAAAAATCACCAGCGGCTACGCCATCCTGTTTGGCATTTGCGCGTTCATGTATCTGGTCGCCTTTGCGCTCCATCATCTCTGCGCCCCGCGGCTGGAACAGATCGAAATCCGCGAAGTTCGCGACTGATGAAACTCGGCCTGGGTTTGTACCGTCACCAGTTGACCCGCGAGAATTTTCAGTTCGCGCGCCAGGCCGGCGCCACCCATGTGGTCATTCATCTGGTGGACTATTTCAAAGGGGGCGTCCATAACCCGCGGGACAACCAGCCGACGGGCGGGGACCAAGGCTGGGGGCTGGCTGGCGACCCCAATGCCCTGTGGACGCTGGAGGAACTCCAAAACCTCTGCCGCGCCGCCGCAGCACAGGGTTTGCAGATCGAGGCGGTTGAGAACTTCGACCCCGCCCACTGGCACGATGTGCTGTTGGACGGACCGAAACGGGCCGCGCACATCGAGAATGTGAAGACTATCATCCGGCGGCTCGGTGAGGCCGGCATCCCCATCATGGGATACAATTTCAGCATTGCGGGTGTGGCGGGCCGTGTCACCGGCCCGTTCGCCCGCGGGGGCGCGATGTCGGTGGGGATGGAGGGGCCGGTGGATGATCCCATGCCCAACGGCATGGTGTGGAACATGGTTTACGACCCCCATGCCCCCCCGGGCACCGTGCCCCCCATTTCCCACGACGAACTGTGGCGGCGGCTGGCCCGCTTCCTGGATGAAGTCCTCCCCGTCGCCGAGCAGGCCTGTGTGAAACTCGCCCTGCACCCCGACGACCCCCCGCTGCCCACCGTCCGCGGCCAGCCGCGTCTCGTCTATCAGCCGCATCTTTACCAAAAGGTCATTGATCTGAACCCCAGCCCCTCGAACACTCTCGAATTCTGCCTCGGCACCCTCGCCGAGATGACCGAAGGGAATCTCTACGAAGCCGTGGAGCAATACAGCCGTCAACGGCGCCTGGCCTACGTGCACTTCCGCAATGTCACCGGCAAGGCGCCGTTCTACAAAGAGACGTTCGTGGATGAGGGCGATATTGACATGCTTCGGGTTGTCCGAATCCTGCACCAGACCGGTTTCGATGGCGTTCTGATTCCCGACCATACCCCGCAGATGACGTGTGCCGCGCCCTGGCACGCCGGCATGGCCTACGCCATGGGATACCTCCGCGCCGCCCTGCAAACCGTCACCGGCCAACGCCACCCCGGTTGAGCCGATTGCCGCAGGCGGAGCGGCTTGCATTGCCTGCCCTGGTCGGGCGCGCACTCCGCTGCGTGCCCGACCCCGAAGGTTGAAGGCTGCGGTGCGGCGCCCAGAGCCAAGGAGGACGCCCTACGCGTGACCGACCAAAGAGCCGACCACGGATTTCGCGGATTTCACGGATGGCGTGCAAGCCCAAAGACCTCTGGCGTAACTGGCCCGGCTCACCTGTCCCTGACAGCGCCATCCTCGCCGCCATGTTCTCCGGCTCTTTCTTATCCGTGTCATCCGAGTCATCCGCGGTCAGATTCACCGCATGGAAACGGCGGCGATTGCGGCGCAGCCCCGGGGCCGGTCGGCGGCGGAGACTGTTCCCGGGAATGAGAGCGCCTCTTTCCTACTATTCCGCTTCCGATGCTGTCAGCCTCTCCCCCCTGTTTTTCTAATTTTTGCTTTCCCCATCTCACCGGTTGCACGCTTCCTTCGCCCCTGACGGGGTATGGCTCTGCTGCTTGACAGCGATGGTGCCGATTGCGAGGGGCGGAGGTCCTAAATCACGTAATCCAAAGCGACCGTCGGATGCGTTTGAAGCCGCTCGTAACGTTCGCAAAGCTCGGCGATGGTGACACGTTCGGCGATTTTGACGACCGCGTCCCGGATTTCCTTCATGACGCTCCGGATGGCGCACCGGCTTTCATCCGGGCACGAGCATTTTTCGTAATAACGCTCACTGACGCAACTGACCGGCGCCAAGGCGCCCTCGATGTGGCGCACGACTGCCGCCAGAGTGATCTCCTCCGGTTTGCGCGCCAGCCGGTAGCCGCCCGAGACGCCCCTCTTGCTCTGCACCAGACCCGCGGATTTCAAATCGTTGAGAATCTGCTCAAGAAAACGCTTGGGGATGTTCTGCTGCTGGGAGATGGTCTGAATGCGAACGACTGGCTCGTTGTAATGCAATCCCAAGACGAGCAAAGCGCGCAGGGCGTACTCACCTCGGAGCGATAACTTCATAAATGGGAAGGTAAAAGGTACACTAACAATATCAAGATTTACATCATTGGGAGCTCCGTAGAACGAATGCGAGCGCCGGGCGGTTAAAAATTGCGCAATAACTCGATTGACATAGTCGAGATTTTCCATAAATTCGCTCGCCGTATGATGATACACCGTGACAACAGCGTTTGCCTTGGGCATCTCCTTTTGGCAATTGACTAATGCAAAAGCGACTGGCACAAACCAAGGGGCGGCCCCGCCGCCACTCAGAAGGGCTACAGCCGTCGGGAAACGCCAGCGGCGGCGGATAGCCGCACAACAAGATGGCCCGAGCAAAATTCAACGCCCTGCCCGGTTTTGGCCTCACAATGGGGTTCACGCTGGTTTACTTGAGCGCCATCGTTCTGATTCCATTTGCCGGTTTGGTTTTGCGGGCATGTGAGCTCTCGTGGGCGGATTTCTGGCGTTTGGCCACGACGGATCGTGCGCTGGCGGCCTACCGGCTGACGTTTGGGGCCTCGCTGATCGCCGCGCTGGCCAACGCCTTGTTTGGCACGCTGGTGGCATGGGTGCTGGTTCGCTATTCGTTTCCCGGGCGAAGAATCATTGATGCGATGGTGGACTTCCCCTTTGCGCTGCCGACGGCCGTGGCCGGATTGACCTTGTCGAGTTTGTTCGCCGCCAACGGGTGGCTGGGTCAGTTCCTGGTGCCCTTGGGAATCAAGGGGGCTTTCACGCAACTGGGGGTGGTGATTGCCTTGACCTTCGTGGGCTTGCCGTTCGTGGTGCGGACGCTGCAGCCGGTCCTGCATAATCTGGACCGGGAGGTGGAGGAAGCGGCGGCCACGCTGGGAGCGGGAAGGCTGCGGACATTCGTTGGGGTGATTGCCCCCACGCTGTTGCCGGCGGTTTTGACGGGGTTTGCCCTCGCGTTTGCGCGGGCGATTGGGGAGTACGGCTCGATTGTGTTTATTTCCGGGAACCTGCCGTTCAAGACGGAGATTGCGCCGTATCTCATCGTGATGCGGCTGGAGGAATATGACTATACCGGGGCGGTTGCGCTGGCGGTGGTGCTGCTGGTGTGTTCCTTCTTGCTGCTGGGGGCCATCAATTTGCTCGAGGCCTGGACCAGCCGTTTTGCGCGTTGACTCGTGACATGGCAGGCACGTTAAGAAAAAACTGGCGCGGGCACCGCGAAGCATCGCAGCGGGGGACGGAGGAGCCGCCGCTGATCAAGTGGCTGCTGATCGGGGCCGCGCTGAGCTTTTGCGTCGTTTTTCTGTTGCTGCCCCTGGCGAACGTGTTTGCCCAGGCGCTGGCCAAGGGGTGGGCCTTCTATTGGAAGTCGCTGGCGCACCCCGACTCCCGGGCGGCCATCCGGCTCACGCTCACCGTGGCGGCCATCAGCGTGCCGCTCAATGTCGTGTTCGGCCTGGCGGCGGCCTGGGCCATCGCGAAGTTTCAATTTCGGGGCAAGTCGCTGCTCATTACCTTGATTGACCTTCCCTTTTCGGTGTCCCCGGTCGTGGCCGGGCTGATGTTTCTCGTGCTGTTTGGGCTCCAGGGCTATCTGGGCGAATGGCTGCAGGACCACAACCTGCGGGTGATTTTCGCGCTGCCCGGCATTGTCCTGGCCACCGTGTTCATCACCTTTCCGTTTGTGGCGCGGGAACTGATTCCGGTGATGGAGGCGACGGGCACGGAGCAGGAGCAGGCGGCGCTGACGCTGGGGGCCAGCGGCTGGCAGACCTTCTGGCATGTCACTCTCCCCTCGGTAAAGTGGGGGTTGTTGTATGGCATCATCCTTTGCAACGCGCGCGCCATGGGCGAGTTTGGCGCGGTCTCGGTGGTGTCCGGGCATATCACCGGCCAGACCGACACCATGCCGCTGCGCGTGGAAAAGCTGTATAACGAGTATAACGCGGCGGGGGCGTTTGCCGTGGCCAGCCTGCTGGCCTTGCTGGCGCTGTTCACGCTGGCAATCAAGACGTTCCTCGAGTGGCGCCAATCCCGCGAATTTGCCCGCGCCCGGACGGCCGGGAGGGGTTAAGCCGCCGCAAATGCCGGGTGAAAACGAGCCGAGTTTAAAGCCGTGAGCATCGAACTGCGCAACGTGAGCAAGAGGTTCGGCGAGGTGGTTGCCGTGAACAACGTGTCGTTTGCGGTTCGCGAGGGCGAGCTGATGGCGCTGCTGGGGCCCAGCGGCGGCGGCAAGACCACGGTGCTGCGCATGATCGCCGGCCTGGAGATGCCCACCTCGGGCGATGTGTTGATCGGGGGGAAACGAGTCAACGACGTCTCCGTGCAGCAGCGGAACATCGGCTTCGTGTTCCAGAATTACGCCTTGTTCAACAACATGACCGTGGCGCGCAACATCGCTTTCGGCCTCAAGATCAAAAAGTGGCGGCGCGCGGACATCCAGGCGCGCATTGCGGAATTGCTGGAGTTGTTCGGGCTTCAGGGCCTGGAATCGCGCTATCCGCACCAGTTGTCCGGCGGGCAGCGCCAGCGGGTCGCGATCGCCCGCGCCTTGGCCCCGAAGCCCAGTGTGCTGCTGCTGGACGAGCCGTTCGGGGCCGTGGACGCCAAAATCCGGCAGGAGCTGCGCGAGTGGCTGGTCACCTTGCATCACGACCTGAACGTAACCACAGTCTTTGTGACGCACGACCAGGAGGAAGCGATGGAGGTGGCGAATCGCATTGTGATTTTCTCCCGCGGGAACCTCGAGCAGGTGGGGTCGCCGCGTGAGGTTTATGAGCAGCCGGCCAACGAGTTTGTCGCCCGCTTCATCGGGGTGATGAACGTGCTGGAACCGGTCGTGAAGGACGGCGTGGCGCGGGTGGGCGAGCTGGAGTTCCCCGCACCGGGCCAGCCGGACGGGCAGAAACTTCGCATCGGGTTTCGTCCCTACGCCGTGCAGATTTCCTCGGACCTGACCCAATACCGCTACCGGGCGGTGCTGCGGCACACCTTTTTCCTGGGAGTGCTCCTGCGGGTCGAGCTGGAACTGCCCAGCGGCTTGATCGTTCGCGCCCGGATGACCAAGGAAGAATATGCCCATCAGGGGCTCGAGGAGGGATGCGAGGTCTCGTTCCAGATTCGCCAATACCGCGTGCTTGCCCGCGAAGAGGCCCCTCTGCAACCGGAACAGGAGCTGCCTTACACGCCGCCGCCCATCCTGGGCGAGAACATTTGACCGCCGCCGCGGCCGCACTGCTATTTGCCCTCAAGGCCGGTGAGGTAGGCCAGGATCAAATCAGGCAAATCTTCGCTGTAGCCGCCCTCCAGAAGGCTGACGATCGGCACGCCGAGTCGGCGCAGGGAGGCCCCCAGCCAATGGAAATCCTCGCGTTCCAGAGTCTCTTGGGCGAGCGGATCGTGAAGGTAAGCGTCAAAGCCGGCGGAAACGATGACCAGACTGGGTTTGAAGGACCGGAGATGCTCCAAAGCGCTTTCCAGAACGTGACGATACTCGCCGCGCGGCGTTTGCGGCGGGAGGGGAAAGTTGAAGCAGTTGTCGCCGACGTTCCGGGTGCCCGTGCCCGGATAACAGGGGTGCTGGTGGATGGAATAAACCGCCGTGTTGGGCTGATTCAGGAGGATGGCTTCGGTGCCGTTGCCATGGTGGACATCAAAATCATACACCGCCACCCGCTTTTCCCCCGCGGCCACCGCCGCCAGCGCCGTAATGGCCGGGTTGTTCAGGTAACAAAAGCCCATGGCACGCTGGCGGGTGGCGTGGTGGCCGGGCGGGCGCATGAGGCTGAAAACACTGTCGCCGGCTCGGGCGGCATGCAAGGCCGCCAGCGCGGCGCCAACCGAGGCCCGCGCGTAGCGATCAATATCCTCGTAGAAGGGCGTGTCGGCGTCGAAATCGCGCGGTTCACGCAATCGCTCGAGATGCTCGCGAGCATGGGCGCGGAGGATGGCCTGCTCGTCAACCGGGCCCGGTGCGCCCCAGGCAATGGGGAGAGCGGTTTGTGACTTGAGCTTCTTCAGGGTCGTGGCGATGCGTTCGGGCCGTTCGGGGTGCCCGAGGCGGAAATAAGTGGTGCAGCGTTCGTCGGTGAAAATCTTCATTGTTCAGCCACCGGCATGCGGCCCCGCCGCGGCGCCGAGGTTGAATCTCGCAACGAAAAGGCGGCGCCTTACCATTCCCGGACCCGATAGAAACGTTGCGGGGCGCTGGCGTGAGGGTCCACGAGGGACTGCAGGGTGCCATTGCCGAAAACCGTGCCGAGAGTCGTCCAGGCGCTCTCCTGCAGCGAGCCCTTGAATTCCAGCGAGTAGCGTTTGCCCGGCGCCGTCTGGAGCCAGGCGGTGAAAGAGCCGTTGGCGAAAGATTGGCGTGTGATTCGCGGCGGCTGGCCGGGGGAGCCCAGCAGCAACAGCGTGTGGGCGCTGCCGGCGGCAATCGCGCTGACGTTGGTGAGCGTGCCCGAGACGCTGCATTGACCGTTCCAGTTGGCGCCCCAGGCCATGATGCTGCCGTTGGCGCGCAGCGCCACGCTGTGCGCGCCGCCGCCGGCCAACGCGACCGCGTCGCCAAGGCTCGGTGGCGGTTGGGCTTGACCCTGCGTGTCATCACCCCACGCCACCACCGTGCCGTCCGCCCGGATGGCGAGGCTGTGGTATTCGCCCGCGGCAATGGCCCTGATCCCGCTGAGATTCCAGGGCACAACGGACTGCCCCACATAGTAGCCTTGCGCATCGGTATTCTCGCCCCAGGCGACGACGGTGCCATCGGCCCGCAGCGCCAGGTTGTGATTGCCGCCCGCCGCGATGGCAACGACTCCCCGCAAGTTGGGCGGCACGGAGGCCTGTCCCCACGAGTTGTCACCCCAGGCGACCACGGTTCCGTCAGCGCGCAGGGCCAGAGAATGCCAGAACCCGGCCGCGATGGCGACCACGTTGGCAAGGCCGGCCGGCGCATTTAACTGGCCGTAATAGTTGGCGCCCCAGCCCGTCAGCGTGCCGTCGGACTTGAGCGCCAGGCTGTGGTAGCCGCCGCCCGCGATGGCCATGACCCCGCCGAGGCCGGGCGGAATGTCGCATTGGCCATCCCAGTTTTCTCCCCAGGCCAGAACCGTTCCCTGCGGCGTCAGGGCAAGGCTGTGCCAGGAACCGGCGGCAATGGCCACCGGATTGGTCGCAGCGGCGACGACGCTGATTTGACCGAAGGAATTGTCTCCGGCGATGGCCATCGGCACCACACCCAGCAGCGCATTGGAACTGACAATCGCGCCGTAGGGATTGCTCACGCGCACGGAATAGTACCCGCCATGGGCCACGCCGGGGCTCGAGAGGGTAAACGAGCTTGCGGTCGCGCCGGCAATCGGCGCGCCGTTAAAGAACCACTGATAACCAAGCGTCGGCGTCCCGAAAGCAGCAACCCGGAACGTCACCGCCGCCCCGCCGACGCTGCTTTGGCTGGCCGGTTGTTCCGTTATAAATGGCAGGGTGGCGCCCGCCGTGTAGCGAACCTCGTCCACCCACCCTTGATCCTGCCCGGCACTGCCGCCGGCATCTTTGCGGTAGAGCCATTCGAGGTTGAGGCTCCCGGCGGGCAAATAGAGGGTTTTCTGTTCCCAACCGTGCTCGCCGGAAATCCGGGCGACTTCTTCAGCGCCCAGGTTGAAGCTCAAGGTGTCCGCGTTGGTTTGAGACGACACCCCCCACCAGAACTCGAGTGTCCCGGGACCGGTAACGGTGGTGCGCAGGCTGGTGGATTGGTCGTGACCAATGAAATAGCTGCGAGCCGAGGCGACGCCATCCCAAGAGAAATTGGTCTGGCCATACCAGGGCAGGTCGGCATCGGTCACCCACGTCTGGTTGCTGTTATTGAGGGCGTAGGGCAGGGGAACGGTGGGAATGACCACCAGCGACGCGCTGGCGCTGGTCACGCTTCCGTAGGCGTTGGTGACCATCACGGAGTATTGGGCGACGTCCGCGGGCTGGACGTTGACAATGGAGTAGGCCGACTGGGTTGCGCCGGCGATGGCGGCGCCATCCTTGCGCCACTGGTAGTGCAGCGGTGAGAAGCCGCTGGCCGCCGCGGTGAAGGTCGCCGTCTGGCCCGGCACCACCGTGAGGGTTGAGGGATGTTTCACAATCACGGGGGCGGGGTCGTTGGTGCCCACGACAAAGTTCATGCTGAGCCCCGGCGGCGAAAAGTTGCGGAGCACCAGGCCCGAGGGCTGGCCGCTCCACCAGTGCGCATGCGGGGCCGAGGTGTCCGACAACAGGTTGCTGTAGCCGGCCGCCGTGTTGCCCTGATAGTAGAGGTCTTTGGAGTCCCCGCTGTTGCGATTCCTTTCCAGATGCCACTGGTTGTCGGCCTGGACGAGCGTGGCTTCAAAGTTGTTATGCGTGGTGTTCGGGTTGAGGTTGACCTTGCTGTTGTCCCCCAACTCGTCAATGTGCCACACGGCAACGCCGGAACCGGGAAGAGAACTGTCGTGGTTGGTTTTGTAACGGGCCTCGATGAGGAAGTATTCCCGGGGCGTCCCGGGCTTGGCGAAGCGGTAGAAGGTGTTGAAATTCGAGCCGGGCTGGGAGTGGACGGTGGCGACGAGACTGGAGGTCAGGTCGAGGTCAATCGTGGTGGCCCAGCCGGAGGCGCGCTTGAGATAGGCGCATATTTGCGCCGGATTGTTGCCGGGGTTGGAGGAGCTGCCGCCCCAGGAGCCGCCCGCCATCAGGCACCAATCACCCACTCCGGCCGACCGCCCGGTGTAGTCATAGAGGTCGGGGTAGTCGCACAGCATGTGCCCGTTCTCGTGAACAAAGGTGCCGATGGACAGTTTGTCGCCGATGTTGGTGATTTGATAAAAATAAACCCGTTTGCCGCCCGGGGACAGCTCGATCGGGCTGGCGAGCACCCACGAATGCGGCCACAGCCCGTAGCTCCAGCGCCCGCCGTTGTCGCCAGCGTAAAAAACGTTCAGAGCCAGGACCCGGTTTTGCGCGTCGGTGCTGAGCGCGGCGAAGGTGGGGAGAATCTCACTGTCGTAGTTCGGCAGGGCCTTCATGGCTTCGAGGGCGTCTTTAATGAGCAGGCGGCCCTGCTGACCGGCATCCTTGCTGGTGTCGTTGTAGGTGGTTTTGGGTTTGGGGGCGCGGATGTAAACGGTCACCACGTTGGTGTAAGTCAGCTTCCCGTTGGAGTTGTAAGCGAAGTAGGCTTTGACCGACCCGTTGTTGCCGTAACCGGAATAATTGTCGCCATTGCAGAAGTTGAGGATTTCGGCCTGGGGCACGGTGGCCACGTCGTCCTCGAAATCAATCAGCAAAGTCAGCCCGACTTTCAGGCCCACCGTGGACCCGCCGGGCGGGGCGAAGGTGGCGCCGTCGGCGGCGGCCAGGGCCAGGGCTTGTTTGCGCGCCTGCCAGCGTTCGGAAATTCGCATGCCCTCGTCCCAGCGCGCGAATCGCGCCGCCGCCTGCTCCGCCACGGCGTCGGGGCTGATGCGCAGGTGGGGCTCGAGACCCAGGCCTTGAGGATTGCCAAGATGAACTTGCACGCCGGTGGAAAGCAGTTGGCGGCCATCCTCCGAAAGGCGGGCATAGCAATAGGCCATGAGCCCCTCGTCAAAGACAACCGTGTAGCCGTCGAGGGTTTCGAAAACGGCATGAAATTCATCCCCCTGGCCCCACAAGCGGATGGCGGTGCCGTCGGGCTGGCGAAACGGGATTTCTTTTGAGAACGGCGCCGCCCACAGGAGCTGGAGGGTGGCAAGCAAGGTCGCCCCGGTGAGGAGCAAACCCGTGCGGGAAGTAAAGCGGCACGGTCCGGACATAGAGCCTTTCTTTGCTGAGCGCAGACGAACCGGGCCCATCCCAATCCGCGTGCACCCCCTACTTATCCGACCGGGCGACGCCTCAATCAAGAGAAATTATGTGGCGAAGGCGGACAATCTGGCCGGAGCAGCCGGATGCGAGCAGAGGGCAAGACCGGGCCTTAAGCAGACCTGCGGCGCCTGCGAGGGACGGGCAATCGGCCCAAGGCCCCAGGTGGAGCTTGGGTTGATCCCCGGGACCGTGTATCAGAAGAGTGGATTGAACAGCGCAAACTGGATTGAGTTATGAAAACGCGGATTTTGAAGGTAGCATGGATTGTTCCTGTGGTCATGGCGGCGAGTTTCCCCCCTCCCTCCGGCCCGGCGCCGGCCGGTTCGGCCATCAACCAGGCCGAGGACGTGGTTTGGGAGCTGCACCCCAAATACAGCGCGGCGACCCGCCGGTTGGAGACCAATTTCACCCTGGGCCTCAATGCGGGGAAGTACGCCAACCCGTACCGGCAGTACTCCACGATCATCGGCAGCGAGGCGGGAATGTACGCCACCCGGGCGCTGCGGCCGACCTTTATCGGCTACGAGGCCGGCAAGTTTGCCACCGCGGCCGATTGCTGCGTGTTCCTCGGAACGGCGGCCGGAGCTCACGCGAGCAATTCAACGCTCACTACGCTGCTGGGATACTCCGCGGGCCGGTATGCTGCGTTCGCGGAACGCGCCACGCTGGTTGGCACCGATGCCGGGCGCCACGCCACCAACTGCCAATACACCGTGGCGGTGGGGCAGGGGGCGGCCAATTTTGCCAGCGGCGCCACTCATGCGACCCTGGTCGGTCAATACGCCGGACGCTTTAACCGGGCTCCCGGCTCCGTGATGATCGGGTATCTGGCCGGGGATGCGGGCGATGTCATGGGAAGTGTGACCAATACAAAAGCTTCGACCCGGGATGCCTATGCGACATTTGTGGGGTACCAGGCGGGCAAAGCGCCGGAGGCGCCTCATGCAAGCCATTCCATTGCCATCGGAGCCAACGCCGTTGTCACAGGCCCCTATCAAGCCGTGATTGGGGCGGCGAACATCACCAATACCGTCCTCCAGGGAGTGGTCCGCGGCAATGGCGGCGGGCTGACCAATCTCACTCCGGACACCGTTATGTTTTTCGGGCGCAACCGGTTGTTTGTGGACCCGGACAAGGGGAACGACGCCACCGCGGTCGCGGAAAATCCCTGGAGGCCCTACCGAACAGTTCAAGCGGCTCTGGCTGCGGCGGTTGCGGGTCAAACGGTGGTGTTGGGTCCCGGCAATTATGCCGGCACGGTCCGTCTCAAGAACGGCGTGGCGGTGGAGGCGGCGGCGGGGGCCTCTTTTCAAGGAAACCCCAACCGGCCATTGTTCATCGCCGAAGTTGGGGTGACCGACGTCACCATCCGCGGTGAGGCTGCCATTTCGGGCGGGAACCCCACGCTGTTGATCGGCTCGAGCAACGCGGTGATTTCCGTGCGGTCAGGCCCGGTGCAGGACGGAGTGATCCTTTTCACCAATGCCGTGGGGGATCAGATGCAGTTCCGGTGGGAATCCTCCGGAAGCCTCACCCAGGCCTTTCAGACCGCCGGCGGGCAGCCGCTCGACGGCACCCTCTGGTTGAAGGGCCGGAACGTGGCGGCCACCTTTGCCGCCCCATTGAGCGACCACACGGTGACGACCGTGGAAAGTGAGTCGTTGTTCCTCTTGTCAGCGCTGCCGGCCACTTCGAGCCGCTGCGTGTTCAACATCAAGGCCGGGACGATGAACGCGAGCGGCCTGCTAACGCGCAATCCCGCCCTGGGCACGTTCTATTTGCATAATGTGAAGCTGCCCGACCATTCGCACCTGCCCGACCCGACGAATGTCTTTGGAATGGCGTTCTTAACCTGTTCCAACAAGACGCGAATCTTCGGCCTTTAAGCAGGGCGAACCTCCCTGCCGAAGCCGCCCCGTGGCAAGGGGGATCCTCGTTCGGGCAACAAGGTCTCCGCCAAGAACGTGAAACGCTGTTCAGGCATTGGGGCCGCCCCGGCCGTACGCGAAAAACGTGAGGTAGCTTTCTCCCCGCGCCTCTCGCAGCAGCAACAAAGCCAGCTCGCGCAGATGGTAATCACCCCACATCGAGCTCTCGCCCTGGGGAATCGTTTGTCCGGGGGCGATGTAATCCCAACCGTTTGGCCGGTGATAGATGGAGTGGAGCAGCAGCCCCTGGTGCCGCGGGTCCACCGACAGGTAAGGCTCCTGCAGCAAAGTCCGGGCCACCGTCAGTCCCGCCTGCCGGTAGCGTTTCCCCGCCGCGTCCTCCCCGCGCGCTTTGAGCCAGTTGCCCAGGCGGACCAGTCCCTGCGCGGCGATGGCCGCCGCGGAGCTGTCCACGGGTTCCCAGCCGTTGAACGGGTCGGAAGGCTTGTCGAGATACCCCGGCAGCCGGTGCAGATTTGGCGCGCCCGTGTCCCACATGGGCACGCCATCGGTGCAGGAATTGACTAGGTAGAAATCCGCCGTGACCCGGGCGGCGCGCAGGAACAGGGCGCGCACCTCGGCCGCCGTGGGCGCCGGCTGAAAGAGCCCCCGCAGTTCCTTGTCCCGGACGGTTTCGAGGAACTCGAGCTGCTCGGCGCAGCCGAGGATCGCCCAAGCCAGCCCGCGGGTCCAGGTTGAGAAAGGCGAAAAGCCCTGCTGCGTGCTGGGGCAGCGATAGCTGCCGTCGTTGAGGTTGAAAATGCACTCATGGGCGGTGCGGCCGGCGAGGTCATACACATCGCGACCGGCGCCGAAAAAGATGTTGTAGCGGGCAGTGGTGGCGGCGTGCTGGATGAGCCGGCGAAGCAGGGAAATCCGCTGGTCCCGCTCTCCCATGAGGGCATGCCCCAACTGGTGTGCGACGGCCAGCGAGCGGAGCGACCGCAACGTGTCCACGAACAGCGAATGCGGACCGTTGAACGAATAGATGTAGCCGTAGCCGTCGGGCAGCTCCGTCCAGCGCGCCGCCTGAACCGCCCCGGACACCTTGAGCGCCAGTTCGTAAAAATCCCGCTCGGCCGGGTTGAACGGAATCCTCCCTTCGCGCATGAGCCGCCAGAGGTTCCCGTAGGTCGAGATATTGTTGAAGCCGTGATCATGCACGCCGATGTGGGAGACGTGTGGGGCCATGCGCTCGACCGTGCGACGGCGCCCGAGTTCGAGAAACCGGTCGTCGCCGGTCGCGTCGAATTGCAGCAGGGCGGACCCATACTGAAATCCCTGGGTCCATTCGGTCCAGCCCCGCGAGGTGTATTTTCCCCGCACCGTGAAAACCGGCGTGCCGCGGCCGGGGTCCCACGTCCTCTCCAAGGCCAGGATTTTGGCGGCGGACACCTCGAACAACCGCAGAAGGCGGGGTTCCAGTTGCGCGGGGGTCAAACGCTGATCAATTTTAATTGCCATAAGCGAAAGCGCGGCGGCCGGAAAGGCCCGCCGGGTCTAAAGCCGTCGGATATGAAAACCGCCGTCCACATTGATAACCTCGCCGGTGCTGAAGGGAAGCAGGTCCCGGGCAATGGCTCCCACGGCTTTGCCGACGTCCTCGGGCGTGCCCCAGCGGGGCAGGGGAGTCAGCCCGTTTTCAATAAGCTGATCGTATTTTTCCTTCACGGGGCCGGTCATGTCAGTGGCGATGATCCCGGGCCGGATTTCGTACACGTTGATGCCGTATTCAGCCAGGCGGCTTGCGTAAAGCAGGGTGAGCATCGAGAGCGCCGCCTTTGACAGGCAATACTCACCGCGATTGACCGAGGCGGTATAGGCGCTGACCGATGAGATGGTGACGATTTTGGGGCGGACGCCGCCGGCGCCTCCCGCCTGGCGGCTCTGCTGGATCATCCAGCGGGCGGCAAGCTGGGTCAGGAAAAAAGGCCCCTTCAGGTTGACCTGCAAGAGGTGGTCAAGACTCTCCTCCGTCGTCTCGAGCAGATCGGCGCGGACGCGCGGCGCCACCCCCGCGTTGTTGACCAGCAGATCCAGCCGGCCGAACGCGGCCCGCGTGAATTCAATCAAGCGCAGGCGGTCAGGTCCCTGACTCACATCCGCAGCACAGATTTCCGCGCGGATGCATTTGCCGGCCGCCTGGGCGGCGGCGTGGCAATCCGCGGCGGTGCGCCGGGCGGCGGGTTCATTGGACACGTAATTGATGACCACGTCCCAGCCCAGGCTGGCCAGCTCCAAGGCGATGCCTCGTCCAATGCCCCGCGATGCGCCGGTGATCAATGCTGCCGGATTCATGCCGCCCCAGCATAACCACCCTGCCCAACTGAAAAAGGCTTTTCTAGAGCCTCAGCCGGTAGAAAACCGCGGGGGCCGCCGGGTTGATGGGCACAATGACCTGATTGGTCGTGGTGGATGCCGGAATGTCAACCCAGTTGTCGCCCAGTCCAACCCCCAGGCCGTTGGTCTGGCTCTGCAGCGTCCAGCCAGTGTGATCCGCCGGCCATGAGAGCGTCAACCGGTCGCCGGAAACATGGACTGAAAGGTTTGTCGGGTTCGGATTTACCGTTGCGATGACCGACAACGTCCCGCTGCTGGCCAGCGCCGACGTCTCCCATGCCAGCCCCGGCCCGGGCGTCGGGGGCGAAATCGCCGCGAATGAGCCGCTGTACTGAGCGGCGTTGAAAAGCGTGAACGAATCGCCCGGCGCCAGCGGCGTGCCACCCAGGTTTGTCAGCAACAGGGTGCCCCCGAAGGTTATGGTGCCGGCTGCGCTGACCTGGTCGTTGGTCAACGGCGATTTCGACAGCTCAAGTTCCGTCACGCCGGCGAGGGCAAGATCACCGGAAAAATTCAACCTGCCGAGGGAAAGGCCGGGCTCAAGCCTTCCGAGAACAACCGTGTTCCCGGTAATGGTACCGCTGCCTTTCAGCGTCTGGGACGTGCCAACGGTCAGTCCGTTAACCGCGTCCAGAGTTGCCCCCGCAGCCACGATCAGGTTGGGGCTGGCAGCCAGTGAACCGGAAGCGGTCAGGGCCAGGGTTCCTTCATGGATCACCGTATCGCCGGCGTAACTCGCAGGGCTGGTCAGGGTGAGCCGGCCCGGGCCGGTTTTGGTCAGACTCCCGTTACCCCCGGCCGTCCCGAGGAAAGTGGTGTTGGACACCGCGATGTTGAAGGTGGCCGCGCCATTCAGCGTCAACGGAGCCTCGAGCGTGAACGCCGCGGTTGGCGCGCCGCTGATGGTGAGACGATGCCCGCCGACGCTCAGCGCGCCCGCTCCCGCGGCCGCCTGGGTGCCACGAAGGTCCACCGTCGAATCGCCGGTAACGTTCAGGGCATTGACCAGGCTCACCGGCCCATTCACCACCGTCGCGCTGATCGCGAAGACGCTCAGCACCCCGCTGCCCCCCGTGCGAGCAATGGTCACCGAGGCAATGGGTTTCATCTGGCTGCCCACGGGCACATTGTAGTCCGTCTGAAACAGGTACCACGACGAACCCGTCTCAAAACTGCCGCCGCGCTGCACCCGCCCTTTGACGACCACCGCAACCGCCGCGTTGGAAGTGCCCCAGTCGGGTGAACTCAACCCGCCGACCGTCTGGGACGTGCCGTCGGCAAAGTTGACCACCAGGCTGAAGGTGGTCGTTCCGGAACCCGACGTGTGCAGAAGGCTCAGCCTGGACGCGGTGACGGGGGAACTCAGCGTCAGGGTGCCGGAGCCGCTGGCCAGCGTGAGGGCATTGTTGCCGCCGTATGGCTGCAACAAAAAGGACACGGCCGGGTTCGCCTGGCTGTTCAGCACCCGCGAAGCCGGCAAACCGCCAGCGCCGCCCGAGCCTGGCGCGTTGGTCTCGTAGAAAACATAGTTGGCATTGTCAATGCCCCGGGTCGTGCCTGCCGCGGCGCTGGCTTCACTCGCCCCAAGCAGCACGTCGTGATTGAAACCAGTCAGACCCAGCGGGGTCTGGGTCGTTGGCCCAAACAGCGCCAGGGTTCCCCCCGCCAGGGTGATCCCGCCCGTGCTCAGCGGGGCATTGCCGCCGGCAAACTGTGCCGCGAGGGTGCCGCCGTTGAGAAGGGTGCCGCCGCTGTAAGTGTTCGTGCCGGACAGCAACAGCGTGCCGGGACCGTCCTTTGTCAGACTGGCGGCCCCCGGATAATCTCCCGAACCGTCCTTCAACGAAGCGCTGATCACCAGGTCCGGCGCTTCGTCCCCGGTTGCATCCGCCACCGCAAACACGGTCGTGCCTCCGCCTCGCAGGTGGTTGGCCCGGCCGGTGGCGGCGCTCATGCTCGAGGCGTTGGTTCCCCCAACGGCAACCGCGCCGATGAATTGAAATCCTTCATAAGTGCCGGGACCATCGCTCGCGTTCTGCACCAGCGCCCCGCCGTTCAGCGTTACGTTCGGCAGCACATTGAATCGCGACGCGCTCAGCGTCCCATGGATGACCAGTGCGGGCAGACCGGCGGCGCTCATGCCGCCGCCCCCGAAGATGTTGTTCATGCTGAATTGGAGCATCGCATTCGGCCCGACGGTGATCACCCGCGCGCCGCTCTTGGCTCCGAGCGCAGAGGCCGTGCCGCTGCTGGTCAGGGCACTGGCGATCACCGTCCCTTCACTCACCGTCAAATCGCCTCCGAACGTGTTCCCCGCGTTCCCCAGCCGCAGGCTGCCGGCGCCGGCTTTAATCAGCCCCCCGCTGCCGGACAAAATGCCGGCAAGCACCGTGTCGCCCGCCCCCGCAATCGAAAGATTGTGACCGTTGTTGTTCACGGACCCGCCCACCGTCAGCGTGTCGTTGCTGCTGATCACGCTCTGGGGGGCGGCCAGGGTGAGGGGGATGTTCCACTGGTTCGGACCGGCCTGGCTGAGGATTCCCTTCCCCAGCACCAGCGCATTGCCGTAAATCGAAAAACCGGGCGTGAGGAAACACACTTGCCCCGCCGACCCCAGAAAGTTGTTGGTATTTCCCCGGCGCGCCAGTCCGGTGAACACGAGGTCTTGTCCCCCGGCGGGCGTGGTGCCGGACCAATTGGCCGGCTGGTTCCAAAAGCTGCTGGTTCCTCCACCGTTCCAAACCACGCCGCCGGCGCTGAGCTGCACCCGGCCCGTCGCCGCCGCATTGAAACTGTCAGTGGCCCGAACCATCAACGTGTTCAACCCGGCATCGCCCGCCTGGGGCGTTCCGCTCAGCGAGCCGTCCGGCGCTACCGAGAGCCAGTCCGGGCCCGCCACCTTGCTGAACGTGAGAGTGTCCCCGGGATTGGGGTCGGAAACGACTCCCCCAAGGCTGTTTGAATACGCCACGCCAATGGACGCCGCGGGGAGCACAACCGGATCGAACGCGAAGAACGGCGCCCGGTTGACCGACTGCTGGTAGCGGCTGGCAATCTCGGCGGCGGAAAGCGGCCGGTTGTACACCCGCACGTCATCCACCAACCCCGGGAAATAATAGGCCCCCGCGGTTTCCGTCGAGCCGGCGCCAATCCGCAGCGGTCTGGCGGTGTTGGGCGCAAAGTTCGCCTGGGCGGTCCCGTAGGGCGCGCCATTGACGTAAAAGCTCTGATAATTGGCGTGCACCACCCCCACCAGTTGCACCCATTGGTCGAGCACCACCTCCGGCCCGCTCATTTGCGTCCAGCCTCCCGCGTTCCCGTTTCCGGTCCAGAATTGCCACACATTGTTGTTCCCCGCGTAAAACACGAAACCGCGCGACGGACTGTCGTCCCGCGATGTCAAGGGCGAGCGATACGTGCCCGCGCCGCCGGTGACCTTGCACCACACCTCGACGGTGAATGACGTGGTGTTCAAAACGCTCGCGTAGGGCACATCCACCTTCTGATTCGAGCCATTGAATCGCACCGCCCGGTTGGTGGCCTCAATCAACACCCCGGGCTGCGCCAGGGTCGGGTTGTTGAAGTAGGTGCCGTGGTTGACGCCAATGGCATCGCGCGCCACCGCCCCGCTGAGTTCATCCAGCTTCCATCGGGCAACCGGGTCACCGGAAGAGTACGAGAAAAACCACACGGGCCCCTTCACCACCTGCCCGCCATACTCTTCGTCCACCCGCCAATACCACGTGCCATCCGTCAAGGCCGGCAGAAATTGCGTCCCGCTGACTCGCCCCACGTACTCGGCGGAGTTGGTCGTCGCATTCGCCACCGCCGCGTAATCCGTCCCCAGAAAAACCTGTTGCGCAAGAGCGGTGCGGGGATTCTGCCACTGCAGCGCCGGCAGGCTGCTGAAGAGGGCGCCGCCGGAAGCCGGAACCGGATTGTAGGCGCTGCCGATGCCAGCCGCCACCTGCGCCACCTCCACGGCGCTCAACGCCCGCCGATAAATCCGCACCTCGTCCATCACGCCGTTGAAAAAACGCCCGTCGTTCGCCTCCCGCCCAATATAGAGCGTCGAGCCAAAGGTTTGAACCGCGTGCGCCGCATTGTTGGTCGCCGCCCGGAGCCCCCGCCCGTCGTCAAGGTACAGCACCGCCCGGCCGGGCTCGACCACCAGCGCGCAAAAGGCCCACTGGCCATCGGGAACCACCAGGCCGGACGCGAAGTTGTAGTACTGGTCGTTCCAGTGATAGCCCAGCTCATGGGTGGTCCCCCGCAAATTCAGACCGGCCACCGTCCCGTTGCCGCGGGTGAAAATCAGGCCGGCATAACTGGACTGGCTGCCGTTGCGCTTGACCCAGCCGGTGAGGGTGACGGTGTTGGTGTTCAGATTCAGCGCCGGCACGGAAACCTGCATTGTGCTGCCATTGAATTGCAGACCGCCCCCGACCATCGCGCTGGTCCAGGCTCCGGCGCTCGCCACCGTGCCGTCGTTGGCGCTCCCGGACGCGTCGTGCGCCACCGTCCCGCTGCCCTCGTCCAAAGGCCAATAGCCTGCCAGGTCGTTCGCCGGCGGATCAACCATCACATAAACGTAGCCCAGACCCGTCCGGCCCGCCGAGTCTGTGATCCGGTAGGAAAACCGGTCGGCGCCCAACGGCGAGCTGGCCGGTGGTGTGTAAACGATCTGATCCCGTCCTCCCGGGCCCGTGCCAACCGAGCGCGTGACCGTGCCCCCGCGCATGCTGGTGGCGGGCACCTCCAGCAGCGAAAGCGGCAGCCCGTTGCCACTATGGTCGTTGTGGAGCACGTCCACCGTCACGGAGTTCGGATACACCGCGATCGCGGTGTCCAGCGAAGCGCGGGGCGGTAGCGGGAAGGAATAGGGCCCCAGGTTGTCCAGAATGCCAAGCTTGCCGTTCCGGTGTGAAACGATCTTGTTCTCTTCGGGCCCCGAGCACCGTGCATACGCATTCCCGTTCATGATCGTCGCCCCTTCACTTGACCCGCCCTCCCAGTCGCCACAGCTCCAATTATGCCCCACCTCATGACGCCACACCTGGGAAAAATCGCCGTTCTCTCCCCCGTTGTACCCGCAGGCCGAATACCGCACCGAGGTGCCGATCACGCCCACCCAAGCCACCCCACCGCCAATCGAGTCCGCCACCGTCCCGACGTCGTGCGTCGTGTCGTTGGCGCTTAGGAACACCCGGCAGGCGTCCAGTTTGCCCCCCGCCGAGGAAATCAAGTGGTACGGATCCTGATCATAATTGGCGCGGATAAACACCTTCCCCACACGGTGCAGGATGCCGTTATCGCGCAGATAGAAATAGGTGCCGGACAGAATGGAAAACTCCACCGCCGCCACCGTTCGTTCCAAGTCCTGGCCGCAAGCGTTGAAATGCGCATACGCCGAGTCCACGGCGATTTCCGCCGCATAAATGTTGCTGCCCGCTCCACCCGCCACGGTCACGATGGGCGAGGTGGGATAATTCAGGCCAAACGTGGTGCTGCCGCGCGAGTAAGCCCTGGCACTCGGCCCGCTGAAATAGACCCATTCAACGCCGTTTTCAAAGCTGACCTTTGCCCAGAGATTGCCGTCCGCCAGCAAAGTCGCGCAGGCCAAAGCGCCGGGGTTTCCCGTGACCGTGCCAAGGTAGGTGCGCGCCGGTCCCGGCGTATAGTCCGCAAATGAACCATCGGGCTGCTGCACTTTGACGCCGAAATTGGCGCTGCGGATGGGGTGGTATTGAAATGCCACCGCAACGGTGGTGCCGCCGACAGTCAGGTTGGTGGTGAAAGAGGCGGGCGGAGTTTGCGCCTGAACCGGGAGCCTGACCGGCAGACCCAGGAATACAACGAGGGCAATTCCGGCATGGCCGACAAAAATCTTCATCGTTAACACGCTATCTCACATTGAATTGGGCTTCCAATACCACGTTTTGGGGAGGCTCGGGCTGCCCTGAACCCCGCGCAAACTTTTACCATTCCTTAACAATTTTCCCCTCATCCACACATAAAAGCTTAACACGCCGGAAGTCTGATTATGACAGAGGCCAGGACTGTGGGAGTCGGCGGCTGAAAAGAAATCAGCGCTCCTCCCGACCTGGCAGAGACGAAGAAAAACAAAGCGAAACAATTATGAAAAAAACAATCAGCATGATCATCGGGCTGGCCCTCGCGGGCACAGCGTTTACCCTCACGGCACAACCAGGTCCAGGTCGCGGTGGGCCGGGACCGCATCGGTTCGGTTCGCAGGGTTTCCAACCCCCGATTGCCACCGTGCTCGACGCGGATGGCGACGGGGTACTGACCGACGCCGAAATCGCCCAGGTTCCCACCCAACTCCTCACCCTCGACAAGAATCGCGACGGCCAGTTGACCCCCGACGAGCTCTGTGCGAGTGGCCCGGGTCGTGGCGGACAAAACTGTCCTTTGGGCAACCCTGCACAAGGCGGGCAGGGCAGGGGACAGGGCAAAGGCCGCGGGCTTTGTGTCCAGGGTCAAACCCCGCTGTTTCTCCGGCTGTTCGATGCCGACGGCGACCAATTGCTCTCCAACGTCGAAATCCATAATGCGCCCGCCGCTCTCCGCGCCTTGGATGCCAACCGCGACGGCCAGCTCACCGCCGACGAACTCCGTCCCCGAAGTGGTCTGGGGCGGGGGCAGGGCAAGGGTCAGTGCGGGGGCCGGCAACAAGCCTGCCTGCGCCAGAGTTGATGGACCGCTCCCCCAGACGGAACCTCTGGGCCAACAGACTTATGAATAACCCGAAACCCCAATTCATGTGGCGCGCTCTGGCTTCCGTCCTGGTCGCGGTTTCCTTCTTCATGTTGCTGCTGAGCGGGGCCATGCTCTTCGTGGCCCCGCCCGGCCGCGTAGCCAACTGGAGCAACTGGCGGCTGCTCGGCCTCACCAAACACGACTGGGGCGGGCTCCAT
>ERZ795052.1438-NODE-1438-length-32329-cov-5.921237_pt1 | contig 32329 bp, 32 predicted proteins | sample MGYA00375136_ERZ795052 | MGnify/ENA primary metagenome ERZ795052 (study PRJEB30181, sample SAMN05720156) | activated sludge metagenome | isolation source: Anaerobic digester | place: Japan | collected 2015-05-26 ... | reverse complement strand
GTTCGAGGGCGGCACCGCCGACAACTACGACCTCGAGCTGGGCTCCAACACCTTCATTCCCGGCTTTGAGGACCAGCTGATAGGTATTAAGAAGAACGAAACGAGGGACGTCAACGTCAGCTTCCCCGACGAATACGGCGCCAAGGAGCTCGCCGGAAAGGCCGCCGTCTTCGAGGTCATCTGCCGCAAGGTGTCCTATAAAGAGATGCCCGAGCTAAACGATGAGTTCGCAAAAGACGTTTCCGAATTCGATACGCTCGAGGAATATAAAGCCGACATACGGTCAAAACTTACCGAGGAGCTGACCAAGAGGTCGGAGCAAACACGCGAAAACAAGCTGATTGAAAGGATTGTCGACGCCGTCACGGTGGAAATCCCCGAGGAAATGACCGAAAACCAGATTGAGGACATGCTCAACGAGTTTTCCTATCGGCTATCATATCAGGGGCTCAAGATGGACGACTACCTCAAATATTCGGGCATGACCGAGGAGCAGCTCAAGGCAGGCTACCGCGAGCCCGCCGTCAAAGCAGTCAAGAGCCGCCTCGTGCTGGAAGCCATCATTAAAAAAGAGGGCATAGAGCCTGCGAGCGAGGAAATCGAGGCTAAAATCGCCGAATACGCCAAGTCGTCGGGCAAGACCGTGGAGGAATACAGAAAGAAGGTTTCCGGCCGCGAGTTCGAATACATCGCCAACCAAGTGCTTTCCGACAAGCTGATGGCGTTTTTGAAAGCTAACAACACTTTTGCCGAAGTATAACCGGATTTGCTAAATTCGGACAAGGAATTTTTCGGGAAATTCGGCAAAATATAAAATTAAATTTATGAGCAAGAGGTAATTGTATGGACAAGAGTTTATACCTGCCCCGTTTGCTTCGGGAAGAAAGCGACGTCACCAGCATCGCCAGCATAATGCTGAAGGACAGAATCATATTTATTAACGGCGAGATAAACAACGTGACCGCCGTCGACACCGTGGCGCAGCTTCTCTATCTTGAGGCGCAGGACCCCACCAAAGACATCAACGTCTACATCAACAGCCCGGGCGGCAACGTCACCGACGGCCTCGCCATTTACGACACAATGCAGTTCGTGCGCTGCGACGTCAGCACCATCTGCATCGGTATGGCGGCATCGATGGGCGCGCTGCTTCTTTGCGCCGGCACCAAAGGGAAGCGCTACGCGCTGCCCCACAGCGAAATCATGATTCACCAGCCCTTGGGCGGCACCGGCTATACGCAGGCGAGCAACGTCGAGATAATAGCCAAGCATATCATGAAGACCAAGCGGCTCATCAACAAGATTTTAGCCGACATAACGGGCAAGTCGATTGAGCAAATCGAAAAGGATACCGACCGCGACTATTATATGTCGGCAAAAGAGGCGCTCGACTACGGCCTCATCGACAAGATATTCGAAAAGCGTGAATAAAATATAGCACGGGAATAGCCATGGGATCGAGGGAAACATTCTGCTCGTTTTGCAACAAGAGCAGCAAACAGGTCGCCAAGCTCATAAGCGGGCCCAACGACCTTTATATCTGCAACGAGTGCGTCGTCACGTGTCAGGCGATACTAGACCGCGAGCTCGCTTTTAATGCGCCTCAATCGGCGGCGCCCAAGCTGCTTGTGCCGCAGGAAATCAAGGCGCTTTTGGATGAGTATATAATCGGTCAGGACGAGGCGAAGAAAGTGCTTTCCGTCGCCGTCTACAACCATTATAAGCGCGTGCTTTCGGGCAAAATCAAAAGCCAGAGCGACGACGTCGTGCTGGAAAAGAGCAATGTCCTTTTAATCGGGCCGACGGGCTCGGGCAAGACGCTTCTCGCAAAAACGCTCGCCAAGATTTTGAACGTGCCTTTCGCCGTCGCCGACGCCACCACGCTTACCGAGGCGGGTTACGTCGGAGAAGACGTCGAAAACATCCTTTTAAAGCTCATTCAGGCCGCCGACGAGGATATAAAAAAGGCAGAGATTGGCATTATATATATAGACGAAATAGACAAAATAGCAAGGAAAGGCGAGAACGTCTCGATAACGCGTGATGTCTCGGGCGAGGGCGTCCAGCAGGCGCTTTTGAAAATTATTGAGGGCACCGTGGCAAGCGTGCCGCCGCAGGGCGGAAGGAAGCACCCCCAGCAGGAGTGCTACCAAATCGACACATCCAACATTTTGTTTATTTGCGGCGGCGCTTTCGTCAACATCGACAAAATTGTGACGAGGCGGCGCGACGGCTCGGGCTTCGGCTTCGGCGCCAAGGTCAAGGCGGCGAACGAGGACGATTTTGTCAAGACGATTTCCGACCTCCAGCCCACCGACCTCATCAAGTTCGGCATGATTCCCGAGTTCGTGGGGCGCATACCCGTCGTCGTGGGACTGTCGGCGCTGACCGAGGAAGCCTTAATCCGCATCTTAAACGAGCCCAAGAACGCACTTGTCAAGCAGTATAAAAAACAGTTCTCGATGGACGACGTCGGGCTCGACATCGAAGACAGCGCGCTCGCTTCCATCGCTCGAAAGGCAATCAAGTTAAAGACCGGCGCGAGAGGGCTCAGGACTATTATGGAATCCTCCCTTCTCGACCTCATGTATACTATCCCGTCCGACCGCACCATACTTTCCGTCACCATCGATGGCGAGGTAATTGATGGAGTGAAACCTCCCATTATCAGGCGGAGAACGGAAGATTCCGCCCTTTTGAAAGAGGAAGAAAGCGCTTAGGAGAAATATGCAACCGGATAAAAGCACGCAAATTCTGCCGTTGGTTCCCTTGAGGGGCGCCACCGTTTTTCCCAAGACTTCGCCGACTCTCGACATAGGCAGGCGCAAATCGGTGGAGGCGGTTTTGGCGGTCAAAAAGGGCGGCAAAATCCTGCTTGCGCCCCAACTTGACGAATCCGTCGCAAGCCCCAAGATAAATCAAATCAGCTCGGCCGCCACTGTCGCCAAAATCAAAAACATCTCCCGCGACGAGTCGGGCGCGCTAACCGTGGAATTCGAAGCGCTGCACCGCGTCAAAATCCGCGACTTTGTGCAGACAACCTCCTTTATTTTAGCATCCTATGAAACAGTTCCCGAGACCAACGCCGCGACCGCCAAGGCGCAGGCCTTTTTCCGCTCTATCTTGGAACTCATCTCCGAAAACGGCGACGTCCTTAGAGTCGATTATAACGAAGCGGCGGCGATGTATGACGATTTGAACGGCTTTGTCGACAAGGTCTCGAGCTCGCTTTTGTTTACTAAAAACATCGACCTACTTGAGGAATTTGACACCGAAAAGCGCCTTGAGACGCTCAGCATGCGCTTAATCAGCGAGATTGAAATCGTTCGGCTGGAGCGCAAAATATCTATAAAGGTCAAGCAGTCGATTGACCGCGGCCAAAAGGAATATTTTTTGCGCGAGCAGATGAGCGCTATTCAAGACGAGCTGGGCGAGGGCAAGGAGAACAACGAGCTGATTGAAAAAATCCGAGCTCTTCCCATCGCCGAGGAAATCAAGGAAAAACTTTTAAAGGACGCCGCCAAAAACGCAAAAATGCCGATGTCCTCGCCCGAATATTCCATCACAAGAAACTATCTCGAGTTTGTGATCGAGCTTCCTTGGGGTGTCAAGAGCGAGGATAACAGAGACCTCAAAAAGGCGATGGAAATCCTCGACAAGGAGCATTTCGGGCTTCAGAAAATCAAGGATAGGATTGTGGAGTTTCTGGCCGTCCACCAGCTGACCGAGGAAAAGCGCGAGCCCATTTTATGCTTCGTCGGCCCTCCCGGCGTCGGCAAAACTTCCATCGTCCGCTCGATAGCGCAGGCGCTCGACAGAAAGTATATCAGAATGAGCGTGGGCGGCGTCCGCGACGAGGCCGAAATCCGCGGCCACCGCAAGACCTACGTCGGCGCCATGCCCGGAAGAATTATTTCCAACATTAAACTCGCGGGCACATCGATGCCTGTCTTCCTTTTGGACGAAATCGACAAGCTTTCCTCCGACTACCGCGGCGACCCCGCAAGCGCGCTACTCGAGGTTTTGGATCCCGAGCAGAACAATACTTTCCGCGATAACTATTTAGAGATTCCCTTCGACCTTTCCGACGTCATTTTCATTACGACGGCCAACACCGCCGACACCATACCGCCCGCCCTTCTCGACCGCATGGAGGTCATCGAGATGAGCGGCTATACTCCCGTCGAAAAGCGAGAAATAGCCGTCCGCCACCTCTATAAAAAGCAACTTGACGCAAACGGCCTCAAGGAGGGGCAAATCTCCTTCGAGGACGGACTTTTCGACGTCATCATCGAAAAATACACGCGCGAGTCGGGCGTGAGGCAGCTTGAAAAATCAATAGCCCAAATCATGAGAAAGGCCGCCCGAAAGATAGTGGAGGGCGAAACCGAAACGGTAGTCGTCAAAAAATCCAATTTGAGCGAGTTTTTGGGCGTTCCCAAATATAACCGCTCCGAAAAGAACAAAGCCGACGAAGTCGGCGCCGTCACCGGCCTCGCATGGACGGTGTTCGGCGGCGAAATACTCACTATCGAGGTGTCGATAATGAGCGGCAAGGGCGATATCGTTTTGACCGGCCAGCTCGGCGACGTCATGAAGGAGAGCGCGAGGATTGCCATAAGCTATATCCACGCCCATGCCGCGGAGTTCGACATTGACGAACAGGTTTTCAAGAAAAAGGACATTCACATTCACATCCCCGAGGGAGCAATACCCAAAGACGGCCCGTCCGCGGGAATCACCCTCGCCACCGCCGTGCTTTCGGCACTCACCAACAGGGGAGTGTCCTGCAACCTTGCCATGACGGGCGAGCTCACCCTTCGCGGCAACGTGCTTCCGATAGGAGGTCTGAAAGAAAAACTGCTCGCCGCCGAACGCGCCAAAATCACCGACGTCATTCTTCCCAAAGAGAACGAAAAGGACATTGCCGAAGTGCCCGAGGCTATAAAGAACGCGCTCAATCTTATTTATGTTGATGACATAAAAGAGGTGTTTAACATAGCAATCGGAGGGTTTTAACCTTGGTTTCGGTGAAAAAGGCGGAGTTTTTGTTCTCGGTGGCCGACCTTGAAAATCTGCCTCGCGAAGCTGTTCCCGAGATTGCGGTTGCCGGCAAATCCAACGTCGGAAAGTCCTCTTTTATCAATATGCTGACAATGAGAAAAGGCCTTGCCAAGTCCTCGTCGGAGCCGGGGCGGACAAGGCTTTTGAATTTTTTTTCTGTTGACGGCGGCGCGTTTAATCTTGTCGACCTTCCCGGCTACGGATTCGCCAAAGCGCCCAAGACCGAGATGAAAAAATGGGGCGAGCTCATCGAAGGCTATTTGAAAAGCCGCTCTCAGCTTAAGGGCGTGCTGGTTCTTTTGGACGCGCGGCTCGACGCCGGCGAGCACGACCTCATGCTCATTAATTTTCTACATAGCGCGAGGATTCCCTTTTTCGTGCTTGCGGCCAAGTGCGACAAACTGCCGCGCTCGGCATATGAAAGCACAAAAACCCGCCTTGCCGCAGCCGTCGGAGTGGGCCGCGGCGACATCGTTTTCACCTCGGCAAAGGACGGCACCGGCCGCGCCGAAGTCCTCAAAAAAATCTCCCTCCTCCTTTCCGACTAATCCACGGTTTTCGTTTTTTTTGTTATTCGTTTTTTCGTTCTGCGCTTTGCGCCACCACCGTTTTTCGTTTTTCGTTCCGTTTTTCATTTACTCATGCGATAAATAAAAAACGGCGTTCCCGCCGTTTTTTTGATTCATAAGCTTTTAATTTATACGCAGCATTTTCCCGTCGGGAAGAGCGGCAAGTCGAATATCCCCGAGCACGCCTCCGCCGAGAATTCCTGACAGGGCGGAATGAAGCAATAGCCGTAAGAGGGAATCAGAAGCTCGACTTCGGCCTCAATCTTCAAAAGAATGGTGACGCAGACCGTCAGCGAGAAAGTGTGTCCCGAAATCCAGGTGCCCATCGGGCTGACGACGTTGACGGTCGCCGCTACTTTGACGGGTATGACGGAGTTGTCGGGCACGTTCAAAACGACGTCCTTGGTGAAGCAGAGTTCGCCCTGTCCTACGCCTTCTCTGCCGCAGCTGTCGGTGTATACGACCTCGATGGGAATGCAGACGGTGGCCTGCACTCTCTTGCAGTTGGGACGGTCGGGAATGGGGTCGATGCTGACGTCCTTGACCTTGCCGTGGCTGCTTGTCGAGGCGGCGCTGACAAAGGTGAGGGGCGGTGTGGGATTGGGCGGGCACAGATCTCTCAGTGTCACCACCACGTTCTCATGAGTTGTTTGGGAAAGGCATGCGTCGAATACCTTTTTCGCCTGTATGCACACCCGTTCGCATAAGCCGTGCAAAGGATTGCCGCTTATGTTGCCGGGACTTCTTTCCGGTTTTAAATTATTGCAAAATGCCATAGCAAATTACCTCCTAAGATATATTATGAATCGACCTTCCCCTTCATGAATTGAGGAAAGCGCAATAGCAGCTAAATTTTTTAGCTTTTCTATTTACCATACTATGAGCGCGGAAGTAATTTTGTGAGGGGCGGAGGAGCAAGTTCAGTCAATCGCTTTTTCTTTTGTCGCTTTTGGTATATAATCGGGTTATGAAGGTTTTTTCGATAAGCGACCTGCATTTATCCTCGGCGGTGGAAAAGCCGATGGACATATTCGGCGGCGCCTGGCTCAACTATTGGGAGGACATCGAATCCGACTGGAGAGATAAGGTGGGGCAGGACGACCTCGTTTTAATCGCGGGCGATATTTCGTGGGGCATGACGCTCAAGGAAGCCGAGCCGGATATTGTGAAAATATCCCGCCTGCCCGGCAAAAAGGTCATAGTCCGGGGCAATCACGACTATTGGTGGAGCTCCTATTCGCAGGTTAAATCGGCGCTGCCCGAGGGAATGTTCGCCATTCAGAACAACGCCCTCCGCTTTGAAAACTTCGTCGTGGCGGGCACCCGAGGCTGGCAGGTGCTTGACGAGGATACCTTAGAACACGACAAGCAAATCAATTTAAGAGAGCAGATAAGGCTTCGCTTGACGCTGACTGACCTCAAAAACAAGCTCAAGGAAGGCGATACGCCCATACTCATGCTCCATTATCCGCCTTTCAACGCCGCTTTCGCCGATTCCGAGTTCACCGCCATCATCGAGGAGTTTAAGGTGTCGACCGTCGTCTACGGCCATCTTCACGGCAAACAGTGCCGCTCGGCGCCGCTTGTGCAAAAAAACGGCGTCAACTACTACCTCACATCCTGCGACCAAATCCAGAACAAGCTCGTCAAGCTGTTTTAAACACTAAAAAACGCCTCAAATCGAGGCGTTTTTTTAATTTTGGACTTTTTGGATTTCCGTTTTATTCGCTCTTAAACCTTCGCTCTAAACCTTTCTCTTTTGCCTTTCGCCTCTCGTTTTATCTTCGTCCTTTCCGCTTTCACAAAGCCTGGCTACGCTCCTATGGCTTCGCCCACGGTTATGCACTTAAAGTTTTTTGAGGCGAAATACTCCAGAATTTGGGGTAGCGCGGCCAGCGTGTGTCCGGTGGGGTGCATCAAAATGAGGTCACCCGCCTTGACGCCCGAAGTAGCACGCGAATAGACGAGGTTTTGGTCTTTGTCGCGCCAGTCGATGGTGTCTTTTGACCACATTATGACCTTGAAACCCAGCCTTTCCGCCGTAGTCAGCGTAACGTCGGAAAAAGAGCCCGATGGCGGCGCGAAGAGGCGGGAGGGGAGCTTGCCCAAAATGGCTGTCAAAAGGCGGTCGCAAGTCATAATTTCCTGCTCGTTTCTCTGGGCGTTTAGCTTTTTGTGGTCGCGGTGCAGATATCCGTGATTGCCGATTTCGTGCCCTCTTTCGGCGATTTTTTGAATTAACTCGTTGTTGTCGTCCGCCCACGAGCCGCCGATAAAAAAGGTCGCCTTGGCGGACGCGGCGTCCAACGCATCCAAAATCGGCTCTATGTATTCCGTCCCCCAGTAGACGTTGAACATAAGGGCGATGCCCGGAGCGTCGGCGCGGCCGGAATAAATCGGCGAGCGCGGCTTTTCGGCGGACACCGCGACGACGGTGGGGAATAGCGCAAGCACCGAAAGCAGCGCCAGCGTCAGAAAAATCGCTATGTTGGCGTAATATTTACTGAATATGTTGGCTTTCATAATAATATGTTATTTGGCCTCGCCTCAAATAATGAATGCCGCCTTGTTTTTTCACCTTATCGTGATATAATAATTAAGGCGCCGGGATAAAAAATCGGGCGTCCTATAAACAATAGTCCAAAACATTGAATAAGTTACTGTGGAGTATTAAAGCACATGGCAAAGCTGATTAAGTTCGACAACGGGTTAAGGCTGGTTCACGCATGGGTGCCTTCGGCGCGCTCGGTGGCGTTCGGCATAGTCGCGGGCACGGGCAGCGCCGACGAAAACGAGAGTAACAGCGGCATCTCACATTTTTTGGAGCATATGCAGTTCAAGGGCACGGCCAAGCGCACCGCCTTCGACATCGCCCGAGAGTTCGAGAGCGTGGGAGCGCAGGTCAACGCTTTCACCTCCAAGCAGCAGACTTGCTATCATTTCGTCAGCATCGACGAGAACGCCGAATACTGCGCCGAAATACTCTCCGATTTGTTCTTTAATTCCACCTTCCCCGATGAAGAATTGAAAAAGGAAAGGTCGGTCATAATCGAAGAAATCAACCAGTCCCTCGACACTCCCGAGGACGTTTGCATGGACACGCTCTCCAAGGTGTTTTTCGACGGGCATCCGCTGTCGAGGCAGATACTTGGCACTAAAGAGAGCGTAGCCGCAATCACATCAAAAGACCTAGCCGACTACCGCGACCGCCGCTACACCGCCGACAACTGCATAGTATCGGTCGCCGGCCATATCTCGGAAGAGGCGGCGCGCGAGCTCGTAAAAAAATATTTCTTGAAAAGTTTCAAAAATTTAAAAGCGGAAAAATCGGAATATAAAAAAGCAAGCTATAACAAGGGCGAAATCATAACCGAGCGCGACATCGAGCAGGCTCACATCGGCATGGCATTCCCCGGTCTTAGGTTTTCCGACGCGCTCTCACCCGCGCTGATGGTGTTGAACGCCGCCTTCGGCAGCGGCATGTCGAGCCGGCTTTTCCAGCGCGTCCGCGAAGAGCTGGGCCTCGCCTACACGATTTACACCTATCCTTCGTTCTACAAAAACGAGGGCGCTTTCGTCATTTACACCGGCACGAACCCCGCCTACAAGGCCAAAGCGCTCGACGCCATCCGCGGCGAAATCGAGATTTTGAAAAAGAGCGGATTGACCGAACAAGAGGTTAAGAGCGCAAAACAGCAGGTTAAAGCCGCTTATGTGTTCGGAGAGGAAAGCACGGCGTCGCTGATGAGAATTCACTCCAAGTATGTTTTAATGACCGAAAAACCTTTCGACATCGACGCCCAGCTCAAGCGCATAGACGCCGTCGAAATGAGTCAACTCAATGAGCTTATAGAGAAAATATTCGACTATGAAAAAATGGCGCTCTCTCTCGTCGTCAACAAAAAACGCGCCAAAAAAGCCCAAGGTTAAGCAGTTCTAAAAACGGTCGGCATAGAAGAAGCATTCGAGAACCGGCGCCGAATAAAGCGGGTTGGTTGTTCAAACGCAAAGATTGAAAGCCTAAAAACTAATAGTTAAGCGGATTTAAACTGCGCGCTCCGTTGCGGCCGCCCTTAAGACAAAAAAATTAAGTAAGCAAAGCAATTGTTGCTTTGCAACAAAGCTAAAACCGCACTTTCCTTTTTTTGACAAAATATACTCTATCCTTAGATTTATTTTTTTATAAAAAGTTTTGAAAACACCGCCCTCTGTGATATAATTTTTATTATGGGCAGGTATAGAGGAAGATATAAAAGAGGAAAGACCAAAATCGCGGTGGGAGGGATAGTCCTCATTATCTCCGCCGTTTTAATGCTCTCGGTCTTCGGGCTGTTCGGCGCGGCCGGCGGTTTTATCAAGAGCTTTCTTCTCGGCTTTTTCGGGCTTGCCGCCTACGGCTATATCTTCGCGGCGCTTCTTTTAGGCATCATTTTATGCGCCGGACTTAGGTTTTCATTGAGCCTAAAACGAGCCGTAAATTATGTTCTCCTATTTGCGCTTGGTCTTTTGGCGCTTCATATTTCCATCTCCAAAGTCTTGATTGAGGGCGGCTACGGCGCCTATCTTTCCGCATGCTACACATCCAAGGGCACGGCGGGCGGCCTTTTCTTCGGGCTAACGGCCTTCCCCTTAATGAAAATGTTCAAGCCAGCTGGCGCGCTCGCCGCGGTCACCGTGTTTTTCTTTGCCGCTGCCTTTTTTGCCATTTACCCCTTGCTCAAAAAGCGCGTGCCCTACAACTCGCGCTCTTTCCGCTTAGGAAAAAAGAATAAAAAAGAGGACGAAGAGGCAAAAAAACCGCGCGAAATAGAGGAGCCGGACGAGCCCAAAGAGGCAGTCTTATACCGAGGCGGCATCGACGACGACAAGGGTTACGACCTTTCGGCGGCGCCGCGGGCGGAGAGGATTTCGGGCTTTGATTTTGCCTATCCCAACGCCGGACTGGGCGAGGATATACCCGCCCCCTTAGACCGCCGCGCCCAGGCGCGGCAGACACTGTTCGGCGAAGGCGAGCCGCGCTATTTCGGCAGCGGCGCCGGCGACCTCAGCGCGTCCCTTCCCAATCTCAACCGCAGCGAGTTCGAGGACGCCTTGAGAACGGCGACTTTCAACACATTGAGGACGGTGGAGGGCGCGGAAAGACGGAACACCGTGTTGCCGCCCGCCTTTAATTTAGGCTTCAGAAAGCGCGAGATTCCGGGGAGCGAAGATAGCGGCGCGGTGAGCCCGCTCGACAAAAGGCTCAACGAGCTCAAGACCGAAAAAGAAATCCGCGAGCGAATGAAGCGCGAGGAAGAGCTTGCCGAGGAGCGCAAGAAAGCCGAGGAAAAGCGGCGGGAAGAGGCGCAAAAGAGCCAAGCGAAAGACGAATACGGCGAAAACGACGACTCCCGCGGCACCATTCCCGAAAGCGAAACGCCCCCAAAAGAGGTCATCGACTGGCGCGCCATCTTCGAGCGCGAGGCCAAAAACGCCGTTCAGCCCCAAGCATCCGAAAAAGACGAGAGCGAGCGGCCTCTTTTCAAAAAGCCCGAAAGGACGGAGCGCCCCGAACGAGGCGAAAAACCCGCCTACGAAAAGCCTGCCTATGATAAACCAACCCGCGAAAAGCCCGCCGCCGATAAACCCGAGCTAAGGCAGGTTACCATGGAGGAAACTTTCCGCGAGCACAAGGTGCCCATGCCCTATATGGCACCTCCCATCGACCTTCTCAAGCTTCCCGCGCCGAGTTTAGAGAGCGGCGACGAGGGCTATGCCCGCAACTCACAGCTCATTTGCTCCACTCTCGAGAGCTTCGGCATCAACGTCGCTGTCGACCGCGTCATAAAGGGCCCGACATTCTCGCGCTATGTGCTCAGGGTGGAAGAGGGCACCAACATTAAAAACATTCTGACCTACGAGCAGACGCTGTCGATGAAGCTGGGCGGCAAGCTCATCGATATTCTGGCGCCCATTCCCGGCATCGACGCCGTGGGCATCGACGTCCCCAACGATAAACGCGAATTTATCTGCATGCGCTCGCTTTTGAACGACGCCGAATACGCCAAATCCAAAAGCAAGCTCTCCTTCGTTTTGGGCAAGGACTTAAACAACAAAATATACGTCTGCAACCTGCAAAGGATGCCGCACCTCTTGATCGCGGGCGCCACCAACTCGGGAAAAAGCGTCTGTTTGAACGCCCTCATTGCCAGCATTCTCTTCAATGCCTCGCCCGAAGAGGTCAAGTTTATCATGATTGACCCCAAGATGGTGGAGCTTTCGATTTACAACGGGTTGCCGCACCTGCTTTTGGGCAAGATAATCAGCGAGACCGACCACGCGCTCAACGCGCTCGAGTGGGTGACGACGGAGATGAAGCGGCGCTTTTCGATGTTCACCGAGATGTATAACTCCAAGACGCTCGACGAATACAACGCCACCGCTCAAAAGACGGGCAAGGAAAAGATGCCCTACATCGTCATCGTCATAGACGAGCTAGCCAACTTAATCGCGGGCAGAAAGCGCGAGATGGAAAGCGTCATCACGCATATAGCGAGTTTGGGACGCGCCGCCGGCATCCACCTTGTTGTGGCGACTCAGCGTCCATCCGTCAACGTTGTGACGGGCGTCATTAAGGCCAACCTTCCCTCAAGAATAGCCTTCAGCCTGACCTCGGTTTCCGACGCCCGCACCATCTTGAATAACGGCGGGCCCGAAAAGCTTTTGGGAAGCGGCGATATGTTCTACCATCCCTCCGAAATGAGCGTGCCCGTCAGGCTTCAAGGCGGATTTATCGAAAATATCGAGGTCTACGACATCGTCAACTATATCATTCAAAACAATCAGGCCTATTTCGACGAAGATTTAGCCAAAAAAATATTCAAAACCCAGCCTCAGGCGGCGGCGCCCGGCGAAAGCGCCTTTGAGTTCGATTCGTCTAAAAGAAACTCTATCGACCCACTTATTTTCGAGGCGATGGAATATTTTATCCGGCAGGAAAAGGCGACGACGTCCTCGCTTCAGGCACGCTTCCGGGTGGGCTTCGGCCGCGCCGCCAATCTCGTCTACACCATGAACGCGCTGGGCTGGCTGGGCGAACAGGATAAAAAGGGCGGGCGTCAGATTTTAATTTTGCCCGACGAGCTACACGAGCTGCACGAAAGGTTCAAGGCGGGCGAAATTTTGGAATACGACGACATAACCGCGACAGACGAAAGCGAGGACGACAATGAGTATTAAAGCGGGCGTCATCTCGCTGGGTTGTGATAAAAACCGCGTCGACACCGAACGGCTGCTTCAAAGCCTCGCCGAAGCCAATGTGGAAATAACCGGCGGCATCGGCGACGCCAACGTCATATTCATAAACACCTGCGCCTTCACCGAGGCCGCCAAAGCCGAGGCCATCGACGCCATATTAGAGGCTTTAGAGGAAAAAGAGAGGCGCGGCGCCAAGGTGGTGGTGACGGGCTGTCTGCCCGAGCGCTACCGCGAAAAGCTTTCCGCCGAGTTTGACAAGGTGGACGCCTTTTCGGGCATCCACGCCTACGGCGGCGTCAATGAAATTCTTTCCGATATTTTTAAGTCCGAAAGCCAAAATACAGACGAGAGCCGCTGTTATTTCCCCGCCGCATCCAAAGAACCCGAAGCGCGCATTCTGACGACGCCGCCGCACTACGCCTACCTCAAGATTGCCGACGGCTGTGATAATCGGTGCACTTATTGCGCCATACCCAAAATCCGCGGTTCCTTCTGCTCCCGGCCCATAGAAAAAATTGTGAAAGAGAGCCAAGCCCTAATAGATAATTACGGCGTAAAAGAGCTTATTTTAGTGGCGCAGGACACCTCGCGCTACGGCTCGGACCTCTACGGCAAGCCCTCGCTCATCGAGCTTTTAAGGAAGCTTTGCATGCTTGAAATCGAGTGGATTCGCGTGCTGTATCTCTATCCCGAGCTCATCACCGATGAGCTCATTGAGCTTATGGCGGGGAAAGAAAAAATAGTGAAGTATGCCGACATTCCCCTTTAGCATATTTCGGACGGCGTGCTTAAACGGATGGCGCGGCGCGGCTCCAAGGCCGAAATTATTTCGCTTTTGGAAAAACTGAAGGCCAAAAATTTTACTTTGAGAAGCTCCTTTATCGCGGGCTTTCCCGGCGAAACCGAAGAGGAGTTTTCAGAGCTAATAAGTTTTATCGAGGCGGGTTACATAGATTACGCCGGATTTTTCGCCTATTCCAAAGAGGACGGCACGGCGGCGGCAAGAATGAAAGGGCAAATTCCCAAGCGGATAAGGGAGTCGCGCGCAAACCTTCTTCGCGCCGCACAAAGCCGCGTGATGGCGGAAAAATGCAAGGGGCAAAAGGGCAAGGTCTTAAGAGTGCTCTATGAAGACATCGACTACGATAAAGGACTGTTTTTCGGTCGAGCCGCCTTCCAAGCGCCCGACATCGACAACCTCGTTCTTTTTTCGGCCGATTTCGCGCCCGAGGTCGGCGAGTTTTACGAAGTCGAGATAACGGGTTCGTCGGGAATAGACCTTGTCGGAAGAGCGGTCAAGCCCTCCGCATAAATAATATGTCCCGAAAACGGTTCATAAACAGCGGCGGCGTTCTCACGCTCACACTTAATTAAATATATCGGTCCAAAAGATATAGAAATAGCCGAAAATGTGGTAAAATAATTGTAATATACAGGGAAAGAAGTTAAATGAATTTAGCCAACAGAGTCACTTTGATAAGGATTTTCGTCATCCCCGCAACCATAGTTTTATATGTGCTGGGCTTTCACGTCGACACCAAGCTTTACGGCGGCATACCCGGCGGCATGAACGCCAACCTCGGCTTTTTAATCGCGGCGTGCGTGGTGTTTTCGCTTGCCGCCTGCACCGACTTCATCGACGGCAACATCGCAAGAAGGACGCACACCGTCACTTCTCTGGGCAAATTTTTAGACCCCATCGCCGACAAAGTGCTCATTGTGGTGACGTTGGTTCTTTTGGTGGGCTACGACATCCTGCCCGATCCCTACGGTTCGATTGCCGTCGGGCTCATTTTATCCCGCGAGTTCATAGTGAGCGCGCTGAGGCTCATCGCCTCAACTAAGGGCTTCGTGCTTGCCGCCGACGTCTGGGGCAAGCTTAAGACGGTGTTTTTGGACATCGCGGTCGGCGTGCTGATACTGGCGCCGATTCACTGGTTTTTCTATTACGTCGGCTTGGGGTTTTTCGCGGTGGCGTTTTTGTTGACGCTCTATTCGGGCTTCAACTATATTTACCGCAACCGCGAGGTGTTCTCCGACAAAACGCCCGAGGCCAAGGGCGAGGGAAACTGATGCCCCGCGCCGTTCTAAAGTTTTGCGGAGCCTCGGATTTAGCGTCCCACTTAAAAAAGTTCAAGGGGCGGGGCGCCGAAATTACTCTTTGCGAATGCGCCATGGACGCCCGCGTCGAGGTCATGGCCGAGAGCTTGAGCGAGGCCGAACTCGAGCGTCTGACAAGTGAAATGATCGCGCCTTTCAGAATTTACTTTTACGCGTATGAGGACTTAAAGCTATCGAATCGAGTAGTTGAACTGCTGGAATGGACAAAAAGCGTCGTTTCGACGGCCGAAAGCCTGACGGGCGGCGCGCTCGCCGCCTCCATAGTGGAGCTGCCTCACGTCAGCGATATTTTCTATGAAGGGATAGTCGCCTACAACCCCGAGGCCAAGATGCGGCGTTTGGGAGTGAGGGAGTCGACAATAGAGCGCCACACCGTATACAGCCGCGAAGTAGCCTGCGAGATGGTGGAGGGGCTTCTTAGAAGCGGCGCCACCGTCGGCGTTTCGACTACGGGCATAGCCGGCCCTTCGGGCGCCACCCCCGGTAAACCGGTCGGCACCGTCTACATCGGCGTGGGCGGCGAAAACGACATCGAGGTGTTCAAGCATCATTTTGAAGGCGACAGGGGAATTGTCCGAGCGTCCGCCGTCAATATGGCGCTGTTTTACCTCTACAAGTTTTTGAACGGCGACATACTTGACTTAAAACTTTTGGCGGAGAGCCAAACGGAAGACTAAAAAGAACATATGCTCGGGGATACGAGCGGATAATAAAGGAGCTAATTATGACCGATAATTCCAAGGATAAAATGAAACTTCTCGAGGACGCGCTGGCGCAAATCGAAAAAAAATTCGGAAAAGGCGCCATCATGCGGATGGACCAGCGTGAAACCATGAACGTCGAAACCATTTCGACGGGCTGTCTTTCGCTCGACATTGCCCTCGGAATCGGCGGCATCCCCCGCGGCAGAATCATAGAGATTTTCGGGCCCGAGGCTTCGGGCAAGACGACGGTAGCGCTACACCTCATCGCCGAGGCACAAAAGGCGGGCGGCACCTGCGCATTTATCGACGCCGAGCACGCGCTCGACCCCTTTTACGCCGCCAAGCTCGGTGTGAAGCTGGACGCGCTTTACATATCCCAACCCGACAACGGCGAGCAGGCGCTTGAAATCGTCGATTCGCTCGTCAACAGCCAGGCTGTCGATTTAATTGTCGTCGACTCGGTGGCCGCGCTGACACCGCAGGCCGAAATCGACGGCGAGATGGGCGACCAGCACATGGGGCTTCAGGCGCGGCTGATGTCGCAGGCCTTAAGAAAGCTGACGGCGAGCTCGAATAAAAACAAGACATCGATAATATTTATTAACCAGCTTCGCGACAAGATGTCGCAGGGCGGCTTCGGCGGGCCTACTGAAACGACGACGGGCGGCAAGGCGCTCAAGTTTTACGCCAGCGTCAGAATGGACATACGCCGCATCGAGTCGATTAAAGACGGCACCGACATCGTGGGCAACGTGGCGCGCGTCAGAATCGTCAAAAACAAGGTTGCGCCGCCCTTCAAGGTCGCCGAGTTTGAAATTCTTTTCGGGCAGGGGATTTCCAGAATGGGCTGCATTTTGGACCTTGCGACCGAACTTAAGTTCATCGTAAAGAGCGGCTCGTGGTATAGCTATAACGAAGAAAAAATCGGACAGGGACGCGACCGCGCCATCGAATATCTGAAAAAGAACCCCGATATCGCCGACGATCTCGAGCTGAAAATCAAGGCGGCCAAGCTCGCCTAAATTTATAAAAAACAATACTCGTAACAAGCGCAAAATCGGGCCTATGGGAAAAAAATCTTAATTGACTGTAAGGCCGTTTTGTGTTAAAATTATGATACTAAAACCGCCCTTTTATTGAACGAGAATAAAAGAGTGCCATAGGCGGCGGTTTTGTGAATATATAGGAGGTAACATCGTGACAAGCAATTTAATTTTGCTTGCCGCAACTCTCACTACCGGACCGGTTATCGGCATCGCGGCCGGCGCACTTGTTTTAGGCGTGCTGGCGGGGCTGTTTGGATATAGGTTGTATTCTCAAAATAAAATAGGTTTGGCGAAGAGGGAATCGGCAAGAATCATCGAGGACGCGCAGCTGGAGGCCAAAGCTCTTAGAAAAGAAGGGCTTTTGGAAATCAAAGAGCAACAGCAAAAAATGCGCGCCGAAATTGAAAAGGAACTGAAAGAAAGAAAGGCAGAGCTCCAGAGAGCTGAAAACCGCCTGATTCAAAAAGAAAGCAACATCGACAAAAAGGAAGAGGCGCTCGACAAAAAGCTGGAACAGTTGGAGGGCGCGCAAAAAAGCTTCGAAGACAAGGAACAAAAACTAAAAGAAAGAGAAGAAGAGCTCACCAAAATCAGCGAAAAGATGGAGAAAGAGCTCGAGCGCATATCGGAACTGACCCGCGACGAGGCGCGTGAACTGTTGAAAGCGGCGCTGCTCGACGAGGTTAAAAAGAGCGCCGACAAAGAGGCCAAGGAAATCGAGGCGGAAGCGCGCGAGCAGGCGGAAAGAAAGGCAAAAGAAATCATAAGCTTAGCCATTCAGCGCTGTGCCGCCGACCACGCCACCGAAACCACGGTGTCGGTTGTCGCTCTCCCCAGCGACGAAATCAAGGGACGCATCATAGGCCGCGTAGGGCGCAATATAAGGGCGCTCGAGAGCGCGACGGGCGTTGATCTCATTATAGACGATACGCCCGACGTCGTGACGCTGTCGAGCTTTGACCCGGTGCGGCGCGAAGTCGCTAGGCTGACGCTTGAAAAGCTGGTAGCCGACGGCCGCATTCATCCCGCCAGAATAGAGGAAACCGTCGACAAAATCCGCCGCGAAGTGGAAGGCTTCATGAAAGAGGCGGGCGAGTCGGCAGCCAACGAAATCGGCGTATTCAACCTGCATCCCGAGCTCATCAAGCTTTTAGGCAGGCTCAAATACCGCACCAGCTACGGCCAGAACGTGCTCAAGCATTCGCTTGAGGTCGCTTATCTTGCCGGCGTCATGGCGGCCGAGCTCGGCGCCGACTCCAAGGTGGCAAGGCGCGCCGGCCTTCTCCACGACATTGGCAAGGCCGTCGACCACGAAATCGAGGGCACGCACATTCAAATCGGCGTCGACATAGCCAAAAAATACAAAGAAAGCAACGCAGTCGTTCACGCCATCGCGGCACACCACGGCGACGTGGCGCCCGAAACTGTCGAGGCGGTTCTCGTTCAAGCCGCCGACGCCGTGTCGAGCGCAAGACCGGGCGCAAGGCGTGAGTCGCTTGAAAACTACGTCAAGCGCATCGAAAAGCTGGAAACGCTGGCGAATTCCTTCAAGGGTGTGGAGCAATCCTACGCCGTGCAGGCAGGCCGCGAGATCCGCGTCATAGTCAAACCCGAAGACATCGACGACAAGGGCACTATCTTCCTTGCCAAGGAAATCGCCGAAAAGCTGGAATCGGAGCTTGAGTATCCCGGACAAATTAAGGTCTCGGTTATCCGCGAAACCCGAAGCGTCCACTACGCTAAGTAACGAAACTTCTAAAAGAATGATGTTAAAAAATCCGCAGAATGTGTTCTGCGGATTTTTATTATAACCTGATAATCGGGCTGTCCAACTACGACAATAAGCGTTGATAATGACTAGACTCTGGACATATATTCGCCCGAGCGAGTGTCGACGCGGACAAGGTCGCCCTCGTTGACGAAGAATGGGACTTGAATAACGTAGCCGGTCTCCAGCTTGGCGGCTTTGGTGCCGCCGGTGGCGGTGTCGCCGCGGACGCCGGGGTCGCATTCGGTGATGTAGAGCTCGACGAAGTTGGGGGGCTCAACCGAGAAGGGCGAGCCGTTGAAGAACTTAACGGAAACCTGCATATTCTCTTTGACGAAGTTGAGGGCGTCCTCGACTTGTCCGAAGTTGAGGGGAATCTGCTCGAAAGTTTCCTCGTCCATGAAGTAGTAAAGCTCGCCGTCGCTGTAAAGATACTGCATTTTTTTGGTCTCGATGTTGGCAAGCTCGAATTTTTCGCTGGGGTTGAAAGTGCGTTCGATGACGCCGCCGGTCAGGACGTTTCTCACTTTGGCGCGCACGAAAGCGGCGCCTTTTCCCGGCTTAACGTGTTGAAAGTCGACGATGACCATGACGGTGCCGTCCATTTGGAAAGTTAAGCCTTTTCTGAAATCACCGGCAAGAACGTATGCCATATTTTGCCTCCGAAAGAAAATTACCCATAAATTATACCTTAATTCGGGCGTTTTGACAAGCGCATTTTAGGCGGAATAGATTTATGGTTACATTATTATCAGCTCTTTGGGCGTTTTGCTCAAGATTTCGGCGGGCAAGCCGTCCTCTTTGATAACAACCAAGTCCTCAATCCGAACGCCGCCAAGGTCGGGGATATAGATGCCGGGCTCCACCGTTATCACCATGTTCCTTATAAGGATTGTTTCGTTGGTTGGGTTGACCCAAGGCAGCTCGTGAATTTCGGCGCCCACGCCGTGGCCGGTGCTGTGAGTGAAATATTCGCCCATGCCTTTTTCGGCGATATAGCTCCTTGCGGCGGTGTCGACGTCGCACGCCTTGACGCCCGCGAGCGCGGCCGAAAGCCCGACGAGGTTGGCGGAAAGCACCGTTTCATAGACCGATTTCATTTTCTCCGAAGGGTTGCCGAAAGAAAACGTCCGCGTTATGTCGGAGCAGTAGCCCGAGCGCTTGGCGCCGAAGTCGAGCGTCACCATATCGCCGCGCCTGAGTTTTCTTTGAGAGGGGTGGGCGTGCGGCCTGCTGCCGTTTTCGCCGAACGCCGCAATCGTCTCGAAGGCGAGCGCCTCGGCGCCGTTCAGCTTCATGAGATATTCGAGCTCGGCCGCCATATCCATTTCGGTCATGCCCTCGCGGACGCGCGAAAGAAGCTCGGCATAAGCCTTGTCGTTGATAGCTGCGGCGGCTTTAATAAGCTCTGTTTCGGCGTCGGATTTCACCGAGCGGATTTCCTTAATTTCGGCGGATATGTCGACGAGCTTAAGCGAGTCAAGCTCGGCCGCAAGGCGCAAAAAAGCGGAGTGCGTCATTTCCGAAAAGTCGCAGCCCACCGTGCCGCCATGCTCCTTGATGAGCGCCGCGGCGTCGGCAAACGGTTTTTTGGATTCGACGACGGCGCAGGCCGCCTGCTCCTTGGCTTCCTCGCTGTATCTGGGGTCGGTAAAATATTTGGCGTCGGTCGCAGTCGCGACGAATACGCCCTCGCCGCGGTAACGTGAAAAATAGAAGGTGTTGATGTCGCCCGAAAGAAAGACGATGTCGGCTTTTTTGAAAATTCTGTCCATATTAACCTGCTTGTATTTTTTTATTTTGCTTAAAACTATCCGTTTTAGGTATATTCGGCAAGTTTGGTTGCGGCTCGGTCGGGGGCGCTTATCCTTCGAAAATAAACACTACTTTAGCTTCGGTATTTTCGTTAAACAGCGGTATATGCTCCTCGATAACGAGCCCCTTAGCGAGGTTGAGCGCGAGTATGGAGCGGGCTTTCTCGGCGTCCGCCGTGAAATAGTCGCGCATGATTATGTTGATTTTTTCAAGCGTTTCGGCATTCTCGGGCAGCGCCAAGCTCCTTATGTAGGCGTTAGCGGGCGGATTCAGGTCGTTTTCCATCTCTTTGATTTCAGAATAGTATTTATAGGTAAAGCCGGGCGCGGAATCGTCAAAAGTCATGGTTAAGACGGTCTGAAGCACAAAGAGCCGCCCCTCCCTTCGTGCCCAATACTGCCGCTTGAAGCCCTCATTGATTAAAAACTCCGGCCCGCAGTAGTGGTATTTGCTGTTGTAAGGCGAAACGAGGCAGTCGCTCCGCGAAAAGACGTAGTCGCTATCCGCCTCCTCGTCGCCGCCCCAAACGACGATAAACCGCGCGCCGAGGCTGCGAATATCCGCCATAGTCAGCGTGGCGAGGTCGGTATCATTTTTGAGGGCGTTTTCACTCAATGAAAGCATGGAGTCCAGCATTTCAAGGACGTCTTCTTCACGCTCCGTTCCGAAATGCTGAAAATCCAAAATCAAAAACTCGGAAGGATATTCGTTTAAAAAGCGGTCGATATCTTGGCAAACTTCGTAGAAAGTCAGTCCCATGTTGGTGGCGCCGTGATAAATCACGAGAACGTCCTCGGTCTCATCGTCGCCGTCCTCGCGGTAGGTAACCCTGATGTCGAAATATCTGGCACCCGCAACAAGCTGGCCGTAAATGCCGCTGTCCTGCGTCTCGGCGAGCATGTTCAGTATCGGCGTGTCGCCGCCTATGCCGTGTGAGCCCGAATCATGGGTGCCGGGTATGGCGATTTTGGTCAAAAGCGCCTCTCCCTTTATGTAGCTCATCCACTCGGCGAAAAAGGTGTTTTCTTCCCCCAAAGTCCCCTTTGGTTCGCCTTTACCGGTGCAGCCCCAAAGAGCGGAGGAAAACACCAGCGCCAAAACGATTAATATGAAAATAAAAGTTTTTCTCATATCTTTTTAATGATATATCATACCGAGCGATTTTACAAGGCAAATTTCAATTATGCATTCCTTATTTTGACAGGTTCAGCTTAACTTGTTTTTTTATTTTGCCGAATAAACGCTCTCTTTTCTTTTTGCGTTTGGAGCAGGATTTTGTCGTATTTTATACATTAAACCATCTCTCTCATTTTGGCGGAAATTTCTTCATAAATTCTAATATGCTGAGGCGGTTGTTGAAAGAGGAGCTGATGGGTAAGATTTCGCGCGCCGTCGAACTCGGCGCCGTCTGCGAGGTGCGGCTGAGGGCGGGTAAACCGGTGACGGTGATGACGGCAGAGAAGCGGCACGTCGTCGACTATCACGCACAAAAGGACGATATCGACTTCGCGGTCGGCGTTGCCAGCGGGTTTTCGATTTACGCCGTCAACGACACCCTTATCAAGGGCTTTCTGCATTTTTCGGGCGGCATCAGGCTGGGGATAACGGGCGAGGGCGTCACCGACGGCGAAACGCTGACGACAGTCAAGCATATTTCGAGCTTAGTCCTTAGAATACCGCATGAAATCAAGGGCTCGGCCGACGCCTTTTTTCACAAAATCCTCTCGGGCGGACAGATAAAAAGCACGCTGGTGGTCTCGCCGCCGGGCGCCGGCAAGACTACCTTGCTTCGCGAGATGGCGAGAAAGGCGTCCGACGCCGGCATCGATACCTTAATCTTAGACGAGCGCTTCGAGCTTTCGGGAGCGGTCGAGGGCGTGCCGACGATGGACGTGGGCGCCAATACCGACGTCGTCAGCGGCGTGCCTAAAATCATAGCCTATGAAAACACGATACGTTCCATGAACCCGAGGCTTATAATCACCGACGAGCTGTTCTCGGCTAGGGAGGTGACGATGGCGCTCGACACCATGCGCGCGGGTGTCGCCTGTTTCGCCTCGGTGCACGCCGAGGGAACGGCGGCGCTTTCGGAGAGCGAGGTTTTCCGCCCGCTTCTGAAAGCTTTTACTTGCATAATAACGCTGACCGGACGGCCTAAGCCGGGAACGGTCAAGGAAATAAAAGTATGCTGAGGGTGCTCGCGGGAGGCCTGCTGTGCGTGGGAGCGGCGGCGGGCGGCGTCTTAATCCGGCGCCACTACAACGATAAAGCCGCTCTCGCCGGTGAAATCGCGGCGTTTATCTCGGCGTTAAAAAATAAAATCAAGTTCTTAAAAACGCCGCTTCTTGACGCAACCAGTGAGTTTATCGCTCAAAACGAAGGGAAAAAGTCCCGTTTTTGCGATATTCTCAAAAGCTTCAAGGAAGCCAAGGCGTCGGGCAAGCCCTTTCAACCCGATACCGGCTTGCTCTCCGCCGAGGATAAAACCGAGCTAGAGAACTTCTTTGCTTCAATCGGGAAATCCAACGTTGAGATAACGGTTGAAAACTTAAAATACTTTGAAAGCTATTTTCTCAACTCTTTCGAAAAAAGGAAAGAGGAAGCGAAGAGGCTGGGCGGCATGTATTTCAAGCTTATGACACTGCTTGGAATCGCGCTGATGATTATCGTCGCTTAGGAGGTGCGCTTTGGGAATAGGCATTATTTTGAGAATCGCAGGAATCGGCCTTTTGACCGCCGTCGTCAATGTGATTTTAAAAAAGAGCGGCAAAGAGGAGATAGCCACCATCGCGACGCTCGCCGGTTTAGTCATAGTGCTTTTGATGGTCGTCGACATGGTGGGCGGGCTTTTCGACACCATAAAAAGCATTTTTTCTCTTTATTAACGCTATCAAAGTCGGATTTATTTTTGTCTGAGGTGCATTCCTTAAAATGCCTCTTATAGGCCATATGAACAATAAATAGAGCCGCTCACAAAATAACAAACCCGTTGGATCCGAAAGGATACGACAGGCGGGAAATATGGAGATTTTCAAGGTCGTTTTGTTAGGAATACTCGGCGCGCTGATTGTGGTGCTGCTTCGGGGAACCAAGCCCGAATTCGCCGTTCTCGCGACCATCGCGACGGGAGCGGTGATGGTGATTTTTTTGGTGACCTCGCTAAACCGCGCCGTCGAGACCTTCACCGAGCTTGTCGAGCGCACCGGCCTTTCGGAGGCGCTTTTCGCGGGCGTCCTAAAAATAATCGGCGTGGGGTATCTCACCGAATATTCCGCCAGCATCTGTTCCGACGCAGGCTGCGAGTTCATAGCGTCCAAGGTCAACCTTGCCGGCAAAATCGTCATCTTCCTTATGAGCATCTCCATCATTCGCGCGCTCATTGACGTCATCGACACTCTCATTCACCTCCAACAGGCTCTTTAGCCAAGCAGGCGCGGAGTTATGAGCTATTTTAAGTTAAAACTTAATTTGCGGTCGGGCGCGGCGGGGGTAGCGGCAGTCCGCCGCCCTTTAATCTTCAGGCCGCCGAGCGCGCGCTACGTTGCGGCGCTTCTTTCTCTCTGCTTTCTCCTTTTTTCGGTCGGTCTTACCTTGGGGCTGTTTGACGCCGCCGAGGCAGAAAAAGAGAAAAGCGTGGAGGAGCAGCTTTCCCAAAGCGTGGAAGACGAGCTTGACAAGCTCGACACCGACCTTTTTCAGGAATTTGTCGACAGCCTGAACGCCGAAGAGAAAAACGCCCTTCTGTCCTCCGGCATTAAGGATGCGATTCAAATGGTGCTGTCGGGTAAAATGACGAGCCCGAAAGAGTTTTTCTCACAAATAAACCGCGCTTTTTTCAAGGCGCTTTTAGGCTTTCTTCCCGCCATGCTGACGATAGTCATCATCTGCGTCATGAAGAGCATTTTAAGCGGCATGACCTCAGGCTTCAAGCAGCAGTCGACAATTGAGATAGTTCATTACGTCTGCTATTCGGCGGTGGTGGTGATAGCAATGGCGGAGGTCGCCGGCGTAGTGGGGCTGGTCGTGCGGACGGTCAACGGCCTAAAGAACTTCTCAAGCGCGATATTCCCGCCCCTTCTGACGCTGGTGGGCGCGCTGGGCGGCGTGGTATCGGCGGGCGTATACCAGCCGCTGATGGTGGTGTTTACCTCGCTGATACTTGAGCTTATAACGACATTTATTGTCCCCATCTTTCTTGCCACCGTTGTATTCGCCGCGGTGGGGAGCCTCTCTAAAAACGTCAAGCTGGAAAAGCTGACGGCGCTCACCAGGACCATCGCCGAATGGGTGCTGGGCATAGTGTTCAGCGTCTTCATAGCCTTTCTTACCGTTCAGGGCGCGGTGGGCGCCGCCGCCGACAAAGTGACGGTCAACGCCGCCAAGTTCGCGCTGTCCAGCTATGTGCCGATTTTGGGCGGCTATCTTTCACAGGGGTTTGACCTCGTCTACGCCAGCTGCGTCCTCATAAAAAACGCGCTGGGCTATACCGGACTCACCGTGCTGCTCGCCATAGTCATGCTGCCGATAGCCAAGCTTGCCACGCTGCTTCTCACCATGCGGCTGACGGCGGCCGTCGTCGAGCCGCTCGGCGAGGACAGAATTTCCAACTTCATGGTGGCGGTGTCAAAAAACCTTTTGCTTTTGATTACCGCCATCGTCGGCGCGGCGTTCTTGTTCTTCGTGCTGCTTTTAATCATCATAATGTCGATAAACGTCTTATAGAAAATTGAGCGGCGGGGCTTGGCCGAGATATTGAATTAGTAAAATAAGTTTTTAGAATAAGAAAATAAGAAAATCAGCTTCAAATAAGAAGTAATCAACATTATGACTTGAGAGTATCAAGCATTAGTCGCAAAAAAAAAATAAAGCGGAATAGGCTTATGGCGGAATGGGTTCTTTCGATAGTGGGCGTCGTCGCGCTGACCGTGCTTTTGGATATTTTGCTGCCCGAGGGGCAGATGAACAAATATCTCAAGGGAATCTTTTCGCTTTTAGTCATTTTAGTGGTAATCTCGCCCCTTCCTTCCCTCGTCAAAAACGGCACATTTGAGGATTTTTTCAAGCTCGAGAAAGGGGATTTCGACGTCGACTATGAAAAATCCGACCCGCTCAAGGCCTTTAATGAGCGCGAAATCGGACGCGCCGAGGCCGAACTTGAAAAATACCTGCTTCAAAACGGCTATCTTGTGCGCGTCGAGATAACCTGCGAGAGGGGAATTTTGGCGGGAATTGACGAAATCACGGTATTTTACAATCCCGGGCATAACAAAGGCGGACAAAAGCATATAAATACAACCGAAATCAAAGAGCTGGTATCGTCCCGAATGTCGGTGCAAAAAGATGCGGTAACCTTCGAGGAGGATTTGAAATGGGCGGGCTGAGCGACGTCAGGCAGAAATTGTCGGAATGGTTTTCGCGGCTGAAAAAAATTAAGAATATTGAGTTTATCGCCTGCGTATTTATATTAGCGATAGTGCTGCTTATTTATTCGGGCATCAAGACGGCGGGCCAGAAAAAGGATACCGCGGGCAAAAACACCGAGCAAGCCGAGACCGTCAAGATGACCGACGAGGAGGAGCGCCTCGCAGCCCTGCTCGGAAAAATCGAAGGCGTGGGCGAGGTGCGGGTTATGATAAACCGCGACGCTGCGGGCAACTGTTCCTCGGTGGTTGTGGTGGCCGAGGGCGCGTCAAGCACAAGGGTGCGGCTGATGCTTGTCGAAGCGGTGGAAGCCGCGCTGACGGTGCCGGGCTCGGGGGTAGAAATCTACGCTATGGACTAGCGCAAACAAAGCAACGAAATTGGAGGTAAATATGAAACCAAAAACCAAAAAAATAATAATTCTGTGCTCGATGATAGCTCTGCTTATCGCGACGGGCGTCCTCAACTGGTATCTCAATACCAAGCTGACCGACAACCTCAAAGATACCGACGCCGACATAACCGAGGAGACTTTCTTTCAAGGGCTCCGCTCCGACCGCGAGTCCGTCCGGCAGGAGGCCTACGTCTATCTCGATTCCATTATAGCGTCGGAAAATTCGAGCGCGGAAGCCAAAGCCGCCGCCGAAGCCCAAAAGCTGGCGATTGTAACCAACATGGAGAACGAGCTGATGCTGGAAGGCCTCATTAAGGCCAAGGGATTCGAGGACTGCGTGGTGTCGATTACCGCCTCCAATATCAACGTCGTCGTCATGAGCGAGGAGCTGACGAGCGACCAGCTGACGCAAATAATTTCCATCATCGTCGACGAGACCGATTATTCGCCCGGAAACGTCAAAATCATACCCTATACCGAAGCCACCGCGACCTAAAAATAGGACAGCTAAAGAGCGCATAACCCCGAAAAGGTTGTAAACTTATCGGGGTTATGCTATACTAATTTACGGAGGAAAAGAAATGGCAAAGAAAACGGCGGACAACACCGCGGTATACTCCGACGTAGTCGCCTCGCTGACGCTATCCGCGCTGTCGGCTGTCGACGGCATAAAGCTGTCGGGCGACCCCGAGCGGAGCGAAAAGGAAAAGCTGCGCGGAAGATATAAACAGATTTACGTCGCGATATCCGACCTCGGGCGCGTCACCATCGATGTCTACGTTAACGTCAACAATAACGTCAGCGTGCCCGACATCGTCTGCGCCGCGCAGGAGAGGATAAAGCGCGAAGTCGAAAAATCCACCAAGTATACGGTGACGGCGGTCAATGTCCATGTGACCGAGGTCACCGTTTTGTAATATGAGCAGAAGAAGCGCAAGAGAAGTTGTTTTTAAGCTGGTTTTCGAGTTTTCGTTTCTGAAGGAAAGGAACGAAAAGTCCCTCGAGCTCTTTTTGGCCGACGCCAAGCTGACCGAGGACGACCGCGACTACATCGTAAACACTTATAGGGGAATCACCGAGAATTACGACCGTCTGCTTGCCGTCATTTCCGACTGCACCGAGGGCTACGTCGTCGAGCGCATCTACCGTCCCGACTTTGCCGCTTTGATTCTTGCCGCCTTTGAGCTTATTTACCTTCCCGAGGTTCCCTCATCGGTCGCAATCAGCGAGGCCGTCGAGCTCGTCAAGCGTTACAGCAGCGAAAAGAGCAATAAGTTCGTCAACGGCGTGCTGGCGTCCGTGCTGAAGGCGACGCGCGGCGCCGACGACGGGAAGTAAATTTATTTGTTTGCATAATCGCGAGTTTATTTAGATGTTTTTTACATTTAAACCTTCAGTTTGGGAATAATTCATAAAAAAGTGAACGCTCAAGAGAAAAATTATATATCGGTAAGCGAATTGAACGCCGCCATAAAAACGGTGCTACTTCACACCATGGAGCGTTCGATTTTGGTTTTCGGCGAGGTTTCCGGCTTTAAGATAAGCGGCGGCCACGCCTATTTCACGCTGAAGGACAAATCTTCGCAAATTTCCTGCGTTTGCTTTTCATGCTCTCGAACTTATATCCCCAAGGACGGCGAAAGCGTAATATGCGAGGGCGCCGTCGACTATTGGGAAAAGGGCGGCAGATTGAGCTTTTCGGTGAAAAGCATCGAGGCGGTGGGCAAGGGCATTTTGTATCTCGAGTTCGAGCGGCTCAAGGCAAAGCTTCTCGGCGAGGGACTTTTCGACGCCGAAAAGAAAAAGCCCATTCCCGCCTTCGCCAAAAATATTTTGGTGGTAACGTCCAAGACGGGCGCAGTAATACGCGACATAGTGACGACCGTCAGGCGCAAAAACCCCGTTGTCAACATCGTGGTAAAGGACGTCAAAGTTCAGGGCGCGACGGCCGCGGCCGAGATATGCGAGGCATTAAAGAAGGTTGACAAGCTCGGCTACGACGTCATAATAATCGCGCGCGGCGGCGGTTCGCTCGAGGACCTTGCGCCGTTTTACGACGAAAACCTTGTTCGCGTGATTTTCGCTATGAAAACGCCCGTCATTTCGGCAGTCGGCCACGAAACCGATTTTTCGCTCTGCGACCTTGTCGCCGACGCCCGCGCCGCCACCCCTACGGCGGCCGCCGAACTCGCGGCATACGACTACTATGCTCTCATAAACAACGTGTCGGCGCTTTTGAACCGCGCCCAAAGGAGCGCGGCGTCCAAATTCAAGCTGGCGGTGTCAAGAGTTAAGCTTGCGGGAGGCGCGCTTGCCGCCCGCCTAAACGCCAAACATGCCGCATCACAAAACCGCGTCCGGTTTCTGGCGTTCGAGGCGTCGAAAAAACTTCAAAACACCTTCACAGACAAGGCGCACCGGCTGGAGAAGCTCAATATCGCGCTCGACAATTTAAGCCCGCTAAAGATTTTGGAAACGGGATATTTCAAGGTTTTGAATAAATTCGGCGAGTCGGTGTCCTGCGTCAAGGCGCTCACTGTCGGCGATAAAGTGACAGCGGTGGGCGGCGACGGCAGGTTTGCCGCCACCGTCGACGAAATAAAAATGAACGAAGAAAACCCCTGCATTTCGCAAGAGGTTTAGAGGTATTTATGAGTTTCGAGCAACTGATACAGGAACTTGAAAAAGTTGTAAAGCAGCTTGAGGCGGGCGGAAGCTTGGACGAGAGCATCGAGCTTTTTCAGCGGGGGCTGGAGCTTTCGCGCGAATGCATAGCCAGCTTAAACCAATCCAAGGGCAAAATTTCGCTTTTGACCGACGAGCTCAACAACCTGACCGAGGAACTTAAGATTGACTGACTTGACGCGCTATAAAAACCTTGCCGACCGCGCGATAGAGGATGCGCTTCAAAGTTTGTCGGACGTTCCGAAGAAGCTTAAGGAAGCGATGGTCTACGCCACGGCGGAAGGCGGAAAAAGGGTGCGCCCCATTCTCGTTATGCTGTCGGCGGAAGCCGTAGGCGGGAGTGCCGAAAATGTTCTTTGGCTCGCCGCCGCCGTCGAGCTCATTCACAGCTATTCGCTGGTGCACGACGACCTTCCCGAGATGGACAACGACGATATGCGCCGCGGCAAGCCCGCCGTTCACAAAAAATTCGGCGCCGATTTCGCCGTGCTTGCCGGCGACGCGCTTTTGAATTTGGCCTTTGAAATTCTAATTGAAAATATTAAGAGCGAGGAAAGCCGCGCCGCCGCCTATATCTTGGCGCGCGCCGCGGGAGCCTCCGGCATGATTGCGGGACAGGCGCTGGATTTGAGTTACTCATTAAACGGCGCCACCGTCTCGAAACTTGAAAAAATAAATTCCTTAAAGACGGGAAAGCTTCTATCCGCCTCGGCGGCCTCGGGCGCCCTTGCGGCCGGCGCGCCGCCGCATATTGTTAAAGCTTTGGAAGAATTTGGCCTGTGTTTAGGCTTGGCGTTTCAGGCTGTGGACGATATAATGGACGACGGTAAAAAGACGAGAGAAGAGCCCAACTATCTAAGGCTGGTGGGCGAAACAGGGGGAAAGGAACTTGCCGAAAGCTATACCCGCCGCGCCGTAGAATGCCTGACTTCGCTCGGCGGGCGCGGAAAAGCTCTTAATGAGTTTGCCAAGTTGCTTCTTGAAAGGAAAAATTAAGGAAAACCGATAATTGAGTTGAAAAGGTTAGAAAGTTTTAACAAGTCAAATATAACTTTGAAAAATAATCATAGCTATAAAGTTATATCTTGACAAAAAAGTCGCTTTTCCCCTCTTATAATCACCGAAAAACATTGTAAATTAATCCCATATCGGGCTTTTAAGCAACTATTTTTGAAGTTTTGTTGAATTTCGCGCAAAATTATGATATAATATATAAACGATTATTGGTGGTGCAGTATTCTAGTCAGACTTGCCACACCGAAGGCGGGGTTAAAATATCGCCAAAGGGCACATCGATGAAGTTTCTGGTGGTGGCTTTCGTTGCCCAAACGAGGGCTGCTGCTGGGAGTAAAGGATTTTGGGCGGCTTGTAACGGCATACATCTTTCGACCCAACTTCCGCGGAGACCCGTATCGGTTGCGAAAGCTACTGACCGGGGGGAAACCTGCAACGCGGTGCGCTAAGCGACGCTGTGTGCAGAGTAGCCTGCCTTGAGTGAGACATAGGAATTCGCCTAGCGCGATGAAATATGCCTTGCAAAAAAGGATTAGGATGCGTAAAGTCTGTCAAGGAAAACTTCTAGACTGTTCCAAGCGAGATATACCGGGGATTATAGTGTGCTCTAAGTGGCGATCCGGTGACGCGCGGGGTAACTCCGCGTTTTGCGGTGTAATAGGAAACTTCTTATTCGGCGACGATAAGTTTCCGCAAAGGGAAATCCGACCGGACCTGAAGGCGCAAGGTTTACCCGGTATATCACCACCATAATGTGGTTTTGAATCTAATCCGCTTTTGCGGATTAGATTTTTAACATAAAACGAAAATCTCACTTTGAGATAATTTTAGTAACGACGGAATAGTATATTAGCGTGCAAAAACGCGGGGAAAAATGCCGGATAACGTAGAGGAAAAAAATAATTCTGAAAGCATATTAAACGGCGGCGCCGCCGAAAAGGTTGGAAAATCAAAAAAAAGGGCGCCGACTGTATCCGCGCAGCGAAAAAAGAACTATTGGCCGCTCAAGATTACCTTAATCTCCTTTCTTCTCGCCGCATTCATAAGTTTTCTTTCAAACTTGGCATCGACGGGGCATATAGTGGTTATGGTGCTGCTTTTGATTTTTTTGATTTTCTGCAGCATCCTGTTCGACGGCATCGGCGTCGCCGTCACCGCCTGCGAACTTGCGCCGCTCGCCGCCATGGCGTCCAAGCGCGTCTACGGCGCCAAGACGGCATTCAAACTTGTTAAAAACGCCGAAAAAGTGAGCAATATCTGCAACGACGTGGTGGGCGATATCCTCGGCATAGTGTCGGGCACCTGCACCGTCGTCATTGTCTGGAAGCTTCTGACGCTCTTCGGCGGCGAGCTGGAGCAGCTTCTGACCATCATATTCTCCAGCATTGTCGGCGCGCTCACCATAGGCGGCAAGGCCTATCTAAAGCAACGCGCCATAACAAACTCCAAAAACTTCGTGATGTTCGTGGCGCGGTTTTTGGCGGTATTCAACCGTGACGAGAGGAAAAAGCGTGATTCTAGATGACATAAATTCCCCAAGCGATCTTAAGCGTCTTGATACGGCCGCGCTTTTTGAGCTCTCATCGGAAATTCGTCAAACGATAATCCAAACCGTCCTTACTAACGGCGGGCATCTTGCTTCCAACCTCGGCGTCGTCGAACTGACGCTGGCGCTTCACTACGTTTTCGATACCCCTTCAGACAAATTGATTTTCGACGTCGGCCACCAGTGCTACGCCCACAAGCTTTTGACGGGCAGGCGCGACAAGTTTTCCGAAATCCGCAAAAAGGGCGGCATAAGCGGCTTTATCAAGGCGTCGGAAAGCGAGTTCGACGTCATGAACTCCGGTCACGCCGGCACCGCTCTTTCCATTGCGGCGGGACTTATGCGCGCGAGGAACTTAGAGGGCGCGGATTATGAAATCGTTGCCGTAGTCGGCGACGGCGCGCTCGGCAACGGCCTTTCCGCCGAAGCGCTCAACGACATATCGGGACTTTCGGGCAAACTGATTATTATTATCAACGACAACGGCATGACGATAAATAAAAGCGTGGGCGGGCTTGCGCAAAGCGATAAAAGCGGCATCGCGGCGGCGCACGGTATAAAGTTTTTGGGCAGCGTCGACGGCCACGACCTTGAGGCGCTTACTACGGCGCTGAATGCCGCCAAAGCTTCCGAAACCAGCGTCCTGCTTCGCGTTCAAACGATAAAGGGCAAGGGCTTTTCGGAAGCCGAGGATGCCCCCGATTGCTTCCACTCGGTTTCAAACGGCGGGCTTTTTTCGGAGAATTTGGGCGGCATTTTGGCCGACCTCGCCGATCTCGACCCTAAAATTGTGGCGGTTACGGCGGCCATGCGCGACGGCACCGGCCTTGCCGAATTCGCGCGGCGCCACCCCGACCGCTTTTTTGACGCCGGTCTTGCCGAAGGCCACGCCGTCATTATGGCAGCAGCGCTTGCCAAATGCGGCTTTAAGCCTTTCGTCGCCATT
>ERZ795052.1433-NODE-1433-length-32507-cov-8.062123_pt1 | contig 32507 bp, 29 predicted proteins | sample MGYA00375136_ERZ795052 | MGnify/ENA primary metagenome ERZ795052 (study PRJEB30181, sample SAMN05720156) | activated sludge metagenome | isolation source: Anaerobic digester | place: Japan | collected 2015-05-26 ... | reverse complement strand
AGGATCTGTGTTAATAGAACGCCCCCTCAGGTCTTCTCCGACTGAGGGGGTTTTTGATTAAAACCGTGCGGACGGCTTGTTGACCAAACACCCTTTTCACTTGGGCAACAACCTGTCGGTTGAAGCCCGAAACATAATCCTTGATTTTCAAACCGGCTTGGGATAGAAGGCACTCACATTCAAACAAGGACTCCCCTTGCTCCCGACTCGAATCGGGGGCTTTAGAGCCGAAAGGAGGAAAAATTGAAGAGATACGAAGTCATTGCTATTGTCAAAACGGATGTAACGGAAGAAGACTTAACCGCCATCATGGAAAGGTCTTCCAACATCGTCACCGAACGCAAAGGGGTCATCGCCAAAGCGGAAAAATGGGGTAAACGGCGGCTGGCCTACGAAATCAAAAAACAAAAAGACGGATTTTATTTTTTCATCGACTATGCCGGCGACGGGTCCATCGTGGCCGAAATGGAGAGAAACTTTAAAATCGACGACCGGATTCTGAAATTCATGACGGTCACCAAGGAAGGCGCCGTAACCCGCGAAGGCATCGACGCGGAAATCGCCGCCGCCGAAGTGAAGCGCACGCAAATCCGCATCGAAACGGACAACACGGCTCCCGTGAAAGAAGAGAAGCCGCAAGGGGATGCAAGACCCCCCCGGCCGCCTTTCCGGAAAGCCCAGCCCCGGGAAGACAATACACCGAAAGGAGAATGATCATGGCTGCACCCAACGGAGAAAGACCCTCCCGTCCGCCTCAGAAAAAGTTTTTCCACCGAAAGAAATTCTGCCGGTTCTGCACGGACTCCAATGTAAAAATTGATTATAAAAATCCGGTGATTCTCAACAACTTTGTCACGGAGCGCGGCAAGATCATGCCCCGGAGAATCACGGGCAACTGCGCTTATCATCAGCGGGAATTGACCGTTGCCGTTAAAAGAGCGCGCACCATCGCCATTATGCCTTTTGTCACCGCGGAAGGCCGATAAACCAATTTTGTAAAACCACCGGCCGGTCTGATTCCGATGAAGAAGAACCGGCCGGTTTTTATTCGTCCGATGTACCGTTTGACGGCATTACCGTTTTTTCGTCGCAGGTCCTTGCTTTGACAACATTGCCCTTATCGTTTTTTCATGTTTCTTTTCCGCGGCTGTTGCTCATCATCACGCTTTTTCTGACAGCCTCGCTGCTTCCCTTTGCCGGACTCGTTTTCCTGCTGGTGATCCCGCTGGTGCTCTACGTCCTTTGGTTTCTGGCCGATCCCGCAAAAACCCTCCTGGCCTTTCTTGCATCATTCTGCATCGTGGCCGTCCTGCTGTGGGCCATGGATGCGGCCGCGCCGTTGACGGCCCTGGCGGCGATGGGATTCGCCGGGATGCTGATGGCCTGGAGCGCCGAAAAGCGTTTCCCTGTTGAAGCCGTTGTCCTTTTGCCGACGCTTATCCTGTTGGGGGCCATCGCTTTTTATTTCATTTACGGCGGTATGCAGCAGTCGATCTCCCCCTGGCAGATGGTGGAAAACAACATTCGGGAGGCGGTGGAACTCAATATTCAATTCTACAGCCGCATTCCCATGAATGCTGAAGAATTTCAATCTATTACGGACAGCAAGCCCCGGATGATCTCCCTGTTCACGCGGCTGTTCCCCGCCCTTTGCGTCATGGCGGCGCTCTTTACGATGTGGCTGAATCTGGTCGCTGCAAGCCGGCTGCTGAAAAGCCGCGGTGTTCTCCTTCCTCAGCTTTCGAACCTGTCCGAATGGAGCGCGCCCGCCTGGCTGGTCTGGATTTTCATTGCCGCGGGAGGCCTGAGCGCGGTTCCCGTAAACTCCGTCCGTATTCCGGGGGTGAACGTCTTGCTGGTCGTATCCTCGATCTATTTTCTGCAAGGTCTTGCTATGGTCAGTTTCTTTTTTCAGCATAAAAACATCTCCCCGTTTTTCCGCTTCCTTGCCTATTTTTTAATTGCGATTCAACAAATTCTTATGATAGCAATAGCGGCACTGGGGTTCTTCAATCTCTGGGTCGATTTTCGCAAATATCTTCGCAAAGACCGGTCGGCGGACTGACGATTACATTTCATACGGACAGGAGGTTTGGCCATGAAAGTGATTTTAAAACAAAACGTCGCTTCCCTGGGCAAGGCCGGAGACCTGGTCAAGGTCAACGACGGCTATGCCCGCAATCTGCTGATTCCGAAGGGTCTGGCCGTCGAGGCGGACGATAAAAACGTCAAGGCGTTTGAACTGGCCAAAAAGAATATCCTGCAAAAAACGCAGAAGGAAAAAGCCGGCGCGCAGGATCTGGCCGCCCGACTGAGCCAGGTGACGCTGACGCTTCGCCGCAAAGTGGGCGATCAGCACAAAATCTTCGGCTCCGTCACCTCCAAGGACATCGAAGCCGCCCTCAAGGAAAAAGGCTTCCCGGTGGATCGCAAAATGATCGCACACGACGAGCCGATTAAATCCCTGGGCGAATTCAAAGTGCGCATAAAGCTGCACCCCGGCGTTGAAACGGAAATCCAAGTCCATGTGGTCGGCGAAGAATCATGAAAGACATCGATCCCTCCCTCTACAAGCTGCCGCCTCAGAATCTCGAGGCTGAACAGTCCATTCTGGGCAGCATTCTGCTGGAGAACGGCACCGTCAACGCGGTGCAGGAAATCCTGAACAAGGATGACTTCTACAGTGAAGCGCACCGGAAGATTTTTTCCGTCATCGAGCAGATGGCGGACAAAAATGAGCCGGTGGACCTGATCACGCTCAGCAACGCGCTCAGGGACAAGAAAATGCTGGATTCGGTCGGAGGCATCGCCTATCTGGCATCTCTGGTGGACAATGTCCCCACGGCTGCCAATGCGGCCAATTACGCGAAGATCGTCAAGGGAAAATCGGTTCTGCGCGGCCTGATCGGATCCGCCACCGAGATCATCAACAGCTGCTATGAAACGGGCTCCGACATCGATCAGGTGCTGGATATCGCCGAGCACCGCATTTTCGAAATTTCCGAAAGCAAGGTGCGGACCTCTTTTTACCCGATCAAGGATATTGTCCGGGAAACCTTCCGGTCCATCGAGGACCTGTTCACCCGAAAGGAACTGATCACCGGCGTCCCCACCGGATTCGACAAAATCGACGATATGACCTCCGGCCTGCAGGCTTCGGACCTGATCATTGTCGCCGGACGCCCGAGCATGGGCAAGACCGCCTTCGCGCTCAACGTCGCCCAGCACGCCGCGCTGGAAACCCAGACTCCCGTCGCCATTTTTTCGCTGGAAATGTCCAAGGAGCAACTGGCTTTCCGCATGCTCGCCTCCGAGGCCAGAGTGGATTCTCAGCGCATGCGCAAGGGGTTTTTGGGGGAGACCGACTGGCCCAAGCTGACGGCGGCGGCGGGACGGCTCTCCGAAGCACCGCTGTACATCGACGACACGCCCGCCATCACCGTTCTGGAAATGAAGGCGAAATCCCGCCGCCTGAAAGCGGACCGCGACCTGGGATTGATCGTCGTGGATTATATTCAGTTGATGCGGTCCAGCGGCAATACCAGCTCACGCGAGCAGGAAATTTCCGAGATCAGCCGATCGCTCAAGGCGCTGGCCAAAGAGCTCAAGGTGCCCGTCATCGCCCTCTCCCAGCTCAACCGCAAGGTGGAAGACCGACCGAACCGCAAGCCGCAAATGGCGGATTTGCGCGAATCCGGGGCCATTGAACAGGACGCGGACGTGATCCTTTTCATTTACCGGGACGAAGTGTATAATAAATCCGACGACAACCCGGAAAAGGGCATCGCCGAAATCATCATCGGCAAGCAACGCAACGGTCCCACCGGTCCGGTCAAACTCGCGTTTCTGGATCGGTTTACCACCTTTGAGAATCTGGCCCGGACGGAGTCTCCATGACCATGAAACCCCGAGAGGTCATCGTTTGCGACCGGATGCAGAACAATTACCGCTATGTTCTGACCAAACCGGCCGGAAAGGATTTTGACCCTGAATTCAAGCCGGAGCTGACGCCCAGGCAGATGCTGGAAATCGGCGTCTTCGGCGGAAAATACATGACGGACTGCCGTGGAGAATTCCCGGCCTCGTGGTTTGCCAAAGCCAAGCTCTGTCCCGAACGCCATGATCCGAAGCTCAACTGCTTCGGCGTCAACGCCTCCAAACCCCTCTCCTATTGGGTGGCCAAAGGCTGGATTCATCCCGACGATCCCCGCGGCTGGTTTCAGTGGTACTGCCGCTACTGGATGGGCCGCCGCTCTCCCGACGACACCCGACAAATCAAACGCTGGAAGGCCATGCAAAGGCATGTCTCCCAGCTCATCCGACACTGTCCCGCCGGCGACCTTTCCTGCCGCCGGAGGCAACGCCAGGCCTTGCTGCACTGGGCATACGACAGCCGTAAAATGTAACGGATCATGATGCGTCCCATCCCTTTTGCTTTCAGCCGGTCCCTTTCGGCCGGTTCAAACCCTTTAAAAAGGAGGATTCATTATGTGTCAGCGAAACAAGAAAAAGCTTTCCGTCTTTGTGTTGTTTCTGTTGTCCATCTCCCTTTTTCTGATTTCCGCGTCATCCGATGCGGCGGTGAAGCCGACGCCTCCGGGCATGATCAATACGGTCCTCGGGCCGGTCGCTCCCGATCAACTGGGCACAACGCTGGTGCATGAGCATTTTGTGTTTGCCTACCCCGGCTGGTTCGCCGACGATACCGTCGCGCCCGCTGATCCCAAAGCGATCTTCAAAACCGATCTGGCCGTCATCAAGGCGGCTCAGAAATACGGCATCCGGACCATTATTGACGCGACCACCAATGACGTCGGAGGGCGGGATCCCGTGCTGTACAAGAAACTGGCCCTGAAGACCAAGATCCATATTATCTGCTCCACGGGCCTCTATACGGAACATGAGGGGTCTCCGGCGTACTGGACAACCAAAGCCATCTGGGGCATGGATATTTCAAAGATGATGTCGGAACTTTTTATTAAAGAGATCACGCAGGGAATCGGCAAAACCGGGATCAAGGCGGGTGTGATCAAGATCGGCTCCGGTCCGAAGATGTCCGCATACGAAACCGCCGTGCATAAGGCGGTGGTCGTCGCCCAGAAGGCAACGGGTGTTCCGATCATCACGCACACCGAGGGGCCGACCGGTGGCGTGGAGCAGGCGGAACTGTTGCTGGCCGAAGGAGCGAATCCCAAAAAAGTCATGATCGGCCACGTCTCCAATTCCAGGGACATTGAATACCACAAAGCCATTCTGGCCAAAGGCGTCTATATTGCCTTCGACCGGATCGGACTGGACATCATCACGCCCACAGACGTCAACGTAAAAAATATCGCGGAACTTTGCAAACAGGGCTACGCAAAGCAAATCATGCTCTCCCATGACACCGTGAATGTCTGGCTGGGCCGCCAGACGGTATTGCCTGAAAAATTTCTGCCCGCCTTTGCAAACTGGCGGATCGATCATATCTCGCAGAATGTTCTGCCCGCGCTGAAAGCCCAGGGCGTAACGGATGAGCAGATTAAAACGATGATGGTGGAAAACCCGAAGAATTTATTTCTGGGGAAATAGGGGAAAAAAAGGGCGCTCCCTTCGGGGAGCGCCCTTTGCGGTTAAAGGTTAGGCAAAATTATTCAGCCAGTTTTTCGCTGGCGATTCTCATGCTGTAGAAGGAGCGGTACACGAAAATCAGGGCAATCAGCAGGAAGACAACGGCCAGGCCGATCTTCAGGTTCTGATTGGTCATGGTGACGGCGATTTCCGTTGCCAGCAGGCCGAACAGGGTCGTGAATTTGATGACCGGGTTCAAAGAAACCGAAGAGGTGTCTTTGAAGGGGTCGCCGACGGTGTCGCCGACAACGCTGGCTTCATGCAGCGGAGTGTTTTTCATCTTGAGATCCACTTCAACAATCTTCTTGGCGTTATCCCAGCAGCCGCCGGCATTGGCCATGAAGATCGCCTGGAACAGGCCGAAGAAGGCAATGCCGATCAGGTAGCCGATGAAGAAGTAGGGGTTGAAGAACGACAGCGCCAGGCACATGAAGAAGATCACGATGAAGATGTTGATCATCCCCTTCTGTGCGTACTGGGTGCAAATCTGAACGACTTTCTTGGAATCCTGAATCGAGGCTTCCGCCTTGTCCAGATTGATGTTCTTCTTGATGTACACAACAGCCTGGTAGGCACCGGTGGTCACGGCCTGCGTGGAAGCGCCGGTAAACCAGTAAATGACCGCGCCGCCCATGATCAAACCCAGAATAATCTCCGGCTGAACCAAGGACAGTTTGGAAATGACCTGGCCGAAGAGCCCTTCGAGCAGGATGATAATGCCGAACACCATGGTGGTGGCACCGACAACGGCGGTCCCGATCAACACGGGTTTTGCCGTCGCTTTGAAGGTATTGCCCGCGCCGTCGCCGGATTCCAGATAATGTTTGGCCAGCTCGAAGTCGGGAGCAATTCCGTATGCGGCCTTCACGACGTCTTTGGCATCCTTGCGGGATTCGATCATGGACAGTTCATAAATCGACTGCGCATTGTCGGATACCGGACCGAAGCTGTCCACCGCGATGGTGACGGGGCCCATGCCCAGGAATCCGAAGGCCACGAGACCGAAGGCAAACACCGGCGCTGCAAAGGTGAAGGCCGGGGGCATCAGCGCCATAACGGACGCATTCTTGGAAACCATGTAAGCGATGAACATCAGGAGCACGACAACCATTCCCAGCCAGAAGGCGGAGAAGTTACCCGCGACGAAACCGGACAGGATGTTCAGAGAAGGGCCACCCTGTTTGGAGGCGTTCACGACTTCTTCGCAGTGACGGGAAGAGGTGCTGGTGAAGATTTTGGTGAATTCGGGAATCAACGCGCCGGCGATGGTGCCGCAGCTGATGATCACCGACAGCGCCCACCACAGGTCGACGTATTTGGGGTCGAGGCCGGAACCCAGCAGGACATAGCTGGCCGCGAAGGTCACGGCGATGGAAACAATCGAGGTAATCCAGACCAGGTTGGTCAGCGGATGTTCAAAGTTGAACTCTTTCTTTCCGGAAAAAACGGCGGTGCTGATGCCGTTGTTGACAAAATAGGATACCAGCGACGTCAGGATCATGAGGATTCTCATGGCGAAGATCCAGATGATCAGTTTGCCGCCCATTTCCGGGTTGCCGGCCAGCGCCAGCGCCAGGAAGGTGATCAGCGCGACGCCGGTCACGCCGTAGGTTTCAAAACCGTCCGCCGTGGGGCCGACGCTGTCACCCGCGTTGTCGCCCGTGCAGTCGGCGATGACGCCGGGGTTTTTCGGGTCGTCTTCGGGAAGATGGAAGACGATCTTCATCAAGTCGGAACCGATATCGGCGATCTTCGTGAAGATACCGCCGCAGATACGCAGAGCGGAAGCGCCCAGCGATTCACCGATGGCGAAACCGATGAAAGAGGGGCCGACCAGTTCTTTCGGGATGTATCCCAGAATCATAATCATGAAGAACAGCTCGATGCTGACCAGCAGAAGGCCGACGCTCATCCCGGAACGAAGACAAATGTTCACAATATTGAGGGGGTTGCCGGAAAGCGATGAGAAGGCGGCGCGGGAGTTGGCCACGGTGTTGATCCGGATGCCGAACCAGGCCACTGAGTAGGAACCCAGAATACCCAGAATCGAGCAGACCAGAATGATGATGATGTTGCCGGCGGGCATGTGGGACAGAGCGCCGAAGTAGTAAATCATACAAATAGCGATCAGGATCCACAATCCGACAAGGAATTTGCCCTGCTGGAACAAGTAGGTCTTGCAGGTTTCCCAGATCGTCTGGGAAACATCCAGCATGGCTTTGTGCGCCGGCAGATTCTTGGTCTGCACATACTGAATGACGCCGAAAATCAATCCGATGATGCAGATAATCAAACCGATGTTGAGAATCATCATACCGGAAAGGGCGCCGTCCATAAAACTGACCTGGCTCAGATCCGGCAGTTTGATGTCCGCTTCGCTGGCCAATGCCGTGCCAGTCATGAGCAGCAACATCAAAGCGCTCAGTAAAGATGTCCAGATACTTCTTTTGTTTTTAAACATCAACTAATCCTCCTTTTTTAGAAAATTCATATTTTTTGTCTGATACTTGCCGATGGCTTTCTGCAGACCGTTTAAAACAATTTCAGCACTCGCATCGGCCGCCCGCTCAATCACCTGCTGCAGAACGACCTGATCCTCCTTCCGGAAAGGTTCCAAGACATAACCTTCAATTCGGGATTTGTCAACTGGTTTGCCGATCCCCAATCTCACCCGAATAAAATCCGAAGATCCCAAGTCAGACTCGATAGATGCCAATCCTTTATGACCGGCAGTTCCCCCGCCTGCCTTCATCCGAATAGAGCCGAAAGGCAGATCGAGATCATCGTGAATAACGATGAGACGGCTGATATCCGTTTTAAAGAACGACTGCAACCGCCTGGCGGCAGTACCACTCAAATTCATGAATGTCTGGGGCTTGGCCAGCAGAACCGATTTCCCGTCCACGCCCCCTTTTCCCCATAGAGCATTGAAACTATTATGTTTTAACTCTATTTTCCACCGGTCGGCCAGCTTCTCTACCACCATGAAGCCGACATTGTGCCGGGTGGACTCATAGCGCTTCCCCGGGTTGCCCAGCCCGATGACCAGATAAACCATTTGTCCCCTCTCTTTTTGAAAACTCAAAAGATTTTTTCCAAAACTGAAGAGACGCATGATCTCCCGCATCATTCTCCCGGCGTCTTACTTCTTTTCCTTCTTCTCCTCTTTTGCCGGTTCCGCGGCGGCCGTCGCGCCTTCCGCGGGTTCAGCACCCTCCGCCGGCGCCTCCTCGGCGGCCTCCACTTTGGCTACCCGGACGGCGGCAACCGCCACAACGGCGGCATCCGGAGGATCCAGATGGGTCAAACCATCAGGAATGACGATATCTTTCACTTTCAGCGAATGGCCGATCTCAAGAGCCGAAATATCAACGTCGATGTGATCGGGCAAATCGGTCGGCAGACACAGCACTTTGACGTCTCTCTTGATGTGCTGAAGTTCGCCGCCGTTTTCCACGCCGATGGCTTTGCCCGTAAAGTTCAGATCAACGTTAAAAGCCAGCTTCTTGGTCATGTCCACTTCATAAAAATCCGCGTGGTAGAATTTCCCGCTCAGCGGCTGGGTCTGCAGTTCCTTGATCAGGGAAAGCTTTTCGATCTTCTTTCCGCCGTCGTCGATGATCAGCTTGATAAAAGCATGGTCTTTCTTTTCCTTATGCAGCCGGAACAGGTCGTTGCTTTTCACGGCCAGCGGAATATTCCCCGTGGCTTTGCCGTAAAAAATGGCGGGCACAAGTCCCTGCTGCCGCAGCCTTCGGGCAGGGCCCTTCTTGTGTTCTTTACGGACCTGGGCCGCTAAATCGGTTATTTCCATTTACCCCTCTCCTCCTAAATAAATAGTGAACTCACTGAATCGTTGTAATAAATGCGGCGCACCGCTTCCGACAGGAGACCGGACACCGACAAAATCTTGATTCGATCGCATCCGGCCGCCTTTTCGCTCAACGGAATCGTGTCCGTCACGATAAACTCCTTGATCCCGGATTTCTCGATGCGATCGATGGCCGGACCGGACAACACCGGGTGTGTGCAGCAGACGGAGACTTCCAGGGCACCCGCGTCGGCCAGCGCTTTGGCCGCCTGAACGACGGTTCCCGCCGTATCGACCATATCGTCCAAGATAATGACTCTTTTCCCCTCGATGTTGCCGATAATATTCATCACCTGGGCCTCATTGGGGCCTTCCCTTCGTTTGTCGATGATCGCCAGAGAGGCGCCCAGCCTTTTGCCGAACGCCCGGGCCCGCTCCACGCCGCCGGTGTCCGGAGAAACCACTACGGTGTCATCCGTGTAATTTTTCTTCATATAATCGATCAAAACCGGTGTAGCAAAGAGATTGTCCACGGGAATATTGAAGAAGCCCTGAATCTGACCGGCGTGCAGATCCATGGACAAAAGACGGTTGGCGCCGGCCGTCGTAATCAGATCCGCAACCAGCTTGGCCGAAATAGGCGCGCGGGGGGCTACTTTCCGGTCTTGTCTCGCATATCCGTAATAGGGAACGACGGCGGTGATTCGGTCTGCGGACGCTCTTTTCATCGCGTCGATCATGATGAGCAGCTCCATCAGGGTGACGTTCACCGGCGTACAGGTGGACTGGATGATGAAAACATCCATACCGCGCACATTTTCATCAATCTCCACGCGGGTTTCGCCGTCGCTGAACGTGGTAACGTTGGCATTGCCCAGCGGGACCCCCAGTCTTTCACAGATTTTCCGGGCAAGCTCCCTGTTGGCGTTTCCGGTAAATACCCTAATTCTTTCTAGCATTTAAGTATTTCTCCACAAGCTTTTCTGGCTGGGGCGGGAGGATTCGAACCTCCGAATGCAGGAACCAAAATCCTGTGTCTTACCGCTTGACGACGCCCCACCGTCTTCCTTTTCAAATTCAACCGGGCAGTCATTCGTCAGGGGAGAATTCGTATTTACCCTAGAGTGATTGGGCAAAGAAAACGCGACAGTCTCCGGAAACTTTTTTCACAATGGCTTCCCGCGCCGCCCGGGCCGACGATTCATCGGCAAAAAGGCCAAATAGCGTGGGACCGCTGCCCGACATCAATGCACCCAGGGCGCCTTCGTTGATCAGCAATTTTTTATAATCCGCCAATTCGGGATGCAGACTCATCGATACAGCTTCTAAATCATTATGCAATTCCCGAATTACATCACCCAGTGCGTAAAATCGCGGAATGCTATAATTATTTTCTTTTTTTGTCAACGTGAAATTCAGCTTTTCGTAAACCGTTTTTGTGGAAAGGGGAAAAGGGGGGTTGATTAAAACCATACTGAATTTTGGCGCATTTTCCAGCGCCTGAAGCCGGTCGCCGATTCCGGTCGCAAATGCCGTGGGGCCGAAAATAAAAAAAGGGACGTCCGCTCCCAGCTTCGCTCCGATTTTTATCAATTCAGTTTGACTCACGTTCAGTGAACATAAGTCATTTAAAGCCATCAACGTCGTCGCCGCGTCCGAACTGCCCCCTCCCAGACCGGCGGCCGTGGGAATCCGCTTGGCAAGAGTGACCGCGACTCCGCCTGAATAACCGGTATGTTCAAAAAGAGACCGGGCCGCCCGAACCACCAGGTTTGTGTCATCCGCAGGAAGGTCGGTGTCGGGGCAGGAAAGAGCAATTCCCTCCGTTCGGAGGGAAAAGGTCAATTCATCGTAAAGGGAGATCTGCTGCATGACCGAAGCCAGATCATGGTAGCCGTCCGGCCGTTTGCGCAAAATGCGCAGAAAAAGGTTGATTTTGGCGGGCGCCAACCGTCGCGTTTCAGCCTTTTTCTTTGACATAGCGCATTTTCAACTCGTAGAGCACGCCCTGGATCAGATTGGTTTCATTGGCGTCGAGATTGCCTCTGGTCTTTTCATGCAGCATGTCCAGAATATCGATGGTCTGCTTGGCGGCTGGAAGATTCTTTTCGGCTTTTCCTCCTTCAACCTCCGGGAAATCCCCGAAATGAAACAGAGCGGACGTGGAAAGCGAGATGACAAAGTTCGTGAAATTGACGGGGGGATAATCCGCCGGTTCCGCTGAAGATTTACCGGCCTTCCCTTTCGGTTCCTCCGCTTTTACGAACGCCGGTTCCTCTGTTGCTTTTGCGTCCGCCTCTTCCGAAAAACGCCTGTCCTTTATGACAAATCCGTCCCCTCTTGTCTCTTCTGCCATAAATTCCCCCCTGCATTTTATCCTTCAGTCTTCAGCCTTCTGTCCTCAGCCATTCTCATTTCTTACTGAACGTAATCTGCCCTTTCGAGACTCCGATGACGATGTGATCGCCCTCGGAGAATTTACCGGCCAGAATGTCCATCGCCAGGGGATCCAGAACAAGCTTCTGCAGCGCCCGTTTGAGCGGTCTGGCCCCGTATACCGGGCTGTAGCCCTCTTCGGCTATATATTTTTTCGCCGCTTCTGTCAATTCGATGGAGAGTTTGCGCTCCTTGAGCCGACGGTCGATCAGCCCGAGCTGAATGCCGACGATCCGGTGAATGTCCTCGAGCGTCAGGCCATGGAACATGATGATGTCGTCGATGCGGTTTAAAAACTCCGGTTTGAAGGTTGCGCGCAGCGCTTCCATCGAGCGGTTCTTCTTTTCTTCTTCCTCCAGCGACGGGTCCTGAATCCACGCACTTCCGACGTTGGACGTCATGATTACGACGGTGTTTTTGAAATCCACCGTGCGGCCGTGGCCGTCGGTGAGCCGGCCGTCGTCCAGAATCTGCAAAAGGATGTTGAAAACGTCCGGATGCGCCTTTTCGATTTCATCGAACAACAGGACGCTGTATGGTTTTCGCCGGACGGCCTCGGTGAGGTAGCCGCCCTCGTCATAACCCACGTAACCGGGCGGCGCGCCGATGAGCCGCGCCACCGCGTGCTTTTCCATGTACTCGGACATGTCGATGCGGATCATAGCCTGCTCGTTGTCGAACATGAACTCCGCCAGCGCCCTGGCCAGCTCCGTCTTGCCCACACCGGTCGGCCCCAAGAAGATGAAAGAACCGATCGGACGGTTCGGGTCCTGCAGGCCGGAGCGGGCGCGCCGAAGCGCCGCCGAAACAGCCGCAATTCCGTCGTCCTGGCCGATCACGCGCATCCGGAGCCGTTCGTCCATGTGGATCAGCTTCTGCACATCGCTTTCCATCATGCGGGAAAGCGGAATGCCCGTCCATTTGGAAACCACTTCGGCCACATCCTCCGCGTCCACTTCCTCTTTGAGCATCTGGTTGTTTTTCTGAACTTCCGAAAGCTGGTTCTGGTCTTTCTTCAGCTGCCGGTCGAGCTCGACAAGCTTGCCGTAGCGGATTTCGGCCGCGCGCGCCAGGTTGCCTTCGCGCTGGGCGTTGGCCTCCTCCACCTTGAGCGATTCCATTTGGCTTTTGATCTTCTGGATCTGTTTGATGATGTCCTTTTCCGACGACCAGTGCAGCTTCATCCGGTCCATCTCGCTTTTGAGTTCAGCCAGTTCCTTTTCGATTTTTTCGCGCCGCTCGAGCGCCGCCTTGTCCGTATCCTTCTTGAGCGACTGCTTTTCGATCTCCAGCTGGATGATCCGGCGGTCGATCGCGTCAATCTCGGACGGCATCGAATCGAGCTCGATCCGAAGGCGCGACGCGGCCTCGTCGATCAGGTCCACCGCCTTGTCCGGCAGGAACCGGTCGGTGATGTAACGGTGCGACAGCGTCGCGGCGGCGATGATCGCGGAGTCTTTGATCCGCACGCCGTGGTGCACTTCATAGCGCTCCTTGAGTCCGCGCAGAATGGCGATGGTGTCCTCCACCGTCGGCTCCTTGACCATCACCGGCTGGAAGCGCCGCTCAAGCGCCGCGTCCTTCTCAATGTACTTGCGGTATTCATTGAGCGTTGTCGCACCCACACAGCGCAGCTCGCCCCGCGCCAGCGCCGGCTTGAGCATGTTGGAGGCGTCCATCGACCCTTCCGACGCACCCGCGCCGACGACGGTGTGAATTTCGTCTATGAAGAGAATCATCTCTCCTTCGGCGCTGGTGACCTCCTTCAACACCGCCTTGAGTCTTTCCTCAAATTCGCCCCGGTATTTCGCGCCCGCGATGAGCGCGCCGACATCCAGGCCGATCACGCGTTTGTCTTTCAGGTTTTCCGGCACGTCGCCGTTGACGATCCGCTGGGCGAGGCCTTCCACGATGGCGGTCTTGCCGACGCCCGGCTCGCCGATGAGCACCGGGTTGTTCTTGGTGCGCCTCGAGAGCACCTGCATAATGCGGCGGATTTCATCGTCGCGGCCGATCACCGGGTCAAACTTTCCTGTACGGGCGAGTTCATTGAAATCTTTGGCGTAGCGCTCCAACGCCTGATACTTTCCCTCCGGATTGGGGTCCGTCACGCGCTGATTGCCGCGGATATCGACCAGCACCTTGAAGATGTTGTCCCGCGTAATCCCGTTTTGGCGCAATACCTTTCCCGCCTGTCCTTCCTTCTCCTCCGCCATCACGACCAGAACGTGCTCGGCGCTGACGTACTCGTCCTTGAGCTGCGCCGCTTCCGTCATGGCTTTGTCAAACAGCCGGTTGAGACGGCCGCCCAGATACACCTGTCCCGCGCCGGAGCCGCCGACGCTGGGCTGCTTTTTCAAATAGGCATTCAGCTCCTGTTCTATTCTTTGCGGGGAGGCGCCCAGTTTCGCAAGGATCGCGGAGGCGATGGAGTCGGGCTGCTGCAGCAGGCAGATGAGCAGATGCTCCGGCTCGATGGCCTGGTGCCCCAGGGTAGAGGCCAGCGTCTGCGCATCCTGAAGCGCTTCCTGCACCTTCAATGTAAATTTATCGAATCTCATGGCATTCCTCTTTCTACTCCACGGGTTTTTCAATGGTCACGAAGAGCTTCCCGTTTTTGAAGACGCTGACATTTCCCGAGGACTGGGAAATCACCATCGCCACCGCGCGGGTCACGCTGGTGATGCCCGCCGCCGCGATGTGGCGGCTCCCCAGGCCCGATGGGAAGTCCCGACTGTCCAGGGCCGCGCTCAAATGGCGTCCCGCTGTGACAATCACGCCGTCGGACTTGATCACGAAGGCGCCGTCGATGGCGGAAAGCTCCTTGATGGTTTCCTCCAGCTCCGGGTTCAGAATGTTGCGCTGCTCCTCGGAATATCCCTTGAACGGGTTGATGATCATCTGCCTCGAAAGCTGCATGACCTTCTCATCGTCTCCGAGCACGAAAATCGTTCCGACCTTCCGGCTTTCTCGCCCCTGGGCCGCCAGCTCGCAGGCGATATTCAAAACGGCGTTGAACACCTCGGGACGCACGGCCTCCACGACGTCGCTGATGTCGTCGGACGTCAGAATCTCGAACTCGCGCCCCACGTCGATGAAAAAGATGCTGTCGGCATATCCGAATTTCGGCACGCCGGACAGGCAGACAACCTTGTCGCCCTTTTTGAACAGTCCGGAGACGATGCCCTTGGCGATCGCGATCTTGATCTTTCCGACGCGGGTCAGATTCACGTCGGGAATGTCCAGTTTCTTCGCCGCCGGCAGCAGCTTCTCCGGCAATTCCTCGGACTCTCCCAAAACGAGAACGAACCGGACCGATTTTCTCTCTTCTTCGGAAAGCTCGGACAGCTCTCCGCGGACATCCACGCAGACCAGAACGCAGCCCGCTTTAACGCCTTTCGCCAGTTTGATGGCCGTTTCGATCATCGTCTTGTTTACGGATTTCATATCCATTCCCGGGTCTGTTTTTACGCTAGAATAAGCATTGGATGCCCGCCTGTCAAGACACGGGCGGCCGCCGGAAATATTTGCTTGACCGCAAATTCACTCTTCGGTATCTACCAAGTCAGGTTTTATTGACCGAGGAGGCCCGCACGTTGAAATTACCCGTCGTTACCGGCACTCTGGACTTATACATCGCAGAGATCAACCGCTTCCCCCTTTTGACCGCCGAGGAAGAATTCAAGCTGGCCATGCGCCTGAAAAAGGACAACGACATGGAAGCGGCGGAAAAGCTGATCGTTTCCAATTTGCGGTTTGTCGTGAAAATCGCCCATGAATACCGCAACTATGGATTCAAGCTGGCCGATCTCATCCAGGAAGGCAACATCGGGCTGATTCACGCCGTCAAGAAATTCGACCCGGAGAAAGGGTACCGTCTGATCTCCTATGCGGTGTGGTGGATCCGCGCATATATCCAGAACTACCTGATCAAATCCTGGAGCATCGTCAAGATCGGAACCACGCAGGCGCAGCGAAAGCTTTTCTTCAAACTGAGCCAGGCCCGGAAACAGCTGGAAACGATTTCGAAGAAGAATCCCGAATTCAGTGAGATCGCCGATTCACTGGGCGTCAAGGGCTCGGAGGTCGCGGAAATGGACCTGCGGATGGGCGCGCGCGACCTGTCGCTCAACGAACTCATCAACGAAGACGGCGACACGTCCCATCTGGACTTTCTGACTCACGACGGGGATGACCAGGAAGTTTCCCTGATCAAGCATGAAGAGCGAAGCCTGGTCAAACGGCATATCGCCGGTGCCCTGGCCACACTCAACGAACGGGAAAGCTACATCATTCAGCACCGCGTCATGGCGGACGATCCGCTGACCCTGCAGGAAATCGGAGACAAATACAACATCACCCGCGAACGCGCCCGCCAGATTGAAAAACAGGCGCTTAAAAAGGTTCAGTTGGCCCTGCCGTATCTCAAAGAAGACCTGTAAGCCTCTTCATCGGACCCACGGGAAGTACAGCAGAAACCACACGATCTTCACGTATTCTCTGGCCACTTTTTTCCAGTCCGACGCCTTCAGCTCCCAGGGATTCAGCGGCGCCTTTTCGTAGGGCGTCGGCAAAAAGCAATGCCCGTCAGGCGTCCCGAACTCCCTGCCGACCATGATGCGGATGCGCCGCATGTGGTAGGGGGAGCTTACGAAGATCGCCGTCGTCTGCCCGTATTGCCGCATGATTTTTTTCGCCTCGATCACCTCCAGGTGCGTATCCTCGTAAAACGGCGGCTGCGGGGTTCCTGCGTCTTTTTTGAGGCCGCCCGGATCTTTCGGGACAAAAACGGCTCTTAGTTTTCCCCCGTCCGCCTTGAAGAGCTTCGGGTAGGCGGGAATCACAAGATAGTCCGCCATCCCCCGATTCATCAAATCCCTGGCATGGCGATCCCGGTCGTTGAAAACCGGCCCCAGCAGAACCACTACGGTATCCGCCCGGGCACAGGGGGAAGAGTACACCAGAAACCGGGGCGCGTAAAACACCGCCGCCGCGAGGACAACCGCCGCCAGCATCAGTATCCCGGTGCGCTTTTTAAAGGACCTCGAGACCATAAGCCGTTTCCATTCCCGTTTTCCCGGTCATAATTTGCTTTTCAGCTCGCTGAGCTTGTTGAGCGCCTCCAGCGGCGTCATCGAAGAAACATCCAGCCCGCGAAGTTCTTCCAGAACGACGTCCTCGCTTGGGGCAAACAGATTCAACTGCGGATGGGTCGGCTTTCGGACATTCCGTCCGCGGGCAATCCGCGGCATGCCGATTTCGTCGAATTCCCCCTTCTCCAGATTCTGAAGGATTTCCTTTGCCCGGCCGATGACGTCCGCCGGGACGCAGGCGATTCTCGCCACTTCGATGCCGTAGCTGCGGCTCGCTGCGCCCTTCATGATCCTGCGCAGGAAGATGATCTTCTCCCCCCATTCCCTGACGGCGATGTTGTAGTTTTTCGCACCCTCTTTGGACGCGGCGAGATCGGTCAACTGGTGGTAGTGCGTGGCAAAGAGCGTGCGCACACCCTGCCCGGCGAGATCGTGAAGGTATTCGGCCACGGCCCAGGCGATGCTGAGTCCGTCGAACGTGGACGTGCCCCGGCCCACTTCGTCCAGGATGACCAGGCTGCGAGGCGTCGCCTCCGTCAGAATCTGAGCCGTTTCCATCATCTCCACCATAAACGTGCTCTGTCCTTTGGCCAGGTTGTCCGACGCCCCGATGCGCGTGAAAATTTTATCGACCAAGCCGATGCGGGCGCGGGAGGCGGGAACGAAACTGCCCATCTGCGCCAGGAGCACGATCAGGGCCACCTGGCGGATATACGTGGATTTTCCGGCCATGTTGGGTCCGGTAATGACCAGCAGACGGTTTTCGCTGAGATCGAGCAGCGTATCATTGGGAACGAAGCCTTCCTTTTTGAGGGCCGCTTCGACCACCGGGTGGCGGCCGTCCCGAATGTCAATCCCGTAGTCTTCGCTGATTTCCGGGCAGACATAGGCATGCTTCTCGGCCGTTTCCGCCAGAGCGCAGATTGCATCGAGCTGGGCCACGCAAAAGGCGTTGTACTGTATGGAGGGGATGTCCGGCAGCAGGCTTTCGCGAAGCGCGACGAACAGTTCGTTTTCACGCTCACGGATTTTTTCCTCCGCATGGAGCACCGTCTGTTCAAACTCTTTCAATTCCTGGTTGATGTAGCGCTCCGCGTTGACCAGCGTCTGTTTGCGTACATAGGAGTCCGGCACCAGCGCGGCGTTGGCCTTGGTCACTTCAATATAGTAGCCGAAGACATTGTTGAAGCCGACTTTGAGGGAATGAATGCCCGTGACCCGGCGCTCCCGCGCCTCCAGCTCGGCGATCCATTGCTTGCCGTCGGTGCTGATGGAACGCAGGCGATCCAGTTCTTCGTCGAAGCCTGCGGCGATAAATCCCCCGTCCTGGACTCGGGAAGGCGGATCGCTCACGATCGCGCGGGAAAGGAGCTGAACCGTCGCGGACATGTCCGACATTTGCTTGCGCAGGTCTCTCAGGACGGGCGCGGTAAACTCTTCCAGCCGGGATCGCAGATCCGGCAGCAGGGCCAGGGACGCTTTCAGGGCGACGAGATCGCGCGGCGTCGCCGCCATCATCGCGATCCGTCCGGCCAGTCTTTCCAGATCATAGACGCCGGATAGAATTTTGCGGAGGTCGGAACGAGCCGCATGGTTTTCTTTGATTTCCGCCACGGCCGCCAGCCGTTCACGGATCTTTTCCGGCTGGACGAGCGGCTGGGCCAGCCACCAGCGCAGTCGCCTGGCGCCCATCGGCGTCAGCGTTTCGTTGATGAGGGCAAAGAGGGATCCGGCGCTCCTCCCGTCCTGAAGCGTCGCGAAAATTTCCAGGTTTCGGCGGGCCGCCTCGTTGAGGATCAGATAATTCCGGGGGGCATATTCGCGGACCGCGGAAATATGGCCTGCGCGAATCTTCTGCGTGGCGTTCACATAGCGCAGAATTTCCGCCGCGGCGTTTTTGGCCGCGTGAAAATTGCGGATGCCGGATGTTTCCAGCACCGATGCCGCGAGCTCCTTCTCCAGAATCTCCTGTGCCTGTCCGGGCTCCAAGTCGGCCGCGTCAAGCGGGTTGACGCAAAGGGAGGGCATCTGGGCCTCCAGCATTCTGATCAGCACCGGATCGGGAAAACTCTTGGCGACCAGCAATTCCCGAAAGGCCAGGCCGCCCGCGGCGGCCAGAAGCGCGTCGCGCCCCGGAAACTCGCCGATGTAAAATTCACCGGTGGACAAATCCAGAAACGCCAGGCCCAGCCCATCCGGGCCGGCGGCCAGGCAGGCCAGATAGTTGTTTTCGCCGGCTTTCAGGTTTTCCTCGTCCAGCACCAGCCCCGGCGTAATGACGCGGACAACCTCGCGCCGGACGATGCCTTTGGCGCTTTTCGGATCCTCCACCTGTTCGCAGACGGCCACCTTGTAGCCTTTTTCCACGAGCCGGGTGATGTAAGTCGAAGCGGCGTGATAGGGGACTCCGCACAGCGGCACGGCGTCTTTGCTTGATTTATTGCGGGAGGTGAGCGTGATTTCCAGAAGCGGAGCGGCCGTAAGCGCGTCTTCGAAAAACATCTCGTAGAAGTCGCCCATGCGGTAAAACAAAATGCAGTCCGGATATCTTTCCTTGATCTCGACGTACTGCTTCATCGCAGGGGTCAGATTGAACGTCGCGTTCAGCGCCATTTCCCGTCATCCCCCCGCTCCAGGTCGATCACATCGGGTTTCCGGCGCAAGACGGCGTTCGGCGGATCAATGAAACGGTCGGCCAGCCAGCTGGCGATGCTGATGATGAGGGCGCCGAGAAACGCCCAGAAAAAACCGTCAATGTCCAGCCCCGGCACGAAATATGCCACCACAAGCAGCATGAGGGCATTGAGTACAAAAGCAAAAATCCCCAGCGTCAAAATGGTCAGCGGCAGGGTCAGCAAAAGCAGAACGGGGCGAAGAAAAATATTCAAAACGCCCAGAATCGCGGCGGCCAGAAAAGCCGTCGGCAAAGAAGCCACACGAATGCCGGGCAGCAGGCTGGACGCAAGGAGAATGGCCGCGGTAATGATCAGCCACCGCGTGAGAAGAACCGTCATGAAGGATCCCCGGCCCGTTGCCATTTTCCTCCTCAATAGGGCGTGTCGTCCGCCACGGTCTTCTTCGATTTCAGAAAGACCCAGGTGATGCTGAATCCGCTCATCCACGATGTTTTCGTCTTGACCAGCGGGCTGTCTTCAAAAACGGCGCCCTGCAGAAAATCGGCGCTGACAAAGGCTTGGAAATGAAAGGACCGGTAATTCTTCCCCAGGCCGACGGTCAGGGTTGAGCCGCTGTATCCCGCGCCCGCACGGTAGACCGGGCGCCAGGCCGTGGCGTAAGCGGGCGCCACGTCGTAAAAATATTGATGATATCCGCGGTCACCGAACATCGGTCCTGCCGAAATTCCCAGGTAGATGCCCGTTTGGGGAATCACGTTTGCTTTCTCAACGTTCAACCGGGGGGAAAAGACCCATCCCTCATAGCGCACGGAACGAAAGTCGGTTGAAAAAACCGCCCGGACCGGAAAGGCCAGGCTCAGACGATACCAGTCCTCGTGGGACTCCAGCAGTTTCACGCGCAGCGCCGGGCCGAATTCAAAGGTAGGATCCAGATCCTCCATGCCCCGGCGCGCCTCGTTGTCGTCGCTCTTCACGGGTACGGCGCCGTAGCCGCTCGCGTCGAGGGTTACGCGGTCGGTTTTGAAAAGCCGCGCGGTAAGCCTTTTGTCCTCGAGGCGGAAAATGCCGCCGCGGTAAACCGCATAGGGAAAAGGCAGCAGGTAGGGCCTCGTCTTGTCGGATCCCCGGTAATCCGGCATCATCAGAAATCCGCCACCTACGCCTACTTCCCACTGCGGTTTCTCCGCGCCGAAAGCCAAAAGCGGCAAGAGCAGCAAAAGAACCGCCAGCAGCACCGGGACGATTCGACCATGCGCCATCACGATGACAACCTTACCGGTCAAAAGTCGTAAACTGGTCTTTTTTCGCCGCGCAAACCGGACATTCCTCCGGCAGGATGCCGTCCGCCACGTAGCCGCAGACCTTGCAGACGTGGTAAACGGTTTCGCGCTCTTCCATGAAGTGGTTCATGGCCTGTTTGTAGAGCTTGGCGTGCGTTTCCTCCACGTCGCGGCTCTGGCTGAAGTGCAGCAGGGCCTGCTTGTCGCCCGCCTGCTCCGCCATCTTCACAAAGCGGTCGTAGGCGATTTCCGCCACCGTTTTTTCCGACTCGAAGCTTTCCGCAAGATTTTCTTCCGTGGTTTTAATTTCCTTGAGCACGCGAAGCGCCCGCTTGCCGTGAATTTCTTCCGAAAAAGCGATCACGCGAAAAAGGCGCGCGATTTGCGGATAACCCTCCTGATCCGCCTTTTCCGCGAACATCCGGAGCCGAAGGGCGGCTTTCGCCTCTCCGACATATGCCTCGCGAAGGGCTTCACGAATCTTTTCATCCATGGCTTACACCTTTCCTGAAAAATGCCTATTCAGGCGTGAATTCGCTTTTATCGGCGCCGCAAACGGGACAGGTCCAGTCCGCGGGAAGCTTTTCGAACGTCGTGCCGGGGGAAATCCCACCTTCTTCGTCTCCCTGGTCCGGATCATAAACATAACCGCATACTCCGCAAACATACTTCTTCATTTCTCGCCTCCTTGTGGTCTTCTTTCATTACAGGGAAATTCTTCGGGCCAGTTCCGACGCCACTCTCTTCCCCAGTTCATGACATTTCCCGAGCGTATCCGGACCCGGCACATGCTTTGTGGAAACCGTTTCGGCCACCACGTCGACCTTCATTTCGCGAAGGGCGTCTTCCAGATCCTTCACCGCCTCGCCGCTCCAGCCGAATGAGCCGAACACCGCGCCGATCAGATTGGCCGGCTTGAGCCCCTGGATATAGGTCATCCCGTCGGCCATCTGCGGCAGCATGTGGTTGTTGAGCGTGGAAGAGCCGACGATCAGCGCCCCCGCGTCCAGCAGTTCAAAGATCACCTCGCTGCGGTGCACTTCGTTGAGGGAAAGAATTTTAACCCGAACGCCCGCCTGCGCCAGGGATTCGGCAATGGCTTTGGCCATCCTTTCGGTGGAATGCCACATGGTTGCGTAGAGCACCACCGCCTTGTTGGCCGGCTTTTGCGCGGCCCATTTCCGGTACCGCTCGAGGATGAAGCCCAGGTCTTTGCGCCATACCGGCCCGTGGTCCGGTGCGATGATTTTGATACCCCATCCCTTCGCCGCCACCCTTTCCAGCGTTTTGAGCACCACCGGCGAATAGGGCAGAACGATGTTGGCGTAATACGTGGCGGCTTCGTATTCGAGCATGTCGACCGGCAGTTCGTCGGCGAATCGCTCGAACGTCGCGAGGTGCATGCCGAAGGCGTCCTGCGAAAACAGGAGGCCGTCCGCGGCCAGATACGTAAACATGGAATCCGGCCAGTGTATCATTCTGGTTTCCATGAAGGTGAGATCCATGTTGCCCAGGGAAAGCGTTTCCCCTTCCCGGACCGTCTGAATATCATAATCATGATGAAGAATATCCCCCAGGTTTTTCACCCCCACGGAGGAGGCAAACACTTTGGAGGGTTTGACCCGCTCGACCATCTGCGAAAGACATCCGGAATGGTCCTGCTCGGAGTGATTGGACACAATGTAGTCGATTCTGGACGGATCCACCACGGATGCAATCCGCGCCAGCATTTCCTCCAGGAAGGGTTTTTTGACCGTATCGATGAGCGTGATTTTGTCCGCCAGAATCAGGTAGGCATTGTACGTGCTTCCGTGGGGCGTCGTATAGCCGTGAAAATCGCGAATCGACCAGTCGATGGCCCCCACCCAGTAAACATGGTCGCTTACTTTTATCGCGGAATAGATGTCGGTCATGAAGTTTCACCTCGGAATATTTGTGAGTGAGTAATATAAGGTTTACCGCCGGATCGTCAACCCTTATTTGCTCATGGAGAAACCGGCATCAAAAGCCTTCAGATTTATAGCACATTTTTCAGGCGAGCCGGTTTTACGAATCTCTTTCGCGAACATCCGCCGGTCGATGGGCAAAAGCCCCGTTCCGGCCAGTGCGCCCAGCATGACGACATTGCTCAGTACCGGGTTGCCCAGGTCAAGGCCCACGGCTGTGGCGTCAAAGAGCCAGTACCGGGCGGTCAATCGCGCGAAAGCGATGCGGATCGTTTCCTCGGATGGGTAGTCGCGCTCACCCGTAATCACCCCGATGGGATCGATCGAACGGGAATTGGACAGGAGCGAGACTTCGGGATTGCCGTACACCGTCAAAACGCGAAGGGCTTCCAGCGGCTCCAGCGCCACAATCACATCGGCGCCGCCCCTGGGAATCTGCGGACTCCTTACGGCATCGGGGGAAATGCGCAGATGACTCATCACCGACCCGCCGCGCTGCGACATGCCGAAGGTTTCGCCGATGGTCACGACATAGCCTGCGTCTACGAGCATTCCCGCGAGCGCGCGGGATGCCATGACGTTGCCCTGTCCGCCGACGCCGGTCAGGACCAGATTTTTGGTGACGCTTAATCTTTTGGTTTTCATATACAATTCCTGAAAGAAACGACGCGGTGTCTTTTCCAGCACCATTCATCATCCGTTCATCCGCCGGAAGCGGCGGCGGATGCCGCCTGCGACTTCAGGATGGCTTTGCGCGGACAAATGGAGGCGCAGACGCCGCAGCCGGCGCAGACCACTTCATCAACGGCCGCCTTTTTCTTTTTCCGGTCCCAGACGAGGGCCGGACAGCGGAAAATCCTCGTGCACAGGCGGTTGCAGCCGCAGGCATCCCCCAGACACAGACTTTCGTCCACTTTCATCTCGAACGTTTTTTTGCCTTTTTTCTCGGGACTGAGCGCGCAGGCCTGGCGCAGAATGAGCACCTTGAGCGAATCTTTTTCAGCCAGAAAATCCGTCAGTACCGACCCGGTTGCCGACAGGTCAAACGGGTCGCAGACCGCCACTTTCGCGCCGATGGCCCGGCAGACGGCGGCTATATCGACGGCCGGAACGCTTTCTCTCAAGGCGTTCACTTCATTGCCCGGATGCGGCTGAAAACCCGTCATAGCCGTTCCCTGATTGTCCAGAACAATGAACGTGATGTCCGCGCGGTTGTGCCGGGCGTTGATGAGCGCCGGAATCACCGCGTGATAAAAGGTGGAATCGCCGCAGACCGTCAGAACGGGCTTTTTAAAACCGAAAGGCGCCAGCCTGGCAAAGCCGCTTGCCAGCCCCGTTCCGGACCCCATGGAATGAAGCGTCGGCATGGTCCCAAACCCGTTGGCCGGCGTGAGAGCCGCCATCGAATAGCATCCGATGTCGCCGCAGACGAACCCCCCGCGGCCGTCCAGAGCAATGGCGTTGTGGATGCTCCAGAAGGATGCGCGATGCGGACACCCGGCGCAAAACGTCTGTTCCCGCGGCGGAAGCATCGCCGCTGTTTTCCGGGCCTCTTCCTGATAGGACGACGAAAGCCCGCAGCGCCTGATGTTGAAAATCTTCACCAGGGCATCCGCCACGATGTCCGGGTTGAGTTCCCCGGCAAAAGGGAGCGTCCCGTCATATTTGCCGAAGAACGTTTTGTCTTCCGAAAGCTTCGGGTTGCCCGCGGCCAATACCTTGACGTTTTCTTCCAGAAACGCCATCACCTCTTCCACGATCAGAATTCTTCGGGCTTTCCGCAGGTATTGGGACACCAGACGCGGCGGCAGGGGCCAGGTGGTCCCGAGCTTCAAAATGCCCACCTTCTTTTGCAGGCCCAGCATGTGAACCGCCTCCGCCGCGTAGAGCCAACAGGCGCTGGCCGTAATGAGAAGCAGATCGGGACGGGCGGGACCCGTATAGCGGTTGAACGGACTTTTTTCAAACAGGGCGCAAACGGCCTTCAGCTTTTGCCGGCGGAGCAGATGCTTGGCGACCACCGGCGTGCTGATCATCGGACCGGTTTGCGAATCCATGATCGGCCCTCCGTATTCAAACGCCGCTTTTCGGGCTTTTGCGGGCAATGTTCCGCAAACCACGTTTCCGCTGGCGTGCGACATTCGCGTGACGGAGCGCAGCATTACGACGTTGCCGATCGCTTCGGAAAGCTCAAAAGCCCATTTCGTCATGTCCTTGGCTTCCTGAAAATCCGCCGGCTCCAGAAGCGGCATCTCCAGCATGCCGGCAAAGTAGCGCGACTCCCCCTCATTGACGCTGGAAAGCGCCCCCGGATCTTCGCAGGAAACCAGCACGAGGCCGCCGCGGGTTCCCGAGGCCGTCAGGTGCAAAAGAAAATCGGACGCTACATTCACGCCGTTCTGCTTCATGACCGCCATCGAGCGCAGCCCCGCGAAGGATGCGGCCGCCGCCACTTCCAGCGCAACCTTTTCGTTGACCGACCACTCCACGTAAAGACTCCGTTTGGAGGCCGCCGGCGCGAGCGATTCGATGACCTCGGAGGAAGGCGTCCCGGGGTAAGCGGTCGCCACAGATACGCCCGCCTCCAGTGCGCCGCGGGCGATGGCTTCATTTCCCAGAAACAAAACTTTGGATCCGGCCGGTGCAAGCAATCGGGTCATCGGTCGCCCTTCTTTTTCAACAAAGGTTTTGCCTTGTCTTGAAGCACTTCATTCAAGTATTTTCTTACCGCCGGATCGTCAGGATTCAAATACAGCAACTTCTCCGGCGACCGGCTTTTTTCGATGATTCGGGCAAGCGCTTTTTTCTTTTTTTCCGCGGCGGCGCTCATCAATTCCGCAAGCGCCCTCCGCGGCGCCTCACGACATTCCAGAATACCTTGATCCCGGGCCAGCGAAACGAGATTCTTCCCCTTCTCGCTGCGGACAATCACCTGGTTCCAGCCGCTCATTTCCACGGGATTCCCTCCGAATCGGGCGGCGCCGACGGAGAGATCGGCAAATTCTGCGGTCGAATCGATGCAGTAGCGGCAGGCCTCCCGCACGCATTCATCCACTTCGTCCATCGGCACATTGACTGCGCCGCCGGCCGTTCTGAGCTCGAGAATATTTTTTCCCGCGGGAATGTCCATCCCGGTAAGATTCTGAGCGGGAAGATGATATTGATTCAGAAGATTCTGAAAACGATCGAGGGCAAGCGTCCAGCCGCAAAACAACCCGATCACCAGCGAAAGCGTTCCGCCCTTTTGATATCCGTCGATTTTCGCCGTCCTGATTTTGGCCAGCGCGAGCGCCTGACAGGGCGTGGCCACGACACCGACCCTGCCCGCGCCGTTTTCCGGCATGCGGTGAAACGCAGCGACGGTCGGCGCGGCCCAAAAACGGCTTCCGGCATAGTCCGCCGGCTCTTCCCCACGGTCGATCAGACGGCCTTCAGGTTCCCGTCCGTCCAGACGACCGGAAACGATCGCCGCGTCGATCCATCCTTCGGACATCGCCAGTCTCAAGAGCGCCGTCACGGTGCCGCCGTGCTGCGCGCGGGCCCGCAGTCCCGCGTCCTTCGCGCGCGTGAACCAGAATTCCTTCACCGGCCCGATTTCGTCGGTCGCATCCGCGGCGTCAAAAAGTCCATCCCGAAGAAGCCGCCCGTCGGCGGGCGTCCGGGGGCAAAAGGCGCGGCATTTGCCGTCGGAAAGGTCACAGTCGAACAGTTGAACGGTTCTGTCCCTGTAAACGACCTGATAAGGACAGAGCCCCACGCACGCACCGCAGCCGGTGCACAGACTTTGTTCCAGAACTTCTTTTTTCAGCCTGGACTGGCTGCTTTTTTTTCGTTTCATCGCCTATCCAACTTTGGCCGTCCCGCTTCCCGTCTCACACCGAAGGATCCGGCAGAGTCCTTAAGAAACGAACGCTGTGCCGCATCAGTAAATCCCCCGGGCCGCGCTTCCGTCCACCAGCAAATTCACGCCGTTGATGTAGGCGGCCTGCTCCGACGCAAGAAACGCCACGGCGCTTCCGATTTCTTCCGGCCGTCCCAGCCTGGCCGCGGGAATGGAGGCGGCCGTTTCGGCAAAATACTGCTCGACGGAAATCCGCCGGGCTTCGGCGCGCACACGGGCCAGCTCCTCCTGTCTTTGGGTTCGGATATGACCGGGGCATACGGTGTTTACCGTAATCTGATGTTTCGCGTACCGGTTGGCCAGCACCTTGGTGAGGCCGCCGATGCCCGGGCGTATCGCGGAAGAAAGCAGCAGTTCATTGATGGGCTGCTTGGCGACGATCGAGTTGATCGTGATGATCCGGCCCCATTGCTGGCGTACCATCATGGGAAGAACGGCGCGGGTCAGGCGCACCATGCTCATCAGCGTCAGTTCATGCGCCTTTTGCCAGTCTTTGTCGGTCAGCGTGAGCATCTCTCCCGCCGGAGGCCCTCCGGCGTTGTTGACCAGAACATGAACGGTGCCGAAGCGCTTTTTGACTTGGGACACCAGATTCTGAACGTCTTTCGGTTTTGTGACATCCGCCCGAACGGCAACGACGACCGATCCGCTTTCCTCCTCGATTTCCCGTGCCGCTTGAGTAATTTCCTTTTTGCGCCTCGAGCAGATCACAACCGTCGCCCCTTCCAGCGCCAGTTGCCGCGCCGCCGCTCTGCCCAGCCCCCGGCTTGCCGCAGCGACGACGGCTATTTTATTTTTCAATCCAAAATTCATGATCCCTCCGGTCTTTCCGATGCCGACCTTACCGCAAAAGGGGATTACACGATGACGCGGGAGACGGTCTCGCTCAATCCTCTGGCGGCGGTGTTCAACTGCTCCGTAACGGCTTTAAACTGGGACAGGGAGCCGGTCAACTGCGCCGCGCCGGCTTTCAGCTCGGCCATCGCTTCGCTGATCTGGCGGGATCCGAGAGACTGGAAACGCATGCCTTCATTGACCTTTTCGAATTCCGGGCCCAGATTGGCCACCCGGGCAATCACCTGTGAAAGCTGCATCGTGGCATCTTCGGCCGAACGGACTCCTCTGGTCACCTCTTCGCGAAAATGGTCCATCTCCCGTACGCCGTCGGCCACCGACGCCTGCATTTCGCTGATGATGTCGGAAATATCCAGCGTCGATATGGCGGTTTCATTGGCCAGCCGCCCGATTTCCCGCGCGACCACGGAAAAGCCCCTTCCGTATTCTCCCGCTTTTTCCGCTTCGATGGCGGCGTTGAGGGACAGGAGATTCGTCTGATCGGAAATTTTGGTAATCGTCGCAATGATGCTGTCGATGCTTGCCGCCTTATGACGCATCAAATCGAGTTTTTCCGAAATGCTTTCGGTTCCCGCGGAAAGGCTTTGCATGGCGCCCTGAAGTCCGGAAAGGCTTGCCTGGCCGGCATTGGCAAGCCTGGACGCCTCGCCTGCGGAATTTTTCACACCCTCCATGGTGCCGGCCAGCTCCTGAGACGTCGCCGAGATCTGCCGGGAGGAAACCCCCACCTGCGCCACGTTTCCTTCCAGACTCTTCATCGCCTCTTCCTGACGGCCCGAGGCCGAAACGATGGAGGCCGTGGTTGCGTTAAGGGTATCGACCGCCTCCCGAATCCGGATCGTCTGTTCCCGAATGCTCCGGGTCATGTTGTTGATGGAGCGGCTGAGCAGCCCCACTTCGTTGCGGCGGGTGCCGGGATCAATCTGAACGCGCAGATCGCCTTTGGCGACGCTGTCCGCCGCACCGGTCAGCTTTTCCATCGGTTTGCCGACCAGATTCCGCGTCAGGAAATAGACGAGCAGCGCGACGGCGACGGCCACCAGGAGCATGCTGATCAGCAGCTTCTGCAGAAAGGCGAAAATGTCGGAGAGAATCTCGTCGTATTGCCGGCAAAAAATAATATACCAGGCGTCCTCCATGTGAAACTGCGCCGTGGTCAGTTTTTCCACATAATACGCCTTGTAAATCCCCGCGAATTCGGACAAAAAGTAGGACTCGCCCGCGGCGATTTTGTCCATCACCGGCCGAACGAGCTCCGGACCCTTCGGGTTGAGGATCAACGATTTTTGCGGATGGGAAATGATCATGCCGTCGTGATCGATCATCAAGAGATAGCCGGTTGTGCCGATGACGGATTTTTCAACAAAAAATTCCGTGAAATAATCCATTCTCGGGGCGACAATGGTCGCGCCCACAATCTCTCCGTTGTGTTCGATGGGAGCGGCTACGACAAAAATGGGGTTTCCCCTGAGGATGCTCGGATACACTTCACTGATGAAGTAAGGTTTCCCCCCGAAGACATTCTTGATGTAACTGAACTGGGGTCCGCACTTCCCGATCGTTTTACCGCCCACCGTATCGATAAAGAAATTTCCGTTTCCGATGATTTTCTTTTCGCCCTGGACATCGAGCGTGATCGTCTGGTCCGGGGCAAGTTTTACGGCCAGGGGAATATTTTCATAATAGGGGTATCGTGCTTGCATCTCGGACAGGAATTTCTGCGCGTCCGTCCTTTTTTGCGGATCCGCCGGGGAAAGCGTGACGGCAATAATTCTCGGATCGCGGGCAATGGTCTGCGCCGTGCGGATCTGCTCCTCCAGCCATCGCATAAGCGCCTGATTGGTTTTTTTCGTAACAACCTCGGCAAGGTCGCGGTTGGTTCTCAGGGCTTCCGGCTTACCCAGATAATACGCGACAAACCCGAAGGCAAGAAAAAGCAGCAAGATGGCGGGAATCAGCAGCAGAAGATACTGCGTGGATATTTTCCGCGAATTGTACTTTCTGATCAATGTGTCCAGCATCGGCGCCCTGCTTGATCCGTGTTTTTATGCTTCGGTTCTATATGGATGAATTGGATACCCTATTGGCGATAATTTATCAACAACTTCCGCTCACAAAACCGGCTTCTTTACCGATGCGTTTTTTCTCGCCGCACCGGATGATTTCACTTGAAAGGATGGAGCAGGCCATGTAAATATACGAACCGGCTTACGGATTCGGTGTCATCCCGAGCCTGTCGAGAAACGACAAACGCACCATGAAAAACCAGATGGCCGCTCTGAGCCTGTCGAAGGGCGACGGGAACGTGAAAATGGTCGGTTTAGCACAGCAGTACCGGGAAAAATTGACGACGTTTGACCTCGCGGCGAAAGCCGTTCAGGACGGGGACACGCTGATCCACGGCGTCACCATTGCCGAGCCCCCGGGCATGCTGGCGGCCATCGCCGACCGGGCCCGCCGCGGAGACCTGCACCACCTCAAAGTCTACACGTTTAATGCCCAGAAGCATTTTGCGGAAACGCTGGGAAGTCCGGATATCGCCGACGTGGTCGACTCCTACAGCTGGTTCGTTAGCGAAAGCTCCCGCAACATGGTGCAGGTCGGATTGACGCAGTTCGTCCCCGCCTATCTCCATCAGGTCCCGAAAATCGTAATGGAAACCATGGATGTTGATGTTGCCGTGGCCACGGTCGCCCCGATGAACGAAGACGGTTACTTCAGCTTCGGCCCCTGCAACGGCTACATGTCCGTGATGGCAACGCTGTGCAAAACCTTGATCGTCGAAGTGAACGAAAACATGCCTTTTGTTTACGGCGATGCCCTGATTCACATCTCGGACATTGAAATGATCGTTGAAAATACCGTCCCCTTGCTGGAATTGCTGCCCCTGCAACCGAATCCGCTGGATCCGGCCATCGGCAAGATTGTCGCCGAATACATCCCGGACCGGGCGGTGATTCAACTGGGCATCGGCACCCTTCCCAACGCCATCGCACCCTACCTGGAAGGACACAGGGATCTGGGCATCCACACGGAGCTCCTTTGCCCCGGCATGGTGGATCTGATTCAAAAAGGCGTGATTACCGGAGCGCATAAGAATGTCCACACGGGCAAACACATCTTTTCGCTGGCCTACGGGGGCAAAGAAACGTTTGAATATATGAACGGGGACAAAAGTTTTGAAAATTACCCCAGCTCCTACGTCATGAACCCGGGCGTCATTGCCCAAAATCACCGCATGACGTCCGTCAACGCCATCCTTCAGATCGATCTGCTGGGGCAATGCAACGCGGAATTTCTGGAAGGCCGCCAATACAGCGGCACAGGAGGGCAGCTGGATTTTGTCCGGGGGGCCTACGATTCGCCCGACGGAAAAGCCATCCTGGTTTTGTATTCCACGGCAAAAAACGAGGAAGTGTCCCGCATCGTGGGGCAGTTTCCCACGGGAACGATGGTCACGACGCCCCGAAACGACGCACACTACATCGCGACGGAATACGGTATCGTCAACCTGAAAGGCAAATCCACCAGGGCAAGGGCGCTGGCGTTGATCAGCATCGCCCATCCCAAATTCCGGGAGGGGCTCATGCGGGAGGCCGAAAATATGTCGCTCATGTGAAGATGAGTTCCGGCCGGTCAACGGGAAAAATCCCGGCGGACCGCAATCCCATAACCTTTGAGGACCCTGTAATGACCCAGGAAGAACTGCGGAAAGAAGCGGCAAGGATGCGCGATTCACGCAAGCGCCTTCAGAAACCCGAAGCCAACAACCAAGAAGCGGCGGAAAGGTACCGAAGGTGCGAGCAGGAATACCGAGAGATGGTCGAACTGGCCAACAGCATCATCCTTCGCATGGACCCTTCCGGAAGAATTACCTTTGCCAATGACTTCGCACTCCGCTTTTTCGGTTTTTCAAAAGAGGAGATCCTCGGGAAAAATCTGATCGGCACCATCGTTCCGGAAATGGAATCCTCCGGACGCGATCTCGCGGCCTTCATGGAACAGGTCTGCCGAAAGCCCGGAGAACACACCGTCAACGAAAACGAAAACATCAAAAAAGACGGAAGCAGGGTCTGGATCCTGTGGACGAACAGGCCTGCTGTGGACGAACAGGGACGAATCTCCGAAATTATCTGCATCGGCAATGATGTGACGCAAAAAAAGGAAGCGGAAAAAATTCTGCGCAACGCCCGCGATGAACTGGAGCAGGAGGTGCGGGAAAGGACAAAAGAGCTCCGGAAGCTCAATGAAGATCTGCTGTTTGAAATGGCCGAGCGCAAAATTTCCGAAGAGGCCTTAAAGGAAAGCGAAGCCAGGTACCGCAGCATCGTCGAGAACGCCTTCGAGGGCATCTTTCAGACCACCCTGGAGGGCAAGTGCACGATGGTCAACTCCGCCATGGTGGCTTTGCTGGGCTATTCCTCCGCCGAAGAATACATCGAGGCAACATCCCGTCCGGAAAATCTGTATGTCGATGCGTCCTGCCGTCAAGAATTGATCAGACTTCTTCTAACCGACGGCTATGTGAAGGGATTCGAAACGGAATTATACCGGAAGGATGGAAGCAAACTATCGGTTTCCATGAACGTCCGGGGCGTTTTCGATGAGCGGGGCAATTTCATCCATTACCAGGGAACCGTCATCGACATCAGCGCGGAAATCACCCTGCGGCGGGTTCTGGACGAAACCACCGGCGCGCTCTCCATGGCCGTGGAAGTCCGGGATCCCTATACCGCCGGACACCAGGAACGAGTGACCCGCCTGGCCGAAGCGATCGCCGCCGAAATGCATTTCAGCGATGAACACATCAGCGCCGTGCATACGGCGGGTATGCTTCACGATATCGGGAAAATTTACGTGCCCGCGGAGTTCCTCAGCCGGCCGGGCAAGATCACCGACAACGAATACAACATCCTGAAGCAGCATGCCCGGGAAGGTT
>ERZ795052.1421-NODE-1421-length-32713-cov-5.224447_pt1 | contig 32713 bp, 29 predicted proteins | sample MGYA00375136_ERZ795052 | MGnify/ENA primary metagenome ERZ795052 (study PRJEB30181, sample SAMN05720156) | activated sludge metagenome | isolation source: Anaerobic digester | place: Japan | collected 2015-05-26 ... | reverse complement strand
CACCTGACGGGCTTCCGGCAAATCGGCGACCGCAAACCTCCGGATACCCTCACCCCAAAGAGCCCCCACCACTCCGTCGATCCCGTGACCGTAAGCTTGGGCTTTGACTACGGCGACGACGTCTCGGGGAGCCACCAGGCGCCGGACAGCCGCAGCATTGTGGCGCAGACGCGACAAAGAGATCTCCACCCAAGTGCGCTTCAAAACTCTTCCCTTTCGCTGTAGTTCGCGAACTTCGTAAACTCGTGAATAAACACCAGCTTAACAGTCCCGGTGGGACCGTTCCTTTGCTTCCCGATGATGATCTCCGCCAAGCCCTTGGTGTCCTCGTCCGGCTCGGTGGCGTAGACTTCCGGGCGGAACACGAACATTACCAGGTCGGCGTCCTGCTCAATGGAGCCTGAATCCCTCAAATCGGACAGCTGCGGACGATGATCACCCCTCCTTTGTTCGGGCGCTCGGCTCAACTGGGAAATGGCTAGGACCGGAATCTCGAGTTCCTTGGCCAAAGCCTTCAGATTCCGACTGATATGCGAAATTTCCAACTGCCGACTCTCAAAGCGTTGACGAGATCCCGGGGAACCGGTCATCAACTGGAGATAGTCCACGACCAACAAATCCAGACGCTCAAGCTCGGCGCGCAAGCGCCTCGCTTTCGAACGCATTTCGACTACCGAGATGGCAGGCGTATCGTCAATGAACAACTTGGCCCGGGACAAATTCTTCGCCGTCGAGAGTACCCGTTCACGCTCAGCTTTGGAAAGAAACCCGGAGCGCAATCGGTGACTGTCTACCTTCGCCTCACTACAAAGGAGTCGCTGCCCGAGCTGCTTGGCACTCATCTCCAAGCTGAATACTCCGACGACCCGCTGTTCCTCCAAGGCGGCGTGGAGAGCAATGTTGAGCGCAAGACTCGTCTTGCCCATGGCGGGACGTCCCGCCAAGATGATCAAATCGGAAGGCTGGAATCCTCCGGTCAGGTAGTCGAGATCCACAAATCCGGTCGGGATTCCTGTAATGAGATCGACTCGGTGCTCACTTGGGATGTCTCCACAGGTTTCCGCCAGCACCGTTTCAAGCGAACGAAATGAGCGGTCTTGACGCTCAACACTGATGTTGAAAATTGCCTGCTCGGCGCTCTCCAACAAAGCGGCGGCATCTTCTTCGGCGGAGAAGCCGCGCTCCAAAACGTCGCCGGCAACCCGAATCAGCTTGCGGAGAACCGCTTTTTCGCGAATGATGCGCGCGTACGGTTCGAGGCTGGACAGCCGGGGGACACCTTCCAATAAGGACGACAGGTAACCGGTCCCTCCTACCGCCTCCAGCTGCTTCGAGCGCACCAGGGCGTCATGCAAGGTCACGACGTCGATGGGCTGCGACGCGGCGGAGAGCTCTTCCATCTTCCGGAACAACAGTCGGTGCGCCGGGTTATGGAAGTCAGCCTCGGAAAGAATCTCGGCGGCTTGGTTGTACAACTCGTTGTCTAACAAAATCAGGCCGAGCACGGCCTTCTCCGCTTCGGCGGAATGAGGTAAGGATCGATCGAGGACAAAGGCTTCCTGACTCATGGAAGGGCCATTATAGTACCCCCTTTCTTCTACGGTGAGGCCCACGCCGACCTTCCGTAAATCTGTAATTTGTTGATTCTTAAGGACCCTCGTCGATCGCTCAAGGAAACATCAGAGCCGGCCGGATAGGGGAAATTATCAGGTCGGAGTGCGGGACCGGGGTCCTCTTTGGAATGCCGAAAAACCCGTGACGGTAAAGGCGGCAGCTGCTTGGCGTTTTCGAACAGGATTATCTCTTTCCGCTTGATCCACGCGCTCCCCGATCTTATGAAATTCCCGAGTTGGCAGAACGAGCGACAAGCAACACTACAACAATCGGGAAAGGAGGTGTCCCCATGTATCCTGATCGGTCCGAAGCGGTTCCCGCCCTGCGCGATCTTCAGGAGACGGTAAACCGCATGTTCGAGCAAACGTTGGGTGATGTTTTCGGTGCCGGTCCGGCTCGACCCTCGGTGCGGGTTCCATTTACCGACGTCTATGAGACGGCCGATAAGCTGATCCTGGAAATGGAACTGCCGGGCGTGCAGAAGGACGCGGTCTCCATCTCGTTCGACAACGGTCTATTGACGGTGACGGGTGAACGGAAGGTTCCCGAGACCAAGGATCGCACCTACTACCGGTCCGAACGATGGTATGGTCGATTCGAAAGGAGCTTCCGCCTGCCGGCCTCGGTGAATCCGGACCAGATCGAGGCCCGGCTGGAGCAAGGAATCCTGTGCATTTCCATACCGAAGCGGGAAGAAGCCAAAACGCGTCAGATTCCGGTGACGGTCGGTTGACAACCGAAGTGAGGCCCCGGGGGCATGGGAACCGCCGAGGACCTTCGCTCAGGAGCATGCGGGCTCCGTGGAACAACACTCGCGGCGGCTTGCCCGGCGAAGAGCCCCCGGGGCACCCGTAGAGGAATCGGGGCAATAAGGCGCGGCTTGACTTACATCTTCCCTTCGGCGCTGAACGTGGCCGTTCGGCGAGCACCGTGTGCCGCTCGAGTTGTTGATCGGGCGTCTCCGGGGCCGGATTGCTTCATGGCTGTTCTTGCGGATCTTCTCAAAAAGACCGGCCGGGTAATCAAGACCCGGAAGAGCCGGGTACTGCCGTACCTTGCAAACGCTGAATCCCAGCGACCTTAGCGTCCAGATCCTCCACGACCCTATCGCTGTCCTCACCCCGCGCCAATACGCTCGATTCATTGCTCTCGGACTGCGGCACGACGGAAACAAGCAGACGGGCCTCTACTTCCGTGTGCGGTCGGACTTCGACCTGATAGTTGCCGATCTGCTTGATGGGATGATCCAGCAGAATCTTGCGCCGGTCCAATGTGATTCCCTTTGTCGCCAGAACCTCGGCCAAATCTTTCGCTGTGACGGATCCAAAGAGAACTCCCGTTTCGCCGGCCCTACGACCAATCACCAGATGGAGCTGACTGAGTTCTCCAGCCAGAATTTCGGCCGCTTCACGATCCTTCGCTTCCCTCTTTGCAAAAGCCACCCGCTGCTGTTCCACCATCTTGACGTTTCCTGGCGTGGCCAGAACCGCCAAACCACGAGGAATCAAGTAGTTCCGAGCAAAACCCGGCGCCACATTCACCACCTGTCCCCGCCGCCCCAGCTGGAACACATCTTCCGTCAGAATCACTTGCATCGCTGCCTCCTCAGAGGGAATTCTCCTACCGCCGCACGAAAGGTAGCAGGGCCAGATGTCGAGCCCGCTTGATGGCGATCGTAACTCTTCGCTGGCACGGAGCACAGTTTCCGGAGGTCCTACGCGGGATAATCTTCCCGCTCTCCGTGATGAACTGGCTCAGAAACTTCACGTCCTTATAGTCGATCACCGTTCGGCTGGCACAGGATTTACAGTACTTCTTTCTTCTTCTCACCATAGTCTCCTACTCCCGGCCGGCATCCGCCGATTCCGTAGCCTCTTCGGATTCCTCTCTTTCCTCGTCCCCAAGCTCCGAAGCTCCCGTTTCTTCCGAGAAGGACTCGACATCCGCAGAAACCGGTTCCCGGCTCTTCTCGCTGCTTGCCGCATGGACTCTCTCCGTCATGCGTGCACGAAGGCGAGACCGTTGCCGTGCCTCCCGCTTCTCTTCCACCTTGCGGGCCCTTTTCAGATCTTCATCGACTCGAATGGAAAGGAAACGAATTACCAAGTCACTGACCTTAAACCTCCGCTCCAACTCGGCCACCGCATCAGCGCTCGGCTCTTCGATGGTGAGAATCACATAGTAGCCTTCGGTGTGCTTCTTAATCGGATATGCCAGCTGCCGCTTACCCCACTGATCGACGCTGACGACTTGGGCCCCCACGGCTTCCGCAGCAGTTACGTAAGACGCCACCTGCTGCTCGACCTCTTCTTCGGTCAGCGTAGGAGCGAGGATGAAAACGACTTCGTATCTCCTCATGGTCCTGTTTCTCCCAACGTAAAAGCATTTAGTTTAGCACGCTCCGAGTAGAGGGGCTCCCCGGAGCCCCCACCACTCTCGGGCAGTAACACTTCAGTGCTCGTCAACCCACCAACAACGGTGCAATCACCAGCGAAACAATCGACATCAGCTTGATCAGGATATTCATCGAGGGACCACTGGTATCCTTGAACGGATCTCCCACCGTATCGCCGACGACTGCCGCCTTGTGGGCGTCTGAACCCTTACCTCCCAAGTACCCCTTTTCAATCAATTTCTTCGCGTTGTCCCAGGCGCCGCCGGCGTTGGCCATGAACAGGGCCATCAGGACTCCGGTAACGGTCGCTCCGGCCAGCATGCCGCCCAAAGCTTCGGGGCCCAAAGCAAATCCAACAACAATTGGTGCGGCAACGGCGAGAAGACCGGGAAGGACCATCTCGCGCAAGGCGGCCCGCGTCGAAATGTCTACACACCGGGCGGTGTCAGGCTTCGCTTTTCCTTCCATAAGGCCCGGAATCTCCCGGAACTGCCGGCGCACCTCTTCGACCATCTTGAACGCGGCACGCCCCACCGAGGACATGGTCAAATCAGCGATCAGAAAGGGGAGGACACCGCCTATAAGGAGGCCTACTACAACGGTTGGATTGACCAGGTTAATGGCCGGGAGACCCACGGTCTTGGAATAAGCCGAATACAGGGCCAGAGCGGTCAGAGCGGCCGATCCGATGGCGAAACCCTTACCCATGGCGGCTGTCGTGTTGCCCAAAGCGTCCAGCGAATCCGTGATGGCTCGGGTTTCCGGTCCCAACCGGCTCATCTCCGCGATGCCTCCGGCATTGTCGGCAATCGGGCCGTACGCGTCCACCGACATGGTGATCCCCACCGTTCCCAACATACCTACGGCGGCGATGCCGATGCCGTATAAGCCGGCCATGTTGTAAGCCACGAGAATCGAAGCCGCAATCATGAGAATCGGAGCAGCCGTGGATTGCATGCCCACGGCAAGACCGGTGATGATGTTGGTTGCCACTCCCGTTTTGCACGCGTCTGCGATCGACCGAATGGGAGCTCCTCCCGTATACCATTCGGTCAACAGACCGATCACGACACCCGAAAGAGTACCCATGAATACGGCGCCGAAAATACCCAGTTCCAAGCCGGACAAATTGACCGCGACCAGGACTCCGATCAGCATCAAGATAGCAGCCAGGATCGTAGAGTAACGAAGCGCCGCAGCGGGCTTGAGGCTTCGTAAGATCTTAATAGAAGCAATTCCCACCAGCGAAGCCAACAGTCCGATGCCGGCCACGATCAACGGGAAAGCCATATAGAGCAGCTTGTTCTCTTCCGTGATGTTCAGAATCGCCGCCGATCCCACCGCCGCAATGGCGATCGTGGCCACGATCGAACCAACATAACTCTCGAAAATGTCGGCTCCCATACCCGCGGTGTCACCCACGCAGTCGCCCACATTGTCGGCGATCGTCGCCGGGTTGCGCGGGTCGTCTTCCGGGATGCCCGCCTCTACCTTCCCCACCAGATCGGCACCTACGTCCGCCGTCTTCGTGTAAATGCCGCCGCCTACACGGGCAAACAATGCGATCGTGCTGGCCCCCATGGCAAAGCCGTTAATGTCGGATGCGTCCACAATGCCCCGCTGATAGAGCAAGAAGGCGATCCCCAGGCCGATCAGGCCAAGCGAAGCCACCGACAAGCCCATAACCGCCCCGCCCGAAAAGGCCACGCTCAGCGCCGCAGCCATTCCGGACTGATTTGCGGCCTGACTGGTCCGCACATTCGCCCGCGTAGCCGCCTGCAGCCCGAAGAAGCCGGCCAGCATCGAGCACCCGGCACCGATAGCAAAAGCAGTCGCCGTGTGCCAGCTGATCGCCCAACTAAGCAGTACGAAGACGAGAACAACAAAACCGGCCAGAATGCCGTATTCACGACCCAGAAAAACCATTGCACCGTGGTGGATGGCATCCGAGATCTCCACCATGAGAGGGTTCGTCACCTCTATGCGACGAATCGACAAAAACAAAAGTAACGCCACCAGCAATCCCAACACACCGAGCGCAGGAAACCAGATGGAAATGTCAGCCATGAGCTTCCCCCTTCTCTGCTAGCTGCAGCAAATCGAGATAAACTTCAACAAGTCGAGTCTCTCACTGAATTCGTTTATACGAAACACGCCCAAACGGCGATCCCAAGCCACCGCCGCAGCCATATGTCAGCATCAACCGAAGTCTCGGCCGATCAATTGTACTTCGCCATGGCCAAGTCAACCCCTCCCTCAACGAAGGTTTCGACTCCTTCCACGGCGCGTTCCAGCATCTCGTCCACTTTGGGTCGTTCCTCAGGCTCGAACGACCGGAGTACGAAATCACGAAGGTCACCCCGGACGTCGTCGCGTCCGATCCCTAGCCGTAACCGCGGGACCTCCACGGTTCCAAGTGCCTCCAAGACAGAGGCCATGCCCCGATGTCCTCCGGCGCTGCCGCTCCTGCGAAACCGCAATTTGCCAAGCGGCAACGCCACATCGTCATACGCGATCAAACAAGCCTTCGGGGAAAGGCCAAAATAACGGACCAACGGCTCAACAGCACGACCACTGCAATTCATGTAGACTTGCGGCTTTGCCAGGATCAATCGTTGTCCGCCGACTACCAGCGAGGCAACCTCCGCCAACTTGTCGAAAGATCGAAAGCTCACTTGGTACTTTGCGGCCAGGCTGTCAACCACCAAAAATCCGACGTTATGCCGCGTCCAAGCGTAGCGTCGCCCGGGATTCCCCAACCCGACCACCAGGTGCAACGCTCCGCCTCCCGTCTCGACCGAAACGAGCAAACGCTACTCGCTCTGCCCCTCTTCGGCCTCTTCCACCTTGCCTCTACGAATAACTTCCGGCTCGGCAACCTCGGCGGGAGCCGCCTCCACTTCCGCTTCCACCCGCGGGGCCAACACCGTCACCACCACGACATCCGGTTCAGTGAGCACCCGCAGCTTCGATCGATCCAGCTGCAAATCGGAGACGCGGACGGCGTCACCCATATCCAGATCCGAAACGTCGACCACAATCTCGTCCGGAACGTCTCGAGGCAAACACTCCAGTTCAATCCGCCGGAGAGGCTGATCCAGGAGCCCGCCGGCCTTCACTCCCCGAGCCGAGCCGATGATCTCGACCGGCACCTCGAAGATCATCTTCTCGTCCATTGTCACTTGCTGAAAATCTACATGGATCAAAGACCCTTTTACGGGATGCAACTGAAAATCCCGAATCAAGACATTGGTCTCCAGCCCGTTTACCGACAGGGTAAAGATGGTGTTCCGCCCCGCCCCCGACGTCAGGATTCTTACCACGTCGGTGGGGTTCACACTGACCTGCAGGGTTTCCATCCCACGACCGTAGACAATACCGGGAATCCGCCCGGCCGCCCTCAATCGTCGATTCGGACCTTTCCCCGCCTTCTCCCGCTTCTCCGCCCGGAGCACAATCTGCGCCATATTCTTCCTACTCCTACGCGATCATTCCGATGAAGCTGCTATTGTAGCAACTGTTGCAGGCCGAAAGTTGTCGACCACCCCTCTTCGGTGTTCGGTCCCTGCGCCCTTGTGACCACTCCCACTCAGAGCTGAACAAACAAGCGGCTGACCGACGTCTCCTCATGGATCGATCGGACGGCTTCCGCAAGTAGAGGCCCCACACTCAAAACCCGAATCTTGGGTATCCGCTTCTCTTCGCTCAGCGGAATGGTGTTGGTGATAGCAATCTCGTCGAACGCCGACTTCTGCAACCGCTCTATGGCGGGGCCGGAAAGAACCCCGTGCGTAGCGGCGGCGAACAACCTTTGAGCTCCCTTCCTTTTCATCTCACACGTGGCGTTCACGACGGTGCCCGCAGTATCGATGAGGTCATCAACAATGATGACGTCTCGGCCTTCGACATCGCCGACGATGTTCATCACCTCCGCTTCATTGTCTCCGACCCTCCGCTTGTCGATGATTGCCAGGTTCGCCTTCAAGTACTTGGCGTAGAAGCGGGCCCTCTCCACCCCACCCGAGTCCGGGGAAACGATGGTCAGCCGCTCGAACTCTTTCTTCTGGAGATACTCGAGAAAAACCGGAGCGGCATACAGATGATCCACCGGCACATTGAAGAACCCCTGTATCTGGTCGGCGTGGAGATCCATGGTCAGAATTCGATGGGCGCCGGCCGCACTGAGCAGGTCCGCGACCAGTTTCGCGCTGATCGGTACCCGCGGCTTGTCCTTGCGATCCTGTCGTGCGTACCCGTAGTAGGGAATCACCGCCGTGATCCGGCAGGCGGACGCCCGTTTGAAAGCGTCGATTATCACCAGGAGCTCCATTAGAGTCTCCGCCACCGGAGGACACGTCGGTTGAATGATAAAGATGTCCTGTCCGCGCACGTTCTCCAGGATCTGGAAAGCGACCTCTCCGTCACTGAACCGACGGAGTTTGACTTTCCCCAACGGCAAGCCCAGGTGATCGCAGATCTCCTGAGCCAGAAAGGGATGGGCTGATCCCGAAAACACCTTTAATCCATCCATCTCCCTTCACCTCGGAAGAAGCTCCTCTTGATACCTTAAGAACTCCTACATCTTCCGACTTCCGGTCGACGCTCCCATCGTCGACGGCGGAGCACAAAGATCGATCCCCTCTCACAAACAACGATCTACAAGTCCCCGCCGAGAGCCCCCTCGCCGACTGGAAAAACCCGACCGCGAATCGTCGTCACCATAAAACTTGCGCCGCCCCACTTGGATCGGCATGCGTCGGCGCCTTGCTGAAGAGCCGGTTTCGGACCTATCGCAAAAAGAGCCGATCCACTGCCGGCCAACAATGCTCCGCCGGCCCCGGCGGCCAGCAAAAGATGCTGAATTTCCCCCAGTACGGGATACCGGGAGAATACTACGGACTGAAAATCGTTCCGCAACTCCCCCCATCGACAGTCCGACACCAACTGTTGGAACGCGCGCATTCTAGTATCGAGGTCCCGCCCTGTCAAATGCCTATTCCATGGGCCTACCTGCAACCAGGAGTAAGCTTCACCTGTCGAAACGGAAAAACCGGGCCAGAAGATCAGCATCTCGCCCTCGTAGTGTGAACGCGGCAGAGGATGGAGCTTCTCGCCTCGACCGGTGCCGACGGCCACCCCGCCACGGAGGAAGAAAGGAACGTCGGATCCCAGTTCCGCCGCCGTCTCCGCCAGTTCCCTGTCTTCAACGACACCGCCCAACAGGGTGTTGAGCCCCGACAAGACGGCGGCCGCGTCACTGGAGCCTCCGCCCAGTCCCGCCCCCGGTGGAATTCTCTTTTCCAGACGAATATGAAGACCCTCCCGGTAACCCACGCGGTGCATCAAAGACTCGGCGGCTCGCCATGCCAAGTTCGTCAAGTCACAAGGAACCGGCCACCCCTCGGTTTCCAAACGAATGCCGGGAGTCGTCTCCAGCGTAAGCTTGACGGTGTCCGCCAGAGATACCGTCTCGAAAATCGTAAACAGCTCGTGGTAATCGTCCGAACGACGACCCAAAATCTCCAACCACCAGTTCACCTTTGCATAGGCGGGAAGAACGACGGCCGGTGTGGACATCTTCAAGCGGGAACGTTCTCAGCGCTTCTCAGGGGCCGATAGACCCGCCAGCTTCTCCCGAATGCGGGCCGCTTCGCTCCCTTTGTCTTGGAACTTCAGGGCCTCGCGGTAGAAGTGCTCCGCTTTCAGCCCGTCGCCCTTGCGCGAGTACAGATCACCCAAGTGCTCCAGGATCACAGGGTCGTTCAGCTCTAGGCGAGCGGCCGACAGCAGATGTTGTTCCGCCTTCTCCAACTCGCTCTGCTGAAAGTAAGCCCACCCCAAACTGTCTTGATAAGCACCGTTGTATGGGTCCAAACTGACGGCCCGTTCAAGATAGCCGACGGCCTCATCTAAACGGACTCCTCGATCAGCCAGCATATAACCCAGGTAGTTCAGCACATCATGAGCGTCGGGATCGTTTTCGAGCAGGGTTCGAAAAACGCGCTCCGCCTCCTCGAAGTCCTGCCGCCGTTCCAGCACGGCACCCAGCTGGAAATGAAGACGCCGACTCCCCGGGACCGTGGTCAAGCCGTCCTCGATAACTTCTTCGGCCTCGTCATACCGGCCCGCCTCGAGGAACAGTTGACTCAAGATCAAACAAAGGAACTCCTGTTGCGATGTTTCCTTCATCTCACCGCTTCTCAGAGCCTCCAAAAGGCTGACCGCTTCTTCCAACCGCCCCGTCGCCGCCAGTACCTGGGCATAGGTCGCAGCCGCCTGAGGATCGTCCGGCGTCTCCTGCCACAGTTCCCTTCCCAGATCGAGTGCTGGTTGCAGTCGCCCGGCCGCTCGATATGCCTGCATCAGGCGCCGGCGGAGCTCCCGGTTTGCGGGTTCGAAGCGCAGTGCTTCCTCGGCCAACCGAACGCCTTCGTCGAAACGGTGCTGCTCAAGCCGAATCAACGAAAGATTCGTCAAAAACAGAGGGCGGAACGCTTTAGCGTCAGCCCTCTCCAAATCCACTAACTGCTGGAATCTCTGAGCCGCCTGTTCGCGTTCACCCATCTCCGCCAACAAGGTCGCCAACTCGAAAGCCGCTTCTAAGTTCTCGGGTTGAGTCTCAACGAGGGCGGAAAGAATGCGTCGACTCTCGTCCAACCGCCTCGCCTGCCGATAGGCCCTCGCCAAATCCAAACGCAGCGATTCATCTTGCGGAAAGACGTCTTCCAAGCGCTCCAATAAGGGGATGGCCTCCCGCCCCTCACCCACCTGCACCAAAGCCGCCGCCAGAGCTCGATGGAGGCGAGGTTCCGGACCGTTCGCCAACCCGTCACGATAGACCGCTACGGCCTCCTCCGGCTTCCCCAGGCGCTCCAGCACATTACCCAAAAAGAGCAAATACTCGGGCACATCGGAGCGGATTTTTAGACCCTGTTGCAAAACCGCAGCCGCCTCCTCCAGGTTTCCCGACTCCGCCAAGGCCTGGGCTTCTGAAAAATAGTAGCCGAGTACGGATGGATCCATCTCCCGGAGTCGGCGGAAAGACCGGGCGCTGGCCTCGAAATCACCGGCCTGAAAATAGAGCTCCGCCAAACTTTGCAAAGCTTCGGTATGTTTCGGCTCCAACTCGAGGACCTTTTCGAAAGCCTCAACCGCCTCTGCATGCTCGTCACTCCGTGCTCGAGTACCGTAAAAGATCTTGCCCAGCAGTAAATGACCCTCAGTGTTCGTGGGATCACGAGAGATCGCTTCGCGACAAGCTTCGACCGCCTTGGTCACTTCTCCCGACTGGTAGAGCACCCAGGCAACTTCGAGACGAAGGGTCACACTTTCGGGATCCGCCTCCAGCGCCGCCTGAAACTCCTGCAACGCTTGCGGCAAATCCTCCGCCAGCAATGAGAGTCTTCCGGCCACAAAGTGGTAGTAAGCGGCAGATCGTAACGCGGCCCCGTCTGCAGGACGATGACCGACCACGTTTTCAGAAGGTACTGCCCGGAGTCCGTCCCGGCACATCAAAACTAAACAAAGGAGAAGCACCCACAATCCCAGGCTCCATCCCGAGCGACTCCTGCATCCTCCGGGCACCGTTCCTACCGCGGCCCTACTGCCCGGGCACTGCGGCCATATACTCCAGCGAGTCGGCATAGAACAACTCCAGACCAAACAGAGGCGGATCAGAAGAAACCTTCACGTAACCTCCCAACTGCGTCTCGAAACCTTCGACCAGCTCCGGCAAAAGGCCTATCCTACGCCCCCCGGGCGGCAAAACGAATTCTCGAAAGCCGGTCAAAGTACCATCGGCGGCGTAGATCTCCAGTCGTGTAGCGGACGCCTCATCGCCCGCATTGACCAACGCCACTCCGGTGGATATGCCCGCTCCCTGCGCGACATGCGAGAAGAACAACTCCGTAGAAGCAACCGAGGCGAGAGCCAAAGTAGTCATAGCTCGTCCTCCCTCCAGCACCAGCTCCACATCGCCCACCAAACCGCCACGGTCCGCCTGAATCTCGAGCCACCCGCTCACCAGCTCGCCGGTGTCGACCAGATCGAACAGTTCCAAAACGTCCGCACGCTTCGCCTGTCCCTGCACCAGCTCGAGCTCAACCGGCTCTGCCATTAGTGTACCCTGATCGTCGCGTAACTTGAGGGAGACATGAATCGTCATCTCGGGGTCGAGCTCGGGTTCCTCCTCGTCTTCGCCGGCGATGGGTTTGGGATAAGAGTTAACCAAGCGAAGTGTCGAGACGGCGTTTTCCGCTCCGACGACCTGAGACACCACGAAGCGCGTCGGCTTCTCGTCCAGATCACTCACGGGCGTAGCGTTCAAAACCGCCAACTTCTCCGCATCGAAGTAGCGTGCATACACCACCACCCCCGTGGGACAGGACACCTGTAGATAGCCGTCGGTGAAGTCCTTAAAAACACTCTCAGGAAATAGTCCGCCTGTCAGTCCGTCACTGGCATCGATATCCCGCACCATTCCCACGAAGAAGGTACGTGAAGCCAGCTGGTTGCTTACTGAGGCCACGACGTCGCCCTCTTCATCGAACAAGGTCACCGAGTACGAAGTGCTCTGGCGGTTGGGATTGAGGATCACCAGCTCGGTGGCCATCCCGTCGGTAAGGTGCACCTCGGGAAGTACCCAGCGTTGCGAAGTCTTTCGAGCCGCGACGACTCCGTCCATACGTCGCAGCGCCCGATCACCGATAAGAAAGAAACCCCGCAACTCCGGTTGGTCGGTATCGACGTCGAACCAAAGGTTTCCCGTTTTCGCCTCGGAGCTCTCGATCCATTCCGGCGAAGTTTGGGCCAACTGGCCTCGAGCGGGAATGACCCACTCGCGGGGGTTTATGTATTCAACTACATCCTCAGTGCCGGGATCGTCTGAAAGAAGAACTCCGCTTCGGGTAAAACCCGTCATGATCACCGAGGCGTCCTCTTCTGAGGGATTGGCCAGGGTGATTCCTGTAAAAAACTCCTCGTTATCGACAGCACCCTGGATGAAGAAGTGGCTCGTCCAGGTGACCCACTCCAGGGCATTGGCATTGTAATTTAAAACAATGAGGAATTCCTCGTCCGGAGTCAAAGCCAAAACTAGTGGAGCGGACGGGAGACTCGAGCCTTCGGAGAGTTCTACCTGTCCGCCGACATCGATCAAGCGAGGCACTTCCCCGGTCACCAGGTCGTAAACGACAATCGAGTCGTTCAAAGGAGCGGCCAGATACAACCACCGACCGTCCGGGGAGAACGCCGGAATCGTCCCCGGCCGGAAATCGCTTTGCAGAGGTGTTATGTCGGTGATTTCGTCGGTGACGGGATCGACAAAGCTAAGGTTTAACGAACTAATCACAAGAAACCGGTCGTCAGGAGTCCAGTAGACCCCCATGGCGAGTCCCGCCACCAAGTAACCCTTTTGCTCGCCCGTTTCCAGATCAAAGACCCAAAAACGATCAGTCGCAAGGTAAGGATAGGCCGAATTGCTGGAGTACATTTGGTCGGGAATACCCAGATAACGCCCGTCGGAGGACACCGCCATGCGGGTGGTCGCCGTAAATTCATGTACCACTGGATCTTCTTGACCCGGACCGGTCGCCGGCTCGAGTCTCTTCACTTCCTGGAATCGGGCGAAGTCGACCAAGACAACCGCATCAGGATAATCAACCTGGTAGAGCGCCGTCGACCCGACCAAGGAAACCGCCAACATATTCCGCTGGGGAATCACCAGCACTTGCGTCGGACAGGCACCCGGTATGAACTTCAGCCGCGGCCCCGCTTCCTGCATCAGTTCCACATCGACACGCAGCAACTCATCCGTTCCCGCCGATGCCAAGAACACGGTAGAGCCGTCCGGAGAGAACACGAGGTTGTTCACGACAGAAAAGAACACCCTCTTGAATTCGAGAACAGTGGTCTGAAGTGTGTCTACGTCGATCCGGACCAGAAAGCCGACATAATCACCCTCGAACTTCTGAGCTGATTCGGGCAGATTGCGCATCACCTCGATGCACGCGACGAACACGTACCTGCCGTCCGGCGAAAGGGCCGCTTGCAGGGGGTTCTTAGGCACCGCCAGCGCCGCTTCGAACTCGCCGGTGCGAGGAGAGAACACCAGAACCTTGTCCGAACCGGGAACCGGAAGAAACGCCCGGGAGCCGTCAAGAGAAAACACCAGAGACGGCGGCATGTTCAGATCAGGGCGTTTGCCCGTATACGAATACCCGGCGCTGGCCGCCGCCTCCACAACATTCGAGGAGACCGGAACGATATTCACATCGAACCGTAGACCCTCTTCCACGGCGCTGAGTTCGGCCTTGAAAACAGACCGCTGAGCCGTCATCGAGCCGCTTAGGAGAGCAAACAGGAGAATTGGCAAGATCCGACGGAAGCACAACATGGAACGTCATTATACTCTGACCCACTTCTCACCGACTTAGGGCTGAGCGAACCCAAGCCCGCGAGGTCAGGCTGCAGGCTTTCAAGGCTCCAAGGGTTCGGGTTTGGGACTTGCCCGGCTTCCCGAGCCAGCCTCCGATCCGAAACAGCGCTGCTCGGCCGTTCGACTGTCGCCCGGTAACCTTCCCCGACCTCCGACTCTCGATCTCGCCGGGCCTTCGTGGCTACCTATCCAACCCGCGTCTTCAGCTTCCTCTTACGAGCTTCCTCGGCTGCGTCAGTGCCTCAGTCTGAGTTCCAGCCGACGCACGACTTCGCCTCGGAAAAACCCGTTCACTCGACCGATCAGTCGGCCCGCCTCTTCGCGGCATACCTGAGCCCAGAGTTCGTCCACAGAGAGCAGCAGAACGCCGTCCCGCAAGGATGTGGGAGACGTTGCAGACGCCATCGCGTCGCCGACGACGGTCGACCAATAGGCTTGCAGAACCTGCAAGCGGGCTTCCGAATCCTGGGCGGATTCCACCAACAACTCCTGAACGGATTGCCCCAGCGACTTCATACCCCGAACCATCGGACCCCCGTTCCAACAGCATGACGCGCGTCTATACTCCGCCGCCACCCCGTGACCGGATAGTAGCATGTCTTAGCCCCCGGGGGCCGCTGCTCGCATCGGTCCTCAGTTGCAGCCGGACCGGGATCTTCGCCTCCGGACAAGTCGGAACAGATTCTGGAAGAGCCCGAGTCAGGGCAGTCTTGAAGCTTGCAAGCCTGCTGTCTATATCGTCGGCTGCCGAAAGGTCGCCTGTCGCCCTCCATCGGCTCTTTGCCGTCCAAGTAGGACACGGCTGATGCGCCGCGGTCCACGGCCGCAGAAGCCCGGCGGTCGGTCACGTTCTTTCTCAGGCCGGTGCTTAGGTGGTACCTTATTTCGGATGCGGAGCGGACAAAGATGCAGCAAACGCTCCTTCTGAATGCAACGTATGAGCCCTTGCAGGTCGTTTCGTGGAAACGAGCGGTTCGCCTCGTATTCCAGGAAAAGGTTGAGATCCTCGAAGTTTACGATCGGGTCGTGCACAGTGTTAGGATCAGCCTTGAAGTGCCGTCGGTGGTACGCCTTCTCTATTACATTCCGCTCAATAAGCGACTCAACGGTGTGCGGTTCTCCCGCCGCAACGTGTTCCTTCGGGACCGGTTCCGCTGTCAATACTGCGGACGCCAGTTCCCGGCGGCCCAGCTCACCTGCGACCACGTCATTCCCGTGGCTCAAGGAGGAAGTACCAGCTGGGAAAACGTCGTCACCTCGTGCATCCCCTGCAACCGGTTCAAGGGTAACCGTAGCCCTGAAGAAGCGGGGCTCCGGCTGCGGAAGCAACCCGTGGCCCCCGTCGGTTACGCAGGGAGAGAGCCCATCTTCTTGAAGCGTATGGAGCCTCCGGAAACGTGGAAGGTCTACCTGTTCAGTTGATTTCCTCCCCTGCGCTTCGTCCGAGGCCGGAACCTGGTAAGGCTGAGACTTTTCCCGCGGACGTTGCATCATAGAAACCAGGGTGTTGGGCCGAGCCGGGTTGACCCGGCCGCCCGGAAATCCCTAGAATCCTTAAGTAGAACCCGGTGAGGAAGATCGACAAGGACAGATGACGGAGCAGCGAACAGTCGCAGGAATCAAAGGATTTCTCGAGCGAGTACTGGCTCTTCGGGTGACCGAAGAGGAGCGCTTCCGCTTGGCGGGAGATCCGCTCAATTTTTTCGCCGAGGACATCTCGAATCGGAGGCCGTTGCGGGTGGCCGCGACGCTCGCCATCCTTTTGCACATCCTACTTTTCCTGGTAGGTTTACCGTTTCTGCGTTCACAGGTGTTGATTCCGACCCAGGAGGTACTTGTCCTGAAGCAGCTGGCTTTACCGTCCCTACCTAAGGGAGGCAGTCCGCCGGCACCGCAAACTCCCGAAGTCAAGCCGGAATCCGCGCCGAAGCCGAAACCGGTGCTGGTTCCGATACCTGACCCGACTCCCTTTGACCCGGAACCAATCCAGCAGGAAGTCTCCATCGAAGCTCCTACGATCATGAACGAGGTGTCAGCCAGTTTGGACTTGGGAGACATTGCCGCTCCGCCGGGCTCGGGACGGGGGGCCCTCGGGACCGGCCCTGGAATGTCGAGCGGGGAAGGACCGGCCGCCGGTACGGGTGATGGTGTTTACACCTTGGGAAGCGGCGTGACGGCGCCGGAACTCATCGTTCAGACCACCCCCTCCTACACGGACGAGGCGATTAAGGCCAAGGCGCAGGGAGTAGTGTTGCTCCAGGCGATTATCCGAAAAGACGGCAGAGTGACCGACTTCAAGGTCATTCGCGGCTTGGGCTACGGATTGGAAGAGAAGGCGATCGAGGAGATCGCCACCAACTGGCGCTTTCGGCCGGGCACATTGAACGGACGGCCTGTGGACGTTCTGGCCACGATCGAAGTATCATTTAACCTTCGCTGAGAATCCGCCGCCGGACATGAACTGAAAACGGAGGACACCCGGTGGACGTCGGCTGATCTCGAATTCGCTCGAGACAGCACCTTGTTTCCTATCATGCGACGAGTGGCAGTCTGGCTGGCCGTTGTGATTTTCCTTTTGGATCTCGCTTCCAAGTGGTGGGTGGTACACCATCCCTCTCTACACTACCGGCCCGTCGTGAGCGGGTGCTTTACCATCGAGTACACCCTGAATCGAGGGATAGCTTTCGGCCTGTTTCACCACGCCGATTACCCGTGGAAGACTTTGCTGCTTGGGTTGATTGCCCTAGCGGCCCTGGGCTTTGTCACTTACTACCTATTGACGGTGCCTGAGTCGGAAAGACTCTTTTTGCTCGCTCTCGGTTTTCTCATGGGGGGAGTGTTGGGAAACTTGGCGGATCGAGTGCACGATGCAGCCGTCGTTGATTTTCTAAAGCTGCATTGGGGGAACCGGTTCGCCTGGCCTACCTTCAACATAGCCGACGCCGCCATCACCGTCGGGGTCTTTTTGATTCTGATCGATACGCTTCTCCCTCGTCGAGGAAAGGGAGCCGCCGCCTCCGGACTCATCGTCGGCTTACTCGCCGTCGGAACTTCGCGAGCCCAAGAGAGCCTTCCTGCGATGGAGCTGGCGGAACGTATCCAGCATAGATACGACGCGGTGAACACCGTGGAAGCCCAGTTCGAACAGGTCGTGCGGGATCGTCTGTTCGAACAGCGGGAGAGCGGGATCGTACGGCTCAAAAGGCCGGGACGAATGTACTGGGAGTACCTTGAGCCCACCCAAAAGATCTTTGTAGCCGACGGAAAACGAACCTACTTTTACGTACCCCGGGACCGCCAGGTGATGATCTCGAACCTGGACCTCGACGTCACATCTTCGCCGCTGCTTTTGTTGTTTGGTGAAGCCAATCTTCGGCGCGACTTCCGGATCGAAGCGGCTCCCGAGGAATCCTCGAATAGCCTTGAGTGTCTCCGCTTGACCCCGCGTGAGCTCAGTCCGGAGTACTCATACGCTATAGTCTGCGTCGAGAGAGACAATCTGCAGATCCGCCGGCTGACGGTCGTCGACCCTTTGGGGCAGATCCAGGAGTACTATTTGACACAGGTTCGAGAAAACGTGAGCATACCTGACTCACAGTTTCAATTCCGCATTCCGCCGAATGTGGAAATCATCCAAGAGGAGTGAGGGGAGGAGTGGACTGCGCAGCCTCGGGCGCCTACGCTTCGGCCACACAAGAGCGGGGATGTTTCCCCCAATACTCACAGATCCAGCCGGTTGTGGCGGCTCGGCGCGTGGGCCTCACCCCCTACCGTGGGTTTCCGTGAATCCGCTGACGACGGTCGGCTTACCGATCGAGAGTTGAAGGAGAGCTACGTTGGAGCAAAAGCGAGCTTATATATCTTCCGTAGGCATGTATGTTCCGGAGAACGTGATCACCAATCACGATCTTTCGCAGCGTGTTGAAACCTCTGATGAGTGGATCCGTGAGCGTACCGGTATCCGGGAGCGAAGGATCGTGAGTGAGGGAGAGTGCACCAGTGACCTGGCGGTGCGGGCCGCGCTCGATTGCCTTGCGGGAGCCGGCCGCCGAGCCGAGGACCTAGACCTCATCATCGTGTCCACGGTGACGCCTGACATGATGTTTCCAGCGACCGCTTGCGTCGTACAAGAAAAGCTCGGCGCGAAAAACGCCTGGGGATTCGACTTGTCGGCCGCCTGCTCCGGATTCCTTTTCGCCTTGGCGACGGGAGCCCAATTTGTCCAGACGGGAGCATATGAGCGGGTCATGGTGATCGGAGCCGACGTCATGAGCACCATCGCCGATCCGACAGATCGGTCGACCTGCGTTCTGTTTGGAGACGGAGCCGGAGCGGTACTTCTTGAGCCCGCCACAGATCCCGAACAAGGCATCTTGGATCACCTTTTGCGCTGTGACGGCTCGGGCGGAGAGTACCTGTACATGCCCGCTGGAGGGAGCCGGATGCCGCCTTCCATCGAAACTGTCCAGCAACGTCTGCACTACATCCGGCAGGACGGCCGCATGGTGTTCAAGTTTGCCGTCAAGTACATGGCCGAAATCTCCCTGGAAATCTTACGCCGTAATCAGATGACTCCGGATGCCTTACGCTGGTTCATTCCTCACCAGGCCAACTTACGGATAATCCGGTCGACGGCGGATCGACTCCAACTTCGGGACGACCAGGTGGTGGTGAACATCGACCGCTACGCCAACACCACCGCCGCCACCATCCCCATGTGCCTGGCCGAGATCTTCCACCAAGGATCCTTAAAGCGTGGCGACCTGATTTTGATGGCCAGCTTTGGGGCAGGCTTTACTTGGGGAGGGCTCCTGTTGCGATGGTGACACGGTCGCCCGACTAGTTCCCTATCTACGGAGCCGAACCCAACCGGTCGAGTCAAGCTCCCGGCCGGGGTCTCACCGAAATCCCACCACGAGAAAGCAAGACTGGGCAACGTCGATGTCGCAGGTGCTCGACGGGGACTGTACGAACCGTTCGAACGAAGTGAGCGGACACTTCCGTCATTCCACACCCGCCGGCAGGACAGCCCTCATTTCCCAGTGTATCGGCGGGTCGGATCGGCGCGGTTTCTGCATCCAACCGATCGCCCGCCGTAAGCTCGCCGTCGGCTCTTCCAAGGAAAACGCCAAACTTCAAATCCCGGCAAGGTCATTAGACCAACCTTATCGCCCGGAGATAAGAGCGACAGGCTCACGACATCTACTCACGTGAAGGATAAAAGACGGCCGCGAACCCAGCTTCCCGGAACCCGTCCTCGGAACACGCGTCCAATCTCCCGGGGGAGCATCCGAAGCCCTCTCCTTTCGAATGCACCTCTCTTAAATGAACAGGTCGTTCGACCGGGTCGATTCCCGCCCGTCGGCACCTCGACGGTTAAACAAGTAACCCAGACCCGTCCGGACCGCCTTCAGCAATGACCCGATTTCCACCAAAGGGCGAAGCACGTCATCATGCAGCAGGCCGGCGGTCTGCCGGACCCTCTCCACCGTTTCGTCCACTACTTGGTCGATCTTTGCCGCTTCGCGTCGGCCCAGCTCGCTCAGCTCCCGGGCCAGGCTCTCCAAATCCCGGACGCGGGCGTCGAGTCTCTCGCCGGCATCTGCGGCTCGCCGGCTCAAGGTTTCCAGCACCCGCCTCAAATCCTCCACGTCGGAGGCCAGTATCTGAATCCGGCCCAGGAGCTCCCGGACGTCCTTGTGCAAACCCTCTGACATGCCTCGAATCTGCTGTACGGATTCTCGGGTCACGCGAGCCGTCCGACACACGGCCACCGCCTGGAGCACAATTGCCAGTACAGTTACCCCAACAAAAAAAAGCAACAGGTTTTCCAGCGTCAATTCAGCCTCCAGATGGTAAAGGCTTTATCCGCTCTGTCCGGATTCCTGCCCGAGCTTGCTCTTCTCCTCCTGAAAAGCCCGCTTGCCGGCCTCCACAGCGGCGGCAATCCGTTCCTTTTGCTCCTCGACCAATTCGCGACCTTTGTCCACAGTCGACTCGACCGTTTGCTTCAAGTCCCGTCCCACTTCCACAACTTTCTGTTTGCCTGTTTCCACCTTCCGGGCCACTTCCTCCGTCCCGGTCCGATACTTGTCGGACAAAACCCGCCTGGTCTCTTCCCCTGAACGAGGAGCAAACAGCAGGGCCACCGAAGCACCCACGAAACTTCCGATCAAAAAGTAGAGGACCTTTTCACCCGAATCAGCCATAGATACCCTCCTTTGTCAAAAGCCGCCTTCAGCTCATTCTTCGTGTCAGACAACTAACGTAGGTAAAAGTATCATAATGCTCAACATGAACCGAAACAAGGCCCTTTCGGCGGTACCTCCCATGGCGCTCACCATCGCCGGCTCCGACAGCGGAGGATGTGCCGGCATCCAGGCCGACTTGAAAACATTTGCCGCGCTGGAAGTCCATGGGGTTAGCGTTATCACCGCAGTGACCGCGCAAAATACCCTCGGGGTCCGCTCGTGGGAAGCGGTCAGTCACCGGCTGATCCGGGAACAGATTGAGGCGGTTTGCGACGACATTTCCGTGCGGGCCACGAAGACCGGAATGCTTCCCACCTCCGAGGTGATCCGGTTGGTAGCCCAATTGGTACAAGAACGCCGGCTGCATCCCTTGATTGTTGATCCGGTGATGGTGGCGAGCTCCGGCGATTCTTTAATGAACGAAGGGGCGGTCAGCGATCTGAAGAGGACTCTTCTTCCCCTGGCCGACCTCATTACCCCCAATCGCAGGGAAGCTGAAGTCCTGGCTTCAACGACCATACGGGATCTCGCGTCGGCCCGCGCCGCGGCGAATCAAATCCGCGACTTGGGAGCAAGAGCCGTTCTGCTCAAGGGAGGCCACTTAGACGACAATCCGAACGTCAGCGTCGACATTCTGGTCGACGGGGACGGGATCTTGGAATTCCGAGGCGAGCGAATCGTCACGAAAAACACGCATGGAAGCGGATGCACTCTCTCCGCCGCCGTTGCGGCCAACTTAGCTCTCGGCCACCCCCTAAGGGAAGCGTGTCGCCGCGCAAAGCTCTACGTCACGGAAGCGATTCGCCACTCGTTTTCGATCGGCGGCGGCCCCGGCCCGCTGGGGCATTTTTGGCGGTGGTGGAGCCCTTTCGAGTAACCTCTCCTTCCCGCTTCGCCCCAGGCGATCGTCCTCCCGTTTCCACCAACTCGGCGGCGGAAGGACACAAATCGGCCAGAAAACACTCGCGGCAGTTTGGCCGCTTGGCCTTGCACACCAAGCGACCGTGGAGAATCAAGCGGTAAGCAAAAGGAATCCATTCCTTCTGTGGAATCCGCTCCATCAGCTGCTTTTCGATGTCGTCGCGGGCGCTTGCGTCTACCAACCCGAGCCTCTGAGCCAGGCGACTGACGTGGGTGTCGACGACGATCCCTTCCGCCTTACCGAACCAGGTACTCAACACCACGTTGGCCGTCTTGCGCGCCACCCCGGGCAACGTCAGCAGATCTTCCATTGTGTCCGGCACGTTGCCGCCATACTGTTCCACCAGTCGGCGGCTGCAACCGATCAGGCTGCGAGCTTTGTTTCGGAAGAACCCGGTGCTACGGATCAGTTGTTCCAGCTCCTCCGGTTCCGCACCGGCAAGATGCTGGGGAGTCGGATACCGCCGGAACAACTCGGGCGTCACCTGGTTGACCCGCTCGTCGGTACACTGTGCCGACAATATGGTCGCCACCAACAGTTGATAGGCGTTTTCGTGGTGAAGCGCGCAGGTGGCGTCGGGATAGCGCTCGCGCAGCCGCGCGAGAATCTCGGAAATCCTGCGCTCCTCGGCTGCAGACACCTTGCGGCTCATGCCGTAAATCTTAGCACCTCCAAATTTCCAACCGGTCCCGCGACTCAGTGGATTCGCAGTCAGACGCAAAGCGCCGCAGAGGGAGGACATCAGATCTTTACGCCAAGGCGGGATCGCAAGCCCACTCTGCGTTTTACGCCCTGCAAGCCTACCCGGACAGCAAGCCTGACCGATCGGTTTAAGCCCATCTTCCTTCTTGTGAAGAAGGGCTTCCTCCGCGGTGCGCCACGCTCCGGGAGAAGAAGCTCTCGGCGAAATCCGGATCCGACCGCGAAGGCGAGCCGCCCCGACCGTTCAATGGAACGGATTGCACAACGGCGCAGTCGACGCGCTCTTGCTTGCCGATCCAATGCAAACGCGCGAGCTTACCCCAGTACACTATGTCCCCGAGCGACTGACGAAGAACATTAAGGCATTCGACGGCGGCCCCAAAAGCGGACCGTCGCATCACGCCGCCGTCGGTCTCCCTTACAAGCGGTAACACTACGAGTCGTTCGGATGGTCCCGTCGGCATCACCCGAAAACCAAACCCGACGCCGGATGAGAAATCCCCGCCGGGAGCCGGCCTCCCGGACGCTCGAATGTGCACTCCGTTCCGAAAGTCACCCGCAACCCATCGGTCGGTTATGTCAGGCCGAACAACCGGGCCGCGTTATTGTGGTACACCTTGCGGAGAATCTCATCGGGAAGATTCAGCCCATAGATCCGCCATCGCCCCTGAGGCGGGACCGGTGCCGGTGCATAGTCAAAATACTCGTCGTCCGTTTCGAGGAACCGGTAATAGATCTCGTACAGCTCGTCGACGAAAACCTGCTGCGGAGTCTCGGCTCCGTCGGGGAGAGGAATGGCGTCGGTACCGAACATGATCCGGTCTTGGAACTCCTCAAAGAAGCGCCGTGCCGCCCGAGGTTGTCGACCGAGCTCTCCGACGCGGGCTCCGATTTCAACATACATGTTGGGACATTCCCTCATGCACCGGCTGACATACTCCAGGTCCTCGGCCACCGCCACGTGGAGGGCAACGAATGTTGTCCTCGGATGCCGTTGCATCACCCGGACCCGGGCTTCCTGAAGTTCCCGGTCACTCGGATAGTCCCGGTCGTAAAACGACCAGTCAGGATGGGCGTTGAGCTCCTCAAATCGCTCGTTAAACCTGTCGATCGGAAGGAAAAACGCGAGCGGATCGGAGGTATGAATCATTACGGGCAGGTGATTCGACCCCGCGGCTTCCCACATCTCGTCGAAGCGAGGATCGTCCACTTTGACCAGCGGGCCTTCGGTCAGTCGCTCTCGAAGATATAGCCCGAGAGTCTTGAGCACCTTCAACCCCTTGGCGCCAAGACCAGCGCATCTTTCCACCTCATCGGCCAAGATACGGCTATAGCCGTCCTCGAGAATGCGATCGAACCATGGCTCGCAACACACCAGGAAACGGTCGTCGTGAGCCTTCGTCCAATAGTCCAACGTATCGTCGAAACCCGGACCGTAGCCCCCGGTCAAGTTCACCATCGCGGCTATGTTCTTGCGATCCATAAGCTCAATAGCTTCTTCGGGAGTGATCAAATGACGGGCTCGAATATCCTTTCCAGATCCCTCCACGAACGTGAGATGGGTATGGACATCGATTACGGGATACCGCGAGCGGGGGACGTGAGTCTCCTTGACCTGCAGCATGCTCCTAGGCTGAAAGTCTACGAGAGCCAAAGGGCATGCAGTCGGACTTCCTTCAGTTTCCCGGGCTGTGGCGGATCCGCCTCGCAACGAAGCCGGCGGGCCTGCCAGCGTAGCCCCGGCAAAGCCGGCCATCCATTCTCTTCGGGTAACTCCGTTCATTCTTCCTTCTCCTTCCACTCTTCCCACCATACCCATGCACCATGGGCATTGCCGATCCAGCAGCACACCTCGATCTAATAACTCCTCTGCAACTTGGGCATCGACGCAAAGCTTCCGACGCCAAGGACCCTTCGATGCTTGGCAATTCTCTCCCACATGCGACCGACTCTTTCATTCCCGTCTTCCGGCCGCACCTTGTTTGCGGGAACGGTGCGACCATGCGGGTCATCCACCTCCGAAGAACGCCTCCGGCGTGGGAATCTACAAGCCCTTCTTTACGACGGTGGAGGGCGTGGAGGCTTTGCGATTGCTGTTGGGCGGCCTATCGGGTTGTCGGCGTCTCCTGCCCACGCCCCAGCCGACAAGCAGACCGGCAAGCCCTCCGACGGCAAGCGACAGCCAGCTCCATGAGCTGGTCAATCGGTACCACCAGCTCGCCGGCGTCGCCGTCAACTGGATGTCTCCGACGCCAACCGTACTCCCACCGACGGTCTTCAGGCTAAGACGCAGCGTCATCCCCTCGGGTCGATTCAACCCGACCGGTAGCGCCCATTCCCAGCGACCCTCCTCGCGTGGACGGATCGCCTGCTCGACCTCTCCCAGCACCTGCTCCACCACCAGCTCCTCGTTCCACGGCTTCAATCGGGCCGAGACCTGCAGGGAATCTCCCAGGGCTGCGTACAAGCGTCGCTCTTCGTCCGAGAACTGCACCAGGTTCGGCGAGGCGGATCGAAACACGAGGCGCACCGGACTACCTTCGCTTGACGGGACGAACAACTCCAGCTCACCCAAGACCTGCCGCTGTAACCAAACTTCGCTCTTAAGCAGGGCACCGCCGTCCGTGTCGCTCCAGGCCGGCCGCAAACGGAGTGACTGCGAAAGCTCGGAAGCAACCACCAGATCGTCGTGCGCCTCCTGCAAGGCCAAGAAGCGCGCTTCCAAGCTGTTACGATCGGAGGTCAAGGCCTGCAGCTGTGCCTGCGCCCGTTGGAGCCGACTGCCGGTCTCCTGAAGTTCCCTCGTCAGCTGCTCCTTCTCCTTGGTCAGTTGCTCTACCTGGCGGCGCAACTCGGCATTCGACTTTTGGGCTTCATCGTGGGCCCGGGTCAATTCACCTATTCGCCGACTCAGAGCTTCCAGCTGCTGGCTCAGCTGCGTGTTTGAGCCCAGTTCCAAGTTGAGACGATCGGAGAGTTCTTTCATGCGGGCTGCGGAGCTCTCACTGTCGCGGCGCAGGCGATCGAGATCCGCCCGCAAGCTGTTCCGCTCCCGAATCAAAGCTTCCCTCTCCCGCTCCGCCTCGGCGGCACTGGTCGAGACGTGGTCAAGACGCGTACGGGCCTCCCGCAGCTCTCTTTCCAATGCGGCCGCGCGTTGTTCGAGTTCATTGTGGGCTGCGCGGACCGCCTTCAGCTCCTCACTCGCCTCCTGCAACCGCCGCCGGGTCTCCGCAAAATCGGGATGGGCGTCGGCCACGGCTTCGCGGACAAAGCTCGCTTCGGCCCCGGACGTAGTGCCCAAGATCTCTAACGTCTTCCGGAACTCCTGCTGAATGTACTGCCGGCGTGTTTCCTCGAGGTCTTTGTAAGTAAGCCCCTCCGTGAACCAGCTTTCCAGGGCGCGGTCAAAATCCGACCGCTGGGAAAACGTGTAACTGAGCGATTGGGGGAAACGAAAGACCACCTTGGCCCGCCGGCTCAAATCGATAGAAGACAACTCGAACTCCACTTCGGAGTCCTTGAAGTTCACACGGGTGATGCGAACCTGGTCGGTTACGCGAAACAGCGGGCGCCGCAAAAGACCGGTCGGCGGAGCTTCGCCTTCGGGTAGCGAAACCGTCTGTTCGCTGCTCCAAACGGGTCGGCGAAGGAAGAGTGCTCGATTCTCGTAGCGAGCTTTATATTCTTCCTCAATCTCCTTACTCACGCCGGCCCAGAGAACAGCTACCGCACCAAGGAGCACCAAACCGCTTGCCAGCGAACGAATGTGCATGAGATCGGTCCTACCTTGGCGGATTCTAGCACAGGCTTAAGATCCCCTCTTCAGTGCGTCCCCATGATCCAGGAAAGCGGGTCCGCCGCCCGGGTTGGCTATAATCCGGACGGGAAGTTTCTTACATGTCCGACGACGTGCTCTATGTCGCTGAGATCTTCTTCAGCATCCAGGGTGAATCCACCTACTCGGGGGAGCCTTGCCTATTCGTCCGCTTGTCCGGCTGCGACCTTAGGTGCGCATGGTGCGATACCACCTATGCCTTTTCTCCGGGTAAGCGCATGACTCCGGAAGATGTCGAGACCACTCTCTCAAGGTGGCGCTGCAACTTGGTGGAAATCACCGGCGGAGAGCCGCTTTTGCAACCGGCTGTGCCCCGGCTGATCCGTCGGCTGCTGGACGCCGGCAAGCGCGTCTTGGTGGAGACGGGAGGACATCGCGATATCAGCGTCGTCGACCCGCGGGCGGTCGTCATTTTGGACATAAAGTGCCCCGACAGCAGGATGAGTCGGTACAACGATTGGACGAACTTACAGCGGCTCCGTCCTCAGGACCAAATAAAGTTCGTCCTTGCCTCGCGCAGCGACTACGAGTGGGCCCGGGACGTCGCACGGAGTCGGCGGCTTGGCGAGAGGACGGTTTTGTTCTCCCCCGTCTGGTCGACCCTTGAACCCAGACTCCTGGCTGAATGGATCTTGGAGGACGAACTACCGGTACGGCTTCAGCTGCCGTTGCACAAGATCCTCTGGGGACCGGAAAGGAGGGGGGTGTAGGCGCCTTCGCTTGGGGCACTTGAGGTACCCTTCTCAGTCTTGCCTCCACCTCAACCGAACTCAACTCCGAAAACTCAGGCAACCCGAGATCGGTCGTAGTCCGGCTGACCCTTCCCGTCCTGGGAACTCGGCCCAAAGCACACGCCGCTACTTAATCGGCGGGAGCTTCAACCAGTCATAGCCGATGGAGGGATCGTCATGCGGTATCCTTCCCTCGTCCTCGGGATCGTACGTTCGGGAGGTCACATAGAACAAATGAGCCGGTCCCTCCAGGCACTTACACCCATGGGCGATTCCCGGCGGTATTCGAAGCACGACCGCAGGCTGGTTTTCCCCCGCTAAGAACTCCATCAGCTCACCGTGCGTCGGCGAATCGGGGCGTGCATCATAAAGAGCCACCTTCAGCACGCCCACCGGGACGTACCACCAGTCTACTTGTTTGCGGTGGATGTGCCACGCCTTGACGACCCCGGAATACATCAGGGAGTGGCTCCACTGCCCAAACCCTTCGCTGAAAAATCCGTCGGTGACCCGGATAAGTTCGCGGAAAAAGCCACGCTCGTCCCGGTGGGTAATCAAATCCCTCAAGTGAACGCCGTCGATCATGCCGCGCCAGTATATCCTTCCGTCCGGTCGATCCGCAGGCGCAGGTCCCGCATCGGCGTCCCGCGAACGCCTAACGGAGCGATCCCACCTGCTTCTCGGTTAGGATTTCCACCACCCGTCCATTTGGCAGCTGAGCCAGGTCCAGCAACTTCCCGGACGTAACCCATCGGCCGTCGGACTCCCTCAGCACGCGGACCACCGGTCGCTCGGGGTGATTCCGGTTCAGGCGTACCACCCGAACGATTTCGCCGGTACTCAGTTTCAACACTTCATGCAGAGGGAACAAAGTTACCGCCCGCACCAGGGAGCGCACCACCGAGGGACTGAACTCCGGTGTCTCCGAAAGCATATATAAGGCTTGGTATCCGGTAAGTGGATCCCGGTACGGTCGAGGATGGATACACGCCTCGAACACGTCCGCTACAGCCAAAATTTTCGCCTCGGGGCGAATTTCCGCACCCGCCAATCCCATGGGGAAGCCGGAACCGTTCTCCCGCTCGTACACCTGAGCCACAATCTCGCTGATGTTTCCAAACTGCTCCTTCAGTAGTTCGGAAGAAAACAAAGGCCGGCGGCGCAAGACGGCCAACTCGTCTTCGCTCAGCGGCCCTTCCTTGAAAACAAGGTTTTCGGGAAGGCGAACAACTCCCACCTCGTGCATTAACGCCGCCAATCCGACGCGCCCGAGAAGCGCTTCCGAGCGACCCTCCTCCAATGCAATACGCAGGCCCAAGATCGTTACGTTTACGCTGTGCGCAGTGACCGAAAAGGCCTGACGACGGTCCAGCGCTGAAGCCAACAACTGATCAGAGTTGCGCAGGGAGCTCAGCAACCGATGCACCAGTTGCTCCGCCGGGATCAGCGAAGGAGACTCGCCCATCGCGGCCTTACGGATCGCCTCCAGGACCAGGGTGCAGGCCTCCTCGTAAATTGTCTCCGCACGCTGCGAAACAGCTCGCTTTTCTTCCAAGAAAGCCGAGACAAAAGACTGCCGGGTCGATTCCATCCATTCCTGGCTCTCCAGATCCTCCCACCGGGGGCCTCGAAGTTCGGGAATCGCTCCCACCAAACGCTTGTCGAACCGCGTACGATTCACCTCGCCGCCGCGGAAACCGGAACCCCTCTCCCGATCCGAACCGCCGTCGGCCTTCCCCTCCGCGTCGGAAGATTTCCGCCCCGGATGGTCAGTCCGCTCCGCAGCTTCATGCTCGACGCAAGAAGAGTCCACACCACCCTCCCGTTCGCTTCGACCGCCTTGCCGCTGCTTCGCCTGCAGACGTTGAAATTCGGCCCGGTAGTCCTCAAGCTTCCGTAAAACCTCTTCCGCCGACTCGACCGAAGGTGTTTTCCCCCTCTCCGCCGGTGTCTCGTGAACCGCTTTCACCGACCTTCCCAAAGCCGCCGCGTCCGCCTTTGAGGCCCCCCGGATACCCGACATGCTCTCCGGATCCCGCCTCTCCCGACACACCAAAGGGAGTAGGTCGGCAGCGGGGAGACCCGGATCCCGAACCGCGTGGATCAAGCGCAGGCGCTGTTCCAGCCGACTTACACAGTCGACCACCTGCGCCAACAACCGTCGCAGTTCCAGTATCAGATCGTCCCAGGAAGCGCCGGCTCCCTCCACGAAAACACCCTTGGTCTCTTGCTTCTCCGCACCTTGCCGGCCTTCCTCTGTAGAAGGGGTGGTTTCCGCCACGGCGGGAGGTTTCCCCGGCTCCACGGACGGCCGCGGTCGGGAGGGTCTTGCGAGGGCCAGAACCCGCCGCTTGAATTCTTCGGCGGAAACCGGCTTCTGGATGTAATCATGAGCAAACGTCTGATGTCCCACCTGCTGATCGGCCGTCACCCCCGACTCCACGATGAACATCACAGGAATACGTTCAGTGTCGGGATCTTCGCGCAATCGTTGAGCCAGCTGGTACCCGTCAATCACCGGCAGCTCGAGACTGGCGATCAGAAGCGCCGGCCGGTGCCGCTTGGTCAAAGCGAGAGCACTCTTCCCGTCATGAGCCGTGAGAACGGTGAAGTTCAAGTTGCGAAGCACCGACGCCAAGTGATCCATCTCGGCCGAATCAGGGTCGGCGATCACAATCCTACCCAACTTGCCGCCTTCCGCCGCAACCTCAGCCAAAGCGGCGGCAGTCGCCGCCAGGTCATTGGATCTTCGCAGGAGCAAGCTGTTGGTAAACATCTTCTCCCTACACTACGTACTTGAAAACGTCCCCGTCGACCATCTTCATCTCTCGCCGAGCCGCCTCCAAGAGGCAGAGATCGGCCACGTTGTTAATGCGCCGAGGGACGCCGTTGGCGATCCGGTGGACGAGGTAAAGTGCCTCCTCGGTAAAAATCTCCCGCGTAATCCCCGCCACCGACAACCGGTGCTTGACGTATCCAACCGTGTCTTCGAACACGAAGCGGTGCAGATGCCACTTCACCGCTATTCGCTGGTCGAGCTGCGGATAGAGCATGATCTTCTCTCTCAATTCGGGTTGCCCCACCAGAACAACGTTGACCAGAAAACGGTCCTCCAGCTGAATGTTGAGAAGAAGTCGAATTTCCTCGTATACCTGGGGGTCTTCAATGATCTGCGCCTCATCGATAATCAGCAGGTTTTGTTTGCCCTGAGAGACGTTATCGAAGAAGAACTGGGAGAGGTCTCGGAACAGTTCGACTCGTGAACGATCGCCCGGATCACGTCCGAACTGACGCATCACTTCCTGCAGAAACGACAGGCGATCGAAGAAGGGGTAGTTGATGAGGGCCACCTCGTAGCGGTTCAAATCCAGTCGGCTGATCACGGCACGGATCAAAACCGTCTTGCCGCAACCGTATTCCCCGCTGAGCATGGCGCATCCTTTCTGGTTCTCTACGGCGTAAAGCAAACGCCGTAGCCCTTCCTGGTGGTTTTCCGAAGGATAGAGAAACCGCTGATCAGGGGTATTCTCGAACGGTTTCTCCTTCAGCCCCCAGTATTCGAGATACATGCCATTTCTCTCCACGGCCTCCTCATGCAAATCCCTCGCCCAAAATGTTCCTTTCGAAGCATTCACTTCCTGATAACACAACGGGCTGATAGTCCATACATCGGCTGAAAAGGCAATCCCTCATAGATTCCACGGCCGGCACTCGCCTGCTCTTGTTCCGGCTCAAGGCTGAACCACAGAGCCTAGTGCTGAACGAAGCCTCCCCCTGTGTCACGCACTACCGAAAGAGGGAACCGCCCTTCCGCCCCTCGAGGATCAAGCGTTGGGAGACAGCCCCTCACCTTTACCGCAGCTTTTCTTCAGGTTCCCACCCGCCGAATCTTCCCCTCGCGCGTCAGCATGAAACCCTCGGGAAGACTCTCTTCGACCGCCGGCCGGAAGCCGCGTACGCTCCAACCCTTCTCCGCCAAGTATTGCAGGATGTGATTACGCACCCGCGGGCGATCTTCGGACTCAAGGTAACATCGAAGAATTGCCTCTCGAGCTTCTTCCTCCGGCCGGTTCAACAGCCACCGAACGGCGGCCAGGCGGACATCGTCGTCCTGATCCTCCAGGAAGCGACGCACCGCGAGATCCAACTCGGGCGAATAGAGCTCACCGACGGCTTGAAGCAGCTGGACCTTAGGGATCGCACTGGCAGGGGGATTTTCCCAAAGATCTTGCAAGATTTGACTGAACAGCTCCGCTTGCCGCGTTGGTTCCAGGATTTCCTGCAGAATTCTGACGGGCCAGTAAACGGCCCGCTCACTCTTGATAAAGCTGACCAACGGCTCTACCGCCCGGGAGCCGGCGTTGACAAACCAATCGAACAATTCTTGTTTCTCAGCCTCGTCCTGGACCGAAGGAGAAACGGAGATCGTAAACCGATCCAGCAAGGCACGCCATGCTTCCGGGGTTCCCATCGCGAACAACTTCTCGGCGGCTCCTTGACGGATGGAAGGATCGCCGTGAGGTTCCTTTACTTTCTTCCGAAGTCTTGCAATCTGGCGCTCCGGCGAACGCCGCAACGAATCAAGCCAGCTCATTTTCGGGAACTACTCCCTGGCATTCTCAAGCAATGTACACGCCGTCGGCCGCCTTTGCAAATTGACCACGGTACACGCCCCCCTTCCTCCGATGAGCAGGAGTCGGGTACCATGACCACGCTATGAAAGCGGTCGTGATCACGAAGCCGGGACCTCCTTCCGTCCTCGCTTGGGAAGATCGTCCGGCTCCCGCCAGAGGACGGGGCCAACTACTCATCGAGGTCCGAGCGGCGGGTCTCAATCGAGCGGACATCATGCAACGTCTGGGACATTACCCTCCTCCTCCGGGTACAACCGAGGATATCCCGGGTCTCGAAGCCGCCGGTATGGTCCTCGAGGCCGACCCGGAGTCACCGTTTCGTCCGGGAGACCGCGTCATGGCGCTGCTTCCCGGCGCCGCCTACGCCACCGTGGCGGTGGCGGCGGAAGATCTCGCCATACCGGTCCCACAGGACTGGAGTTGGGAGGAGGCCGCTGCGGTTCCTGAGGTTTATCTGACGGCTTTCGACGCCCTGGTGAGTCGCTTGGCGATTCTACCGGGGGAATGGTTGCTGATTCATTCGGTGGGAAGTGGAGTCGGCATCGCCGCCCTCCAGCTGGCACAAGTACTCGGCGCACGCACAATCGGCACCAGTCGACAGAGCTGGAAGTTGGAACGAGCCCATGCGTTGGCACTGGATCATGGAGTCCTTCTGAAGGACGACGGAAGCTGGAAGGAGGAAGTACGACGCCTCGTCCCCGAAGGCGTCGACGCCGTGCTGGACTTGGTGGGCGCCGGTCACTGGCCCGCAAGCTTGGAGATCTTGCGAAGCCGTGGCCGGATTGTGATCGTAGGGCTGGTTTCCGGTTCCCGGACCGAGCTGGACCTGGGCTTGCTCCTGCAGCGTCGCATCCGGGTTGAGGGAACCGCTCTGCGGTCCCGTCCGGATTGGGAAAAGGCCGCCTTGGTTCAGGAATTTCGCCAAACCGCATGGCGCTCCATGTTGGCGCGACAAGTCCGCCCGGTGATCGATCGCGTCTTTCCAGCCGAGGAGGCTTCCGCGGCTCACCGTTATTTGGAGGAAAACCGCTCGTTCGGGAAGGTCGTCCTACGCTTTCCCCCCGATTGAGCCGGAACGTCCGGCGCCTAGGATAAGAGGACGGGCACGCCCCCGAAAGGTCAGCGCAACTGCAAAGACGCCACGCATTCGATGTGGAACGTCTGAGGAAACATGTCGACCGGCTGAACGGC
>ERZ795052.1414-NODE-1414-length-32734-cov-5.062670_pt1 | contig 32734 bp, 22 predicted proteins | sample MGYA00375136_ERZ795052 | MGnify/ENA primary metagenome ERZ795052 (study PRJEB30181, sample SAMN05720156) | activated sludge metagenome | isolation source: Anaerobic digester | place: Japan | collected 2015-05-26 ... | reverse complement strand
CTGGCTGTAAACCGCCGTGCTTCCCAAGAACGGTGCCACCGCACCGAGTCGGGCATAGCCTACCTGAGGCGAATCGATTCCCCGGGTTTCCACGACCTGAAAGCCCCCGGGCGATAGTTCGGCTACCACCCCGGAAACCGGACGCTCCCCACCCACTCGGAGCCCCATGGCGGTGCCGTCCGACTTGAAGAAGTTTAGGACAACCCGGTTGTTCGGCACCGGGCTGGAAGCCGGGTTGGCCACGAAGAACGCCGTCGTGAAAGAGCTCGGAGGATTTTTACCCGAGGGATCAATGAACTCGCCGTCGGCAACTTGGGGAAAATGCAGGGTTCGGCTCCGGTTCAGGGGAGCGATGACCGGGAAGGGAGTCAGGGTGGCCACCTCCTCGGGAAACTCCTTGTCTACTCGATCACGCTGGCGCAGAGTCAGGGCCGCAAGCGGTACCGGACTTTCCACGGCCACCATTCCCCGCATCTCCAACGCCTTTTGCCGCACTTCCGGAAAAATCTCGTCGGCGAAGCGGGGCAGGTGCTCCCCTCGGGCCAGCTCTACAGTGGTCTCGGCCAACCAGGCGCCTTCCTCGTCGAGGAGCCGCAGCCGCACGGGAGCCGGATCCGGCTCCCCGGGGAGTCCGTCGGCCACGTTTACCAATGCCACGCCCGAATTCGTGTCGCCGATGGAATCCACCAGGAAGAAAAAGTCCCCGCCGGCTTGCGTCGCGGGCACTCCAGCTTCGAACAAGGTCACATTCTCTTGCCGATCCATTCGGCTGAAAATCGCCGTGCCGTCCACTCCCGGTCCCGCCGTGACCCGAGCGTATCCGACGCGGAGTCCAGCTTCCGTCCCTGGAGTTGAAGCATAGAAGCCGCCGCCGGCCGGGAGCCGGAGTTCAAGTCGTTCCGCGGGTGGCTCTCCCTCCAGGCTCAGCGTCATGGGCTCGCCGGCCGAACTGAAAAACTCGAGGACCGCCGGGCACTCGGGGCCCGTGTTCACGAGGGCGAAGGCGGTGCGAAAGGCGATACGTCCATTCGCTCCATCGGCCACCTGGGGAAAGTAGAAGATGTTTTGCGGCCGCAATGCGGTCAAGACTCCTGCAGAAACACTTTGATAGACGGCGTACCATCGTTCGGGGTGGCCGGGATCAACGGCCAAGCCTAGAACCGTTTTCGTTCCCAGTCCCGCCGAAGCGGACGACCAGGTGGCTCCTGCGTCCAACGTGTGCAAGACGCCGTCGGCCGCCGTCGCGGCCAGCAGGACTTGGGGGTTCCCGGGACGCATCTGAAGGTCGGTGATGACGCCTGCCAAACGGACTCCCGTCGGCGGGGTCGGAGAAACACTCCAGGTAGCCCCACCGTCGGAGCTCTTAGCTACGCCGGCGCCCACCTTGGGGAACACTCCGGAGGCGTACAAAGTGTCGGGAGCGGTGGGATCGACAGCTACCCCCCGCACCTGGCCGACACCACTCAGGCTGGTCGCGGTCCAGCTTTGGCCCCCGTCTTGGGTCTTCTGGAGGCTGCCGTTGGTTCCGGCAAAGAGGATGTTCGGATTACCGGGATGAAAAACCAGCCGGTAGATCGTCAAAGCATCTCCGCTGAGCCCCTCTGAAGCCACATTCCAGGTATCCCCCTTGTCGGTCGACTTGAAGATCCCTTGACCTTGCGTACCGACGTAGACGGTAGACGGATGCTTAGGGTCTATCGCGACGGCGGTGTAGAGCACCGCCGGCAGTACCGGCTCCTCTCCCTCTTCCTGCGGCTGACCGAGACGTTGCCAGCTTCCGCCGCCGTCCAGGGTTCTCCACAGCGCGGTGGCACCGCCGGCAAAAACCACCTGGGGGTCCGTGGGGTCGAGTCCAATGGACAGCACCCGCACCGCCCCCGGGCCGAGGGGTTCCCAGCTCTCACCCTGATCTTTCGAAACGAAGACGCCACTCCCGGTGGTTCCGACGAAGACCCAAGACTTGACGGGATGAACGGCAACCGCCTCCACGTTGGGATCCGTAGTCGCGGTAGGCGTCTGGCTCCACTGGGCGCCTTCGTTGATGGATCGGTACATGCCGCCTCCGGGAAAGCGCAGCTGCTCGCGAGGGCCGCCGAAGGCTGGGAGATCGGTGGAAGTGGTGACGCCGGCCGCTATCAGGGTTCCGTCGGCGGTCGTCATGCCGCCGGGAATTTCAGTGCCGGAACCGCCCAACAAACTCGAAAAGTCCAGTGTGGCGCGCCGAGGATCCACAACCACGAAAGACAGATCGGCTGGGCCCGACAGCTCTGACCGGGCAGTGCCGACTAGGGGGAAATCGGGCGAAACGGTTACTCCTACGCCGTTGAGGCGTCCGAACTCATCCAGCCGGCAGTCACGCAACGAGTCATTCCCCGCGCCGCCCAGATAGGTGGCGAAATCAACGGCGGAATAATCTGCGGCAATGCGTATAACGAAGGCGTCACCGCTTCCCACATAGGCGCTCTGGATCGGATCGACAAGCCCCAGGTCACTGCTTGAAGTCTCTCCCCCGATCAAGAGCTCCCCCGAAGGCGTCGGCACGACGCAATAACCGGTCTCACCGCCTCGTCCTCCCAGGTAGCTGGAGAAAAGGACGCTATCGCCGGAAGGATCCAGTTCCAAGACAAAGGCGTCGGAAGAACCCGAGCGGCTCTCCTGCAGCGGGTTCACCAGCGGAAAATTCTCGTCTGAAGCGGTGGATCCGGTGACCAGCAAATGACCCTGTTCGTTCAACGCCAGGTCGAACGGCTGATCGTCACGGTTGCCTCCCATGTAGGTAAGGTAATCGACACTGCGGCCGTCGGTGGAAAGGCGAGCCAGAAACACGTCACGGGCGCCACCCAATGTTTTCTGAACCGCCGCCCGCACGCGAAGATCTCCCGAACGGGTAATACCTGCGACGACGGGCTTGCCGTCGGCATCCAGAATCAAACATGACGCTTCGTCGTCGGCCGAGCCGCCCAGGTAGGTGGAAAATTGCAGCGTCTTTCCGTCCGCGCTAAGCCCGGCCACAAAGCCGTCGGTCCGCCCTTCGAGGCTAGACTGGAACGCGTCCGTCGAAACAGGAAAATCGTCGGACCAGGTGACGCCGGCGACCACCACGTTTCCGTTGCTGTCTACAGCCACGTCGGCGACGGTGTCATCTCGCGAACCGCCTAGGTAGCTCACCCAGACCAAGCTCCGATCCGCCCCCCGCAGGCGGACCACGAAAACATCTTGCCCGCCTTTGCGTGCCGTTTGGTATCGTCCCGCCGCCGGGAGATTGTCGGAGCTGGTGGTTCCCGCCACGTAGAGATCTCCGTCGGGTCCGACGGCCGCCCCCGCCAGAGAATCAGCCTGGGCTCCTCCGAGGTAACTTAGATACTGTACCGTCTCCGCGCCCGCCGAAGTCGCCGCCGGGCCCAGAAGCGATGCACTCAACAGCCACACAACTCTGCAATAACGACTTACAGAAGTAATGCGGCGAAACACGAAGCCCAGGCGAAAGATCTGCGGGTCATTGCTGCGTAGCTGCGAACTTTCCGAGTCTTGCCACCTGAGAAGAGCGATCGACTGACGAAGGAATGCCACCGTACCTCCTAGCGAACTCTCCATTCGGGCGCCCGCAACTGAGACCCAAACGTAAAACACCGTGAGACCCCCGATCGCCGTCCCCCGAGCTACGGTCGTCGGTGCAAAACCGAGCTACTCCACGTTCGGTACGGCAATCAGCTGTTGGAGAGCATTCCGGGCGACTTCCGGATCCATCCGCCGCAACTCGGTATTCCCGAGCAGCAACAGCTTGTCACCGTCCTGCAACTGGTGAAGAAAAGCCGAGGCCACAATAGGCTGGGGCGACACGATCCACACACTGCCGTGAAAATCCTCGTCCAGCAAATCCAAGCTGGTACGCTGCCAGGTGGCGTAACCCTTCAACAGCGGAGCTACTTCCCGGACGATCTCGCCGTCTTCGTTCACAAAATAGATCCGGGGATTGAACCAGTAAAAGGTGGCGTTGGTCAGCGCGAAGGTAGTAAAGATGTCGAGGCTCCTGACTTGCACGACGTTCGGCGCCACGTACACCGTTTGCTCAGTCGCAGACGACTGGGTGATCTCCGAACCCGCAGCCGACAGCGTCGGCAGACTGATCACTAAAGCCACCGTCAACCCCGGAACCCCTCTCCACATGACTCTCTCCTCTAAAGCGGTTAAAGCGAACCCGCATTCTTTCTCACGGCGTCAAGCTCTGGAAACACCTTACGGCCACTCCTTTCGCAGCAGTAAATGTTCCAAATCCCGTTCCCTTGGAGCGATAGTCTCACAACTACATATTATGCAATCACTTACAGAGACTCCAGGCGCTAAGAAGGAAACCGTTTGGGAAAGAGGTTTCCCAGAAACGGTCATACTTGTACCAGCGGGATTGTTCCTCATAATCCAGGCGCTGCCGAATGCCACGAGATCAACCTGCGAAACATCTCAATGGCTCGGCGCAGAAGAATGGATTGAAATGACTTTGTTCTTGCCGTCGCCCCCCTTCCCACGCCTTCTGGCACGAAATCTGCTGCACATGAAAGAGTCCGACACACCAAATCCCCCAGGAAAGGGTGCGGTTGGATGCAACAAGAAGAGGAATTACTAACGAGTCAAGGAAGGGACATAGGCCGATGGCACAAGAGGAGTTGCGGGCCCCCGAAAGTCTATTGCAGCCGAGTTTCCCGCCCGCTTTGAACTGCTTTTCCCGTGACAGTCTTAGGTTCTTCCTGACTAGGCAGCTGCTCGAGGCACGCCGCTACGGTTATTTCATTGGGATCTCCTTGTTTCGGATCGAGTCGCCTAACGGCAAGAACCTAACCAACCGCGTGGTCCAGTCCATCGCGCAGAGCGTCCGGAGAACCGACTATATAGGGCTTCTGAACGACGACACGGTTGGTGTGATTCTCCAGCACACCACCGTGCGAGACGCCGCCCGCGTTTTGGAACGGCTTCGGCAGGAGATCCGACAGTTTTGTCCTACGGAACGTCTGGATCTGATTCGCTCCTCGGTAGCCGTCTTCCCCACCGAAGCCAATACGTTGAGTGAGCTTCAGGCTTTGGCGGAACAAAGACTTACACGGTCTTCTCCCGTGTAGCTTGAAGTCGGCCCCAAAAGCTGTCGGAATCCCTTACAGCTTAAAGAGTTCGTGTCTTCGGGCCGAGGGATTTTCGTTTCAAGTTTCAGGAAAAGGCAATTCGTGAGACGCGCGGGACGCCATACGCGGGCACAGCTGCGGCTGGGCGGTTCTCCCACGCTTGCGGCGACGGCCGAGACGGCCGTCCTCCGGTCCGGCGACCTCCCCATGCCGGCAGAGGCGCGCAGCCACGGGACCGCAGGCGTCTCGCCTACGACTGCGGGGAGGCGGTTCTTCGTGGTCTCGTTGACGGCTGAGACGGCCGTCCTCCGGTCCGGCGGCCTGTCCACGCGGCACGCATTACGCTATTCGGCGTCAGCGCAGGGCCGGCTGACCTTGGATCGTAGAGAGATATTCTCCCTTATGGTCCCCGAAGATGGCGTAGCTGACGGCGGGCCGGCTCGACAAAACTCGCAGGTGACCGGTCACCTGCTCAAAATCTGGACCGAAGAATTCCGGATCCGAGAGGAGGCCTACTCGACGGCTTCCCGGATCCAGTACAAAAGACGTAGCCCTCACCTGTCGCCCACTCTCGTCGAACACCAAGACATCCACGGAAATCGGTTCCTCAAGGGGATTCAGCACCGCCAAACCCGTGAACATGGAGGACCGAGTCTGAGCCACCTGAGAAAAGACCGTCTCTTCGTAACCTTCATGCTGGAATGGCACGTAGGTCTCCGATTTGCCGGTTCCGTTTCTGAAGACGCTGCCGCCCAAGACGGCTCCAGGTCGATCGAGCCGGATCGTGACCGTCCCCGAGAAGTCCTGCTTCCTCCGCAGGCCGGCGGCCTGCACGAGTTCAAGGCCCGACAGAAGCCGTTTTTGTCCGGGTTCAAGGGTCACCGGGATTTCCACCAGCGTCTCGCCCGAGTCCTCGTGCACTTCGACCACTGCGGAAACCACTTCCTTTTCTTGAGAAATCAACTGAAGGGTGGTCTCGCCACCTTGGCGATCGACAAAGAAATGGGGAGAGTACAGCCGATCAACCACTCGGCTTGCACTTCCCATCGACGCCATCAAGGAATCCTGTGAAGCAACTACTTCGAATCCCTGTACCGGAAGATCCGCCCGAACGGTTACATAGCCCTCGCTCAGGGTGTATTTGGAACCGAAGATTTCCTGGATCGTACCCATGAACGACCCGCGCGGCGCGATCGCGGCACTAATCTTACGGACAAGGCGGCCACTCACCTCGTAAAGGTACAATCCGAGCCACACCGTTTCGGACTTTGAAGGGTTGATCAGTTGAATCAGCGTAGAGCTCTTATTGTCCTCACGAACGATCGGGAAGAGCAGTCCTTCGGCGGCCTCCAGCCCGGCTCCCACACCGTCCAAACGCCTCAGGGAATAGTCGCCGACCATGAAGAAACCTTGGGTGCCCCCCGCCATATCCTCCACGGCAAGCGCGGTCGCGTCGGAACGATAGCCAGGCACCTCATTGGTCAACGCCGCCACTTGGGCCCGAGGAGCCAGCCGATCGATCCAATCCTCACGGGTAAGCCGCACTCCGCTACGAGTTCGGCTCTCCACCACCAAGGACTCGATCATGGGACCGGAGTTGACCAGACCTAATCCGACGAAGGTGTTTTGGAACCAGCGCGCCGCCCCCGTATCTACCAGGGCGGGGAACACCAAGGCTTTCGGAGTGAGTTCGCCGGAAGTCATAACCGTCACACGAACCGTAGCCTCAGCCGCGAGACCGCCGTCGGAAACACGGTACGTGAACGCATCGGTCCCGATGTATCCGAATTCCGGCGTGTACCGGACGAGTCCTCCCTCTAGGACCTCCGCGGTTCCGTGTTCCGGCATACCGATCGAGACGAGCTGGAGGCTGTCGCCGTCCGCATCATCATCGTTGCTCAGTACGTCGACTTCCACCGGCGTGTTCAGCGTCGCCGTCACGTAGTCGTCGACGGGTTCCGGTGGGTCCGCCACCGGCGTGACGGTGACGAAAACCGTAGTCGTGGCGCTGCCGCCGTTCCCGTCACTGACGGTATAACGGAAAGTGTCACTGCCGTGGTAATCCGGTGCCGGAGTGTAGCGGATCTTGCCACCCGAGACGACCGCCGCCGTCCCGTGCGCCGGGTTGCCGACCCAAGAAACGGTCAACGTATCACCGTCCGGATCACTGTCGTTGGCAAGAACGTCCACCTCCGCCGAACCGTCTTCGGCCACCGTAAAGCTGTCCGTGGATGCACGCGGCGGATCATTGACCGGCGTGACGCTCACGGTCACCGTGGCCGTGGCGGTGCCGCCTCGACCGTCGGAAACGGTATAGGTAAAGCTGTCACTACCGAAATAGTTCGGGGCCGGCCGATAGCGAACGCTGGACGCCGAGACGACCTCCGCCGTCCCGTGGGCCGGCCGGCTGACCGAAGTCACGGTTAGACCGTCTCCGTTCGGATCGTGGTCATTCTGTGTCACATTCAGCACCACGCTTCCGTCTTCCGGCACGGATCCTTGGTCATTCTCGGCCACCGGCGGCTCGTTGGCTGGCAACACATCCACCGTTACCTCCGCCGTAGCTTCCGCCCCTTTGCCGTCCCCGACGGTATAAGAGAAACGGTCGCTTCCGGTATACCCCGGCGTAGATGTGTAACGCACCGAAGATCCCACAATCTCGGTGGCTCCATGAGCCGGCTGACTCACGGAAACCAAAAGCAAAGAGTCCCCGTCGGCATCGTGGTCGTTGGCCAACACGGAGATGGTGACCGACTGCCCGCTGTCCACTGTGGCCGCATCGGCGACTGCCCTAGGCGGATCGTTCACGCCCGTGACGGTCACGAAGATTGTGGCGGACGCTTCCCCGCCACGGCCGTCAGAGACGGTGTACGCAAACGAAACCGACCCCCACCAGTTGGGCGGCGGAGTATAGGTAACCGAGGTTGCCGTGAAAGTGGCGGTGCCTACGCTGGGTTTTGCCACCGCGACAACTTGCAAGGGATCGCTGTCGGGATCCGAGTCGTTGGCCAAGACGCTGATTGTGGCAACGTTGTCTTCGAATATCGTGACGAAGTCGTCCTGCGCCGCCGGCGGCCGTTGCGGCGGAACCGCGACGTACGAGATCTGATTGGAATAACCGCTTTCCAATCCGGCCGCGTTGACGGCAGTCGCCACGTAATAGTAGGTCGTTCCGTAAGAAATCGTGCTATCGGTATACGTCGTGTTGCGGATTAAAAAGCCGTTCAGCTTGACGTAACCCGTTCCGGAACGCAGGGAGCGGTAGACATTGTATCCGGCCAGATCCGGCTCCGAATTGGGATCCCACTCCAGCGTGACGCTTTGCGCGGCCAGAGTGGCTCCCAGCCAGGACCCGATTACCAGCAAGAAAGAGATCCGGAGCCAAGATGAAGAAGTCGAGGGTCGGCGGTCCTTTCGCTTTCCGGTTTTCATCCCGCCGCCAGCTTAGGTGGCGGATGGGTGAATCCCTTGTGCCGAGCGTCACAGAATCGGTGTGAGGGAAATCACCAAGGGGAGATCGTGGGGTTCAGGCTTCAAGAGCAGGGAGTCGCGCCATGGAATCCGCCGATCGTGGACGCGGGAAAGGGTGGCGTGGACGCCGGTGCCGCTGGGCAGCCTCGGCCGTTGTACCCCGTACGGCGGGCGCGGAACACGCTACGCCGTACGGGGTACGCCCGAAGGTAAGCCCCCAGCGAGTCAGTCGAGACTCTCCAGCAAGAGGGGCGAACCTAGTTTCTTATCGTAACGGGGTCGGTACCGGTCCGTGTTGTAGTGGCGCTCCACGTTGACGGTACGGGCACCCAAACCGGGGGCAGGAATCTCCGAGTGGTTGTAACGACCTCCGCGGACTCCCACCATACGACCCGTGACTCCGTCACCGATCAGATCCAATGCGATGTTGGCAAACGTAATGGCCACCAAGTGGTCGATCGAGTCGGGGTCACCGCTGCGCAAGTCGTAGGTCAGGTCGCTCGACATAGTTTCTTGCCCGGTACGACGCTTGATTTCCTGCGCCAAAGCGTGACCGATGTCCACTTTCTTCCGATGCCCGTAGGCGTCCGCCTCGCCGTATTCCTCCACCTGACGACCTTTCCACGTAGCCCCCTCGGAGACTACGACCAGTGCATAACTGCTCGGGTTGTTCTTCTTATCCTCGACGAGGAGCTCACAAAGATGATCAATATCAAAAGGATATTCGGGTATCAGGCAGCGAGATGACGTGACGTAACCGGTGTACAGAGCGGTGAAACCCGCGTCACGACCGAAGATCCGGAACACACCAATCCGCTCATGAGAACCCAGAGTCGTCCGCTGGCGGGTAATCAACTCCTTGGCTCGCGTGATGGCCGTCGAAAACCCGATGCAATACTCGGTGTTCCGAACGTCGTTGTCCATGGTCTTGGGAATGGCCATGACCGGGACACCCTCCCGATCCAAGCGGGCGGCATAACTCAGCGTGTCATCGCCCCCGATGGCAATTAAGGTTCCGATCCCAAGGCGCTCGAGATTCTGAAGAACCAACGGCGTAAGATCCCAAGTGTCGGCATCCTTCTGATATTTCCCGAGCTCCGCCTCGCCGAGGTGAGGTGGAAGTTTTCCTTTCTTCATGTTGGAAGGGTTGGTCCGAGAAGTGTGAAGCACGGTGCCGCCCGTTCGGTCGATGGCCCGTGTGTTCTCTCGCGTCAGCTTGCGAATATACTTGGGATCCATCTCCAGGCTGGGATCCATGTGCGTCAAACCTTCCCAGCCGCGGCGGATCCCGATGACTTCCCGCCCCATTTCACTGGAGCGATAAACCACAGACTTAATCACCGAGTTCAAACCCGGCACATCGCCTCCCCCGGTGAGAATCCCGATTCGAGTCCCTTTCATAATCGTCTTGTCCTCCGTTCCCAAGGTTGCACGCCCCGATAGTCTCAGCGCTAGTCTGCGGGCGGCCGGTTGCTGCGTCGGAGCGTTTCGTCCGCTGGTACCCCCGACCGCTTCGGGAAAGTCCATTGTATTCAAGCCGCCCTTTCCGCTCAACTCTGGAAGGCATAATCTGTCGAACCCAGCCCATCAGATGCTTCCGGCAAACCGGCACTAAACGCCGCCCCGACGGCCAAGGCCCGCTGAAGGTCGGGAGGCCGTTCTCTTCAAAACCGGCTTCGATTCACCGGGCGGTTTCAGACATCGCGGCTACGGTGCTCCACACGCGGCGGCAGGAAGAATTCCATCACGGCGAGGAGGCTGATTCCCAAGAGGATTCCCCCGATAACGTCACTCGGCCAATGGGCACCCAGATACACGCGCGAAGTTCCCACCGACAAAACCGCGAGGATGCAAAGCCAGGCCCAGTTCCGCGCCGACGGGATACGACGAAGCCACAGGAAGGCAAACCCGCAAAGAACGGTGTAAAACACTACGTGACCGGAGGGAAAGCTGGAATGAGGGTAGGCGAAAACCACCCTAACCTCCTCCGGACTGGGGCGGGGCCGCCGAATCCAGTGTTTTACTACGGCCGTCAGCACCCCCCCTAGGCTAAGCCCCAGTCCCAGTCCGAGGGCCGCCCTGCCACGGCGAAGCCATAACAGTCCGGCAACCCCAAGGGAGCCGATAATCCATGAGCGCGGCATATCTCCAAACCACGATACGGCCGCGAAGAACGATTGGATCCGGGCTCCCCCCAAACTCTGGACAGCCCGCACAAAGGTCCCTTCCCAGTCGGGAACGGGATACCGGCCGGCCCAGATCGCCAGCAGCAGGAACGCCACGGCCCACAGGAGCCGGCGCCAATGCTGAAGGGCGGCACCTATCCCGCGCGTAGCCGTGCGCAAGGGTGGGATCACTACAGGGACTCCCGGATGATCGTCTCCACGTCCTCGGGCCGAAGAGGGACCGGATTCGTTTTCATGCTGCCGGCACGCATCGCCCGCTCAACCAAGTCCGGGATCCAATCCTCCCGAAAACCCCAGATCCGCAAACGAGGGATCTCAAGCTCCCTCATACGCTCTTCGATCCACTCCAGAGCGGCCTCGCCCGACCGGACCCCCGTCAGCAATTCACCAAGCCGGCTGAACCGGCTTATCAGGTCTTCGTCCCGCTGTTGCAGAACACGGCCGAAATTGACTCGACATACGGCTGGGAGGAGCCGAGCGCACAGAGCTCCGTGCGGAGCCTCCACCATCCCACCCAAAGGACCGGCCAGCCCATGGACCGCACCAAGACCGGCTTGAGTCAAGGCAATACCTCCGAACAGGCTGACGATACACATGGCTTCACGGGCTTCCAAATTCGTCCCTTCCCGAAACGCCGCCGAAAGGGCCCATGCCGCTCTCGTCAAGGCTTCCCGGCAAAGCCCGTCCGCAAAAGGGTTGCGGCGCGTGCTGAAGAGCGGTTCCGTCACTTGAACCAAAGCGTCCATCCCCGACCAGGCGGTGACATGGGGAGGATTGCTTACCGTGAGGAGAGGATCCACGACAACGGTGCGGGCGAACAGTCGGTCGCTTCTCAAGCTTACTTTGACTCGGTGCTCGCGGGACGCCAGTACGGCATTGCGGGTCACTTCGGCTCCGCTGCCCGCGGTGGTAGGAACGGCAATCCAAGGAAGGGCTCGATGGGGCAACGGCTTTCCGGCTCCTACTACCTCCAAATACTCGAACGGGTCACCAGGATTCACCGCGAGTCCGGCCACCGCCTTCGCGGTATCGAGAGCGCTGCCTCCCCCAAGACCCAGCAAAACGGAAGCTCCAAACGCGCGGGCCTTGTCCAGTGCCTCCAGGACAAGCTCAACGCTCGGTTCCTCCCCCACCGAAACCACCGCCACGCTTTTCATCACCCTCCGACAGCCTTCCAGCAAGGCGTCGTACCGCTCCGGATGGCGGCCGGTGACCACGCAAAGGTGATCTCCCCACTCACGGACCAGTTCCGGCACTTGCTCCGCCGTGCCGAAACCGAACAAGATTCGATCCGGACCGGAAATCTCAAACTTCACCATTCCTCTCCTTCTCCCTCGTCCGGAACCACTCGCACCGTTTCTGCGGCACGGATTTCTTCCCGGTGTACTAGAAAATAACCGAAAGCCCAAAGGCAACCAAACGCCAGGCCTATCCAGTGGGTACGATAACTGACGGAAGGATCGGCTGCGCTGGGTAGTAGCACGAGCAGGCCGACTCCCACCATGCGACTCAGACGTTTGCCGAAACGCAGGCGCCGTTCGACCAACAAGTACATCGTTATCCAGAAGCCGGCCATGAGATAGACCACGCCGGAAGCCCCGATAAGCCGGACGGGTTGCGGGGAGTAAGAACATACCGACACCATGTTGACGACTCCTCCGAGCAGCAGCGTCCCGACGGGAAAGACCGCAAATCCGTAGTAGCCATAAAGCAGATACGACAAGAGTACGAACAAAGCACTGTTGGAAAGCAGGTGGATCCCGTCATGGTGCACGGCGATCGCCGTCCAGAAGCGCCAGTATTCGCCGGATCCGAAACCTAGCCTGCTGTCCGCCGCCAGGGCCGCACGCAGCACCGGTTCGTCGCGCCAGCACAAAACTGAGACAAACCACAGAATCGAAGTGAACAGCAACGCTAGAAGAAAGCTATGGTCTCGCGGGGACTCCCCCAGCATGGTTCGTTCAATCCGGACGGTCGACATGTTAAGAAAAGTCTATCGAAGTCTGGTGCTCGGGATCGGTTTCCAAAAGCGATTGGAGTCCACGTCCGGCACATCCAAAATGCGGAGCCGGGGATCACGTCTTGATTTTGGCCGATTAGGCTGGGAAACTAGAGAGGTTAATGGTTTGCGATACCGACGGGCGTCAGCTTACAAATTCCTTTTAGGAAGGAACAGAGGCATGAGTCAACGGGTACAAGGAATACTGTTCGGTTTGGTTTTGGTGTTCACCGGGGGGGCAGTATTGTGGGCGCAGGAGCCCTTCTCCATGGAAGGCATACCGCCTGAATCGGACTACGTTTATCGCCAGCACTATCAGCAGGTCGAGGAAATCATGAAAACTCCCGACTTGCAGGAGAGGGAAAAGAAGCTGGAGGCTTTCTACCAAAAGCTTCACCCCAACGCCAAGATGAAGCAGGCGATCGTCGGCTTCTTCGCACAAATAGTCGAAGAGTACAAGCAGAAGGGAATGACCGCTCAGGCCAAAGCTCTGAGCGACAAGATGACGAAATGGTTCCCTGGGGACACCGGCCTTTTGGGGCAGCAGTTTAAGGAAGCTTACGAGGCAAAGAACTGGAGTCGGGCCGTCCAGTTGGGCGAGCAACTACGGGCCAAGGCGCCGAATGACGCCGGCCTTCTGGTGATGCTGGCGGAGGCCTACGAGGGCGCGGGGAATTCTGCGAAGGTCATTGAACTGGCACCGAAAATCGTCGAGCTCCTCGGTCCTCAGAAAGGTGTCTACTACGCCATCAAGTTGGGAGATCACTACGCGAAACAAGGCGATACCGCCAATGCACAGCGTTATTACGACATGGCGTTGGAGGCCTACCCGAGCAGTCCTCCTCAAGGGTGGACACAACAGCAATGGAATGCGGTCAAGATCACAGGCCTTGGAATACGGGCCACCGCGGCCTGGAAGGCTCAAAATTACCGGAAAGTGATCGAGACCTACGATCAAGTTCTAAAGCTGGATCCCAAGAACGACGGGGCTTACATGATCAAAGGCCTGAGCCATTGGCGCTTGCAGGAGCTGGATGCCGCTCAGGATGCGTTGGCCAAGGCGGTGGTCCTCGGCGGACCCAACTCCCAGAAGGCGAGAGAGTATCTCGAGCAGCTCTACAAGCCGCGGAACAACAATTCGCTGGAAGGCCTGGATCAAGTTTTGGCGAAGGCCAAGAGGGAGCTTGGCGTCTGAGGAGGTCGCCCACGCCGAAGCTCGGTTGGGCCCATACTTCGCGGAAATCAGCCGGCTGCGGATCCCGCCGATTTCGGAAGTCTTGTACCCATGGAGGAGATTGTCGAATCGGCTTCATCGGCGGGATCTGCAGCCGCCGTCTTTTTCAGGTCTTCGAATCCCCGCCGAAAGTCGAAGCTCGGGAGTCTCGAAATCACCCTTTCTCCGGTTACGAAGGTACGTTCCGACCGTCGCGAACTCCCGAGCCGTACGAGGCAGGTGAATCTCGATCCGGATCGCCGCGTCCGATTGAGTGGGAGAGGATTCCTCTCGGCGAATCCGGCAGTGTTCGGCGAGCAGACCACACCTCTCTAGGAGGCAGCCCCTTCGCTTCGTAGCCGAATCTCGGGAGGAAGGACCGGGAAGATCCCTCCTCCACCTTCGGTCTTAGGGCAAGGTCACCCACTCGTGGTTGCGTCGGTTGCTTTCCACCGCCGCCACCAGGAACGCGATACCTGTCCTTCCATCCTCCACTGTGGCGTATCGGGAGCCGTCCGCACCACGGTATTCGCCACGCTGATACGCCCGTACATCCGCTTCAAAGCAACGGTGAAGCCGCCCGAAAGCGTCGTGGAAGCCTTCGGGATGTCCCGAAGGGGTCGTCGGTTCCTGCAGCAGTTCCGGGGGAACATCTCCCAGGAAACCGTCATGAGGCTTCACTTCTCCCCTCCAGTACACCCGATCCGGCTGACCAGACAGGTAAACCCGGAGGCATTCGGGTTCTTCCTGGTTCCAAACCAGCGTGCCGTTCTCTCCTGCCACCTCGATGCCGAGGTCGTTCTTGTGGCCGATGGTGATTTGCGAGCACCGAATCAGCGCCTTCCCGCCGTTGCTCAGCTCGCAGTAGGCGGTGAAATGGTCGTCAAGCCGCCTCCCTTCCACAAACGTCTCCAGAAACGCTTTCAAGCGGTGAACCTCCAGCCCGGTCACATAACGCAACTGCATCAATGCGTGGGTCCCGATATCTCCTCCGCAGCCGCTGATGCCGGCCCGCTTCGGATCCACGCGCCACTCCGCTTGGAGCGAGCCTTGCTCCTCCGCTCTGCTCGCCAGCCAGCCCTGGATGTAGTGTGAATCCACCCAGCGGATCTTCCCAAGCAAACCGGATCGCACGATGTGTCGGCTCAACCGGCTGGTCCAGTGGCCTAGGTAGGTATGGGCGACACAGAAGGGAATGTTCTTGGCTTTTACTATGCGGACCAACTCGTCTGATTCTTCCAGCGTCACCGTCAGAGGTTTTTCGCAAAATACGGGGAAACCCGCCTCCAGCGCCAACTTGGCCGGTTCGAAATGGACATGGTTGGGCGTTACGATCAGTACGTAGTCCATTCGCTCGCCGACCGGAAGCCTGCTTTCGTTTTCAATCATCTCGCGGAAGTTGCGGTAGCCGCGAATGGGATAGGGCCAAGCTTCGGCTTCCCTCATTGCCACCTCGGGGTCGGGATGGAGAGCTCCACAGACCACTTGGCGGGTACCGTCCATGTGGATGGCACGCTGATGGGGATGCACGATGAAGGCTCCACCACCCCCTCCTACAAGACCGACATTCAATTTTCGTTCACTCATGGCAACCTCCTTTCCGCTTTACCGCAGGCAAGGAAGTCTTGCCTGCACCATGGAATCGTCCTGATGTTCGCACCCCTGCGCTTCCTTATCTTCCGCGAGAAACGTCGTTCTGGCAAGCACTCAAGGGGGGCGCGCGGTGCGCCGGTGCGGCGTATCGCCCGCACTTTCCCGGCGGCGACCAGGCGTCGGCGGACGACGGCGACGCCCGCCCCTCGGACCCAAGGGCCTTGGCGTCGCTTTCTGCCGACGACGGGACCGTCGGCGCCGCAAGAAAGTCCCGCGGTCCTGTCGGAAGAGGCGACACGGAGTACCCGACGGGGGCGTTACGGCGCAAGCAGCCCAACGGCGCCGGCAGTGCCACTGCGCAAGTCCGTAGGCACTGAAATCCTTAGCCCGAGGATTCGCCGTCGACTCGGGCTTTTGCCGACGCTTTGTTGCGATACTGTCGCCGAGCAGGACAACCCGGTAAGATCCTCCTGTGACGACGTCATCGGATTGGACGCAAAGGATTGCCTGCGCCGCTTCGTTCTTGCGGCCCCGCGTCCGGCGGACGCCACTGGAAAGAGTTAGCATCCGGAAGGATGACCCGGCTCTCCCCGTGTTGCTGAAACTGGAATCGCTGCAAATTACAGGGTCTTTCAAGCTCCGGGGAGCCTGGTGGAAGCTTTCTCGCCTTTCTGAGCAGGACAAGCTTCGCGGAGTCGGCACCTGCTCGGCCGGGAATCACGGTCTGGCACTCGCCTACGCCGGTTGCCGGGAGCGAATACCGACATTCGTGTACCTACCCCGTAACGTCGACCCCGCCAAGGAGGCCAAGATTCGCGCCTGCAAGGCCCAAGTGATCCCGACTCCACACGAAGGCTTTGACGCCGCCGAGCAGTGGGCGTTGGAAGACGCCGCGAGGCGCGGCCTCTGTTATGTCTCCGCCTTTGACGACTGCGACGTCATCGTCGGCAACGGCGGGACCGTGATGCTGGAGATCTTGGAGGATGTACCGGAGCTCACCACACTGGTAGTTCCGGTGGGAGGCGGAGGCCTCGCGGCCGGAGCCGTCCTCGCGGCTGAGGTTTTAGGCAAAAGAGTGCGTTTGGTCGCCTGTCAACTGAAAAGCTCACCCGGTCTGGCCAGATCCCTGGCGGCGGGCCGAGCGGTCACCCGACTACCGGCGGTGAAAACGAAAGCCGCCGGAATCGAAGGCGGGATTGGGACGCTGCCTTTCTCCATCTTGCAAAGACACTCTCCGGAGGTGGTTCTGCTCAGCGAATCCGAACTGGAGGGGGCGGTGCGCTGGTGCTTGGAAGAGCTGGGGTACCTGATCGAGGTATCCGCCGCCGCTCCCTTGGCCGCCTTGCTCGGCGGGAAAGTCACCTTGGACCGGGGCCCGGTGGCGGCGGTCCTGACCGGCCGCAACCTCGGCCTGCCGTGGCTGAAGGAGATCCTGCAGGCAGACGGTTCGTAGGATGTCTCGAAGCAGGTGCTTTCATCCGGCCGGCTACCGTATGCGACCCGAGCCGCGGAGGAGACGAGCAACCGATATCGTAGGCATTCTTCGCCTGAAACCCGACATGCTGCGGCTCAGGCAAGTATGCCCCCAGTACTCGATGCAGGCAGAGGTTCTCCGGCGCGGAACAAACTGGGGTGCTTGCGATGCTGCGCGGCACAAGGCGCGAAGCTGGTCCTTTCTTTCTCGGCAGGGAAAGCTCTAGAATCTGCTCGCAAACGGTTTCTCAAGTGAAAGGAGCAGTAAGTGAAAAAGGACCTTTCCGTACCGGTACCTGGGCGTGTTATTTCGCTGGATGCATTCCGCGGACTGACCATGTTCCTGTTGGTGGCCGAAGGGGCCGGACTCTATGAGGCGCTTCAGCGCCCGGAGTTTTCCGGAACCATTCTGGGCTGGCTGGCGGTCCAATTTTCCCACCATCCATGGAACGGCTTACGTTTCTGGGATCTCGTGCAGCCGTTTTTCATGTTCATCGTGGGCGTCGCTATGCCCTTTTCTTTGGGTAAACGTCGGGAGCGAGGTGACAGCGAGGGAAAAATCCTGGCCCATGTTCTTTACCGAAGCTTTGTCCTGTTTTGGCTGGGGGTCATCTTGCACTGCGGCTACAACGGCAAGTTGGTGTTCGAACTGTGGAACGTTCTTACCCAGTTGTCGTTCACGTATTTAGTAGCTTATCTCCTGATGCGTTATCGCCCGTCGACGCAGATTGGCGCCAGCGCCGCTCTTCTGCTGATTACGGAAGCCCTCTACCGCCTGTGGTCCGTTCCCGGCTTCGACCAACCATTCGTGAAGGATCACAATTTCGGATCCTACGTCGACATGCTTTTGATGGGGAAATTGAATCCCGGCGGAGGATGGGTGGCCTTTAATTGCGTTCCTACGGCGTGCCACACCATCTGGGGCGTCTTGGCGGGGCAGGTTCTGCGCAACCGGCACGAGGCCATGACGAAAGTGAAAAAGCTCCTGCTGCCCGGCCTGATCCTCATTGTCGCCGGGTACGCGATGGATCCGATCACCCCGATCATCAAGCGGATCGCCACCAGCTCGTTCACCGTGGTGACAGGTGGTTGGTGTCTAGTCGTATTGGCCGCCATGTACTGGTTGGTGGACATGAAGGGTTACCGGCGCTGGTGCTGGTTCGGCGTCATTGTCGGAATGAACTCTATTTTCATCTATCTGTTCAATAACACGGTGGGACCGCAGTGGATGAACGGCTTCTTGAGGATCTTTACGGAAGGATTTCTGGGGGGCCTGGGGCCCGCCACCGTCGATCTCACGAACGCCGCGGTCTCTCTAGCCGTAAGCTGGTACCTATGTTATTGGTTGTACAAGCATAAGATACTATTCAAGATTTAGCATCGGAATCCGGGCTTGGCTCACCGGAATCTCGAAGGAGGAGGGCCGGCATGCATGTAGACGTTCGACAGGCGGACGATGTCATCATCGTCGACCTCACCGGTCGCATCGTCCTGGGTAACCCTTCGCAGATCCTGCACGAGGTCATGGATCAACTGGTGGCCGAGGGCTGGAAGAAAATTGTGCTCAACCTGTCCGCCGTAGAGTGGATTGACAGCGCAGGCATCGGAGAGCTGGTAGCGGGCACCAGGATGGCTCAGCGCTTCGGCGTGGATGTGCGCCTGGTCCGAGTCGGCGACCGGGTCAGGCACGTCCTTTCCATCAGCCGGCTTCTGCCCCTGTTCCAGGTGTTCGAGAATGAACAGGAGGCCTTGCGGAGTTTTGCCGGAACGGATTCCACCTCTTGACGCGACTAGAATCTGATGGGTTTAACCTTGCAGGAGACACTCTTCGGGCTGGCGGGAGGAGGAGTCCTTTTAGTCGTCCTTCTCTTGTGGATCTACCATCGCGCACGCCCGGCATACCCGATCCGATGTGTCCACTGTTGGGTCTATGAGAACCGGGAGCGGGTGGTGGGCTATTCCCATCAACCCGACCAGTGGGCTGTTTGCTCACAATGTGTACGACACTATTGGCACTTCGACGACGAGGCGAAAGAATCCTCTACCAGATCCGATCTCCCGCCTCGGGAAACGGGTTGAGCTCTCCCCAGCCAGGGAGATGGTGTTCTTGAGTGGATAAAGAATCCGTCTCTATCCGCCGACGACGAGTGACTTGGGGGCCGATCGGCCGCGACAAATCGGCAGATTTCCTTCTCCTACTGCTTTGCCCCCGGCGCTCGATAGCACGAAAAGCCAAGCTCCAAGACTTGAGCCGGTTTGGATGGAACGGTCATCAAACCGGCTCGAGAAGAACCGTTTCGTGATAGTCGCGGCTACGGGCGCCGATTCCCCGGGAAGAGGCATCGGCCGCCTTCGTGGGCCCGGACCTCGCCGCCGCACGTATTAAGCGCAAGGCCCCCAGTTACGCAGTTTTGAGTCTAAGCTGCGAGGGGGTGCGCTATACTTCGGGACCGAAAGCTCTCGAGGAGGGTTCTTTGGGAGGGGCCCTGCCGGAAGCTCGGCAGCGGAGAGACCGGGATGGAGGAATACTGGAGGTTACTGCAGACTTGGGTAGACATTCCCTCTCCGAGCGGCCGCGAAACCGAGGCGGCCCGCTTCATCGAAGGCGAATTGCGGCGGCGGGAGTGGAGAGTCGAAAGAATTCCGGTCGGAGCCGACCGCTTCAACCTTTTTGCTTCCACGGGCCGGGATCCTGAGGTCCTCTTCTGCACACACCTCGACGTCGTGCCCCCACACATACCGTTCCAGCGCCGGGGCGACACGTTTTTCGGGCGAGGCGTTCTCGACGCCAAGGGAATTGCTGTGGCCATGCTGGCGGCGGCCGACCGCCTGAGAAGCCGAGGTGCCGAGGCCATGGGACTACTCTTCGTGGTTGGTGAAGAGACGGATTCGGACGGGGCTCGCGCCGCCGCCTCCGCGATGGCCCGGACTCGTTTCGTGGTCGTCGGCGAACCCACGGAGAATTGTTTGGCCCGCGCCCAAAAGGGTTCGCTCCGTTTCTTTGTAACAACGCACGGGAAGGCGGGGCATTCCTCTCAGACTAATGGCGGCCCCTCGGCCATCCACCTGCTTGCAACGTTGATAACCCGCCTCCTGGAAGCCGACTGGCCGACAGACGAAGTCCTTGGAGAGACGATGCTGAACGTCGGGAGAATCGGCGGAGGCGTGGCGGCGAATGTCATCGCGCCGGAGGCATGGGCGGAAGGAATGTTCCGGGTGGTGACGTCCATGACCGACATTGAGCGGCGCCTGCAAGGATTGGTAGAAGACCGTGCCGAGGTGAAGGTCACCGGTGGCACTGAACCCCAGCTTTTTCTTACGGTTCCGGGATTTCCCCAAACCGTTGTATCCTTTGGCTCAGACGCGGGCTATTTGAGACCTCTGGGAGAGGTCCTCATGCTGGGTCCCGGTTCGATCCGCTTCGCCCACAGTGACGACGAGCAGGTGAGAGAGGAGGACCTCAAGCAAGGGACGGAGTCGTACGCGAGACTTTACCGCACACTTTTGGAGCAGACGGGGGAGAAGAGTGCCGTATGAACACACCGCTCAAGATTGCACTTGTGGGGCTGGGCCGTACCGGGAGCGAAGTGGAACGGGCGGCCCAGGCCAGAGGCCACGAGGTGGTGGCGAGGTTCGACGTAGATTGTCCGCTTCGGGCCGCCTCGGAGCTCGCGCAGGCGCACGTTTTGATCGAATTTTCTCTTCCGACGGTAGTGCCCGACACCCTGCAGATCGCCGCCACACGGGGAATTCCAGTGGTCGAGGGCACTACGGGCTGGTACGACCGCTTGCCGGAGCTGGTCCGGCTTCCCGGATTGACCATGATCTACAGTCCCAACTTCGCTTTGGGCGTCCACGTCTTTACGCAACTTGTTCGGGAAGCGGCACGACGATTGGCGGACTTGGAGGAATTCGACGTCTACTTGCACGAGTGGCACCACACCGGCAAGCTGGACAGCCCGAGCGGCACGGCCCGGCGGCTGGCCGAAATAGTGCTTCGGGAGATGCCCCGAAAGCGCCGCTTGCTGGAGGATCGATGCGACGGTCGTCGCATCGATCCCGATGAACTACACGTTACCTCGACCCGGGTGGGCGGCGTCCCGGGCATTCACGAGGTGGGGTTCACTTCTTCGGGCGAAACGCTAACCCTGCGCCATCAAGCCCACGGGCGCGAATGTTTCGCCCAAGGAGCCGTACGCGCGGCCGAGTGGATCGTCGGACGCAAGGGCGTCTTTACACTTGACGATATGCTGGAGGGTCCCTCTACGGAGGAGAAGAGATGAATAGCGATCGTCTGCGGGGTACCACGGTCGCCTTGGTGACTCCGTTCCGCTCTGATGGAAGGCTGGACGAGCCAAGGCTTCGTGAATTGGTGGAATGGCAAGTCACGTCGGGAATTGAGGCGGTCCTGGTGGCCGGCACGACGGGCGAAGGTGCCACGTTGGACTCCGACGAGCGCGCTCGGTTGCTGGAGGTCACGTTGGACCAAGTGGGCGGCCGTCGTCCTGTGCTTGTCGGTACGGGCAGCAATGATACGCGCAAAGCCATAGCCCTCTCACAAGAAGCGGCCGGATTGGGGTGCGACGGTGTACTGGTGGTGGCCCCTTACTACAACAAGCCCACCCAGGAAGGGCTGTACCGACATTTTCGCGCCGTCGCTGAAGCGGTCGATACGGCGGTTCTGCTGTACAACGTGCCGAGCCGAACCAGCTGCAATATTGCAGCCCAGACCGTGCTTCGCCTGGCAGAAGTGCCAAACATCGTCGGGCTTAAGGAGGCTGGCGGGAATTTCTCCCAGATCATGCAGATCTTACGCGAGCGACCTGAGGGCTTTCTGGTCCTGTCGGGAGACGATGCTCTTACATTGCCGCTCATAGCCTTGGGAGCGGACGGTGTTATCGCCGTTGCGGCCAACGAAGCCCCGGGAGAGCTTTCGGAAATGGTACGGGCCGCTTTGCGCGGAGATTGGGAAACCGCACGCAGGTATCACTACCGCTTGTTGCCGCTGATGGAAGCCAACTTCTTGGAGTCCAATCCGATCCCGGTAAAAGCGGCTCTGGCCCTCATGGGGAAGATCGAGAACACGTTACGGCTTCCGCTGGTGCCGGCGGGTGAAACGACGCGGCGGCGGATACAGGAGATTCTCGACGAATTGGGGTTGTCTGCGGGAAGAGAGTAATCGACGTGGAGGTCATCGAACTACAAAGACGTCTGAAGGCGGCGGCCGGGACGAAAGAATGTCCGGAGGACTTTGACGATTGGTTCTTCCAGTTCCTGGCAATGCTTTCCTCCGGACGGATTCGTGCGGCGGAGCCGGCCCCCGGGGGCGACTGGCAGGTAAATCGGTGGGTGAAACAGGGTATCCTGCTGGGCTTCCGATTCGGACGCCTGACGGATTACTCCATCAACGACTCGTTCCGCTACTTCGACAAGCACACGTTCCCGCTGAGACCTTTTCGGCTGGACGAAGGGGTGCGCCTGGTCCCCGGAGGAACATCGGTCCGTTCGGGAGCCTACCTGGCACCCGGCGTCGTCGTCATGCCGCCTTCGTACGTGAACGTCGGGGCCTGGGTGGGACAAGGAACCATGATCGACTCGCATGTCATCGTCGGGTCCTGCGCCCAGGTGGGAGCCCGAGTCCACGTCAGCGCCAACGCCCAGATCGGCGGAGTTCTCGAACCGGTGGGAGCTCGGCCGGTGATCATCGAAGACGACGTTTTGGTGGGTGGAGCTGCGGGAGTTTATGAGGGTACTTTAGTGCGGCGCCGAGCGGTACTTGGTGCCGGAACCATCTTAACCGCTTCAATACCGGTGTACGACTTGGTGAGGGATACGGTGTTGCGAGCCACGGCCGAGCATCCCTTGGAGATTCCGGAAGGTGCGGTCGTGGTTCCCGGATCACGTCCGGCGGGACGTTCGGAATTCGCTCAGCGAGAAGGAATTCACCTCCAGTGTGCGGTCATCGTGAAGTACCGCGACGCTTCCACCGACGCGGCGGCGGCTCTCGAGGAGGCCCTGAGGTAGGGAAATCGCGTGCCGCGTGCCCCTCTTGCATGCCCCGAACTCTGCGGACCGGACGCCGTATCCCGCACCGTGTAGTGCTGGAACCTCGACATTCCGGAACACTCCTTTCCGGCGAAGCTCGGCAACTCTCAATCGACCAGGATCGAAGCCAGCCAACGCTCCAGGATGCGAACCGGTTCACCCCGACGCCGGGCGTAGTCTTCCAGCTGGTCGCGGCCGATTCTTCCGACTCCGAAATAGTGGGCCTCGGGATGAGCGAAGTACATTCCGCACACGGAGGCAGGCGGGATCATGGCAAAGTTTTCCGTCAAGTGTACGCCGATCCTCTTCTCCGCTTCCAAAGCTTGGAATAAAACGGCTTTCTCGCTGTGATCGGGACACGCCGGGTACCCGGGAGCGGGTCGGATCCCGCGGTACTTTTCGCGAATCAAATCCCCGCCGGAAAGCCCTTCTCCAGCGGCGTATCCCCAGAGCTCCTCCCGCACCCGTTGGTGCATTCTTTCGGCGAGGGCTTCCACCAACCGGTCCGCCAGGGCTTTCACCATAATGGCGTGATAATCATCATGGACGGCTTCCAGTTCCGCTACAAGTTTCTCCAGCCCGTAACCGGCGGTGACCACAAACAGCCCGACGTAATCGACGCGGCCGTTCTCTCGCGGCAGCACAAAATCCGCCAAGCATCGATTCGGCCGACCGGGGCGCTTACGAGTCTGCTGCCGGAGAAAGTGAAGGGTGGTCAGTAGACCAGAACGCTTCTCGTCGGTGTAAAGCTCAACGTCGTCGCCTGCCGCGTTCGCGGGAAACAGCCCCACAACGGCGGCGGCTTTCAGTAGTCCCTCACCGCAGATCCTCTCCAACCACGTGCGCCCCTCCTGCACCAGACGCCGAGCTTCCTCGCCCCGTGTCGAATCATCCATTACTTCCGGGTATTTCCCCTTGATCTCCCAGACCTGCAGAAACGGCGTCCAATCGACGTAAGGCTCAACCTCCTTTAGATCGTACTCTGGGAACTGCGAGATACCCAGCCTACGCGGGCGCGGAGGTTCGTATACTTGCCAGTCGATACGGTACGGATTGCGACGGGCCTCCTCGAGAGGGATCAGCTGTTCGGCCTCGTGTCTTTGCTCGTGGCGACGACGAAGTTCCTCGTACTCCGACCGGATCTCGGCCAGCAGGCGTTCCGCCCGGTCTTCGTCAAGCAAGTCGGCCACCACGGGGACGGCCCGGGATGCGTCGGGGACGTGGACCGTAGGAGCCGAGTAGCAGGGCGCGATCTTCACCGCGGTGTGAACGCGCGACGTGGTGGCACCTCCGATCAGCAAAGGGATATGAAGACCCTCACGTTCGAACTCCGCCGCCACATGGCACATTTCGTCCAGAGAAGGCGTGATCAACCCGCTGAGACCGACAATATCGGCTTGCTTCGCCCGCTCGACAATCCGGGAAGCCGGAACCATCACACCGAGGTCCTCGACTTCGTAACCGTTGCAGCGTAGGACCACCCCAACGATGTTTTTCCCGATATCGTGGACATCTCCCTTGACCGTAGCGAGCACAATCCGGCCCTTGACGACCGGCCTGCCACCGGACGAGCGGGCCGCTTCGATAAAGGGCACGAGGTACGCCACGGCCTTTTTCATGACCCGGGCACTCTTGACGACCTGCGGAAGAAACATCTTTCCGGAACCAAAAAGATCGCCGACTAAATTCATGCCGTCCATGAGGGGACCTTCGATCACTCGAACCGGGTCACCCAGTGTCCGCCGAGCCTCTTCAACGTCTTCTTCAATGTACTCGTCGATGCCGTGAACAAGCGCATACGTGATCCGCTCGGACGCCGGCTGTTCTCTCCACTCGAGCTGTGCCGACTGCTCTCGAGCGCGATCGGCGTACCGGGCGGCGATCTCGAGTAACCGCTCCGTGGCGTCGGGCCGCCGATTCAAAACCACATCCTCGACTCTCTCCCGCAACTCCGGGTCAATATCCTCATAGACCGCCAACTGCGCCGCGTTGACGATGCCCATATCGAGCCCCGCTCGGATCGCGTGATAGAGGAAGACGGAGTGCATAGCCTCGCGAACGGTGTCGTTGCCCCGGAAGGAGAAGGACAAGTTGCTGACGCCTCCGCTGACCTTCGCATAAGGCAGCGTCTGTTTAATCCGGCGGGTCGCCTCGATGAAATCCACGGCATAGTTGTTGTGCTCGGGGATCCCCGTGGCAATCGCGAAAACGTTCGGGTCGAAAATAATGTCCTCGGGAGGAAACCGCATCTTCTCCGTCAGCAGGCGATACGCTCGACGACAGATCTCGAGTCGGCGTTCCAGGGTATCGGCCTGGCCTTGTTCGTCAAACGCCATGACCACTACGGCCGCACCGTACCTACGGGCCAAGCTCGCACGCTCCAGAAATGGTTCTTCCCCCTCCTTCAGGCTTAGCGAGTTGACCACCGGTTTCCCTTGCAAGCATTGCAACCCCGCCTCGATCACCTCCCAACGCGAGGAATCAATCATGACGGGGACCTTCGCAACGTTGGGCTCACCGACCAACGTATTGAGAAAAGTGACCATGGCCGCCTGCGAGTCCAGCATCGCTTCGTCCATGTTGACGTCGATCATTTGGGCACCGTTCTCCACCTGCTCCCGCGCGATCTCCACCGCGTCTTCATACCGAGCTTCCCGGATCAACCGGGCGAAGCGCCGAGACCCCGCTACGTTCGTCCGCTCTCCGATGTTGACGAACAGAGTGCCGGGCCCGATGTTGAGGGGCTCCAGCCCGGCCAGCCTCGTCATCCGGGGAAGTTTCGGCGGACGCCGCGGAGAGAGGCCGGCTACTTGCTCGCCAATAGCGCGGATGTGTTCCGGGGTGGTACCACAGCAACCTCCGACGATGTTGACAAGGCCCGACCGGGCAAAGTCTGCCACTAACTCCGCCATCTCCTCCGGGGTCTGGTCATACCGGCCGAACTGGTTGGGCAAACCCGCGTTGGGATAAGCCAGGACGTAGGTGTCGGCCAGCCGAGCCATCTCTTCCACGTGGGGCCGCAGGTCTCGCGCCCCCAAAGCGCAGTTGAAGCCCACGGCGAGAGGCTCGGCGTGACGGATGGAATTCCAAAACGCCTCCACCGTCTGACCCGTAAGAGTCCGCCCACTGGCGTCGGAAATCGTGCCGCTGATGAATATCGGTAAGGCCAACCCGCGCTCTGCGAAGAGCGACAAAACCGCAAAGATTGCCGCCTTGGCGTTCAGCGTGTCGAACACGGTCTCCACCAGGAGAATGTCGACTCCGCCGTCGATCAGGCCCCGGGCCGCTTCCGCATAGGCGGCGGACAGTTCGGCGAAAGTAATGTTCCGGGTGGCGGGGTCGAGCACGTCGGGAGAAAGCGAGGCGGTTCGATTCGTCGGCCCCAACGAGCCGGCGACGAACCGAGGACGTTCGGCCGTACTAAATGCGTCCGCGGCCCGCCGGGCCAGCGCGGCGCCCGATCGGTTCAGTTCGTAAGCCATCGCCTCAAGTCCGTAATCGCGTTGGCTGACGGCGGTCGCGTTGAATGTATTCGTCTCAATAATATCCGCGCCCGCTTCCAGGTACTCACGGTGGATATCCAGAATCACATCGGGCCGGGTCAGAACCAGGACGTCGTTGTCGCCTTTCAGGTCGTGTGGATGATCCGCGAAGATCTCTCCCCGGTAGTCCGCTTCCTGGAGACGGCGACTCTGAATCATTGTGCCCATCGCCCCATCCAGCAGCAGAACTCGGCGTTCCAAGGTTTCCTTCAGTAGTGCAGTCCGATCAGGCATGATGACGTCCTTTGTCTTACGCTATCCCGGTATTCTATTCGTGACGGGCCTTTCAAGAGAACCAGCCGGTTCCCACGCACTGTGTCCGTGGAGAAGTGGAGAACGCGGATTCCTCGGACAGCGCGGTCGGGGGACCGTGCAGTCCGCCGGCGAGACCGACGGATTTCGGATCATCGGGGCTCGCCCGTCGCCGTTTCGGTCGTCAATCCTTCCAACTGGGAGAGAACTCCTCCGCACCCACAGGCTGAAAGCCCTGCTTGCTTTTGGTTCCGATTCTTCCATCCGCTGACCTCCAACTCACCAGCTGATCCATCTGATTGGATCACTCTGGAGCCGATTTCATGAGTTTGCCATCAAGATGGCAAACTCCGTCTTGACCACCGTAGGCTTCGCCGCCTACAGTAGAGGTATCGAAAGCGGCCGCATCATGAGGTGCGCGGCCGAATCCTACCCCCAGCGGGGTAAATGAAGACGTCGATAACGACAAGACTTATTCTATTTGGAGGTTGGTATGCCTAGGAGTACGGCAACGGCCGCAGTGTTCAAGGCGGTGGACAGCGCCGTCTGTTTCACTGCGGGAAAAGCTTTCGACATCATTCAGTACTTTAATTCCAAGGTCCCTCCGAACCCTTCCTTTAAACCGAAGTGGTCGGATCAACCTTTGCTGAAATCCTGGGAAAAGACAAAACCGAAGTTGGGATGGCCTCGGGAAACCGACTCGCTGTGCCCGAAGTGTGTCAAGGAGGCGCGGGAGAAAATCCTGTCGGGTGAGGAAGATTACCGAATCTTGATCGACGAGAAGGTGGGCGAGATCAAGGCGACGATTCTAGAGAGAGACGGGCAGATCTGGATGGTCAAGGAATGCCCGAAGCACGGGAAGTTCGAGGACATCATGTCAATCGACAAGAACTTCCTGAAGTGGATCGAATCGAACTTTCCAGGACGGGACCAGAGGGCCCACAACGACGAAGATCTACACAACCACGGCTCAAGCACTATCCGCTACGGTCGCGGCGCGGTCCTTACGGTGGACCTCACGAACCGCTGCAACATGATGTGCGACCCGTGCTTCATGGACGCCAATCAGGTGGGGTTCGTCCACGAACTGGCTTGGGAAGAAATCAAGGAGATTCTCGACAACGCACTGAAGATCAAGCCGCGGCGGCAGCTGTCGGTGCAGTTTTCGGGCGGTGAGCCGACGTTGTCACCGCATTTCCTGCGGGCGATCCGGTACGCCCGGCGGGTAGGCTACAACAGTGTGCAGGCGGCGACGAACGGTCTAATGTTCGCCAAGAGCTACGAGTTCGCCCGGAAAGCCGCCGAAGCCGGCCTTCGTTTTGTTTATTTCCAGTTTGACGGTGTCGGCAACGATGCCAACAGTCACCGCCATATCGGCAATCTTTTCGACGTCAAGCTCCGGGCTATCGAAAACATCCACCGGGCCGGAACCGAAATCGTATTGGTGACGACCTTGGTTAACGAGGTTAACAACGACCAGGTCGGCCCGATCATTCGGTTTGCCATGGACAACCCGAAGAAAATTGCGTTCGTCGCCTTTCAACCGGTCTCCTTCACGGGGCGCGACGAGGACGTCTCCGACGAGCGTCGCTTGCGGCAACGCTATACCTTGTCGCATCTCGCCTATGACGTGAAGAAACAGACCGGCTTGACGGAACCGTTGCGTGACTGGTTCCCCTTGTCGCTGATGGGGGTCTTCTCGGATTTTGCGGATTTGGCCCACGGCCCCGGGGCCGAGTGGGGGCAAGTGACTTGTAGCTGTCACCCCAACTGCGGTGTCGGCACGGCGCTGATGGTGGACAAGGAGACGAAGGAAGCCGTTCCGGTACCCGAATTCATCTCAATCCCCGGCTTGGCCGCGGAGATCACCAAGATCACCGACGCGGCCCGGGGTAAGTTCCTCAGCAACTTGATGATGGGTTTAGCACTACTCAAGCATTACAAGCCCTTCCGGGCCCCGAAACGGCTGACCCTTTGGGACGTGCTGAAGAAGTTCGACAAGAGTTACGGACTGACCGGGATCGATTACGGCAAGAACTTTGGGGACGAAGCCTTCGAGCGACGGAAGGATCCTTGGAATTTCTTGTTCATTGCAGGCATGTGGTTTCAGGATCTCTTCAACTACGATTTCCGCCGCACCGAGATGTGTGTAATCCCCTACGGTACCCAGGAGGGCGAGATCTCCTTCTGCGCCTACAACACCGGCCACGGCTGGCGCAACATCATCGAGCATATGCACATGAACGCCACCGTCGCCGAGTGGTACAAGACGCACGGGCGCCATCAGATTCACGCCGGCGGGAAGAAGTTGGATTTAGAAAGCTACGAACATTCCCTCGAGCTTCGGCCGGAAGATGTTCATCGCGTGCGGCAACGTCCTACCGATATTCCCATGACGGCGCGGGAGGAAAAGCTGCTCCGGCGGCGCGCGGCACGGGAAGCGGCCACGGTTCGGGAGTATTACGACGAAGAGGTTTTGAAAAAGAAGAAACAGACCACCGACCTGGTTCAGCTTTCCTAAGACCGAGGCGGCGGCCGAGTCCAAAGACGTACCGGGTGGCGGGGCACTGAAACCCCGCCACCTTTTTTTGTCCTCGCATTTGCGGTTCCCGTTTCGCGTCCGCGTCCGGGCCGTACGCCACACGGGAACTCCGGCAAAGCAAACTGGGCGGGAAGCTCCGACTTCGGCGAGAGAAGCGTTGAGACGGTCTTTGCTATACTCGGCGACGCAGAACGTGGATAGCGCAGGAGTGGGCTGTCGTTACCCCCGGGCGAAAGTCCTCACAGTAACGTGCGAGACCCTGCCGGTCGGCTCACCCGAGGCTCAAGCGGTCAAGGGGTGACCGCCGAATACGTCGGTGAACCGTTCTCGGTTGTAACCTTGGCGAAGGACCTGGACGGTTAGGCCCGGAGAACGCGTAAGAGCGCCGGTCGGCGAGTAGGCGTAAGAGTCATGAGACTGGGCACTTGTTCCCGCTGTCGCAGCAAGAGGGGCCAAAGACATTGCCCCGCTTTAAGAGGTCCTATTTGCGCGCCGTGCTGTGCCTCGGCCAGGGTAGTCGAGCTGTCTTGCCCCCTGGATTGTTCAGCCTTGGAGGAGGGAGCGAAGCGTGAACTGGAGAAGGCCCTCCAGTCAATGTCCGCAACTGTGCGGGAATCAAGTGATCTGCGTCGACGACTTCGCGAGGTCGGCTCCGAGTCGAATGAGATGCTGGTTGAGGCCTTCTTTGTCGTCGCCAAAACAATTGCGCCTACTCTCGCTGCCCTTTTTCTGCGGGAGAAGAACATCGTCGGCGCCCTTGCGCCGGACGACGATTTGCTCCTGGATGCCATCCGCTCCCTGCAGATCAGTTTTCGAGCGGAGGCGGTCGGGCTGACAGTCGCGTCTCCTCCAAACGATCCTCGAGCCGGCTCCTTGGTTCGCGAGTGGAACGCCTCCCTACAGCGGGCGATCAAGGAAGGTGAGCTCCCGCTGGAGATGGCGGGGGTCGGCCTTTTGATGCTTGAGGTCCTCCACCTCTCCATCCGCACGGTCGATTCCCGCAAAGACGCCTCCATCCGCTTTCTTCTTCGCCAATTTCCCGAGGCCGTCTTGACTTCTCAAGAACGGCAGGGCCTCATCGAGCTCCCTTAGTGCTCGTGACCGGGATCAGGCATGGGAGAACGCGGTCATCTGGGTGGCGGTTTCGGATTGCCGGAAGCTTCCCCTCGCGGCAAGACTCGAAATGCGGGATTGCGGCAGGGACCGGGAGGAGCAGGCGAGTGGTCTGTTGACATCCGACCCCGAGTTCCTCACCCGCTTCTTGATCTTCGGTTCTCAATTTTTCGAGCCTTCATTGAACCACGGCGCTCGAATTACGCGTCCGACGAATCGAGAAACCTACCCCTACTGAGGCGGAAGGGCGGGGCGGGAGCGAGTTGCCCGGACCTCCACCGCCTCCGCCTTGTGCTCCTGCGGAGCGGCCACCTCCGGACCCAGGAGGACCGCAATCCAGCGTAGGCGGGCCGAACTCCCGAAAGCAATCTTCAAAGTCATCGTCAGTGGCACGCTTAAGATAAATCCCATGGGTCCTAACAACCATCCCCAAACCACCAACGACACGAAAACCATCAAGGGCGACAGGCCAAGTCCCCGGCCCATCAGCCGGGGCTCCAAAAGGTTGCTCACCACCAAATTGATAGCCAGATAACCCGAGGCCACCAATAGGCCCCCCTGCCACCCATGCTGCAGCAGACCGATCAGGATGGCTGGAAGCGAGGCGAAAATCGAACCCAAGTTCGGGATGTAGTTCAGCACGAATGCGAGCAGGCCCCAAAGAAGAGCGAACTCGACCCCCAGCAGGCGCGTCCACAGGAAAACGAGAACACCGGTCAGCAAGCTCATCAGCGTCTTGATCCCAATGTAGCGGTTCAGATTCCGGGCAAATTCTTCGAAACCCTGCAAAGCCGGCTCGGCGCGGGAAAAAGCCGTCCGGATTTTCAAGGGGAACCCCGACGCCTCCAGCAAGATGAAGATGACGGTCAGCAGGACCAAAAGAAAATTGGTTGCGACTCCCCCGACTGAGGTCAGTAGGTCCGCCGCGAAGCCCATCGTTCGACCTGCATCCAGCCACGCCAAGGCGCCCCGCCATGACACCTGGATATCGTGCCGTGAAAGCCAATCAACAAAGGACATAAATTCCTGGCTCAAACGGGCCTCATAGGTCGGCAACAATCCGACAAAACGATTCAACGAGTTACCTACAAATACCGCCGCTATGGAGACGAGCCCCAGGAATCCGAAGACTACCAACGAAACCGCTACGGCCACCGGCACACGGCGGTGTTTCAGCCAGAAAAAAACGGGCGCCGCCAAGACGGCAAGAAAGATAGACAACAGAAGAGGCACAAGAAGCGGAGCAGCCGCTCGGATACCGGCCACTACGATCACAAAAGCGGCCGCTCCGAGCAGGAACTTGAAGCTTCGACTGAGCTCTCCACTGTCACCCATGGCAAACGACCCGTGTTTCTTCCCTTTTACCGGAACAAACGTAAATCCGCCGCCGAAAGTTCTCAGGCATCTTTGCCTCTCACGAGATTGCTCCGTAAGAAATTCACAATATACCAACCGTCGAGGTACTTGAACGGCCAGCGCGCCGTCGTGTAATGACCACAGGGAAGGGTCCGGCACTCGTAAGCTCCGCCTTGCTCGCGGTATCGCGCGTAAACGGGCGCGGCGAGCTCGGGCAAGAAAGTGGTGTCGTAGCGGGCGCTAATCAAGAGGTGGTTGCGGCCCGACCGGCAGACACGAGGGATGAAGTACCAAGGGCTCAACGGCCCCCAACAACGGCGTAGGGTCTCCAGGTCGATGTGAGATTCCAGTCCTTTTCGAACATAGCGCGTCGCCTCTCCCCTCCACACGACATCTGCGAAAGAGGCGGCGACATGATTGAACACACCGGTTTGTAACAGCGGTTCGTGGGCGAAAGCCAGATAGGCTACGCACGAACCCAAGCTGCTGCCCACAATCCCGATCCGCCGAATTCCCAAATCGGCCAACCTCCGGACAAGCGCCCGCACTTCACATACCGCTTGACGCGCCGCCTGAAGCGTCCGACCCAGGTTGGGGCTGACCAGGTACTCGGCCCGTTCGAGCCCGTCGACCCTCCGCTCCTCGTGGTAGGGAAGTGTCAAGCGAAAGGCCGTCATTCCGGCCGCGGCAAGAGCCCGACAAAGGCCCACGTGGCTTCCGGCGTCAGCATTCCACTGCGGTACCACAACGACCGCAGGCGAAAGGGGCAGTCCGTTGCTGCGGCTTACCCAGACCTTGACCCTGGCGACGTTGTTGGCGGGGTAAGGGGAAGGCAACG